>Ga0182735_1000057_pt1 | contig 165007 bp, 165 predicted proteins | sample eDN5th30CKraftMG_FD_128524 | JGI IMG/M metagenome (GOLD analysis project Ga0182735, IMG submission 128524) | Enriched Miracle-Growth compost microbial communities from Emeryville, California, USA - eDNA 5th pass 30_C Kraft MG (version 2) (version 2) ... | reverse complement strand
GTGCAACCCCGACCAGCTCCGCCTGATCGGGCGCTCACCATCGTCCCCTTCATCACCCGACAGAGGGGGTCCCTTTTACCTGAAAATACGGGGTCCCGATTCCGCGGTCATTGACATGCTTGGTCTTTACCACATCGCTCAGAAGCAGTTGACGGGGAGTCCCCTGGAGGCAATCCTTGGGATTGATGCCAAAGAAGCTGCCGAAGGGAGTATCGCCAGACCGGGACCGTCACGGGAACGTCCGGCTGTACCTTCGCGCCCGTGGTCGGCCCAAGGTCCGCTTACATGAGACGCCGGGTACAAAGGCTTTTGATGATGAGGTTTCGTGCGCCCGGCTTGGCATCCCATATGAGAAGCCGACCCAGGCCGAAAAGCACACCGTTGGTGAGCCGCCTAAGGAGAACAGCTTTCAATGGCTGGTCCAGCAATACAAAACGCGGGCAAAGAACCGCCTCAACCCTGATCAGCTTGCACGACGTGTGCGCCTTCTGGAAGAGATATGCGACAGCGGCAAGAAGCGCCGCGGCGATCTTCCCTACAGGATGATGGAGCGCAAGCACGTCCTCGAAATCAGGGACACGATACGGGACACGGCCGGCGCACAGAACAACGTGGTGAAGACCATATCCGCCATGTTCGGCTGGGCGATCAGCGCCGGGCTTGCCGACCGCAATCCGGCGATCGGGATTGAGCATCTCCATTCCGGCGACGGCTTCCACACATGGACTATTGGCGAGGTGCGCCAGTTTGAGTCTCGGCACCCGGTTGGGACGAAGGCGCGCCTTGCGCTGCATCTCGGCTTGTTCACTGGTCTTCGTCTGTCCGATCTCGCCACACTCGGAAAGCAGCACGTCCGCGACGGCTGGCTGTACGTGCGGCCAGGAAAGACGGGGAAGTCATCCGGCGTCGTAGTGGAGATACCCTTCCTGCCGGAGCTGAAGGCAACGATCGACGCCACGGAAACGGGCGACTTGACGTTCCTCATTAACGAACTCGGACGGCCGTTCACGGTCAATGGGCTCGGAAACAAAATGCGCCAGTGGTGCGACCAAGCTCAATTACCGCAATGCTCCATGCATGGGCTCAGAAAGGCGGGTGCGACCATCGCGGCCGACAACGGAGCAACCGACAGTCAGCTCATGGCAATCTTCGGCTGGACGACGAAGAAACAGACGACGCTCTACACGAAAAAGGCCGACCGAAAGCGTCTCGCTGGAGAAGCAATGCGCAAGCTGGTGCCGGAACAAAAAATGGACGAAGCTGTCCCACCGAAAAATGGGTTGCCCGGAAGTGGGGCAAAAACAGCGAAAAGATCAAAGAAAACAACGTCCCTATAAAGGGATGGTGCCCAGGAGAGGACTCGAACCTCCACGCCTCGCGGCACACGGACCTGAACCGTGCGCGTCTACCAATTCCGCCACCTGGGCCGGTGAGCGCCGCCGATGTAAGCGGGCAGGCGCGGCGTGTCAATGTGAATATGGACAAAGGCCGACGAAAGTCGGCGAAAGACGCGCAGGCCATCGCGGCGGCCGCCCGGAGCGGCGGCGGCGCCAGTCTTTTGCTGGTTGGCTCAGCCCTGCGCGGCGCCCCATGGCCCGTGCTGCGGCCCTTCCCGGTCGATGCGCTCGAAGCCATGCGCGCCGAAGAAATCGCGCTGCGCCTGGATCAGATTAGCCGTGCCGCGCGCCTGCCGCCACGAATCGAACCATGACAGCGCGGCCGACAATGCCGGCACCGGCAGACCCTGAAGGGCGGCGCGGCCGACGGTGACGCGCAAGGCAGGATGCGTCTCCGCCATCAGGGCGGCAAAGGCCGGGGCAAGGACGAGATTGCCGGCAGGCCCATCCGCAAAGGCCGAGGCGATCTCGCCGAGGAACTGCGAGCGGATGATGCAGCCGGCGCGCCAGATGCGCGCCACCGTGTCGAGCGGCACGTCCCAGCCATGTTCGCGTGAGGCCTCGGCCATGACGGCGAAGCCCTGCGCATAAGCGACGATCTTGCCGGCCAGCAGCGCCTGCTCAAGCTCGCGCACGATATCGGATGCCGCCGTGGTCTGTTCCGGCAGGAAGGTGGAAGGGAAGGTCGTGGCGGCCGTGGCGCGTTCCGCCCGCTGCGCGGAGAGGTTGCGCGCCGCGACCGCGGCCTCGATGGCGGTGGCCGGCACGCCGAGATGCTGCGCCTCGATGGCGGCCCAGCGGCCGGTGCCCTTCTGGCCGGCAGCGTCGACGATCAGGTCGACGATCGGCGTGCCGCTTTGCGGATCGGTGACGGCGAGCACCCTTGCGGTGATCTCGATCAGATAGGAATTCAGCCGCCCGCCATTCCAGCCGGCGAAGACGGCGGAAATATCGGCCGGCTTCATGCCGAGGCCGTCGCGCATCAGGCCGTAGACCTCGGCGATCATCTGCATGTCGGCATATTCGATGCCGTTGTGGATCGTCTTGACGAAATGGCCGGCGCCGTCCGGGCCGAGGAGAGCCGCGCAGGGTTCGCCCTCATATTTCGCGGCGATGGCGGTGAGGACCGGCGCGATCCGTTCCCAGGCGGCCGGTTCGCCGCCAACCATGATGGAGGGGCCATGCCGCGCACCGTCCTCGCCGCCCGATACGCCCATGCCGACGAATGTCGCGGATGAATCGCGGAATTCGCCGATGCGCCGCACCGTCTCCCGGAAATCGGCATTGCCAGCATCGATCAATATGTCGCCCTCGCCGGCCAGCGGCTTCAGCCGGCCGATCATGGAATCCACCGGCGCGCCGGACGGTATCATCAGCAGCACCGGGCGCGGCGGCCTGATGGCTTCCATCAATGCTTCCAGCGTGGTGCAGGGCACGATACCGGAGGCGAGTTCGCCCGCCTCGGCGACGAATTGCCCGATACGCGCCTCCTCGCGGTTCCACACCGCGACGCGGAACCCTTTCTCCGCAATGTTGAGGGCAAGGGCGGAACCCATGGTTCCAAGGCCAACAAGGCCGATGTCAGCATCGCTCATGGTCGTACTCTCCGTCGGCGGACGCAAGAAAATGAGGGGACGGGGTGCAGTCGTCAATATTCAGGCGAGTGTACCATACCACGCGCCATAGGGACCGAGCCGGATCACACCATCCTCCAGCACCGCATCGATCACCGGCGCATCCATGGCGCAGGGTGCCGAGCCGGGTTCGGGATGCACTTCGGCCGGCGCGTGGCCGAGATTGAAGGCGCATAATATCTGCTCGTTGCCGCGCGTGCGCACATAGGCAACGGTATCGCCATGCGTCTCGATGAACCGGATGTCGCCCTTGACCAGCGTCGGGTGGGCGGCGCGGAAGGCGAGCATGCGCCGATAATGCGACAGCAGCGAATGCGGATCGTCGATCTGCGTGTTGCGGGCCAGCATGATGTGCTCCGCCGGCACCGGCAGCCACGGCGTGGCGGGCGAGAAGCCAGCATTGGGCTGGTGCGAATCCCACACCATCGGCGTGCGGCAGCCGTCGCGCCCCTTGAATTCCGGCCAGAAGCGGATGCCATAGGGGTCGCGCAACTGCTCGAAGGTGAGTTCCGCTTCGGGCAGGCCAAGCTCCTCGCCCTGATAGAGGCAGATCGAGCCGCGCAGCGTCATCATCAGCGCCGAGGTGACCTTGAGATAACCGAGCGGGTCGGGTTCGTTCCAGCCCCAGCGCGTGGCGTGGCGCATCACATCGTGGTTGGAGAAGGCCCAGCAGGACCATCCATCCGCGGCGACATGGCCGAACGTCTCCAGCACGAGGCGAACCCGGTGGCCGGTCAGTTTTTCCGGACCGAGGAAGTCGAAGGAATAGCACATGTGGATGCGCTTTCCCTCGGCGGTGTAGGCGGCGACGATCTCCAGCCCGCGCTGCGCATCGCCGACCTCGCCAACGGCGGCGGCGGCCGGATAGTGGTCGAGCAAAGCGCGGAACCGTTCGAGGAAGGCAAGGTTCTCCGGCTGGCTCTTGTCGTAGACATGATCCTGATAGTTGTAGGGATTGACCGCCGGCGCGGTGGAATAGTCGCGCTGGCCGATCGGCAGCGGCGGATTGTCCTCCAGCCCCTCGCTGTGGAAGTAGAAATTGATCGTATCGAGGCGGAAGCCGTCCACCCCACGGTCGAGCCAGAAGCCCGCCACGTCGAGCAGCGCATCCTGCACCTGCGGATTGTGGAAGTTGAGATCCGGCTGCTCGGCGAGGAAATTGTGCAGGTAATATTGCTGGCGGCGCGAATCCCAGTGCCAGGCGGAGCCGCCGAAGATCGACAGCCAGTTGTTGGGCACGGTGCCGTCCGGCTTGGGATCGGCCCAGACATACCAGTCGTTGCGCGGATTGGTGCGGTCGGAGCGGCTTTCCCTGAACCAGGGATGCTGGTCGGATGTGTGCGACAGGACGAGGTCGATCATTACCTTCAGGCCCAGCCGATGCGCCTCGGCGACGACCGCATCGAAATCGCCCAGCGTGCCGAAGAGCGGATCGACATCGCGATAGTCCGAGACGTCATAGCCGTAGTCCAGCATCGGCGAGGTGAAGAAAGGCGAAATCCAGACCGCATTCGCGCCAAGCTCGGCGATATGCGGCAGGCGGGTGAGGATGCCGCGCAGGTCGCCGATGCCGTCGCCGTCCGAATCCTGGAAGGAGCGCGGATAGATCTGGTAGATCACCGCGCCGCGCCACCAGTCGCGATCCGGCGCGTCCCGGCCCGTCTCGCCCGTCTCAGTCGTCGCTGTCTGCATAGGCCATCCTTCCGCTCCATCAGGGATCTAGCGCATCCACCGCGGTTTTCGAATGCAGCGCAGCAATGTGCCGGATGCATGACAGGGGCGCGGCATGCGACGATTTTACGGATCTGGCCGGTTCAGATGCCGAGATAGCGGTCCTGGACATCGCGGCCGAGTGCCTCGGGAATGCCCGTCCAGACCGTGCGCCCATTCTCCAGGATGACGCAGCGGTCGGCCAGCGGCAGCAATTCGCCCAGTGTCTTGTCGACGATGAGGATCGACTGGCCGTCCGCCTTGAGGGTGCGGATCGCCGCCCAGATGTCCTGCCGGATGACCGGCGCCAGCCCCTCGGTCGCCTCGTCGAGGATGAGAAGCCGTGGATTGGTCATCAGCGCGCGGCCGATGGCCAGCATCTGCTGCTCACCGCCCGACAGCGTGCTCGCCATCTGCTGGCGGCGCTCGGCCAGCCGGGGAAAGAGCGCCGTCACGGTGCGGAAGGTCCATTTGCCATCCCGTGCGGCGGCCAGCAGATTTTCCTCCACGGTGAGGTTGGGGAAGCAGCGCCGACCCTCGGGGACGAGGCCGATGCCCATGCGCGCGACGCGGTGCGGCGCAAGGCGGGCAATGTCGGCGTCGGCGAAGCGCAGCCTGCCGGCGGTCGGCGGCGTCAGGTTGCAGATGGCGCGGATGGTGGTGGTCTTGCCCATGCCGTTGCGGCCCATCAGCGCGACCACCTCGCTTTCGGCCACCGTCAGGTCGACGCCGAACAGCGCCTGGATGGGGCCGTAGCAGGCTTCGACGCGGGCGAGTTCCAGCAGCATCACGCCTCCTCGCCCAGATAAGCGCGGCGCACCTCTGGGTCCCGGCGGATCTCGTCCACCGTGCCGGTGGCGACGATGCGGCCATAGACCAGCACGGAGATGCGGTCGGCCAGCGCGAAGACGGCGTTCATGTCGTGCTCGACCAGCAGGATCGGCGCGTCATGGCGCAGGCGGTCGAGGAAGGCGGTGAGCGCCTGCGAGCCCTCCGGGCCCATACCGGCCATGGGCTCGTCGAGCAGGAATGCGCGCGCGCCCATCGCCAATGCGATGGCGATTTCGAGCTGCCGCCGCTCGCCATGCGAAAGCTCGGCCGCCGGAATGTGAGCACGGGATGCGAGGCCGACGCGTTCCAGTTCATGCATTGCGGGTCCGGCGAGCGAAGCGTCGCGCATCACCGGCCGCATAAAGCGGAAGCTGGAGCCCTGCCGCGCCTGCACCGCCAGCATGACATTGCGGAGCGCCGAAAACTCCGCCGCCACGGACGACACCTGAAAGGTGCGGGCGAGGCCGAGGCGCGCCCGCGCCGCTGCATCGAGCATGTCGATGCGCCGGCCTGCAAAGCGAATCTCGCCGCTGTCCGGCGCGAGCGTGCCGCAGATCTGGTGGATGAGCGTCGACTTTCCCGCGCCGTTGGGGCCGATCAGCGCGTGGATCTCGCCGGGGCGGAGATCGAGCGAGACATTGTCGGTGGCCTTCAACGCACCGAAATTTTTCGTCAGCCTGACGACTTCGAGAACGGGTTCAGCCATGGCGCGCCTTTCCGGCCAGCAGGCCAAGCACGCCGCCGCGCGCGAAAATCACCACCGCGAGAAGGACGAGACCGAGGAAGAGCTGCCAGCGCTCGGTGAGACCGCCCAGATAATGTTCCATGAGCACGAAGAGCATGGCGCCGGCGAGCGGGCCGAAGGCACGGCCGACGCCACCGAGGATGACAAGCACGATCAGCTCGCCCGACATATGCCACGACATCATGGACGGGCTGACGAAGCGGTTGAGGTCGGCGTAGAGCGCACCGGCCAGCGCGGTGAGCATGGCCGACAGGATGAAGGAGACGAGGCGTATCCGGTAGGGCGCGATGCCCACCGCCGTGAGGCGCATCGGATTCTGCCGCGCCGCCTGAAGCGCCGCGCCGAAGCGGGAACCGCGCAGCATCGCGAACAGACCGATGCCGGCCAGCAGGAGCGCATAGCAGATGAGGAAAAAGGGCAGCGGGCGCAGCGTGTTGACGCCCGGAAACTGGTTGCGCAGCGCCATCGACAGGCCGTCCTCGCCGCCATAGGCGGGCCAGGAGATGGCGAAATAATAGAGCATCTGTGCGAAGGCGAGCGTGATCATGATGAAGTAGACGCCCGAGGTGCGCAGGCTGATCGCGCCGATGGCCGCCGCCGCGAGGCCCGCGACCGGCACGGCGACAAGCCAGATCAGCGGCATCTGGTTGGTGCCCGCAATGCCGAAGGCAAGCGGCTCGCCGGACATTGCGTGGCTGGCAAGGATGCCGGCCGCATAGCCGCCGATGCCGAAGAAGGCGGCGTGGCCGAAGGAGACCAGCCCGCCGAGGCCGAGCGCGATGTTGAGGCCGACCGCCGCCAGCGCGAGGATGGCGATGCGGGTGGCGAGCGTGACGTAGAAGGGCTGGCTCGCCCACAGTGCCACCAGCGGCACCGCCAGCAGCAGCGCGGCCAGCGCGATATTGACGGTGATGTTGCGCCGCATCGTCATGCCTTAGCCCCGAACAGGCCCTGCGGGCGCAGCGCCAGGATGACCGCCATGACGATATAGATGAGCATGGAGGCGACCGCGCCGCCGACGAGGCCCGCCTGCGAGGGGGCCATGACGAGGCCGAAGGCCTGCGGCAGCAGGAAGCGGCCCATCGTGTCCACCACGCCGACCAGCAGCGCGCCCGCCAGCGCGCCGCGGATGGAGCCGATGCCGCCGATCACGATGACCACGAAAGCGAGGATCAGCACCGGTTCGCCCATGCCGACCTGCACCGATTGCAGCGCGCCGACCAGCGCGCCGGCAAGGCCCGCAAGCGCGGCGCCGAGCGCGAAGACCACGGTGTAGAGCGTGTTCACATCTACCCCGAGGGCGGCGATCATCTCGCGGTCGCTCTCGCCGGCGCGGATGCGCATGCCGAGCCGCGTGCGGCCGATCAGCAGGTAAAGGCCGACCGCGACGGCGATGCCGACGCCGATGATGGCGAGGCGGTAGAGCTGGTAGCGGCCGCCGCCGGGCAGCGGCACCGTGCCCTGCAGGAGCGGCGGAATGTCGAGATAGAGCGGGAACGAGCCGAACAGCCAGCGCGTGCCTTCCGAAAAGACAAGGATGAGCGCGAAGGTGGCCAGCACCTGGTCGAGATGGTCGCGCGCATAGAGCTTGCGGATCACCGCCACTTCGAGGATCGCGCCGGCGGCAGCGGCCGCGGCGAGGCTCGCCGCCAGCCCGAGCCAGAAGGAGCCGGACCAGGCGGCAACCGCCGCACAGGCGAAGGCCCCCACCATGTAGAGCGAGCCATGGGCGAGGTTGATCAGACCCATCACGCCGAAGATCAGCGTCAGCCCCGCCGCCATCAGGAACAGCATGACGCCGAGCTGAAGACCGTTCAGGAGCTGTTCGAGGAAAAGGGCGGTTTGCACGGTCTGGGCGCCTGGCTTTTCGGCGTGGAAACGGGGCCTTGGGGGGCTCCTGTTCTGGAGAGGTGACGAGAGGAGCTTGCGCCATGAGCGACGCCCTCGGCGCTGTCCCTCATCCGCCTGCCGGCACCTTCTCCCCGCAAGCGGGGAGAAGGGAGGCGAAATCCGCGCCTATTTCAGCGCGCACTGCTCCGCATAGGCATCGCCATGGTCGGTGAAGGCGGTGGCGATGATCTTGTTGGTCAGGACGTCGCCATCCTTCATCACCTCGCGGACATAGATGTCCTGGATCGGATGATTGTTGGTGTTGAACTTGAACTTGCCGCGCACGCTGTCGAACTCGGCGGCCTTGAGCGCCGCGCGGAAGGCCTCCGGATCCTTCACGCTGGCCTTGCCGGCAGCCGAGACGAGCAGGTTGGCGGTGTCGTAGGCCTGCGCGGCATAGACCGAGGGCACGCGTCCATAGGCGGCCTTGAAGCCGTCCACGAAAGCCTTGTTGGCTTCATTGTCGAGATCGGGCGACCAGGAGGCGCTGTTCTTCACGCCGAGCGCCGCATCACCGATCGCCGGCAGCACGTCCTGGCTGAAGGAGAAGCCGGGGCCGATGACGGGGATTTCGACGCCCGACTGCGCATATTGCTTCATGAAGGCGATGCCCATGCCGCCGGGCAGGAAGATGAAGAGCGAATCGGCGCCCGAGGCGCGGATCTGCGCGATCTCCGCCGCATAGTCAGTCTGGCCGACCTGCGTGTAGATCTCGCCGGCCAGCTCGTTCTTGTAATAACGCTTGAAGCCGGTGAGCGAATCCTTCCCGGCCGGATAGTTCGGCGCCATGATGAAGGTCTTCTTGTAGGTCTCGTTGGCGTATTGCCCCATCGCCTCGTGGAAATTGTCGTTCTGGTAGGCGACGTTGAAATAGTTGGCGTTGCAGCCCGCGCCGGCGAGCGCCGAAGGACCGGCATTGACCGACAGGTAGAGCTTGTCCTGCGCCACGGCCGACGGCACGACCGCCATTGCGAGGTTCGACCAGATAATGCCGGTGAGCACGTCGACCTGCTCCGACTGGATCATCTTGTCGGCGATCTGCACGGCAAGCTCAGGCTTTTGGCCGTCATCCTCGGTGACGACGCTGATCTCCTTCGCCGCATCGCCGGCATTCTTCAGCGCCAGCATGAAACCGTCGCGCGCATCGACGCCGAGGCCCGCGCCGCCGCCCGAAAGCGTGGTGATCATACCCACCTTGAGCGGCTCGGCCAGCGCCGCGCCCGAGACCCCGAAAGCCAGCGCCAGCGTGGCGGCTGCAACAATATTCCTCATCTGAACTCCACTCCCCCAAAAATCGCAAAAGGCACGCGCCCTGTCGGTTCGCCAGCAAAGTCCACATTCATGCGGGGAACGTCAAGCAAGCACCATGCGAATGATGACGGACGCACAGCGAAACGCTATGGCTGCGGGCCGAGAGGAGAGCCCGATGTTCCTGCACAGGATCGAGGACTGGGACAATGCCTATGCCAATGGCGCGAACATCGCGCGCGGCGAGCGCTGGCCCGAGGCATGGGTGGCGCCGGCGGCGGCTTTTCGCGAAGGCATGCTGGCCGAGGGGCGCGCGGCGCTCGACATCCCCTATGCCAGAGGCGCGCGCAACCAGTTCGACCTCTTCCTGCCGAAAGGCAAAGCGCGCGGCCTCGTCGTCTTCATCCATGGCGGCTTCTGGATGCGGCTCGACCGCAGCTACTGGTCGCATCTGGCGGCAGGCCCGGTCGAACATGGCTTCGCCGTGGCGATGCCTTCCTACACGCTGTGCCCGCAGGCCCGCATCGGCGCGATCACGGCGGAGATCGGGCTTGCCATAGCCGAAGCGGCGCAGCGCATCGAGGGGCCGATCCGGCTCGCCGGCCATTCGGCGGGCGGCCATCTGGCTACGCGCATGCTGTGCGCCGACAGTCCCCTGCCGGCAGCCATCGCGGCGCGGTTGCGCCATGTCGTGTCGATCTCCGGCCTGCACGACTTGCGGCCGCTCATCAACACCGCGATGAACAAGACGCTGCGCCTGGACATGGATGAAGCGACGCGGGAAAGTCCGGCGCTGCTTCTGCCTACAGCGGATGCGCGGCTGACCTGCTGGGCGGGTGCTGCCGAGCGCGCCGAGTTCCTGCGGCAGAACCGGCTGCTCGCCGACATGTGGAAGGGCCTCGGCGCGGCGACGGCCGCCGTGGAGGAGCCCGACCGCCACCACTTCGACATATGCGATGGCCTGACGGATCCCGATCATCCGCTCACACGAGCGCTGTTGACAGCCTGATGCCGTGCGGCGACCTTGCCGCCGAAAAGAAAGGAAAAACCGATGCGCGCCGTCTTCGTCCAGCTTCAATGCGCCCCCGGCCAGACCTATGAGGTCGCCGATGCGCTTTTCGAGCGCGAGATCGTCTCCGAGCTCTATTCGACCAGCGGCGAATACGACCTGCTGATGAAGATCTATATCGAGGACGAGCACGATATCGGCAAATTCATCAACGACCATGTCGCCAATGTGCCCGGCATCGTGCGCTCGCTGACGACGCTGACCTTCAAGGCCTTCTAGGTATTTTGCCCGGATCCGCGGCTTCCGCCGGAAGGCCGTCCCGCCCTGTACGGGCAAGTTCCGCACGAACCCCTTCCTGCGGATCGTATTGCGGCAGCAAAAATTTTCGCGTTTATATCCGCTGCCCACGGGAGGAGCGGGGGCGTCGCGCCATGGCCCGGCGCGCCGGCATGTCGGGCTGGATTGTCATCCATCGGAGGGGAAATGTACGAACATATCCGCTACAGCGAGCAGGACGGCATCGCGCATATCGTGCTCGACCGCCCGGCGAAGAAGAATGCCATCACGGCGCAGATGTTCACCGACCTGCGCAGCTGCTGGGATCTTTTCAACGCCGGCCCGGCACGAGCCGCAATCCTCTCCTCGGCCCTGCCGGACATCTTCTCTGCCGGCGCCGACCTGATGACGCCGCCCGGCGAATTCTGGCACGCCTTGCCGGAATTCGGCTTCCACACCGACAAGCCGATCATCGCAGCCGTCAACGGCAAGGCCATCGGCGTCGCTTTCGTCCTCGTTTCCATGTGCGATTTCATCGTCATGTCGGAAGAGGCCAGCCTGATCTATCCCGAGGCGAAGATCGGCGTCGCCAAGGGGGCCGTGTCGATGCTCGTCAAGCGCATGCCGCTGCACGTCGCCAATGAGGTGATGATGCTGGGCGATCCGCTGCCGGCCAGGCGCGCCTATGATGTCGGCTTCGTCAACCGCATCGCAGCCGAGGGGCAGCATCTTGCCGAAGCCGAGCGCATCGCGTCGACGCTGCGCGCCAATTCGCCGCTGGTCATCGAGATGCTGAAGCGCATGTCGCTGGATGCGTTGGGCGACACGCCGATCCAGTCATTCGCGCGGCTTAGTTCCGCGATCGGCAAGGTCGGCAACAGCCAGGACGCCGCCGACGCGCTGGAAGCATTCCGCAGCAAGACGAAACCCGTCTTCCACCGCCGCTGAACGCGCCGCGCCCCGGCAGATCATCCGAAAGGAACCCGATACGATGCCCTTGAGAAGCGAGTTCATGCCTGTCGCGAACATCATCCGCCCGCGCTCCGTCGCGGTGATCGGCGCGACCGAGGACTACGTCAAGTTCGGCGGACGTTTTACCCACCATCTGGTCGAACTAGGCTTCAAGGGCCGCTTCATCCCGGTCAATCCGCGCCGCGCCGAGGTGCTTGGCCACAAGGCATTCCCCAGCATCCTCGAACTGGACGAGATGCCCGACCTGGCGCTGGTCGCCGTCCCGTCCGGCATGCTGCTGCAGACCGTCGACGAATGCGGCCGCGCCGGCGTCGGCGCCTGTATCGTCGTCACCGCCCAGCTTTCCGAATTCAGCGAGGAAGGTGCAGCCCTTGAGCGCGAGATCGTCGCGCTGGCGCGCTCATATAACATGCGCCTCGTCGGCCCCAACTGCATGGGCCTGATCGTGCCGCCGCATGGCATGGGCCTCACCTCGTCGCAGACACTGCGCTATGCCGGCAAGCTGAACAGCGGCTCGGTAGCGCTCGTCAGCCAGAGCGGCGCGCTGATGGGCTCGCTCTTCGCCGTCGCCAACGACCATGGCGTCGGCCTGTCCGGCATGGTGACGGTCGGCAACCAGGCCGACATGGAAATGTGCGACTTCCTCGAAGCCTTCATCGCAGATGAGGACACACGCGTCGTCTGCCTCTATGTCGAGGGCGTGAGGTCGCCGGAACGCTTCCGCAAGCTTGCACGAGAGGCGCGGACGCGCGGCAAGACGATCCTCGCCGTTAAGGCCGGCGCAACGGAAGCCGGCACCGCCATGGCGCGCTCCCATACGGGCAGCATCGCCGGGTCCTACACCGCTTTCGAGACCGCCTGCCGCGAGAACGGTGTCGTCATCCTGGACGATGCGGAGGCCATGATCCTGTGCGCCAACATCATCGCGCAGAACCCGCCCATGGGTGCCGGCGCGACCGGCATCGTCGTTTCGTCGGGCGGCGGCGGCGCGGTGCTGATCGACCGGCTCACCGACAAGGGCGTTCCGCTGGCGCGCTGGACCGAGGCCACCCACCAGCGGCTCGACCCGGACTATGGCAGCGGCCACCGCAACAATCCGATCGATCTGGGCGCACATAAGGGCAAGCTCGACATCAGCGTGTTCCGCCGCGCCATCGAGGCCGTCTGTGAGGATCCGGGCGTATCGGCCTTTTTCTACATGATGACGCCGCAGCCGCTGATGCCCGAGACGATCGACATCGTGCTCGACATGCACAGGCGCGGCGACAAGCCGGTCGTCTTCTGCCTCAACACCTCGCGCTTCGGTGACGATGTGCGGCAAAAGCTGCTCGAGGCGAAAATGCCTTTCGTGTCGCGCAACGACGACGCCGCGCGCGCGCTGAAGGCGATGTTCCAGGCGCGCGACTTCGCCGAAACCGGTCCCAAGGAGGCGCCACAGCGCCCGGCGGGCACCGGTGGCACGAAGGCCGGCCGTAGCGGCCTGCTGACGGAGCCGGAGGTCAAGGAGATGCTGGCCGCCTACGGCGTGAAGCAGCCTGCCGCGCGGACCGCCCGCACGCGCGAAGAGGCGGTCGCCGCCGCGCGGGAAATCGGCTATCCGGTCGTGCTCAAGGGCGTGGCCGAAGGCGTCGTGCACAAGAGCGATCTCGGGCTGGTGAAAGTAGACCTTGCGGATGAGGCGGCACTGCACGCTGCCCTTGCCGAGGTCTCGGCCGTATTCGAGCGTGAAAAGCTCGGTTCACCGCTGTTCGACGTGCAGCAGATGGTGCAGGGCGGCGTTGAGCTGATCGTCGGCGTGCAGAATGATGCTTCCTTCGGACCGCAGCTCATGGTCGGCTTCGGCGGCATCTTCGTGGAAATCCTCAGGGACGTGGCTTTCGCCTCCGCGCCCGTCTCGCCGGCCCAAGCCGAAGCGATGCTGAAGCGGCTGAAGATGTGGCCCTTGCTCGAAGGCGTTCGCGGGCGCCCAGCCATGGATGTCGCCGCCTCATGCGACGCGATCGCACGCATTTCCTGGCTTGCCGCCGATCTTGGCGATAGGCTCGTCGACATCGAGGTCAATCCGCTCAAGGTCACGCCGGACGGCGCATGGGCGGTGGACGGGCGCGCCACGCTGTCGGGAACGGGAGAAGTCGGATGAGAAAAGGCTATCGCGCATTGCTGGACGAGGCCAACGCCATGGTCGATGCGGTGCCCGTCGACAGGGCGAAGGAACTGCATGCCAAGGACGACGTGGTCTTCGTCGACCTGCGCGATCCGCGCGAGATCGAGCGGGAGGGACGAATCCCGTCCGCCTTCCACTGCCCGCGCGGCATGCTCGAATTCTGGATCGATCCGGAAAGCCCCTATCACAAGTCGATTTTTTCCGAACCGAAGCGTTTCGTCTTCTATTGCGCCAGCGGCTGGCGCTCGGCTCTGTCGGCGCGTACGGCGATGGAAATGGGCTTGGAGAACGTATCGCATCTGGCCGGCGGCTTCACCGAATGGCGAAAGGCCGGCGGCGATGTCGAGATGAAGGCGAAGAAATAGGCTTCCGACCGGCCCGGAGACCGTACGGTCTCTCATCGTGAATTTCAAAATATCGATTGCAATTTATTGCAATCGATATTAGCCATGCTCATCGACCATCGCGGGAGGAATTCACATGAACATGCAGGCGCCCCTCGTGAAGGGCTTCTTCGACAGGCACACCTCCTCGATCCAGTATGTCGTGACCGATCCGGCGACGCGCAAATGCGCCATCGTCGATCCGGTCCTCGATTTCGACGAGAAGTTGGGCGCGACCGCCACGCGCAGCGCCGACGAGATTCTCGCCTACATCGCCGCCGAGGGGCTGGCGGTGGAATGGATCCTCGACACCCATCCCCATGCCGACCATTTCTCGGCCGCCCCCTATCTGCGGGAGAAGACGGGCGCGCCGACTGCCATCGGCGAGAAGGTCACCGAGGTCCAGAAGCTCTGGAAGGGTTTCTACAACTGGCCGGACTTCCCGGCCGACGGCTCGCAATGGGACAAGCTCTTCGCCGAGGGTGAAACCTTCGCCATCGGCACGCTGCCGGCCCGCGTGCTCTTCTCGCCCGGCCACACGCTGGCCTCCATCACCTATGTTATCGGCGATGCCGCCTTCGTGCACGATACGCTTTTCATGCCGGATTCCGGCACCGCCCGCGCCGACTTTCCCGGCGGCAGCGCCTCGCGCCTGTGGGATTCCATCCAGCAGATCCTCGCTCTGCCCGACGAGACGCGCATCTTCGTCGGCCACGACTACCAGCCGGGCGGCCGCGCGCCCCTGTGGGAGTCCACCGTGGCCGAGCAGAAGGCCGGCAACGCGCATATGTCGACCTGCAGGACGCGCGAGGAATATATCGCCGTGCGCGAGGCCCGCGACCGGACGCTTGCCATGCCCAAGCTGATCCTCCATGCCTTGCAGATCAACATCAATGGCGGCCGGCTGCCGGAGCCTGAGAGCGACGGCAGGCGCTATCTCAAGCTGCCGCTCGACCTGTTTCCCGATGCGCCGTGGTGAGTCCATGGTGCGCGATCTCGCTCCCGAGACTGCGGAAATGGTTGCCAGGGCCGCGGAGGCGGCAGAGTTCCTGAAGAAGTTCGCCCATCCCTCGCGCCTGATGGTGCTGTGCGCGCTGGCGGAGGGCGAGCGCTCGGTGCGCGACCTCGAGGAGATCCTGGGCATCCGCCAGCCCGGACTTTCGCAGCAGCTCGCAGAGTTGCGGGAGGCCGGCCTGATCGCCGGGCGCAAGGAATCGAAGCACATGATCTACCAGCTCGCCGACGAGCGCGTATCGGCACTCATCGAGAAGATGCACGCCCTGTTCTGCGCGCCGGAGTCCCGAAATGACTGAATTCACACCGCTCGCCTCCCTTCTCGGCGGCATGATGATCGGCCTTTCGGCCGTGCTGCTCATGCTCTGGGAAGGCCGCATCGCCGGCATATCGGGCATAGCCGGCCGTCTGCTGCCACCATGGCGCGACGGCGCGTTCCTGTCGCGGCTGGGCTTCGTCGCGGGCCTCGTGGCCGCGCCCTTCGCCGTGATGGCGTTCACCGGGCAACCTGTCGCGCAGAGCGTGTCCGGCAATGTGGCGCTGATGCTCGCCGCCGGGCTCATCGTCGGCTTCGGTTCCGTCTGGGGCAATGGCTGCACCTCCGGCCATGGCGTTTGCGGACTGGCGCGGCTGTCCATGCGCTCGCTGGTTGCCACCCTTGTCTTCATGGCCGTCGCCATCGTCACCGTATTCGCGACGCGTCACCTCATCGGAGGCTGAGAAGATGTCCTTCCTCGTCAATCTCGCGCTCGGCCTGCTCTTCGGCGTCGGCCTTGTCGTGTCCGGCATGTCCGACCCGGCCAAGGTGCTCAATTTCCTCGACCTCTTCGGCACATGGGATCCGTCGCTCGCCTTCGTGATGGGCGGCGCCGTGCTGGTCGCCTTCGTCGGCTACCGCCGCGTCCTGTCGCGGGACAGGCCGATCGTCGGCAGCGGCTTCCATCTGCCGACGAAGCGCGACATCGATGCGCGCGTAACGGTCGGGCCGGCGATATTCGGTCTCGGTTGGGGCCTGTCGGGCTTCTGTCCCGGCCCCGCGCTCACCGCCATTGGCCTTGCGACGCCAGGCGCGCTGGCCTTCGTGCCCGCAATGTTCGCCGGCATGTGGCTGGCCAGGCTGATGACGGAAGGCAGGCCGAAAGCCGCCAGGGCATAGGGCTTTACGTCAGAAGGTGCGCGGCCCGATGGACAGGTTCTCCCGCTACATGCCGATCCTCCACTGGGGACGGCACTATGGCCGCGAAACACTCGCCAGCGACCTGATCGCCGCGACGATCGTCACCATCATGCTGATCCCGCAATCGCTGGCCTATGCGATGCTGGCCGGCCTGCCGCCGGAGGTCGGCCTCTATGCCTCGATCCTGCCGCTGGCCGTCTATGCGCTCTTCGGCACCAGCCGGACGCTGGCGGTGGGGCCGGTCGCTGTCGTTTCGCTGCTGACGGCCGCGACCGTCGGCGAGATCGCCGCGCAGGGCACGCCGGCCTATCTGGCGGCAGCGGCGATGCTGGCCATGACCTCGGGCCTGATGCTCCTCGTCATGGGCATTTTCCGCCTCGGCTTCATCGCCAATTTCCTCAGCCATCCGGTGATGTCCGGCTTCATCAGCGCTGCGGGCATCCTCATCGCCGCCGGGCAGGTGAAATATCTGCTCGGCGTGAAGGCATCGGGCCAGACCCTGCCCGAGATCCTGCAGGGCCTCGCCGCCGGCATCGGCGGCACCAATATGCCGACGCTTGTGACCGGCGTCGCGGTCGTCGCCTTCCTTTATTTCGCCCGGCTGCGGCTGAAGCCGATTCTTGCCGGGCTGGGCCTGCGCAACCGCATGGCCGACATCATCGCCCGCACCGGTCCCGTGGTTGCCGTCGCCGCCACCATCGCCGCCGCGCTTGCGCTCGATCTCGGCAGTGCGGGCGTGGCGCTGGTGGGCGAGATACCGCAAGGCCTGCCCGTTCCCGCACTACCCGTTCTCGACCTCGAACTGGTCCGCCAGCTTGCGGGGCCGGCATTGCTGGTCAGCCTGATCGGCTTCGTCGAATCGGTCTCCGTTGCGCAGACGCTCGCCGCGCGGCGGCGCCAGCGCATAAGGCCCGACCAGGAACTGATCGGCCTCGGAGCGGCCAATATCGCCGCTGCCGTTTCGGGCGGCTATCCCGTCACCGGCGGCCTGGCCCGCTCCGTGGTCAATTTCGATGCCGGCGCGGAGACGCAGGCCGCCGGCCTCTTCACCGCCATCGGCATCGCGCTCGCCACGCTTTTCCTGACGCCGCTGCTGGCGAGTCTGCCGCAGGCAACTTTGGCCGCCACCATCATCGTCGCCGTCCTGTCGCTGGTCGATATCGCGGCGATCCGCCGGGTCTGGACCTATTCGCGGCTCGATTTCTCGGCCATGGCGGCGACTATCGTCGGCACATTGCTGGTGGGCGTCGAGGCCGGCATCGTCATCGGCGTCGCCCTGTCCCTTCTGCTGCATCTCCACCGCACGTCGCGCCCACATATGGCGATCGTGGGCCAGGTGCCGGGCACCGAGCATTTCCGCAATGTCGCGCGCCATGCCGTCATCACCTCGCCGGGCATCCTGTCGCTGCGCGTCGACGAGAGCCTCTATTTCGCCAATAGCCGCTATCTGGAAGACCGCATCGCCACGCTGGTGGCTGAACGGCCGCAGCTGCGCCATGTCGTGCTGATGTGCTCGGCGGTCAACGCGATCGACGCCTCGGCGCTGGAGAGCCTTGAGGAGATCAATCACCGCCTGAAGGATTCGGGCATCATGCTCCACCTGTCGGAAGTGAAGGGCCCGGTGATGGACGGCCTCAAGCGGTCGCACTTCCTGGACGACCTCACCGGCACGGTCTTTCTCAGCCAGTTCGAGGCGATCGCGACGCTCGGCGAGCCCGATGCGGCGGCCGGCGCGATCTTTCGGCAACGCAGATCGTCGCAGTGACCGCTTTATGCGATTATTTCGCATATTTGCTCTTGCGCCGCGCGGCGCCTCACTGACATTTTATACTACGTTCGTGTTAGTTGTTGCGCATCCGGCACGTGTGAACGGCAGGTCGTCTCACGCAAGGCGAGTATGGGCGTTCGGCTGTTCCGTCCGGCGGCAGCCTGAACCGCTTATCCTGCGCGGCTCGCACCACGCGAAAATTGATTTGCCCGTCGTGGCGATCGGAACCTGCGCGGCAAGATTGCCACGCTCGCACGCCGATCTCTTGCGGCGAGACGATGAGGAGAGATACTGCTTTGAGGGGATGCAGGGACGACACCGGGCATGAAGGACGCCGCGCATGATCGTGTGGCATAGCGGATTGCTGCTGCTGATGATCGCGCTTCCCTTCGTGGGCGCGCTGTTTGCAGCCCTGCTATCGCCCAATGCGCGCAATGCCGAAGCCTGGCTTGCAGGCACCGTCGCCCTCGGCGGCCTCCTGCTGACGCTGTTTGCCTATCCGGCGGTGGCCGATGGCGGGGTCGTGCGCCATGTCGTCAACTGGGTGCCGGCGATCGGCCTTTCGGCAACGCTGCGGCTCGACGGCTTCTCCTGGCTGTTCTCGGTCCTGATCACCGGCATCGGGCTGCTCGTCGTCATCTATGCCCGCTACTACATGTCGCCCAAAGACCCGGTGGCGCGCTTCTATGCGCTGCTGCTCGCCTTCCTCGGCGCCATGCAGGGGCTCGTCCTTTCCGGCAACCTGATCCTGCTGGCGGTGTTCTGGGAACTGACCAGCATCTTCTCCTTCCTGCTCATCGGCTACTGGCATCACACCCAGGCCGCGCGCGACGGTGCGCGCATGGCACTGACCATCACCGGCGGCGGCGGCCTGTGCCTGCTGGCCGGCATGGTGCTGCTGGGCAACATGGCCGGCAGCTACGATCTCGACGTCGTGCTGGCGGCGGGCGACATCATTCGCGAGCATGATTACTACCTGCCGGCGCTGTTGCTCATCCTGGCCGGCGCGCTGACCAAGAGCGCGCAGTTTCCGTTCCATTTCTGGCTGCCCAATGCCATGGCGGCGCCCACGCCGGTCTCGGCCTATCTGCATTCGGCCACCATGGTGAAGGCGGGCGTCTTCCTGCTGGTGCGGTTCTGGCCGGTCCTGTCGGGCACGCCGGAATGGTTCGCGCTGGTGGGGCTTGCCGGGCTCACCACCCTGCTTCTCGGCGCCTATTTCGCCATCTTCCAGCAGGACCTGAAGGGGCTGCTCGCCTATTCCACCATCAGCCATCTCGGCCTGATCACCGCGCTGCTCAGCTTCGGCAGCCCGCTGGCGCTGGTGGCGGCGATCTTCCACATGGTCAACCACGCCACCTTCAAGGCATCGCTGTTCATGGCCGCCGGCATCATCGACCACGAAGCAGGCACGCGCGACATGCGCCGGCTGAGCGGGCTCTTCAGCGCCATGCCCTTCACCGCCACGCTCGCCATGGTCGCCAGCGCCGCCATGGCCGGCGTACCGCTGCTTAACGGCTTCCTCTCCAAGGAAATGTTCTTCGCCGAGGCGCTGGAGCAGCACCAGCGCTCCTGGCTCGACCAGATCGCGCCCTATGTCGCCACCGTCGCCGGCGCCTTCGCGGTCACCTATTCGGTGCGCTTCATCCATACCGTCTTCTTCGGTCCGAAGGCGACCGACCTGCCCAAGGAGCCGCATGAGCCGCCGCACTGGATGCGCCGGCCGATCGAGCTTCTGGTCATCGCCTGCGTGGTGGTCGGCACCATTCCCGCGCTCAGCATCGGCGGCGTGCTCAACACGGCGGTCGTCTCGGTGCTGGGAGAGCGCACGCCGGACTACAGCCTCTCGGTCTGGCACGGCTTCAACCTGCCCCTGCTGATGAGCTTCGTCGCCCTTGCCGGCGGCCTCCTGCTCTACTGGCTGCTCAAGGACTATCTGCGACATTGCGAGGAGGGACCGCCCTTCTTCCGCCGCCTCAAGGGGCAGCGCATCTTCGAACGCGTGCTGGTCACGGTGAGCTGGCGCTGGGCGCGCACCGCCGAGAGCTGGCTTGCCACGCGCCGGCTCCAGCCGCAGATGCGGCTCCTGACCCTCGCCGCCGTGCTCGCAGCCGTGTGGGCCATGTGGGGCGCGGGCGATCTCTGGCCCCGCTTCACCATTCACGGTCTCGACCCCGTCCTGGGCGTGCTGTGGGCCATCGGCGCGTTCTGTGCCGTCTCGGCCGCCTATCAGGCCAAGTTCCAGCGCCTCGCCGCGCTCATCCTGATGAGCGGCGCGGGGCTGGTGACCTGCATCTCCTATATCTGGCTGTCGGCGCCGGACCTCGCAGTGACCCAGCTGCTGGTCGAGATCGTCACCACGGTGCTCATCCTGCTTGGCCTGCGCTGGCTTCCGCAGCGCGAGAGGAAGGTCGCCGCGACCATCGATTCGTCCACGCGCCTGCGCCGGCATCGCGACTTCGCGCTGGCCGTGACCGTGGGCGCGGGCATCGCCGTCCTCGCCTATCTCGTGATGCTGACGCCGCTGCCGCCCTCGGTCGGCGATTTCTATCTCCAGCGCGCCTACAGCGAAGGCGGCGGCACCAATGTGGTGAACGTCATCCTGGTCGATTTCCGCGGCTTCGACACGATGGGCGAGATGGTCGTGCTCGCGATCGTGGCGCTGACGGTCTTCGCGCTGCTGCGCCGTTTCCGCCCTGCCGAGGACAATGCTGAAATGACATATCAGCAGCGCGAGCAGGACGAATTCGACGATGCGCGCCAGGATCGCGAGGTCGGCGAGACCCTCAAGGACTATCTTCTGGTGCCATCCGTCCTCATGCGATGGATGTTCCCGGCCATCGTGCTTCTGGCGATCTACCTCTTCCTGCGCGGCCACGACCTGCCGGGCGGCGGTTTCGCGGCCGGCGTAGCGATGGCGATCGGCTTCCTGCTGCAATATCTCGCCGGCGGCACGCGCTGGGTCGAGGAGAGGCTGCGCATCCTGCCGGTGCGCTGGATCGGCACCGGCCTGCTGCTGGCGGTGCTGACCGGAGCCGGCTCCTTCGTGTTCGGCTATCCGTTCCTCACCTCCTATTTCCAGTACACGCATATTCCTTTCATCGGCGACATGCCGACGGCATCGGCGCTGATGTTCGACCTCGGCGTGTTCAGTCTCGTGGTCGGCGCGACGGTGCTCATGCTCATCGCCATCGCCCACCAATCGCTGCGCGTGCGGGCGCGCTCCTCCCGTGAAGGAGGGCGCGACTGATGGAGCTGGTCATCGCCGCCGCAATCGGAATCCTGGCCGGCTCCGGCGTCTGGCTGGTGCTGCGTCCGCGCACCTACCAGCTGGTCATCGGGCTGGCGCTGCTGTCCTATGCGGTCAACCTGTTCATCTTCAGCGTCGGCCGCCTGCGGGTGAATGCGCCCCCGGTCCTCGACGGCGCGCTGGAGCCGTCGGCCTATACCGATCCGGTGCCGCAGGCGCTGGTGCTGACCGCCATCGTCATCGGCTTTGCAACGACGGCGCTCTTCCTCGTGGTGCTCATCGTGTCGCGCGGCCTGACAGGCACCGACCATGTCGACGGAAGGGAGGGCTAGGATGGATATTGCGCCCGCCCATATCGTCATCGCGCCCGTCCTGATCCCGCTGGCCGTCGGCGCGCTGCTGCTGTTCTTCGACGACCGCGAGCGGCGGCTGAAGCTGGTGCTGTCGCTGCTGTCGGCGCTCTTCGTCCTCGCCACCTCCGTCCTGCTGCTGCTGCGGGTCCATACCGGGCAGGGCACGACGGCGCTGATCTATCTGGTCGGCAATTGGCCGATCCCCATCGCCATCACGCTCGTGGCCGACCGGATCGCCACGGTCATGCTGGTGCTTGCCGCCGCGCTGGCGATCCCCTCGCTCCTTTTCGCCGCCGAACGGTGGGAGAAGGTGGGGCCGCATTTCCACTCCCTGTTCCAGTTCCTTCTGGTCGGGTTGAACGGCGCCTTCCTCACCGGCGACCTGTTCAATCTCTTCGTCTTCTTCGAGGTGATGCTGGCGGCGTCCTACGGCCTGGTCCTGCATGGCGGCGGCGCGGCGCGGATCCGGCCGGGCCTGCACTATATCGCGATCAATCTCGGCGCATCGCTGATCTTCCTCGTCGGCATCGCCATGATCTTCGGCGCCACCGGCAGCCTCAACATGGCCGAGATCGCGCTGCGCGCCGAGAAGCTGGAAGGTTTCGCACAACCTGCCCTGCATGTCGGGCTGGCGCTGCTGGGTGTGGCGTTCATGGTCAAGGCCGGCATGTGGCCGCTCGGCTTCTGGCTGGTGCCCGCCTACGCCTCGGCGGCCGGGCCGGTGGCGGCAGTCTTCGCCATGCTGAGCAAGGTCGGCATCTATTCGCTGCTGCGGCTGGCGCTGCTGCTGCCGGGCCAGGGCACCGCCTTCGGCTCGGTCATCATCTTCACCGGCGGCGTCGCGACCATCCTCTTCGCCTGCCTCGGCGTGCTCGCCTCGCAATCGATGAAGCGCGCCAGCGCCTATTTCCTGCTGATGTCGTCCGGCACGCTGATGGCGGCCTTCGGCATGTCGCATCCGCCGAGCACGGCCGGCGCGCTGTTCTATCTGCTCAGTTCCACGCTCGCCGTCGGCGCATTCTTCCTCGTGGTCGAGGTGCTGGAACGCGAGCAGGACGCCGCGTCCAACGTGCTGGCGGTCACGCTCGAAGCCTATGGCGACGGCGAGGAGGAAGACGAGGAGGAACTGGAGGTCGGCCGCACGGTGCCGGGCGCGGTCGCCGTGCTGGGCGTCAGCTTCTGCCTGCTCGCAATGGTGCTGATCGGTCTTCCGCCGCTGACCGGCTTCATCGCCAAATTCGCCATATTGACCTCGCTCCTGGGCCCCGGCACGGATGTGCTGGCCGGCAACCAGATGCGCATCGTGCTCGCCATTCTCCTGGTCCTGTCCGGCTTCGTCGCCCTGATCGGCCTTTCGCGCATGGGCATTCGCGTCTTCTGGGCGCCGGTGGAGCCCTTCACGCCCAAGATCACCGTCATGGAGACGGCGCCGATCCTCCTGCTTCTGGCCATGCTGGTGGGGCTGATGGTGCAGGCCGGCCCGGTGATGGACCTGCTCAACACGACGGCGCGCGATCTCCACGAACCCTACAGATATTTGCAGGCCGTGTTCGGCGCGGAGCGGACGCCGCCCTTCGCAGGGAGGCCGCATTGAGAACCTTGCTGCCCTATCCGCTGCTCGCGCTGGGCCTTGCCCTGATGTGGCTCTTGCTGTCGGGCGTCTCGCGCGGCAGCGTGGTGGTGGCGATCGCGGTGGCGCTCATCGGTACGCAGGCGTTGAAGCTGCTGGGCGAGGCGAGCCCGCAGATTCGCCGCTGGGTGGCGATCCCGCAATTTGCCTGGGTGATGTTCCACGACATCGTCCTGTCCAACATCGCGGTTGCACGCATCCTCCTGTTCGGCAGCAGGACGCGCAAGGCGGGGTTCGTCAACATCCCGCTGCAGATGCGCAGTCCTTCCGGCCTGGCGCTGCTGGCGATCGTCGTGACCAGCACGCCCGGCACCGCCTGGGTCGACTACAATGTCGCGCGCAACGAATTGCTGATCCATGTCTTCGACCTCGTCGACGAGGACGAATGGGTGCGGACGATCCAGAACCGCTATGAGCGGTTGCTGCGGGAGATTTTCGAATGAGTGCGACGATCCTGCTCACCAGCCTGTGGATCGCGCAGGGCGCGCTGGCGCTGGCCATGTGCCTGGCGACCTTCCGCATGGTGCGCGGCCCGCGCGCGCAGGACCGCATCCTCTCGCTCGATTTCCTCTATGTGCTGGCAATGCTCCAGCTCTTGGCCTTCGGCATGCGCACCGGCAACGTGCTTTATTTCGAGGGAGCCCTCATCATCGGCATGCTGGGCTTCGTCTCGACCGTGTCGCTGGCCAAATTCCTGATGCGGGGGGAGGTGATCGAATGACGATCGACTTCGCCGACGTGCCCTTGTGGGCGGCGATCGCGGCCTCTGCCTTCATCCTCCTGGGCGCGGGCCTGAGCCTGCTGGGGGCCATCGGCCTGGTTCGGCTGAAGACCTTCTACGAGCGGCTTCACGCGCCGACGCTCGCCACCAGCTGGGGAACCGCCGGCATGGCGATCGGCTCGATGATCATATTCACGACAGGATCGGGCCGGCTTGTCCTGCATGAGATCCTGATCGCCCTCTTCGTGACCGTGACCACGCCCATCACCCTGATGATGCTCGGCAGGGCCACGCTCTACCGCGACGGTTCGGAAGGCAATGTCACCCTGCCGGCCGGCTATCACGGCCCGGAACAGGACGAGGCCGACCTCGAAGAGGAGCCCGGCGAGAAGCCCGGTCAGGCATAGGGACCGGCTCCGCACCCATCATGCGCGCGCTGCAAGAAATTACTTCACATATTTAATAATTAGCGGCATAGATGCGCCGTCGGAATGCGAGGGAGGTACGCATGCAGGAACAGGACAACACGCCGGCGAAAGCGCTGCGCAGGATCGCCACGGAGGAGGCATTCTCCATCCCCGAGCATTTCGATGCGATCCGCGACCTGATCGCCGCCGGCTCGCAGGACCCCGACCTGACGCTGTGGCGGCATTTCCAGGGTAATCACCGCCCGGTCTTCGTCGACAATCTGCAGGATGTCGATTTCCAGCGCCTGCGCACCATGGACGAACTGGGCGTTTCCATGCATCTCCTGTCGCTGACCTCGCCAGGCGTGCAGATGCTCGACGCCGACCGCGCGACCGGACTGGCCGAGCTCGCCAACGACCGGCTGGCCGAGATCATCGCCCGCCATCCGAGCCGCTATGCGGGCCTCGCCTCCTTCGCACCACAGGACCCGAAGCGGGCCGCGCGCGAGATGGAGCGCGCCATCAACGACCTCAAGCTGAACGGCTTCGTGCTGAACTCGCATACCAATGGCGAATATCTCGACGAGCCGAAGTTCCGGCCGATCCTCGAGGCCGCCGAGGGGCTGGGCGCGGCGATCTACCTCCACCCGCGCACGCCGCCCAAACCGGTTGCCGACCTTGCCAACAAATACGGCCTCGAAACCGGCATGTGGGGCTACCAGACCGATGCGGCGCTGCATTCGCTGCGCATGATGTATGGCGGCGTGTTCGACGATTTCCCCGGCCTGAAATTCGTCCTCGGCCATATGGGCGAGGGCCTGCCCTACTGGGCCTGGCGCCTCGACTATTGGGGCCGCAACGGTGGCCGCCGCCCGGCGGTCAAGCGGGCGCCGAGCGAATATCTGCAGGAGAACTTCGCCATCACCACCAGCGGCATGGAATGGACGCCGGTGCTCAAATTCTGCATCGACACGCTCGGCGCGGACAAGATCATGTTCGCCATCGACTATCCGTACCAGGAGCCGGAGCCGGCCGTGCGCTGGCTCGATAGCGCCGATATTTCCGAAGAGCACCGCGCCATGATCTATAGCGGCAATGCGGAGCGCATCTTCCGCATCCCCGCAGAACAGGGCGTCTGAGCCGTTTCCAGCACAAAAGCCGAGCCGCCGCCTGGCGAGGCGGCGGCTTCCGGCATGCGCATGCCGTTCCGGCAGGCCATTAGGCCGCACCCCAGCCCGCGCCCCGAGGGTTGCGCAACCGGCGATCTTGGCCCATTAGAACAGTTCCAAAACGCATAATGAACTGGTGGATCGCACGATGGATTTCGAAGCGCTCTTCGCGGCCAAGCTCGACGGACTGCATGCCGAGGGGCGGTATCGGGTATTTGCCGAGCTGGAGCGCACGGCCGGCCAGTTCCCTGCCGCGGTGCGCCATGCCGGCGGCTCGGTGAAGGACGTCACCGTCTGGTGCTCCAACGACTATCTCGGCATGGGCCAGCATCCCAAGGTGATCGCGGCGATGCATGAGGCGATCGACAGCTACGGCGCCGGCGCCGGCGGCACGCGTAATATTTCCGGCACCAACCGCACCCATATCCTCCTCGAGGAGGAACTGGCGGACCTGCACGGCAAGGAAGCGGCCCTCACCTTCAATTCGGGCTATGTGTCCAACTGGGCCTCGCTCGGCACGCTGGGCGCACATATTCCCGGCGTCGTCATCTTCTCCGATGCCAGCAACCATGCCTCGATGATCGAAGGCATCCGCCATTCGCGCGCCGAATACCGGATCTGGAAGCACAATGACGTCGCCGATCTCGACCGTCAGCTGTCGGAATTCGGTCGCGACGTGCCGAAGATCATCGCCTTCGAGAGCGTCTATTCGATGGATGGCGATATCGCGCCGCTCGCCGAGATCGTGGCGGTGGCCGAGAAACACGGCGCCATGACCTATCTGGACGAGGTGCATGCGGTTGGCATGTACGGTCCGCGCGGCGGCGGCATCGCCGAGCGCGACGGGCTCATGGACCGCATCACCCTGATCGAGGGCACGCTGGCCAAGGCATTCGGCGTCGTCGGCGGCTATATTACCGGGTCGGCAAAGCTGGTCGATTTCATCCGCTCCTTCGCCAGCGGCTTCATCTTCAGCACCGCGCTGCCGCCGCATGTCGCCGCCGGCGCCCTCGCCGCGATCCGGCATCTGAAGCACAGCCCGTTCGAGCGGGCGCGCCATCAGGAGCGCGTCAACAAGGTGCGCAGCCGGCTCGAGGCGATGGGCATTCCGACCATCCCCAATCCCAGCCACATCGTGCCGGTCATGGTCGGCGACGCCGCCAAGTGCAAATGGATCTCCGACCTGCTGCTCGACCGCCACGGCATCTATGTGCAGCCGATCAACTATCCGACCGTGCCGCGCAAGACCGAGCGCCTGCGCATCACGCCGACGCCGCTGCATTCCGACGCCGACATCGACCATCTGGTCAATGCGCTGTCCGGCCTCTGGTCGCAATGCGCGCTGGCGCGCCAGGTCGCCTGACCTCAGCCACCTCGCAAGATCCAAGACCCGGCAATGCCGGGTCTTTTTGTTTCTATCGATCGAAAACGAGCTTCGAATAGCCGGCAAAAGACAGCGCCATCGCAGCAGCCGATGCAATTGCCAGCGCAACCAGCGGCGGCAGCGCCGGGACGAGCCAGAGCGCGATGCAGTAGATCGCATAGTTGATCGCCGCGGTCGCCAGCCCGACGCCGCCATAGCGCGTGCCCTCGGCAGCGAGGCCGCGGGCGGAAGGCGCAAAAGTCAGGCGCCGGTTGAGCTGCCAAGTCGTCGCCAGCGCCACCCCGATCGCCACGAGCCGCGCCGAAAACGGCCCCATGGGCGTGGCTGCGAGCAGCAGCGCAAGCATGGCGGCATCGACGAGGAAGCCTATGCCGCCGACCAGCCCGAAGGAGGCGAGCCTCTGCGCCGATATCTTCATGCTGCGCGCGGCTTGCGTGCGATCGGCAGTGTGGCGATGCCGGCGCTGAAGCGTGCCGTTCCGCAGGCAAGATAGGCCATGCGCATCTGTTCGGCGCGTCCGTGCGCCACGGAGTCCAGGATCAGCCCCGTCACCATGAACAGCATTGCCAGCACCAGCAACCCGATCGACAGCATCCAGGTCGGCACGCGCGGCACCAGCCCCGTGGCGAAATATTCGATCAGGATGGGCATCATCAGCACGAGGCTGGCCAGCGCGCTGGCCGCCGCTATGGCGCCGAAGAAGCGCACCGGGCGCGTCTCCTTCAGCAGCATGGCGAACATCCAGAGTATCTTGAACCCGTCGCGGAAGGTGGAGAGCTTCGACGACGAGCCCTCCGGCCGCCGGCCGTAGTCCAGCGGCAGTTCGCAGGTCGGCAGCTTCAGCATCGAGGCATGGACCGACATTTCGGTCTCGATCTCGAAACCGGTCGAGACCGCCGGGAAGCTCTTGACATAGCGCCGCGTGAAGGCGCGGTAGCCGGAGAAGATGTCGGTGAAATCGCGGCCGAAGAGGCGGTGGTAGAGCGCGTTGAACAGCCGGTTGCCGACAGCATGGCCGGTGCGCCCGGCATCCTCGCCAACGCCGCGGCGCGTACCCACCACCATGTCGGCGCGCTCGGTCAGCAGCAGATTGATGAGCTGGGGCGCATCCTCGGGCGCATAGGTGCCGTCGCCATCGGCCATCACATAGATGTCGGCGTCGATGTCGGCGAACATGCGGCGCACCACATTGCCCTTGCCCTGGCGCGGTTCGCGCACGACATGCGCGCCCGCCGCGCGCGCCCTCAGCGCGGTGAGATCGGTCGAATTGTTGTCGAAGACGAAGACGGCCGCATGCGGCAAGGCGGCGTGGAAGCCCGCCACCACATCGGCAATGGTCTTTTCCTCATTGTAGCAGGGCAGAAGGATCGCGATCGTCGGCTCGGTGCGATGGGACATTGCGGGGGGCTCCGGACACCCCTCGGCGGGGCCGCTTTACTATTTGTTACAGCCGTTAAGGTTAGGTTGAAGCCTGCCCTAGCTGCTGATGGAAATCGCATGAGCCAGACAATGGCGGCCTCCGAAGCGGCGTCGCCGCGCCGCGCCACACCGTTCGGTTTCGCCCTTCTGCTGGCACTCGGCGCATTCGCCGTGCAGGCCGCGGCAGGCTTTCCGCGCCTGACGGATGCGGGCGGCGACAATGACAGCCTGCTGCGCCTGGTGCAGGTGCGCGACCTCATGGCCGGACAGGGCTGGTTCGACCTGACCCAGATGCGGCTCGGTCCGGACGGATTGCCGATGCACTGGTCGCGCCTTGTCGACCTGCCCATCGCGATCCTCATCGGCCTTTTCGGGCTGCTGCCCATGCCGCCGCAGATGGCGGAATGGGCAGCCATGGTGGTCTGGCCGTTCCTGCTGCTGGTCGCGGCCCTCTGGTTCCTCATCCGCGCCGCCATCGCGCTCGGTGGAGAAGACGCGATGATGCCGGCCGGCATTCTCGGCGTCATCGCCATGTATCATGTCGGCCTCTTTGCCGCCGGCACGCTCGACCACCATAATGTGCAGCTCGTGCTGGCGCTTGCGGTGCTTGCGCTGCTTGCCGGGGAACCCACCTTGCGCGCCGGCCTTGCCGCCGGGATCGCGGCCGCGCTCATGCTGGCGGTCGGCATGGAGACGCTGCCGCTGCTTGCAATGTCGGGCATCGTGGTGGCGCTGCGCTTCTGGTGGGCCGAACGAGCCGAGGCGCCCTTCGCCGCCGGCTTCGGGATGGGGCTGGGCGCCACCGCCCTGCTGGTCCTCGCGGCGACGGTGCATCCATCGCAATGGTTTGCGCCCGCCTGCGATGCCTTCTCCATCGCGCAGGCAGCAAGCGCGGCTGTCGCGGGGCTGGGGCTGGCGGCGGCGGCGCTCATGCCCCTGCCAGAATCACGCATGGTGCGAACCCTGGCGCTTGCCGCACTCGGACTGTCTGTCGGAGCGCTGGCGGTGACCTTCTTTCCCGGTTGCCTGGCCGATCCCTATGCGGGTTTGGACCCGCGCTTGCAGCGTTACTGGCTGCGCGCGGTGACCGAGGCGCAGCCTTTCTGGAGCGTGGTGCGGAGCAACCGGGCGCAGGCAGCCGCCTTCTACGTCACGCCGGCCATCGGGCTCGGCATATGCGCATGGATGTTGTTCCGCCACGGCGCATCGCGCGCGCTGGTCGCAACAGGCACGTTGCTCGCCGCCGCCTTCCTCCTGTCGCTGTGGCAGGTGCGCGGCGGCAATTTCGCCGTGCCGCTGGCGGTGGCGCCGCTGGCCGCATGGATAGCCGGCTATCGCCGCCGCGCCGCCATGCGGCCCTCGGTCGGGGCGTCGCTGGCGATGGTCTGCGCGTGGCTGGTTTCCGTCAATGTCGCCTGGGGCATGCTGGCCGCCGTGACCGTCGATCGCGGCAAGGCCGCGGAAGCCGCTTCCGGCGAGCAGTGCACAGGGGCGGCGGCCTTCGCTACGCTTGCGGCGCTGCCGCCCTCCACCGTTCTCGCCGTCTCCAATCTCGGCTCGCCGATCCTCGCCTATACCGGGCACAGGGTGCTCGCCGGTCCCTATCACCGCAATGTCGTCGGCAATCTCACCGTCCTCGACGCGATGATGGGCGATGCCGGGGCAGCCCGCGCGATCGTTCGCGACCGGAAGATCGCCTATGTCGCGCATTGCCCCGCCGATCCGGAAAGCGCACTGTTGGCCGAATGGGCGCCTGGCGGTTTCATCGACGGGTTGCAGAAGGGCATCGTACCGGAATGGCTGGAAGCGATCCCGCAGGCGACGGGCGCGCCGCTGCTGCTCTACCGTGTTGCGGACCGTTGATTTCGCCGGCGAATGTCACGCTTTCTTAAGCCGAAGCTTATAGAGCAGACCCAACAAAGAGAAGAAATGACAGGGGTGCGATGCACGACCTGATGATGTTCGAGGCGACGAGGGAGCGGGGCGAGTTCGCCTTGACCGACCCCCTTACGGGTTTGGGAAACCGTCGCCGCCTGTTCGACAAGGTTGACCGGCTCATCAGCGAGCGCGCCGCCGATCCGGCGCCCTTCGCGCTGGGCATACTGGACCTCGACGGCTTCAAGCCCATCAACGACCTCTTCGGCCGTGGTGCGGGCGATCACATCCTGCGGCAGGTCGGCCTGCGGCTTGGCGCAGCCATGGACCGCCATTCCTTCGTCGCACGCGTCGGCCCCGACGAATTCGCCTTCCTTTTTCCCATGGTCTTCAGCGAGGAAGCGGTGGCGCGCAAGGCGCGCATGCTGATCGAGGTGCTGTCGGCACCCTATGATGTCGGCGAGCGCACGGCGCGCCTGTCGGCCTCGGTCGGCTGCTCGCTGTTTCATTCCATGGAGGAGAACACGCAGCTCCTCGTCGCCAAGGCCGAGACGGCGCTCTACCATGCCAAGCGCTCCGGGCGCGGCGAGGTCGTTGTCTACACGGTTGAGATGGAGGAGGCGGCCAAGCGCGTCACCCATATCGAGCAGGCGCTGCGCCGCGCCGTGGCCGCCGGCGAGGTCGAGCCCTATTTCCAGCCGATCGTCGACCTGCAAAGCCGCCATATTCTCGGCTTCGAGACGTTGGCGCGCTGGACCGACAAGGATCTCGGCGCCATCTCCCCGGCCGTCTTCATTCCCATCGCCGAGGAGCGCGGCATTATCGGGCCGCTGTCGCAGCTCATCCTGCGCAAGGCCACCGAAGCCGCGCGCGAGTGGCCTCCGGACCTTTTCCTGTCCTTCAACCTGTCGCCATCGCAACTCGTCGACCAGAATACCGGCCTGCATGTCCTGTCGATCCTGAACCGCACCGGCTTCGACCCACGCCGCCTGGAAATAGAAATCACCGAGACCGGCCTGATGACCGATCCGGCCTCCGCCGAGAAGATCGTGGGGGATCTCAAGCATGTCGGGATCCGCGTCGCGCTTGATGATTTCGGCACCGGCCAATCCTCGCTCGGCCGCCTGCGCGACTTCCCCTTCGACAAGCTCAAGATCGACCGCGCCTTCATCTCGTCGATCCTGTGGGACAAGCCATCCGAACATATCACCCGCGCCATCCTGGCCATGTGCGAGGGGCTCGGCATGGATGTTGTCGCCGAGGGGATCGAGGAAGAGGCGCAGGCGTCGCGGCTGATCGAATTCGGCTGCGCATCCGGGCAGGGCTTCCTGTTCGGCCGCCCCTGCGACGCCGTCGAGACGCTTGCCTTGCTGCGCACCGTGACGGATCGCCCTTCCCCGGATGCCGACCGGGGACTTCCCGCGCATACTTGACTTGCCGCCTGCGCGGCTGGCTTATCAGGCTCCTGAACGGAGCAGCAGATCGACCATGGACCATGCCCGCTTTCCCGATCTTTCCGGAGCTTCGGTTCTCGTTACCGGCGGCGGTTCGGGCATCGGCGCGGCCATCACCGAGGGCTTTGCGCGGCAGGGCGCGCGCGTCGCCTTCATCGACATCGCTCCCGGACCGAGCACGGAGCTTGCCGCCCGCCTCGCAGAAGAGACCGGCATGCAGCCGCTGCATATCGCAGCCGATATCACCGACACCGCGGTGCTGGCGGAGGCCGTCGACCTGGCAGTGGCGGCGCACGGGCCCGTGTCCATCCTCGTGAACAATGCGGCGCGCGACGACAGGCATGTGGTCGGCAAGGTCTCGCGGCACGACTGGGACGCCAATCATGCTGTGAACCTGCGGGCGCAGTTCTTCGCCGCGCAGGCGGTGGCCGACGGCATGAAGGCCGCCGGCAAGGGGGCGATCGTCAATCTCACCTCCACCGGCTACATGATGAATGTCGGCGACTATCCGGTCTATGCCGCCGCCAAGGCCGGCGTCGTCGGCCTGACCAAGAGCCTTGCCGGCGCGCTCGGCCCGCACGGCATCCGCGTCAATGCGCTGGCGCCCGGCTGGGTGATGACGGAGCGCCAGCGGGAATTGTGGGCGACGCCTGCGGACATCGCCGCCCATGTCGCGCGCCAATGCCTGCGCCGCGAGATCGCGCCGGCCGACATGGTCGGCCCCTGCCTTTTCCTGGCGTCCGATGCCTCAGCCATGATGACCGCGCAGACGATCATCGTCGACGGCGGTATCCTTTGAGTATCCTCGGAAACGCCGTCTGCGAGCTTGGCGAAGGGCCGACCTACGAGGCGGCCACCGACACGCTCTGGTGGTTCGACATCGTCGCCTGCCGGCTTCACGAATACAGGTTTTCCGATGCGCGCGAGCGCATGCATGCGCTGCCGATGATGGCGAGCGCGCTGGCGGTGGTCGATGCGGACCGGCATGTGCTGGCGACCGAACATGGCCTCTACTTGCGTGACGTCGCGTCCGGCAGCCTCGACCTGCTGGCGCCGATCGAGGCCGACAATCCGGCCACGCGCTCCAACGATGCGCGGGTGCATCCCTGCGGCGCCTTCTGGATCGGTACGATGGGCAAGGCGGCCGAGGCCGGCGCAGGGGCCATCTACTGGTATCGGGCAGGCGAATTGCGCCGCCTGTTCGGCGACATCACCATCACCAATTCGATCTGCTTTTCGCCGGGCGGCGATATTGCCTGGTTCGCTGATACGCGGCGCAACATCGTCTGGCGCGTCGCCTGCGATCCGCTGACGGGGCTGCCTGTCGGAGAGCCGTCCGTCTTCGTCGACCGCACTGGCGAGGGCGCCGGCATGGACGGCTCGGTCTGTGATGCCGAAGGGGTGGTCTGGAATGCACGCTGGGGCGCCGGCATGGTGGATGCCTATGACGGGGGAGGCCGGCTGCTGCGGTCGCTGCCCGTCCCGGCACAGCAGGTTTCCTGCCCCGTCTTCGTCGGCGCGGATGCAAGCCGCATGGCCGTCACGTCAGCCTGGCAGGGGCTCGACGAGGCCGCATTGCGGGAAGACAGGCATGCCGGCCGTACATTCCTGCTCAACCTGCCGATGCGCGGGCGGCTCGATCCGTTGATCGCGCTTTAGCGTAATTCCAGCAAAAGTGCGCAGCGGTTTTGCGTCCGGAATTAGGTAAGAACAAAGAGTTTAGCGCTCGATGCAGATTTTCGTATGCCCCGAGCGTACGAAGCCCAGCGCATTCGCGGCCGCCTTCGACAGGTCGATCACCCGCCCTTTGACGAATGGCCCGCGATCGTTGATGCGCACCACCACGGCCTTGCCGTTGCGCTGGTTGGTCACCCGCACCTTGCTGCCGAAGGGCAGCGAACGGTGCGCCGCCGTCATGGCGGCGGGGTTCATGCGCTCCCCCGAAGCCGTCTTGGAAGTCAACGCGTACCAGGAGGCACTGCCGCACTGAGCCTGCGCCATGCCGGTGCCGAACACACCCGCCAGCGCGAGCACGGAGAGGACCGTGCCGATCCGTCGAAAATTCATCAAAAACCCTCACTTTGACCCTTTGCGGCCAGTGCTGGCCGAATGTGGCCGTGAGGGGGCGGTGCCGGACACGTTGGATGACTCGGCGAAACCGTATGTGAGACGGATACAGGCGAGTCAGCTGTTGCCGCGCGGCGCGATGAAGAAGGCGTGGACCGACATGGCGGCGAAAGCCCAGAAAAGCAGGGCCCAGAATATCTGGCCGGTATAGAGCTCGAAGGCGCCCCAACCGGCGCAGACGAGCACGATCAACACCCGCACCCAGAGCGGGCGGAAGAAGGGGTGGTCGGCCTCGATCAGCTTCATGGATCAGGCGAGCCGCACGCCGGCATCGCGCATGCGCGCCGTCATGGCGGCCAGCGAGCCGTCGAGGTCGATCGCCCGGCATCCTTCCATGGCCACCGTGACCTCGAAGCCGTGCGCCACCGCGTCCAGCGCCGAGAAGGCGACGCAGAAGTCGGTCGCCAGCCCAGCCAGCGTCAGCTTGCGGATGCCGCGTTCCTTGAGATAGCCGGCCAGTCCGGTCGGTGTCGTGCGGTCGTTCTCAAAGAAGGTCGAGTAGGAATCGATCGCCGGGCGAAAGCCCTTGCGGACAACGAGTTCTGCCTTCTGCCAGACGAGCCCGGGGTGAAATTCCGCGCCGGCGGTGCCCTGCACGCAGTGATCGGGCCACAAGGTCTGTTCGCCATAGGGCATGGCGACGGTGGTGAAGGGCGCCTTGCCGGAATGCGAGGAGGCGAAGCTGGAATGTCCCGCGGGATGCCAGTCCTGGGTGAGAACGACATGATCGAAGCCGGCGATCATCTCGTTGATCACCGGCACCACGGCGTCGCCATCGGCAACGGCCAGCGCGCCGCCCGGACAGAAATCGTTCTGCACATCGACAACGATCAGCGCTCTGTCAACCATTCGAACCCCTTTTGCATGCCGGCGGGCACAAGACCCGCAATCCTTCGACTTTGCAAGCCGCAGGCGGCCCGCATGCTCACCAGCAGCGAATCCGCGCAATGTGCGACCCATCGGGCCGTCCAGTTTGGAACCTCGTCCTGTGTGTTTGCCTTGACCCGAAGCCGGCGCGCAGCATAATCACGCCCCACAGGAAGACCAGCCTTGCATGCGGCCGGATTGCCGCTATCGGACGCAAGCCGGAAACGCCAGCGCCCGATGCCCACAGCGAAGAGGTTCAGCAAATGCTCAACGCCGCCCTGCGCGACAATGCGGATGCGCCGCGCACCGAATTTCCGATCCCCGCCAATGTCTATGCGGAGAAGGTCGTTTCGGTCGAACATTTCACGCAGGATCTCTTCCGCTTCCGCATCACCCGCCCGCAGGCCTTCCGCTTCCGTTCCGGCGAATTCGTCATGATCGGCCTGCCCAATGCCGAGAAGCCGGTGTTCCGCGCCTATTCGGTGGCGAGCCCCGCCTGGGACGAGGAACTGGAGTTCTATTCCATCAAGGTGCCGGACGGCCCGTTGACGCAGCACCTGCAGAAGATCCAGCCCGGCGACACGGTGCTCCTGCGGCAGAAGGCGACCGGGACGCTCATTGTCGATGCGCTGACGCCGGCGCGGCGCGTCTACATGATTGCCACCGGAACCGGCATCGCGCCCTTCGCCAGCCTGATCCGCGATCCCGAGACCTATGAGAAGTTCGACCAGATCATCCTCACCAATACATGCCGCGACCTGGCCGACCTGGCCTATGGCAACCGGCTGGTGGAGGAGACCCGCGCCGACCCGCTGATCGGCGAACTGACCGAAGGCCGCCTACATTATTATGCGACGACCACCCGGCAGGAGAGCCCCTTCATGGGCCGCATCACCACGCTGATCGAGAATGGCAAGCTGTTCGCCGATCTCGGCGTGCCGCCGCTCGACCGCGCTACCGACCGGGTGATGATCTGCGGCTCCATGGCCATGCTGAAGGACGTCAAGGAACTGGTCGAGAAGGCCGGTTTCGATGAAGGCTCCGTCAGCGCGCCAGGCGACTTCGTGGTCGAGCGCGCCTTCGTCGGATAGAGCATTCCAGCAAAGTGCTTTGCCGCTCGCCTCACTCCGCGAACTTCGGGTCGAGCCAGTCGCGCAGGCTGTCGCCGAACAGGTTGAAGGCGAAGACGGCGATCGTCACGGCGAGGCCGGGAAAGAGGATCATCCACGGCGCTTCGCGATAGAAATTGGCCGCCTCGCCCGACAGCATCAGGCCCCAGTCGGGCATCGGCTCCGACACGCCGAGCCCGATATAGGTGAGCGCCGCGCTGAGCAGGATCGCCTGGCCGATATAGCCCGTCAGCATGATGAGATAGGGCGCGGCGACATTGGGCAGCATGTGGCGCAGGATGATGCGCGTGTTGGAAAAGCCGCTGACGCGCGCGGCGTCGACATAGGGCAGGTCGCGGATCGACAAGGCAGCCGCGCGCACCACGCGGGTGACGCTGGGCAGGACGGCGATGGCGATGGCCGCGATCAGGTTGAGGTCGACCGGACCGAGCCGGTTGCGTCCCAGCACGGCGGCGGTGACGATGGCGGTGACGATGACCGGGATGGTGAGCAGGATATCGACGAAACGCTGGATGATGAGATCGGTCTTGCCGCCGAAATAGGCCGATAGCGTGCCGATGAGCGCGCCGATGGTGCAGCCGATGAAGGAAGAGGCGAAGCCGACCACCAGCGCGGTGCGGGTGCCGTAGATGATGCGGGAGAGAATGTCGCGGCCGTAATTGTCGGTGCCCAGCCAGTGCGCTGCATCGGGCGCGACCATCATCGCGCCATAGTCGTTCTTGAACGGCGAATAGGGGCTGACGGCCTCGGCGAAGATCGCGACAAGGGCAAGCAGGACGATGACGACGAAGCCGACCGCGCCGACCGGCTGGCGGCGCGCGAAATCGGCCATGCTGGCGAGGAAGGCAATGCGCGGCACGCGCGGGGAAGCGGTGGCGGCCATGGTCATTGGTAACGGATCCTCGGATTGAGCACGCAGTAGAGCAGGTCGACGACCAGGTTGATCAGCACCATCATCACCGCGATGACCATGACCATGCCCTGAAGCAGGATGAAGTCGTTGTGGCTCGCCGCCTCGATGAAGAGCTTGCCCAGCCCGTGCAGGTTGAACACCTGCTCGGTGACGATCAGGCCGCTGATGAGGAAGGCGAATTCGATACCGATAACCGTGATGGTCGGCAGCATGGCGTTGCGCATCGCATGTTTGGTGACGACGCGCATTTCGCGCGTGCCCTTGGCGCGGGCGGTGCGGACATAGTCCTCGCGCAGCACTTCCATCATGGTTGAGCGCAGCATGCGCGCGACCACTGCCGAAAAGCGGAAGCCGACCGCCAGCGCCGGCCAGATGAGCGTGGTCAGGCAGGCGATGGGATCGACCCAGAAAGGCACGAAGGCGGGCGACGGCAGCCAGTTGAACCAATGCAGCAGCGCCAGGATGATCAGCATGCCGATCCAGAAGGAGGGCACGGCGAGCCCCGTCATGGCGCCGATGCGTATGAAATAATCGAAGGCCGAGTTGGGATAGAGCGCCGAGAGAGCGCCCACCGGCAGCGCGATGATCAGGCCGATGATGAGCGCCAGCACGGCGACGTGAAGCGACAGGTTGAGGCGGTCGGCGATCTCCTCCGTGACCGGCCTTTCCGTCCACATGGAACGGCCTAGGTCCAGCGTCACCAGACCTGCCATCCACGAGCCGAACTGCTCGTGCAGCGGACGATCGAGGCCCAGCCTGGCGCGTTCGCGGTCGAGAACCTCCTCGCTGACCTGCGCGCCGTCGCCGCGCAGCTTCACCTCGACGATGTCGCCGGGCACGACGCGCAGCGCGAAGAAGATGACGACCGCCGCGCCGAGCAATGTCGGGATGGTCAGGACGAGGCGCTTGAGGATGTAGTTGAGCATCGCGTCAGATCCTGATGCAGGCGGCGAACTTGCCGGGCTGCTTTTCTTCGAGCGGCGGCACGGTGGCGGCACATTCGGCAATGGCCATCGGGCAACGGGTGCGGAAGACGCAGCCCGACGGCGGCGAAAGCGGCGACGGCAGCTCGCCCTTGATGACATTCGGTTCGCGCAGGCGCTCGACGGCGGGATCAGGCACGGGCACCGCATCGAGGAGCGCGCGCGTATAGGGGTGCAGCGGCGCATCGAACAGCGCGTCGCAATCGCCCATTTCCATGATGCGGCCGAGATACATGACCGCCACGCGATGCGACAGGTGGCGCACCACGGCGAGGTCGTGGGCGATGAAAAGATAGCCGAGGCCAAGCCGCGTCTGCAGCTCGTCGAGCAGGTTGATGATCTGGCCCTGGATCGACACGTCGAGCGCGGAGACCGGCTCGTCCAGCACGATGAAGTCGGGTTCGTGGGCAAGCGCGCGGGCGATGCCGACGCGCTGGCGCTGGCCGCCCGACAACTGGTGCGGGAAGCGGTCTGCCATCACCGGCAGGAGGCCGGTGAGCGCCAGCAATTCCTGCACGCGCGCCTCCACCGCATCCCTGCCTCCGCGCGGCAGGATGTTGTGGACCCGGATCGGCTCGGCGATGATCTGGCGCACCGTCATGCGCGGATTGAGCGAGGAGAACGGGTCCTGAAAGACGACCTGGATGTTCTTCCACAGCGAGCGGTCGGGCTTTACCCGGTTGCCGGCGATGGTGCGGCCCTCGAAGACGATGCTGCCGGCGCTCGGTTCCTCGAGCTGGAGCACCATGCGGCCGATGGTGGACTTGCCGCAGCCGCTTTCGCCGACGAGGCCGAGCGTCTGCCCGCGCGGCACGGCGAAGGACACGTTCTCCACCGCCTTCGCCACCTGACCGCCGCCGAGCGCGAAATGCTTGCGCAGCGAATCCACCGCCAGTTCCTCCGGCAAGGCGGGATCGGCGGCGCGGACGACGAGCGAGGCCGCGCCCGCCTCTGCCACGCGTGGCTCGTCGGCGCGCCAGCAGCGTGCCGAATGCTCCTCGCCGACCAAAACCAGCTGCGGTTCGGCATCGCAGCGCGCGATCAGCTCGCGGCAGCGCGGCGCGAAGCGGCAGCCGGATGGCAGGCGCGACATGTCGGGCGGCAGGCCCTCGATGGTGCTGAGCTTCTCCACCCGGCCGCCGCGCAGGTTGGACACAGAACTGATCAGGCCGAACGTGTAGGGGTGCTTGGGCGCGGCGAAGATCGCCTCGACGGGCCCGCTCTCCACGATGCGGCCCGCATACATGACATGCACGCGGTCGACATAGCGCGCGACGATGCCGAGATTGTGGGTGATGATGACCAGCGAGATGCCCAGCCGCTGCACGAGATCGCGCATCAGCTCCAGAATCTGCGCCTGAATGGTCACGTCGAGCGCGGTGGTGGGCTCGTCGGCGATGATGAGCTTCGGGTCGCAGGCGAGCGCCATGGCGATGAGCACGCGCTGGCGCATGCCGCCAGACAAATGATGCGGGTATTGCGACAGACGCCGCTCGCCGTCGCCAATGCCGACCAGCGCCAGAAGCTCGAGCGCGCGGGCCCGCGCTTCCTGCGTCGACATGTTGAAATGGTTGAACAAAGGCTCGGTGATCTGGTCGCCGATGGTCAGCGCGGGATTGAGCGAGGTCATCGGCTCCTGAAAGACCATGCCGATGTCGCGCCCGCGCAGCTGGCGCATCTCGTCCGGCGACAGCGCCATCAGGTCCTTGCCGTCGAAGGTCACCGTGCCGCCCGTCACCCGGCCTGCGGGGCGCGGCAAGAGCCGCATCAGCGCCATGGCCGTGGCGGACTTGCCGCAGCCGGATTCGCCGACGATGGCGACGATCTCGCCCGGCGCCACGGCCCATGAAACATCGTCCACCGCGCGCACATGGCCCCGGCTGGAGTGGAACTCCACCGTCAGATTATCGACCGACAGAAGCGGCTGCGCGACCGGCATCGTATCGGCAGGGCGGCGGTCGATGGTCACGCTTGCGGTCAACCGTTTCCTCCCTGTCATCCACGGCCGCGGCGGCTAACGAGGCGGCGGCTAACGAGATAGTTAGCACAGCGGCGGCGCGGCGCGCTTGTCGGTCGTGTCAGCGTGGTTGGATCGGCGTGACATCGCCGTGCCATCGCCCGCATGGGCCGCACGACAAGATTGACACGGCCGTTTCGGCGCGTCGAACTGCGCCACGTCAATTCAGGAGAAACGGCATGAGCGCGGAAAAGAACAGTTTCAGATCGCCAGTGATCGCCTACGCGTTCAACGACAATCTCCGCAAGCATATTGCGGCGCATTGGTCGAAGCCGACGATCATCGACTACACCAAGGACCGCAAGCCCTGGGACATTCCGCCCGAGGCCGACCTTCTGATGTCGTTCCATGCCGGCTGGACCGAGGCGCCGGCGCAGGCACCGGCCGGCTGGCCTTTCAACCTCAGGCAGATCCAGATCCTGACCGCCGGCGTCGACAAATATCCCGACTGGGCGATCAACGCCGTGCCGACGATCTGCGGACGCGGCGTATCGGCGGTTCCGATCGCCGAATATGCGGTGACCGCTATGATCGCCTACGACAAGAAATGGACGCAGCTCACCGCGATGAAGAAGGGCGATCCGAACCCCGACATGCTGCGCATCTCGAACCGTTCGGTCGGCCTTGTCGGCGTCGGCGCGATCGGCCGGGAAGTTGCCGTGCGCGCGAGCGCCTTCGGCATGAAGGTGCGCGGCTACACCCGTTCAGGCCGCGCGCCGGAAGGCGTGCCCGTGGAAATGACGGCAAGCCTCGCGGAGCTGATGGCTGTCAGCGACCATGTGCTGATCGCCACGCCGCTGACACCGGAAACCACGGGCATGATCGACGCGTCCGTGCTGGCCGCCGCCAAGCCCGGACTGCACCTGATCAATGTCGCGCGCGGCGAGATCGTGGACCAGGATGCGCTGCTGAAGGCGCTGGATAACGGAAGCATCGGCTTTGCAACGCTCGACGTCACCGCGCCCGAGCCCCTGCCCGACGGGCATCCGCTGGAGCGCCATCCCAATGTGCTGATCACGCCGCACATTTCCTGGTTGACGGAGGAGAATTTCGACCGGCTCACCGACAAGGTGATGGACGATCTCGACCGATATACGCGCGGCGAACCGCCGGTGAACGTAGTGGACGCCTCCGCCAAATACTGATCGCGCCCGAGTCGCGACGGTACAAGCGGAAAGGTCGCGGCTCCCCTAACGGTCGAGGCCGGTCGGTGGAAGGATTCGGGCTGAAGCGCCGCGCAGTACGCGGTGGACGAATTGCTGGAAAGCCGGTCCGGTCGCGACCGGCAAAGGAGGAACTGGCATGAACATATTCAGGAAACCCGCCATCGCGGCGGGCGTGGCGGCGGCAGCTCTGCTGACCGGCGCCGCCTTCGCCCAGGAGCCGGTGCGCGGCGGCACGCTGACACAGATCATCCCGGCCGAACCGCCGACCTTCGACTGCCACGCCACGCAGACATCGTTCGTGATGCAGGCGGTGGGGCCGTCCTACTCCTCGCTGCTGAAGCCCGACGCGACGGAATATCCGAAGATCGTCGGCGACCTGGCCGAAAGTTGGGAAACTTCCGAAGACGGCATGACCTATACGGTCAAGCTGCGCCAGGGCGTCACCTTCCATGACGGCTCGACCTTCGACGCCGAGGATGTGAAGGCCACGTTCGACCGCATCATGTCGCCGCCGGACGGCGTCGTGTCGGTGCGCCAGAGCGAACTGGTCGACGTCGCCAGCGTGGATATCGTCGATCCCTTCACGGTGCAGTTCAAGCTCAAGAACAAGAATGTCGCCTTCATCAACAATCTCGCCAATCCCTGGCACTGCATCTATTCGGCCGAGAAGCTGAAGGAGAACCCGAACTATCCGGCAACCGAGGTGATGGGTACCGGGCCGTTCCAGTTCGTGGAATATGTGAAGGGTTCGCATTGGACGGCGAAGCGGTTCGACAACTACTTCCTTGAAGGAAAGCCTTATCTCGACGGCATCCGTTCGAACTTCGTCGGCGGTCCGGCGCTGACGCCGGCGCTGTCGGCGGGACAGGCGGACGCCATGTACTGGTTCGTGACGCCGCAGCAGCGCGACCGCATCGCGGAAGTGCAGGGCGACAAGGTGGTGTTCGACGAATCGCCGCTCAACAGCCTCGTCTACATCACCTTCAATGCCAGCAAGCCGCCCTTCGACGACGTCCGGGTCCGCCAGGCGCTCAATCTGGCCATCGACCGCTACGAGGCCGATACCGCACTGTCGAAGATTTCGGCCCTGAAGGGCGCCACGGCCTATTTCACGCCAGGCTCCGCATTCACGCCGAGCGAGGATGAGATCGCCAAGCTGCCCGGCTATGGCAAGGACATCGAGGCATCGCGTGAGCAGGCGAAGAAGCTGCTGGCCGATGCGGGCAAATCGAACCTCAAATTCACCATCACCACGCGCAACCTGCCGCCCTTCGAGCCGCCGACGATCTTCCCGATCGACCAGTGGCGACAGATCGGCGTCGAGGTGGACGTGGTCAAGCTCGACACCGCGCCCTATTTCGCCGCGCTCAACGAGAGCAATTTCGAAGCCGTGGTCGAGGGCTACAACTTCAACGTGATGGACCCGAACGACGTGTTCCAGAAGTTCCTGCCGGGCTCGTCCATCAACTATGCGAAAAACAAGGACGACGTGCTGGTCGATCTCTACGCCAAGCAGAAGGTGGAGACAGACCCGGCCAAGCGCATCGAGATGGCGCAACAGTTCCAAACGCGCCTTCTGGAGGAAGCCTATTATGCGCCGATCCTGTGGAACCGCCGCATCACGATGAACAAGGCCAATGTGAAGGGCTGGCACAATACGCCGGTCTTCGCGGTGGGTGCCGACCTCGCCGACATCTGGCTGGCGCCGGCGAACTGACGCCGCGACCCTCGCAAACAAAGACGGGCGGCCATGAGCCGCCCGTTTTCGTTGTCATTGCCTCCAAAGCTACCGCCTGCCCTCAACCCATGGGCTCGTAGATGCGGTCGGCGCGGCGCTCGATCACCTTCCAGCCGGCCTCGGTCCGCGCCAGCCTGTCGTGATAGCGCCACAGAACGCCGACACCCGGCATGGCCACCGGAAGCGTGCGCTTCTCGTCGGATTTCTGCAAAAAACCCATCGAATAATAGCTACATGTCGCAATGCCTTCGGCGTCGAAGTCGACGACGAAATTGGTCAGCACATGGCAGATGACGAGGCTGGGCGAACGGTTCCCATAGTAGCCGGCAATCTGGTCGATCCCGCTCAGCACGCCATCGGGGCGGTGCCAGACCGCATCGGGCGCATAATGGGCGAGGCCTGCCTGGTAGTTTCCGGCGTCGAAGGCGCTGCTCATGCGCGCGACGACCTGCTGGCATGCGAAGGCCGCCAGCGCCTCGCCGTCTTGTGCGGTCTTATTCATCGTCATCACCCTTTCTGGACCCGCTGCCGGTTCGGCTGCCATGGATAGGCCAACTGATCCCAGCTGATGGAAAATTGCTAGGACAGCGAAGCGCCATCGCGCCTGTTTCAGAGTGACGTCGCTTTCTCGGTTTTTGCGATGAACCGCGCATCCTGCTCATCGACGATTTCGGCACCCGCATTTTCGCTGCCATGCGGGTTGCGCTGGCGTACTGATAATGTAACTTAATAACGTTTCATATTACCCGGCGGGGCGGCCTTTGCGCGGGCAGGTCCGGTCATTCGACTTAATGTTATAAAATATGGAGAGGTTCATGCGCCCGTTCAAATATGCTCTGATTTCGGCCCTGTTGGCCGGCGTGACCATGCCTGCGGCACTGGCGGAAGAAAAGGAAGCCTGGCGGCTGTTCGTGTCGGACCATGGCGCGGCGACCGTCACCGCGATCGACGCGGAAAGGGGAGATGTGCTCGAGCGCCTTTCGCTCAAGGGACCGGCTGGCCTCTACCGGACAGACAGCGGCGAAACGGTTTTCGCCGTGCAGGGCTCGGCCGGAACGGTGCAGGCTGTTCGCTCAGGCATCGCCTTTGACGACCATGGCGACCACGGCGACATCGATATCAGCGACGTGAAACTGACGGACTTTGCGCTCGCCGGCGGCAAGCCGGGCCATTTCGTGGAACTGCGCGGCAACATCGCCATGTGGTTCGATGGCGAGGACAAGGCGCAGCTTTTCACCGAGCGTGACGCCGCGCGCGGTGAGGCAAAGCCGCGTTCGGTCTCGGTGGGCGCAGCCCATCACGGCGTCGCCGTGCCCTATGGCGACTATGCGGTGGTGAGCGTGCCGAACCCCGAGGACGCATCGAAGCGGCCCATCGGCGCACGCGTGGTCAAGGGTGAGGACGAGCAGGTGGGCGCGGTTGCCGACTGTCCAGGCCTGCACGGTTCCGCCGCATCCGGCAGGATCTATGCGCTGGCCTGCAACACCGGGCTGCTGCTGATCGAGGCGAAGGACGGCGTGCCGGAGATCCGCCACCTTCCCTATTCGCCCTCATTGCCGGAAGGCAGCGTCTCGACGCTGATCGGCGGCAAGGGCATCCGCTACTTCGTCGGCAATTACGGCGCCGACCGGATCGTGCTGATCGACCCGGCCGAGGCCGACGGCTTCCGCCTCGTGCAGCTGCCGACGCGGCGCGTCCACTTCGCCGCCGATCCGGTACGGCCGCAATTCGTCTATGTCATCACCGAGGATGGCAAGCTGCACCAGGTCAATTTCCTCACCGGCATGATCGCGCACTCCCTCGACCTCACACCGCCCTATTCCATGGACGGCCACTGGAGCGATCCGCGCCCACGGATCGCCGTTGCCGGAAACGAGATCGTGGTGACGGACCCGCTCAACGGAAAGCTGCATCTGGTGGATACGGCGAGCTTCACGAAGACACGCGAAATCGCCGTCGAGGGCGTGCCGTTCAACATCGTCGCAGTCGGCGGCGGCGGGCATGTCCACGCGACCGAATAGTCCGCTCCAGGCAGAACCGCGCCCGGCCGCACGCGCCGGGCGCCCAAACATCATGGAACATGGCCATGCCGCAACGCGCTACCATCGACCGCCGGCTTCCGGTGACGGTCCTGTCCGGCTTTCTGGGGGCCGGCAAGACCACCCTTCTCAACCACATCCTCAATAATCGCGAGAACCGCCGCGTGGCGGTGATCGTCAACGATATGAGCGAGGTGAACATCGACGCAGCACTTGTCCGCGATGGCGGCGCGAACCTGTCGCGTACCGAGGAGCAATTGGTCGAGATGACCAATGGCTGTATCTGCTGCACGCTGCGCGACGATCTTCTGGCGGAAGTACGCCGGCTCAGCAGCGAGAACCGTTTCGACTATCTGCTGATCGAGGGGACCGGCATTGCCGAACCGCTGCCGGTGGCGACCACCTTCGATTTCCGCGACGAGAATGGTGACAGCCTGTCCGATCTCGCCCGGCTCGATACGATGGTGACCGTGGTCGACGCCGCCAACCTGCTGCGTGCCTCGCACGACTTTCTGCGCGACCGGGGCGAAACGGCCGGCGAGGGCGACGGCCGTGCGCTGGTCGACCTTCTGGTCGAGCAGATCGAGTTCGCCGACGTGGTCATCCTCAACAAGGTGTCGGATGCCTCCCGGCAGGAGCTGAAGCTGGCGCGGCAGATCGTGCGCGCGCTCAATGCCGATGCCGAGATCATCGAGACAGATTTCGCCCGCGTGCCGCTCGACAAGGTGCTCGACACCGGGCGTTTCGATTTCGAAAGGGCACAGACGCATCCGCTCTGGTTCAAGGAACTGAACGGCTTTGCCGACCATGTGCCCGAGACGGAGGAATATGGCATCCGCTCCTGCGTCTACCGCGCCCGCCGTCCGTTCCATCCCGGGCGATTTCGGACATTCATCGACCGCGCACGGCCGGGCGTGGTGCGCGCCAAAGGGTTTTTCTGGATCGCCACGCGCCCGCATCATGTCGGCGAACTCAGCCAGGCGGGCGCGCTGGTACGCACGGAAAAACGGGGCCTGTGGTGGGCGTCGGTGCCGAAGACCCGCTGGCCGGACCATGACGAATGGCGTGCGGCGATGCAGCCCTATCTCGACCCGATGTGGGGCGACCGGCGTCAGGAACTGGTCTTCATCGGCAGCGACCCGATGGATGAGAAAGAAATCCGCGCCGCGCTCGACGCCTGCCTCGTGGACGAGACGGAATATGTGCCCGGAAGCTGGCGCGACCTGCCCGACCCCTTCCCGCGCTGGGAGCAGCACGCCGCATGAAGCTCGACGACATAAGATGGGCGCTGGGAGAGATCGCCGCGGCGGTCATCCGCAACCCCCATCATAATTGCGATTGTCATCCCCGGCTGAACTACCGGCCTCGCGCACAGCAGGAAGACGATGCGAGGGACATAGGGAATGCGGACGCGGTTTCCTCTGTGGCACACCCCCACCCTTACCCTCCTCACAAGGGGGAGGGTAACGCCAGCGTCTCAGAATCCCCCCCTTGTGGGAAGGGTAAGGTTGGGAGTCCACCTCTCCGGCCGCTCATCAGGAGATAATCCGCCGGGCATCCGCCTGCGGCAGGATGTCCGTGCTTTCCGGCGACGCGCTTCCTACATTGCTTGGGATTGAGCAACGGGAGCGCGTGCGTGGATACAGCGACCATTCCCTTCGAGCCGCCGGCGCCGAAACCGCGTCAGGTGCCGCCGTCCTTCCTCGAAATGGTGCGGATCGTCTACCGCAACCCGCTCGAATTGTGGGGCGAGCCGTCCTACAACAAGCCGTGGATCTCGGTGAACGGCGCGGGCGGCCCGCTGGTCATCGCCAACGATCCGGGCCTCATCCGCCATATCCTCGTCGACAATGCCAAGAACTACCGCATGTCCACCGTGCGCCAGAAGGTGCTGCGGCCGATCCTGCGCGACGGGCTGCTGACGGCGGAAGGCGACATCTGGAAGCGCTCGCGCAAGGCGATGGCGCCCGTCTTCACGCCCCGCCACATCTTCGGCTTTGCCCGGCCGATGCTGGACCGCAGCCGTGCTTTCGCCGAACGCTACCGTGACGGCGAGACCGTCGACGTGGCGCGCGATATGACCAGCCTCACCTACGACATATTGGCCGAGACGCTGTTTTCCGGCGAGATCGCGGCACCGCCCGGCACCTTCGAGGCACAGATCGACCGGCTGTTCGAGACGATGGGGCGCGTCGATCCGCTCGACCTTTTGCGCGCGCCCGACTGGCTACCGCGCATCACCCGCATTCGCGGGCGGCGCACCATGGCCTATTTCCGCGGCATCGTGGCTGACACGATCCGGGCGCGCTCGGAGAAGCTGGCGCGCCATCCCGACGCTGCGCCGCAGGATTTCCTCACCCTCCTTCTCAAGGCGGAAGGACCGGAGGGGCTGACGCGCCCCGAGGTCGAGGACAATATCATCACCTTCATCGGTGCCGGCCACGAGACGACTGCCCGCGCGCTGGGCTGGACGCTCTACTGCCTCGCCAACTCGCCGGCGGACCGCGCCGTGGTGGAAGCCGAGATCGACGCCGTGCTGGCGCGCGAGCCGGACCCAGCGAAATGGCTGGAGGCGATGCCGCTGACCCGTGCCGCATTCGAGGAGGCGATGCGGCTCTATCCGCCCGCGCCGTCGATCAACCGCGAGCCCATCGAAGAAGATAGCTATGGCGACCTGATCCTGCGCAAGGGCGCGACCGTGCTCGTCATGCCCTGGACGGTGCATCGCCACCGCAAGCTGTGGGAGCGGCCCGACGCCTATATGCCGTCGCGCTTCCACCCGGAAAACCGCGACCGGATCGACCGCTACCAGTACCTGCCCTTCGGCGCCGGCGCGCGCATCTGCATCGGCGCGGCCTTCGCCATGCAGGAGGCAGTGATCGCGCTCGGCGTGCTGATGTCGCAATGGCGCTTCGACACGGTGGCCGAGACGAAACCATGGCCGGTGCAGAAGCTGACGACCCAGCCGGAAGGCGGGTTGCCGATGCGGGTGACGAAGCGCACTTGATTTCTTATGGAATAATTGTATATTTTCTTTCCATGGAAACCGTTCGTCACATCCAGCCGCGCGGAGGCAATCCGAACCCCACCGCCGTCGCCGCCAAGGCCCTGCTGCGGGCGGCGGCATTGCTGGGCATGACGGCGAAGGAACTGGCGCCGGTGGTCGGCCTTTCCGAGGCCAGCCTGTCGCGGCTCAAGAAAGGCGAGGGCGCCGCCCTTGCCGGCAAGCCCTATGAGCTGGCGCTGCTCTTCATCCGGCTCTACCGGTCGCTCGACGCGCTGACCGGCGGGGACGACGCCGTCTCCCGCGCCTGGCTGCGGGCCGACAATCTGGCGCTGGGCGGCGCGCCGGTCACCCGCATCGCAACGGTCGACGGTCTCGTCCATGTCCTCGCTTATCTGGACGCCCGCCGCGCTCCGCTCTGAGGCGGCGGCGCTTGCCGGCGACTGCTGGCGTCTGGTCGAGGCGCAGCACCGCATCTCCACCATGAAGCTGGTCGACACGCTGGAGGAGGAGGCGCTTCTCGAGGCCGAGCTGGAGCGCACCAAGCCGCCCGGCCCGCCCGACTGCGCGCATCTGGACTATCTGCTGGCGACGCCCTTCCGCTACGGGCGCTATCCCGGCAGCTCGCGCTTCCGCCGCGAGGGCATGACGCCGGGAGTCTTCTATGCCAGCGAGGCGGTGGAGACGGCGGTAGCCGAAACCGCCTTCTACCGGCTGCTCTTCTTCCGCGACAGCCCGGCGACGCCCTATCCCGCCAATCCGCTCGAATTCACCGCCTTCCGCACCCCCTATGCGACGCTGACAGCAATCGACCTGACCGCTGCGCCCTTCGACCGGGACGCGGCGCGCTGGGCCGATCCCTATGACTACAGCCACTGCCTTGCGCTGGCCGACGCTGCGCGTGAGGCCGAGATCGCTGTCATCCGCTACCGCTCGGTGCGCGACTCCGCCGGCGGCGCCAATCTGGCGATCCTGTCCTGCCGCGCCTTCACCGCCGACCGCCCGCAGGCCTTCATGACCTGGCGGCTCGCCATCTCCGCGCGCGGCGTGAACGCGATTTGCGACTGGCCGAACACGCGCCTCGCGCTGCCGGTCAGCCTCTTTGCCGGCGATCCGCGGTTCGGGAATCAGCCGCGCCCGTAAAACACATTCGCCACATGCACCGGCCAGCGGCGGGGCAGGATAGCGACGAGGTCGAAGCGCAGCGACAGGCGGGCATGATCGGGCTGGTGCGCCAGCCACAGGTCGGCCGCACCCTCGATGCGGCGCTGCGCCGTGGCGCTCACCGCCTCCATGGCCGCGACGAGGTCCGGGCGCACCTTCACCTCCACGATCAGGACGAGGTCGCCGCGCCGGGCGATGAGGTCGATTTCGCCGAGTGGCGTGCGATAGCGCGTGGCGACGACGCGATAGCCTTTCAGCCGGAGCGCCCAGCCGGCCAGCCATTCGCCGCGATGACCCCGGCGGTGGTGGCGTTGGCGGCGTGAGCGGACCGCTTCATTCATCGCGCAGTTCAAGCAGGCGCTTGTAGAGGTCGGCCTTGCGCATTCCCGTGGTGCGGGCTGCTTCCGCGGCTGCGCGCGACGCGCCCATCTCGGCATCCAGCGCACGCAGCAGCGCGTCCACATCCGCCGCTTCCGCAGGGGCCGCCAGCGGCGGTCCGACGCAGATGACGACCTCGCCCTTCGGCGCGCCGGCTTGCGCATAATGTTCAGCGAGCCCGGACAATGGGCCGGTGCGTATCTCCTCGAAAGCCTTGGTGAGCTCGCGGCACATGGCGGCGGGGCGGTCGCCCAGAACGGCGGCCATTGCGCGCAGGCTGTCGGCAAGGCGGCGGGGTGATTCGAAGAAGATCAGCGTACCGGGGACGGTTCGAAGCTCTTCCAGACGCGTATTGCGCTGGCCATCCTTCACCGGAAGGAAGCCGGCAAAGAAAAACGAATCCGATGGCAGGCCCGATGCAGTCAGTGCGGCCAGCGCGGCGGATGCGCCGGGGATCGGCACCACCTTCAGCCCGGCATCGCGCGCGCTTTCGACCAGCCGGAAGCCGGGATCGGAGACGAGCGGCGTGCCGGCATCGGAGACCAGCGCCACCGACTTGCCCTGCGCGATCGCCGCGAGCAGCTTCGGCCCTGCCTCGTCGGCATTGTGTTCGTGATAGGCGGTGGCGCGGCGCGCAATGCCGTAGCGGGCGAGCAGCACGCGCGTCACGCGCGTATCCTCGCAGGCGAGGATATCGGCGGCGGCCAGCACTTCCAGTGCGCGGATGGTCATGTCGCCGAGATTGCCGATCGGCGTCGCGACGAGATAGAGGCCAGGTTCCAGCGGTGGAGCGCGGAACGTCGCCTGCCCGATCAGGAAGCTTGCATCAGCGGCCAAGGCGATGCCTCGCCCGCATGTAACAGGATTTGACAAAAGGTCGCGGGAACCTTCCCGCCGCACGAACGCTGTGGGGGAAAGAACAAGCGGAGGAAGCCATGTCTCTCATCGTCTCCGACGTATTCGAACCCTATTATGACGGAAAGGATGCCGAAAAGCGTATCCGTCAGCGCGCCAGATCGGCAACCACCGCGTCCAGCACGATCATGCCGGACGGCGTTGCGCGCAAGCGCGAATTGCCGATCGGTTCCACGAGACGTTCCTCCTGGAGCGCAGCGATGCGGGATGAAGAGAGCGGCCGCCCCGACAGCGCCTCATAGCGCGCGAGGTCGATGCCCTCCACCAGCCGCAGGCCCATCAGCAGGAATTCGTCGGCTTCCTCGTCGCGCGTCAGCGTTTCACCGCCGATCACGCCGTGGCCGGCTGCTTCCACGCGCTCAAGCCACGACTCGGGAAGCCGCTCGGTGAAGGTGACGATGCGTGTGTCGTCCTCGACGAAGCGGCCATGCGCGCCCGGCCCGACGCCGACATATTCGCCATAGCGCCAGTAGACGAGATTATGGCGGCTTTCGGCGCCCGGCCTTGCATGGTTCGATATTTCATAAGCCGGCAAGCCCTTGGCCGCCGTCACGGCCTGCGTGATGGCGTAAAGCTCGGCACCAACCTCCGGATCGGGTATGACGAACTTGCGTGCCTTGTGCAGCGCATGGAAGGGCGTGCCTTCCTCGATGGTGAGCTGGTAGAGCGACAGATGGTCGGCCGCATGGCCGATCGCCTGCTCCAGTTCGGCCGCCCAGGCCTCCGGCGTCTGGCCCGGCCTTGCATAGATCAGGTCGAAGGAGAGGCGCGGAAAGGTCTCGCGGGCCAGCCGGATCGCTTCCAGCGCCTGCGCGACATCATGCAGCCGCCCGAGAAAGCGCAAATCCTTGTCATCCAACGCCTGCACGCCCAGCGAGACGCGGTTGACGCCGGCGTCGCGATAACCACGGAAGCGGGCGGCCTCCACCGAGGACGGATTGGCTTCCAGCGTGACCTCGATGCCGGCCGGAACGGTCCAGTGGCGCGCAACCGAATCGAGCACCGCGCCGACCGTGGCGGGGTCCATCAGCGAGGGCGTGCCACCGCCAAGGAAGATCGATGTGACGGCGCGGGGCCCCGTGCGTTCGCGAAATGCGGCCATTTCGCGCTCGAAGGCGGCGGCGAAGCGCGGCTGGTCCACCGGCCGATGCCGGACATGCGAATTGAAGTCGCAATAGGGGCATTTGGCGGCGCAGAAGGGCCAATGGATGTAGACGCCGAAGCCGGGGTCGGAAGGCAGGGTCATTTCTTCCCCAGCATCGCCTTTTCGAACAGGGCGAAGGAGCGGGCGCGGTGGGAGAGCGGGGTCTCGACGCCGTTCTTTTCGTCCTGGTCCATCTCACCGAAGGTGCGGTCGAAGCCGTCCGGCATGAAGACGGGATCGTAGCCGTGGCCCTTGTCGCCGCGCGGCGGCCAGACGAGCGTGCCGTTCACCTCGCCACGGAAATATTCGGCATGGCCATCCGGCCAGGCGAGGCAGAGCACGGAGACGAAATGCCCCGTACGGGCGTCGGGCGCCAGGGCGCCGGCGTCGCGAAGTTTACTCTCGGTCTTCTCCATCGCCATGGCGAAGTCGCGTCCCGTTCCGTCGGGCTTTTCGGCCCAGTCGGCCGTATAGACGCCCGGCTGGCCCTCCAGCGCATCGATGCAGAGGCCGGAATCGTCCGACAGCGCCGGCAGGCCCGTCGCCTCGGCTGCGGCAAAGGCCTTGATATAGGCGTTCTCCTCGAAGCGCGTGCCGGTCTCCTCCGGCTCGGGCAGGTCGTATTCGGCGGCCGAGCGCGCCTCCAGCCCGTAGGGTGCGAGAAGTGCCGCGATCTCGGCCAGCTTGCCCTTGTTGTGGCTCGCCACCACGATGCGCGTCCCGTCCAGCTTTCGCATCACAGACCCCATATGCGCGGTTCCGCGAACTCGATGGAGTTGCCTGCGGGATCGCGGAAATAGATGGAACGGCCGCCGGCCGGCTCATCCTTTTTTACCGGCCAGCGGAAATCGGCCTCGATGGCGACGCCATGCGCTGCCAGATGCGCTTTCCAGCGGTCGATCTCCTCGCCGCTGGCGCGGAAGCACAGATGCCCCTCGCCGGTCATGCCGTGCGGCGGCACGGGCAGGCGCGCATCGGGCACCGGCGGCTTCATCGTCTCGGCAGCGTTGAACAGCAAAAGCACGCCCTCGCCGCAGCGGAAGAAGACGTGCCGCCCGTCAACCTTCGTCAGAAGTTCCAGCCCCAGCACATCGCGATAGAAAGCTTCCGCCGCATCGAGATCGTCGACATAGAGTGCCGTTTCGAGGATGGCGGCGGGGGTCATCGCCCTATCCGATCGCCATCTTCTGCAGGTCGACCAGCCGTGCAATGCCCTTCTTCGCCAGCGCCAGCAGTTCAGCAAACTGCTCCTCGGTGAAGGGCTCGCCCTCGGCCGTGCCCTGTATCTCGACGATGCCGCCCTTGCCGGTCATGACGAAATTGGCGTCGGTGCCGGCGGACGAATCCTCGACATAATCGAGGTCGATGACCGGCTGGCCGCCATGGATGCCGCAGGAAATGGCAGCGACATGGTCCTTCAGCACGCGCGACACATCGGCCATCTTGCGCGCCGCCATCCAGGACAGGCAATCATGCAGCGCCACGAAGCCGCCGGTGATGGCCGCCGTGCGGGTGCCGCCATCGGCCTGGATCACATCGCAGTCGACGGTGATCTGCACTTCGCCGAGCGCCTGGAGGTCCACCACGGCGCGCAGGCTGCGACCGATCAGGCGCTGGATCTCCAGCGTGCGGCCGCCCTGCTTGCCGGCGGAGGCCTCGCGGCGCATCCGGTCGCCGGTGGCGCGCGGCAGCATGCCATATTCGGCCGTCACCCAGCCGCGGCCGGAATTGCGCATCCAGCCCGGCACTTTTTCTTCGAGGCTCGCCGTGCACAGAACATGGGTGTCGCCGAATTTCACCAGGCAGGAGCCCTCGGCATGTTTGGAAATGCCGCGCTCGAAGGAAATGGCGCGCATCTGATCCGGTTCACGCCCCGATGGCCGCATGCTTTTGTCTCCCGACTTTTCGATTTGCGAGGCTTGTAGCCATCCCCATCCCGCGAGGCAAAGGAAAAGCACGTCTGGCAATCGGCGGGCCAGCGGCTATATCTCTAGATGCCCTCAAGGTGGGATGCATGAACAAGCAGATGACCGGGAACATGCTGCCGTCGCTCGATTCGCGTTCGCGCGACATATTCCGCGCCGTCGTCGAATCCTATCTGCGCGACGGCGAGCCGCTCGGTTCGCGTAACCTGTCGCGCCTGCTGCCGCAGTCGCTGTCGCCGGCCACGATCCGCAATGTGATGAGCGATCTGGAACAGCTCGGGCTGATCTATGCGCCCCATGTGTCTGCCGGGCGGCTGCCCACGCAGCAGGGCCTACGCTTCTTCGTCGACGCCTTCATGGAGATCGGCGACCTGCCGGACGAGGAACGCCGCTCCATCGAGACGCAGCTCAAGGCATCGGGCGCGGGACAGACGCTGGAGCACATGCTGACCGAGGCCAGCCAGATGCTGTCGGGCATGTCGCGCGGCGCGGGGCTGGTGCTGGCCGCCAAGCAGGAAACGGCGCTGAAGCATATAGAGTTCATCCAGCTTGAGCCGACAAAGGCGCTGGCGGTGCTCGTCTCGCAAGGCGGCGATGTCGAGAACAGGGTGGTCGACCTGCCGGCGGGCGTCACCGCCTCGCAGCTTCACGAGGCGTCCAATTTCCTCAACGCCCATATACGCGGCCGCACCCTGGCCGAATCGCGGGCCGATATCGCACGCCTGCGCGAGGAAACCCGCACCGCGCTCGACGCGCTGTCGCAGGAACTTGTCGAAAAGGGGCTGGCCGTTTGGGCCGGCACCGAAAGCGGCCTGCCGGCACGCCTCATCGTGCGCGGCCGCGCCAACCTCTTGGAGAACGTCACCGCGCAGGCCGACCTCGAATTGCTGCGCCATCTCTTCGAGGACCTGGAGACCAAGGAAGGGCTGGTCCAGCTTCTCGACCTCGCCGAGGCCGGATCCGGCGTGCGCATCTTCATCGGCTCGGAAAACAAGCTCTTCTCGCTATCGGGCTCCTCGCTGGTGGTGGCGCCCTATCGCGACAAGGATGCCCGCGTCATCGGCGCGCTTGGGGTGATCGGACCCACGCGCCTCAACTATGCACGTATCGTGCCGATGGTCGACTACACCGCGCAGATGATCGGGCGAATGCTGCGCTGAACCGTTCACGGAGGTAGCCATGTATGGACTGATCGGCAGGATACGCGCGCATCCGGGCCAGCGCGACGTGCTTGCGCAGATCCTGCTGCGCAGCGGGGCGATGCCCGGGTGCCACTCCTATATCGTGGCGGCGGATCCCGCCGAGGCCGACGCCCTTTGGGTCACCGAGGTGTGGGACAGCGCCGACAGCCACAAGGCGTCGCTGTCGCTTCCGTCCGTCCAGGCGGCCATTGCGGAAGGCCGGCCCCTGATCGCCGGCTTTGACAGCAGGGCCGAGACCGTGCCGCTCGGCGGCATAGGACTTCCGTCCTGACCCACCCTTGATTTTGCCGGCGCGAACATCGATATCGGGGCCAAACCTCAGGCCCCAATCATACGGACGGACGAGCGATGAGCGAACATCCGAAGGACGAACATGCGGCAGCGGAAAGCGCCGTGCAGAACGAATATGCGGAGCATGGCGCAACCGAACCTGCCGCCGATGCAGCGCCGCAGGCCGACTACGAAGCCTTCATGCGGCTGGTGAAGGAAAATGAGGAGCTGAACGACGCCAAGCTCCGCCTCGCCGCCGAGATGGAGAATTTGCGCCGCCGCACCGCGCGCGACGTGCAGGATGCCCGCACCTACAGCACCGCCAATTTCGCGCGCGACATGCTGGGCGTGGCCGACAATCTGCGCCGGGCGCTGGACGCCATCCCCGCGGATGCCCGCAACAAGGCCGATGCCGGCTTCGCAGCACTTGCCGAAGGCGTGGAGATGACCGAGCGCGCCATGCTGGGGGCGCTGGAGCGCCACGGCGTGAAGAAGATCGAGCCGCAGGGCGAGCGCTTCGATCCGCATTTCCACCAGGCCATGTTCGAGGTGCCGAATCCGGACGTGCCGGCCAATACGGTCGTGCAGGTGGTGCAGACCGGCTTCGTCATCGGCGACCGCGTGCTGCGGCCGGCCATGGTCGGCGTGTCGAAGGGCGGCCCGAAAACGGTCGAGGCCGAGCCGGGCGCGCCCAACGCGCAGGCCGAAAAAGACGCCTGATCGCAGCAGGGCAGGCGGCGTCCGCACGCCGCCTCTTTCCCGTCGCCCGCGCAATGCCTTTGTTTTAGCCGCCTTTGTGCGACGCCAGCCGATTCCGCCCGGCTGCAAAATGCTCTAACGATGTCGTCATCGGGAGGCGTGCGGGCATATGAACGCAATCCAGTTCTTCGACTATGCGGGCATGGCAATCTTCGCCGCCACCGGCGCTTTGGCCGCCTCGCGCAAGCAGCTCGACTTCATCGGCTTCCTGTTTCTCGCCGCAGTGACGGCGATCGGCGGCGGCACGCTGCGCGACGTCATCCTCGACGTTCCCGTCTTCTGGGTCGCCCATCCGCAATATATCATCGCCTGCATCGTCGCGACGGTGATCGTCTACTTCACCGCCCATCTGATCGAATCGCGCTACCGGCTCCTGCTGTGGCTCGATGCGATCGGACTTGCCGCCTATTGCGTCTTCGGCGCCTGGAAGGGGCTCATCATCACCGGTTCGCCCATCGTGGCGGTGGTGATGGGCATGCTGACGGCGACGGCGGGCGGCATTATCCGCGATACGCTGTCCGGGGAACCCTCGGTGCTGCTGCGGCCCGAGATCTACGTCACGGCCGCGCTCGCCGGATCGGTCGTCTTCACCGTGCTGGCGGGCATCGGCGCACCGACGTTTGCCTCGGCCATGGGGGCCTTCATCGGTGCCTTCGGCGTGCGCGCCGGCGCGCTGGCCTATGGATGGTCCTTTCCGCCCTATAAGTCGCGGCCGGGGCGCCACCCCGAAGACATCGGCTGAGGGGCGCACCTCCCACCTTACGTTCCGGGAACCGTTTTCGCCTTAATTTCGTTACGGCGATCGGGTAAGATTGCAATCTATCGGTAGGAATGATGATGCGCCGCGTTCTCGTCGCCGCTCTGGTGTTTTCAGGTTGGGCCGCCGCCTCCGCCTCGGCACAGGACAGCGCGAGCGCGCGTGTCGCGGCGGCGCATTCGCGGATCGACTGGAGCGGGCTCTATGTCGGCGCCTCGCCGGCCTATCTGGGTGCGGGCGGTTCGGGCAATGTCGCAGGCAGCCTGTTCACGGGATATAATTTCGAGGCGGGCCGCGCCGTGGCCGGCATCGAGACGGGCGTCACGCTCACCGATGTCACGCCTGCGCCGGGCCAACGGCTCAACTCCGTCGTCGATCTGCGCGGCAGGCTCGGCGTCACTTTCGACAGAGTGCATCTCTACGGCACGGCGGGCGCCGCCTGGGCACCCGATTCCAATAGTTGGGACAGCGGCTTCGCCGCCGGCGCCGGCGTGGAAGGCGCGTTCACCCCGAAGACCTTCTGGGGCCTGCAATATGTGCGCTACACCTTCCGCAACTTCCGCAATACCGGCAACACGCTGGAAGTCGACCTGGTGAGCGGCCGCGTCAGCTACAAGTTCTGACGCGGGCCGTCTTTCGATCCCCTACAGAAGACCGCGCTGCCTTGCCTCGTCGGCGAGGTTCTGGCGCGGGCGCGGACCGACCTGCTGGATGACGAGGCCGGCGCCCAGCGAGCCCAGCCTGCCGCAATCGCCGATCGAACGACCCGACGTGTAGCCGAAGAGGAAACCGGCGGCGTACAGGTCGCCGGCGCCGGTCGTGTCGACCAGTTCGCCGATCTCCAGCGGCGCGATCTCCACCGTCTCGTCGCCGCGCACGGCCACCGAGCCAAGTTCCGAGCGCGTGACGACGGCGAGGCGGCAATCCTTGCGGATCTGCTCCAGCCCGAACTCGAAGGATTCGGTCTGGTAGAGCGATTTCAGCTCGCCGTCATTGGCGAAGACGATGTCGACTGTGCCCGAACGCATCAGGTCGAGGAATTCGTCGCGATAGCGATCGACGCAGAAGGAATCGGACAGTGTCATCGCCACTTCGCGCCCGGCCTTGTGGGCGAGCTCGGCCGCCTGCCTGATAGCCTCCTTGGCGCGCGGCGGGTCCCAGAGATAGCCCTCGAAATAGGTCACCTTGGCGCCCGACGCCTTTTCAGGCTCGACATCTTCCGGCCCGAGCTCGACGCAGGCGCCGAGATAGGTGTTCATCGAGCGCTCGCCATCCGGCGTCACGAAGATCATCGAGCGCGCCGTCGGCGGCTCGCCGGTCAGCGGCTTCGTGTCGAAGGCCACACCCTGGGCGCGGATATCATGCGCATAGATGCCGCCGAGATGGTCGTCGGACACCTTGCCGAAATAAGCGGCGCGGCCGCCGAAGCTGGCGATGCCCGCCGCCGTATTGCCGGCGCTGCCGCCGGAGGCCTCGATCGCCGGGCCCATATGGCTGTAGAGCAGTTCGGCGCGGGGGGCGTCGATGAGGTTCATCGCGCCCTTGATGATATCGTTGTCGACCAGGAATTTCTCGTCGCAGCGGGCGATGATGTCCACGATCGCATTGCCGATGCAAAGCACGTCATAGTTGCTGCTCATATTGTCTCCGCTGCGTGGTTGATGGGCGCGTTAAAGCGTGCAGGGTCCGGTTTTGCAAGAAGCGGACGCATTCTCATGGAAATGGCGGCGCCCCTTCCTATCTCTTTTCCGACCCAAGGAGGGCAATCGATGGTGATCGAAGCGGCGCGGCGCGCCTTTGCACGCATGACCATGCCGGCGTTCCGCGCCGCACTGCTGAAGGCGCTGGGGCTGACGCTGCTGGTGCTCGGCGCGCTCTGGTTCGCGCTGGGCGGCCTGCTGCGCAACTATGCGTGGCCGTGGCTGGTCGGCTTCCTGCCGGACTTCCTGTCTACCGGCGCCTGGACGGACTGGCTCGGCATCTTCGCGGGAATCGCCGGCGGCCTGGCGCTGGCCTTCGCGCTGGCGCTGCTGATCGCGCCGGTGACGGCGATCATCGCCGGCCTGTTCCTCGACGACGTGGCCGATGCCGTCGAACAGCAGGACTATCCGCAGGACCCGCCCGGCCGGGCGGTGCCGCCGCTGCGCGCGCTGGTGCTGGCGGCGAAATTCTTCGTGCTCGTGGTGCTGGGCAACCTGCTCGCCCTGTTCCTTCTGCTGGTGCCCTTCATCAACCTGTTCGCCTTCTTCGTGGTCAATGGCTACCTGCTCGGGCGGGAATTCTTCGAATTCGCTGCCATGCGCCATCGCAGCGAGACCGATGCCAAGGCCTTGCGCAGGCGCTATGCGCCGACGATCTTCCTCGCTGGACTGCTCATCGCCGCGCTGCTCGCCGTGCCGATCCTCAACCTCGCCGTGCCGATCTTCGCCGCGGTGATGATGGTGCATCTGCACAAGCTGGTGACTGCACGCGAAAGTGGTCTATAATCCGCGGATCAACCGAGGGTACAGGATGTATATCGATCTGCTGCTCGCCATCCTGCACCACCTGCTGGTCTTCACCTTGGCGGCGGCGCTGGCGGCCGAATTCGTCCTTCTGCGGCCCGGGCTCGCCGGCCGTGACCTCAATATTCTCGCCCATATCGACGGCGCCTATGGCGGCATTGCGGGCGCGGTCGTGGTGGTGGGCGTGCTGCGCGTCTTCTTCGGCCTGCGCGGCTGGGAATTCTACGCCTATAATGCGTTCTTCTGGGCCAAGATGGCGGTGTTCGTGGTGGTCGGCCTTCTGTCCATCGTCCCGACGATCAGGATCCAGCGCTGGAAGCGCGCGGCGGCAGGCTCGCAGGGGCTCCATATCGTGCCGGAAAGGGACGTCGCGGATGCAAGGCGCTATCTGCGCCTCGAGGCCGCCCTTTTCGTGCTGATCCCCATCTTCGCAGCGATGATGGTGCGCGTCGGCTACTGAGCCGCTTCCTCCGGAACGATGGGCACCAGCGGCGCGGGGATGTCGGTGGTCTTCTCCGCCGCCTTGCAGATATCGGCGATCACGCAGGCCGGGCAATCGGGCTTGCGTGCCTTGCAGACATAGCGCCCATGCAGGATCAGCCAGTGATGCGCGTGGCGCATATATTCGTCGGGAATGATGCGCACCAGCGTCGCCTCGACCTCCTCGGGAGTCTTGCCGGGGGCGAGCTTCAGCCGGTTGCCGATGCGGAAAATATGCGTGTCGACCGCCATGGTCGGCTGCCCGAACGACATGTTGAGCACCACATTGGCGGTCTTGCGGCCGACGCCGGGCAGCGTCACCAGCGCGTCGCGATCTCCGGGCACCTCGCCGCCGAAGCGGTCGATCAGCGCCTGCGACAGGGCGATGACGTTCTTGGCCTTGTTGCGCCACAGGCCGATGGTGCGGATATGGCGTCCCACCTCCTCCTCGCCCAGCGCCAGCATCTTTTGCGGCGTATCGGCCACGGCGAAGAGCGCGCGCGTCGCCTTGTTGACCCCTGCATCGGTCGCCTGCGCCGATAGCACCACAGCCACCAGCAGCGTGAAGGAATTGACGTGCTCGAGCTCGCCTTTGGGCTCCGGCCGCTGGACCGAGAAGCGGCGGAATATCTCGGCGATCTCGGCGCGCGTGTAGGCCGTGCGGGCCGGGCGTCGGGGACGCGGGCGCGGCTTGGCGTTCGCGCCGTCACGCGTGGCCTGTCGGGAGGCCGGCACGGCGGTTTTCTGTTTGGGATTCGGCATTCGCCCTCTATAGTTAGAACATGCCCGAACAGAAAGATGCCGACGAGCCCTTCTTCCGCGCGCTGCTGACCCCGCACCGCTCTCTGGGGCGCAAGGGTTTCGTGACGCTGATGCTGGTCCTGCTGCTCGTCTGGGGGAGCACCGGCATCGTGTTCCTGTCGATGGGCGCCTGGCCGGTCTTCGGCTTTTTCGGCCTCGACGTGCTGGCGCTTTACCTCGCCTTCCGCTGGAACTACCGGGCAGCGCGAGCCCGCGAGGAAGTGTCGGTGTCGCGCACGCGCCTCGACATCCGCAAGGTGGCGCCCTCCGGCCGTTCCGAGGCGCATAGTTTCAACCCGTTCTGGACGCGTTTCCAGGTTTCGCGCCATGACGAGATCGGCATCACCCGCATGGAGGTGAGCAGCCGGGGCGATCATGTGCCCATCGGCTCCTTCCTCAACCCCGCCGACCGCGAGAGCTTCGCCGCCGCCTTCGGCCGCGCTTTGGCGACGGCCAGGGCGGGATGAGGCGGGAATCGGGTGGCAATGGGCCCTCCTCGACGCGATATTCGCGGCAAGGAGAAATCGCCATGAACGCACAGACAGCCATCCTCCAGAAAGACATCACGCCGTTCGGCAGCGATTATGACGTCGTGCGCCGCACTATCGAGAAGATCAGCCTCGACTATCGCGACCAGCCGTCGCTCGAAGAGCTGGCCGCCGCCGTGGGCGAAACGCCCGGCGGACTACAGAAGCTCTTCACGCGCTGGGCGGGCCTGACGCCGAAAGCGTTCCTGCAGGCCGTCACTCTCGACCATGCGCGGCGCCTGCTCGACCAGGGCGCGCCGCTGCTGGAAGCCGCCTTCGAGGTCGGCATGTCGGGCCCCGGCCGCCTGCACGACCTCTTCGTCACCCATGAAGCGATGTCGCCGGGCGACTACAAGACGCGCGGCGCCGGCCTCACCATCCGCTACGGCTATCATCTGTCGCCCTTCGGCATCGCGCTGATCATGGTCACCGATCGCGGGCTGGCCGGGCTTTCCTTCTGCGATGCCGGCGGGGAGCAGTCCGCACTCGCGGACATGTCCGGCCGCTGGCCCAATGCGACCTATGTCGAGGACATGGCCGCCACGGCACCCTATGCGGCGCGCATTTTCGATCCCGCCCGCTGGCGGAAGGAAGAGCCGCTGCGGGTCGTGCTCATCGGCACGGATTTCCAGGTCCGCGTCTGGGAAGCGCTGCTGCGCATCCCCATGAACCGCGCCCGCAGCTATTCGGCGATCGCCGCCGAGATCGGCGCGCCGAAGGCGAGCCGCGCGGTGGGTGCGGCGATCGGCGCCAATCCGGTTTCCTTCGTGGTGCCCTGCCACCGCGCGCTGGGCAAGTCCGGGGCGCTTACCGGCTATCATTGGGGCCTGACGCGCAAACGCGCCATCCTCGGCTGGGAGGCAGGGCAGGCGGCGGGGTGAACCGCTCGCGCTCAGCGCCAATCGCCTCTATCATCCCCGCCGGAAATGGCGGGGAGCCTTCATGATCACGGTGATCGGTTCGATCAATCTCGACCTTGTGGCGAATGTCGAGCGCCTACCGGGAGCCGGCGAGACCGTGCCCGGCACGGCCTTCGCCACCTCGCCGGGTGGCAAGGGCGCGAACCAGGCGCTTGCGGCGCGCAGGGCGGGTGCGACGGTTCGCATGATCGGCGCGGTGGGCGATGACGGTTTCGCCCGCGCCGCGCTCGACCTGCTCAAGCGCGGCGAGGTCGATCTCGACCGCGTGCGGCGCGCCTCCGCGCCGACCGGCACGGCTTTGATCCTCGTGGCGGCTTCGGGGGAAAACATGATCGCCGTGGTGCCCGGCGCAAACGATGCCATGGGGCCCGAGCGCGTGGCGGAAGCCGGCATCGGCGCGGGCGATATCGTGCTTCTCCAGCACGAAATTCCGCTCGCCACGGTGGAGGCCGCGCTGGATGCGGCTTCGCGTGCCGGCGCGGTCGCCATCCTCAATACCGCGCCTTTCCGCGCGGAAGCCGCCCCTTTTCTCGCCAAGGCCGGCCTGGTCGTGGCCAACGAGACCGAATTCGACCTTTACGCGCAAGCGCTCGGCCTCGTCGGCGAAGATCGGGAAGCGCGGATGCGGGAATTCTCGGCGCAGACAGGCCGCACGCTCATCGTCACGCTGGGCGGCGAGGGCGTGCTGGCTGCGGAAGGCGGGGACCTGTTCCACACGCCCGCGACGCCGATCACCCCGGTGGACACGGTGGGTGCGGGCGACACGTTCTGCGGCTATCTGGCCGCCGGCCTCGATGCCGGCCTGCCGCTGCGGGCGGCGATCGCGCAGGCGGCGCGGGCCGCCTCGCTCGCCTGCCTCAAGCCGGGCGCACAGCCCTCCATCCCAACGGCTGATGAGGTCGAAGCCTTTACAGCCGGCCGATCCGCTCCGTGAGTAAGGCGAAGAAGCGGTCGGCGTCGATGTCGCGCACCACATGGGCGTTTTTCGGCCGGTCCGTCACGCTCCACCAGTCGATCACGGTCATGCCCATGGTCAGTTCCGAGCCCGTCTCGATGCTGACATTGACCTTGCGCCCCTTGAACATTCCCGGCTCCAGCAGCCAGGCGATGACGCAGGGATCGTGCAGCGGGCCGCCATCGGTGCCGTATTTCTCCTCGTCATAGCGCTCGAAGAAGTCGAGAAGCTCGGCGGTGGCGATGCCGGCCGGCGTGCCGAGCGCACGGAACCGCTCCACCCTCTCGCGCGTCGTCAACGCCCTGTGGGTGACGTCGAGCGGCATCATGGTGATCGGGACGCCCGAATCGAACACGACGGCGGCGGCGTGCGGATCGACATGGATGTTGAACTCCGCCGCCGGCGTGACGTTGCCACCCTCGAAGAAGCCGCCGCCCATCAGCACGATCTCATCGATACGCGCGGCGATGCGCGGCTCGCGGATGAGCGCCAGCGCGATATTGGTCAGCGGCCCCAGCACGCAGAGCGTGATCGTGCCCGGCGGCTCGCGCATCAGGGTCTCGACGAGGAAATCCACCGCATGGACGCCTTGCAACGGCATTTTCGGGTCCGGCAGGTCGGGGCCATCGAGGCCGCTGCGGCCATGGACGTGCTCGGCGGTGACCAGCGGGCGCAGCAGCGGCCGCCCGGCGCCGGCGAAGACGGGAATATCCGGCCGCCCGGCAAGCTCGCAGATCTTGCGGGCGTTGAGCTGCGTCAGCACCAGCGGCACATTGCCCGCGACGGCCGTGACCGCCATCACCTCCAGCTCCGGACTGCCAAGCGCCAGCAGGACCGCGACGGCGTCGTCCTGCCCCGGATCGGTGTCGATGATGATCTTTCGCGCCATGTTGCACTGCCCTTGAACTGACCGTCGCGGCGGACCATATCAGGGGCAAGGCTGGGAATGCCATCGGGTTCCCCGCTTTCAGGTCGCTCTTCGAGGACATGTAAATGACGCGTATGACTGCCTTTTCGAGCCCTCTCCTGCTCGGTTTCGACACGATGGAGAAGACGCTCGAGCGTGTTGCCAAGTCGGCAGACGGCTATCCGCCCTACAATATCGAGCGTATCCGCTCTTCCGACGGCGGCGTCGAAAAGCTGCGAATCACCCTGGCGGTGGCCGGGTTTTCCGACAGCGAGCTCGACGTCACTACCGAGGAAAACCAGCTCATCATCCGTGGCCGCCAGGTCGAGGAAACCGAGCGCGAATTCCTGCATCGCGGCATTGCCGCGCGCCAGTTCCAGCGAACCTTCGTGCTGGCTGACGGAATGCGCGTCGTCGGGGCCGAACTGCGCAACGGATTGCTGTCGATCGACCTCGACCGCCCGCAGCCGGAACGGTTGGTACGAAAAATCAACATTTCGCTGAAAGACTGAAAGCGGACGCGACGCGTCCACGGCTCTGAAGCGGGTCACGGCAATGTTGCAGGCCCGCCTGATAGGAGGCTGACATGACCGAGAACCAAACCATCACCAAGGACGAACTGGCTCATCTGGGCGAAGGCGTCGTCGCCTATGTCCGGGAATTCGACAGCGAGGACCTGAAGCAGCGCTTTCCCAATGCGCCCGAGATGGAGCCGGGAACGAAGCTGTGGGCGCTCTTCGCCGCCAACGGCCAGCCGATCCTGCTCGCCGACCAGCGCGCCAGCGCGGTTGCCGGCGCAATGCAGAACGACCTGACGACCGTCAGCCTGCACTGAAGCTGACGACACGGACGCTCCGGTGCGCGCCGCCGCGCTGGAGCGTTCAGGCCGCGTGCGTCGCGGGCGTGGTTGAGAGGAACGTATAGATCGCGTTCGCGTCTTCCGAGCCGCGAATCTTGGAAACGGTGTCTCCGTCGCGCAGGACGCGCGCGATCCGCGACAGCGCCTTGAGATGGTCGGCGCCGGCGCTCTCGGGCGCCAGCAGCAGGAAGACGAGATCGACCGGCTCGTCGTCGAGCGCCTCGAAATCGACCGCATGGTCGAGACGGGCGAAGACCCCGGTGATCTTCTGGACCCCCGGCAGCTTGCCGTGTGGGATCGCGATGCCGTTGCCCACCCCGGTGGAGCCCAGCCGCTCCCGCTGCAGAATGGTGTCGAACACCTCGCGTTCGGGCAGGCCGGTGATTTCGGCCGCCTTCTCGGCAAGGAGTTGGAGCAACTGCTTTTTCGAGTTCGCCTTCAAGGACGGCATGACTGCCGAAACCTCGATGAGATCACTCAAATCCATCGACCTGCTTCCCTGTTCCGCCCGTTATGGCGCGCACGAAATCGCGCCCGGCGCCCCGCCGTGCTGTCAGCCGGCGTTCGCCGACGTGTCGATCCAGCCGATGTTCCCGTCGGCGCGGCGATAGACGATGTTGACCTGATCGTTGCCGGCATTGCGAAACACGAAAACCGGATTGTCCTTGGTGTCGAGCTCCATCACGGCAGCCGCGACCGACATTGTATTGAGCTTCAATGTCGATTCGGCGACGATCGCAGGCGCATGGTCTTCCGCGACTTCCTCGTCCTCGTCGGCCACCGGGGCGACGACGCGATAGGCGAGGTCGATGGGCTCGCCCTGCCCGTTGCCATTGTATGATTTGAGCTTGCGCTTGTAGCGCCGCAGCCGCTTTTCCACCCGCTCGGCAGCGGCGTCGAAGGCGAGTTGCGGGTCCTGTGCCTGGCCCGCCGCCTGAAGCGCGATGCCGGTGTCGAGACGCACCATGCAATCGGCCATGTAGCGGGAGCCGGCGCGCTCGACCGTCACATGGCCCGAGAAGCCGCCGTCGAAATACTTGTCGACAGCCTCGCCGATACGATCGGAGATGCGCACGCGAAATGCGTCGCCGATGTCCATATGCTTGCCCGAAATGCGCAGATTCATATCTTTGCCGACCTTCCTGTTAAGGCTTCCGGTAATGCGAGTTTATACCCACGGCTTGCAGGTACAAGGTTCTCGGGACGCATTTCCGGACCGTTCCGCCAGCATCCGGGGTACGGCCCTACCGGGCCTCGATACCCCTTCTCTATGGGGGCGGGCTTCTAGTCAGTTCCCCCATGCTTGTCAATTAAGGCGCCGAACCAGCCCGACCACCCTCAGCGCCCGGCTTCCGCGAGCGCGCGCTTCTCCCGGCGGCGCTGCACGGAGGAGGGGATGTTCATTCCCTCACGATATTTGGCGACGGTGCGGCGGGCGATGTCGACGCCCTCCTTCTTGAGGATATCCACAATCGCATCGTCGGAGAGGATGTCCTCAGGCTGCTCCCCGGCGATCAGCTCGCGGATCTGGTCGCGCACCGACTCGGCCGAATGCGCGTCGCCGCCATCGGCGGCGGCGATCGACGCGGTGAAGAAGAAACGCAGCTCGAACACGCCGCGCGGCGTCATCATGAACTTGTTGGCCGTGACGCGGCTGACAGTGGATTCATGCATGCCGATGGCGTCGGCTACCATGCGCAGATTGAGCGGACGCAGGTGACGGATGCCGTGGAGCAGGAAGGCATCCTGCTGCCTGACGATCTCGGAGGCCACTTTCATGATCGTCCTGGCGCGCTGGTCGAGGCTGCGCGTCAGCCAGTTGGCGCTTTGGAGGCAATCGGCCATGAACTGCCGCTCCTCAGGCGCCATCGCGTGGCGCGAGACCTCGGCATAATAGGTCTGGTGCACGAGCACGCGCGGCAGCGTGTCGGGATTGAGCTCGACGGCCCAGCTGCCGTCGCTGGCAGCCCTGACGATGACCTCCGGAACGACCGGATCGGCCACGCCGCCGGCGAAGGCCAGGCCCGGCTTCGGGTCGAGATTGCGGATCTCGGCCAGCATGTCGAGCAGGTCTTCCTCGTCGACGCCGCAAATGCGGCGCAGGCTGGCGAAATCGCGCCGCGCCAGAAGGTCGAGCCGGTCGAGAAGCGCCCGCATGGCCGGATCGAGCCGGTCGCGCGCGGCGAGCTGAAGGGACAGGCATTCGGCAAGGCCGCGCGCGAAGATACCCACGGGCTCGAAGCCCTGGCAGGTCCGGAGCACGTCCTCGACCTGCGGCGGCCTGACGCCCAGCTGGCCGGCGAGTTCCGCGGGATCGCCATCGAGATAACCGGTCTCGTCCAGCATGTCGGCGAGTTGGCGCGCAATGTACCGGTCGACCGGGTCGGCGAAGGCCAGCGCGACCTGCTGGTCGACATGCGCCCGCAGGCTGACGGCGGCTCCCGCCAGATCGTCCATGTCGAAGCCGTCGCCTGCCGGCGAACCGGCCGGCAGCGACTTCCATTGCATGGCAAGGTCGGGCGCCACGCGCTCGCGCATGCCCGGATCGTCGGGAAAGACGTTTTCCAGCGAGGTGTCGAGGCGGCTGGCCATGGCGCCGGCGCTCCACTCGGCATCCTCCGCGCTCCAGTCCGCCTGGGCGACCTCCGGCTCGCTGGGCGTGGCCTCGACGCGTTCGAGAAGCGGATTGCGCTCCACTTCCTCGTCGATGAAGCGATCCAGCTCGACATGGGTGAGTTGCAGCAGGCGGATCGACTGCATGAGCTGCGGCGTCATCACCAGCGACTGCGATTGCCGCAGCTGAAGCCTGGCCGAAAGCCCCATAGGCCGAAATTCTCCGCTCACGCACACCGCAGGCCGCGGCAAGTTTACTGTCGATCAGCAAACTGGCCCGGCTCTTGCATGTCAAGGAGATTCTGGATGCAGCGCCGCCGCGCTGCACCTAGAGGGAGAAGTTTTCGCCCAGATAATGGCGCCGGACATCGGGATTCTGCACGATTTCCGCCGGGGTGCCGTGGGTCAGCACCTTGCCTGTGTGGATGATATAGGCGCGGTCGATGAGGCCCAGCGTCTCGCGCACATTGTGATCGGTGATGAGCACGCCGATGCCGCGCTTGGTGAGGTGGCGCACGAGATGCTGGATGTCCGACACGGCGATGGGATCGACGCCGGCGAAGGGCTCGTCGAGCAGCATGAAGGCCGGATCGCTGGCCAGCGCGCGGGCGATTTCGAGGCGACGGCGCTCGCCGCCCGACAGGGCGATGGAGGGCGACTTGCGCAGATGGGCGATATGGAATTCCTCGAGCAACGAATCCAGCTTGCTCTCGCGCTCCTTGCGGTCCTTCACCGCCACTTCCAGCACGGCGCGGATATTGCCCTCGACGGTGAGGCCGCGAAAGATCGACGCTTCCTGCGGCAGGTAGCCGATGCCCAGACGCGCGCGGCGATACATGGGCATGGTCGTGACGTCGAAACCCTCGATCTCGATGGTGCCCCGGTCGGCGGCAACCAGGCCGGTGACCATGTAGAAGCAGGTCGTCTTGCCGGCGCCATTCGGTCCCAGCAGGCCGACGGCCTCGCCGGCGCGCACGCCGATCGAGACCCCGGACACCACCTCGCGCCCCTTATAGCTCTTCGTCAGGCCGCGCGCGACGAGCGTGCCGCGCAGCTTCTCGCGCTCCTCCGGCGTATGCTCGACCGTTTCGGGAAGAGCAGCGGGGCTGGATTTGCGCCGGCGGGGCATTCGCAACGTGCCGAGCGCCATCAATTGCCCGACTTGGGCTGGAGCAGCATGATCACGCGACCGCCGGTGCCAGCGCCCTTGCAACTGTCGACCTCGGACTGGCCGCTGCTCATGCGCATGGTGAGCTTGCAGCCCTTGACCACGTTGCCGCCCTCGCTCAGCACGACCTCCTTGCCGGTCAGGACCATCGTGTCGGACTTCATGTCGAAAAAGCCCTGGTCGCCGGTGGCGACCTGCTCGCCCGACTTGAGATAGACCCGGCCCTCGGCCTCGATGCGCTCCACCTCCGTCGCGCCGGCGCCGGTGGCGGCCCCGGTGCCGCCGGCTGCGCCCTGCGGCTGGCCGGTATAGTGCACCGTCATGCGCACGGTGCGCAGCGTCAGCTTGCCCTGCACGAGTTGCACATTGCCGGTGAACACGGCGAGATTTTCCTTCTCGCGGACCTCCAGCTTGTCGCTGACGATCTCGATCGGCTCGTTACCTGCCCCGATGATCGGCTGCGGCGACTGCTGCGCCATCGCCGCGGCGGCAGACGCCGCCAGAACCAACATTGCCAGGGCGCCCTTGCGCCACCCCTCATTGACCGCCATTTGACTCTCCGTTGGAGACCGGGGCCGTCTTCACCTGCCCCGGCCGGATGGAAACCTTCACATTATTCTGGAACAACAGCCTCGTCCCGCCATCGAGGATCGAGACGGATTGCGACGTGATGGTCGAGCCGTCCCGCTCGACCTTGACTTCCTCCTTACCGAGGAAATCGCCCGTCGCCATATTGAGACTGGCGAGACGGAAATCGGCGACGAGACCGTCCGTCGTCTCAACCCGCATGGGGCTCGTCAGCGCCACCACATTCTGCTGGCGATACATGGACCCCGTCTGCGAACGAATCTCGGCCCACTGATCGGTTCCCATCGGCACCCGGACGAAAATCTCCTCCAGATCGACCCGGTTGCCATTGGTGATGTCCTGGATCGCGCGCGCGGCGCTGACCTCGTAGCGGCGATTGAGCGAATTGACGCCCTCGACCTTGGGATTGGCCATGATGAGCTTGCCGCCTTCGATGGTCGAATTCAGCAGGTCGATGCGGACATCGCCCATGGAGGCGATCACCGACTTGCCGACAAGGCCAAGCGTCATCAGCACGGCAAGCGCCGGCAGCGCGATCTTCAGCCAGCGGACATTACGGGAGTGGCGCTTTTCCTTGCGGAAGCGCTGCTCGGTTGACGACGACCCGGAAGCCGGGCCCCGATACGTAGCATCGGTCATTTGGATACCCGCGCGCATTGCGCCCTTGCCGGTTGTTGTCCAGGCACAGCCTGCCGATCGTTGCGGTCGGCTCCGCCCGTTCCCACTCTAATATGGTGATTTTGCGGAGGATGCCAATCGGCCTTCTGCACCGCAACATCGGCTTTCGCGGCCGTCCCCCCTTCATCAGGCCGTCCCGATGCTCTACAAGACGGGCACGCAAGGAGACCGAACGGCCATGGCGACACGGGCAGACGATATCATCGACCGCCGGCGTCTGCGGCGAAAGCTGACCTTCTGGCGGATCGCCGCATTGCTGATCGTGGCAGTCGCGCTCGCCGCGGCGGCCTGGAATTTCTGGGGCGAAGGGACGCGCGGCATCGCGGCGAACCATGTCGCGCGCATCAAGATCGAAGGCACGATCACCGAGAACGAGGAACTGCTGGAGCGGCTGGAACGGGCGCGCAAGGCCGCTTCCGTGAAGGGCGTCATCCTGTCGATCGATTCACCCGGCGGCACCACCGCCGGCGGCGAGGCCATCTTCGAGGCGGTGCGCAAGCTGGCCGCCGACAAGCCCGTCGTGGCGCAGGTCGGCACGCTGGCCGCGTCGGCGGGCTACATGATCGCCTCGGCCACCGACCAGATCGTCGCCCGCCAGTCCTCCATCGTCGGTTCGATCGGCGTGCTGTTCCAGTTTCCCGACGTCACCGGCCTGATGGACAAGATCGGCGTCAAGCTGGAAGGAGTGAAGTCGTCGCCGCTCAAGGCCGAGCCGTCGCCTTTCTCGCCCACCACCGACGAGGAGCGCGCCATGATCCGCGCGCTGGTGATGGACAGCTACGACTGGTTCGTCGGTCTGGTGGAACAGCGGCGCAGCATGACCCGCGCCGAGGTGCTGGCGCTGGCCGACGGCTCGATCTGGACCGGCAGGCAGGCGCTCGAGCGGCGGCTGGTCGACCGCCTCGGCGGCGAGGCCGAGGCGCGGGCCTGGCTGGCGGAAAAGGGCGTGGATGCGGCACTGCCGGTGATCGAATGGAAACCGCGCAATGACAATGGCTGGCTGTGGGGCGCCTCCGCGCTCAAGGGGCTCGCCGGCGCGCTCGGCCTGCCCGGAGCGGGCGAGCTCCTGCTGCGCGAACTTGGCGCGGATCGCATCTTTCTTGACGGGCTGGTGTCGGTCTGGCAACCTGCAGGCCAGCCTCGGGCTGAAATTCCATAACGATTTCATTGCGATAATTATATCAGGGCGTGACGAGGGGAGTTGGCTGTGATCAAGTCAGAGCTTGTGCAGACGATCGCAAACAGGAATCCGCATCTGTTCCTGCGCGATGTCGAGAACATCGTGAATGCGATTTTTGATGAAATCACCGTCGCGCTGGCCGAGGGCAACCGCGTCGAATTGCGCGGTTTCGGCGCGTTTTCGGTGAAAAACCGGCCGGCCCGCATGGGACGCAACCCGCGCACGGGCGAATCCGTTTCGGTCGAGGAGAAATGGATTCCCTTCTTCAAGACGGGCAAGGAATTGCGCGAGCGGCTCAACGGACAGGAATGAGCGGCAGCGCGCAGGATCGGAGCGAATGAACCGCCTTCTGAAAATCGTCGTCTTCATTCCGCTGGCCATCGTGCTCGTCGCGCTGGCGGTCGCCAATCGCGGTGCGACGCCCTTCACCATCGATCCGTTCAATCCCGGCAATCCGGGCCTCACCGTGCACTGGCCGCTTTTCGTCTATCTCTTCGCCGCGCTGGCGGTGGGGCTGGTGATCGGCTCCGTCGCGACATGGCTGCGGCAGGGCCGCTACCGCAAGGCCGCCCGAGAGACTGCGAGCGAATTGCAGGTCCTGCGCGACCGGCCCGCAGGACCTGCGCCCGTTGCACCGGCGACGACGGTCCTACCCCATCCCGGCACCTGAAACCCTTCAGCGCGCGACCGCCCATTGTTGCGGGCGGATGGCGGCTATGGCAGAAGCCGCCGATGCGATGGAGCTTTCACCGGTGAAGAATGCGCGCGACAGGCGAAGTGGCCCAAGGCCATCGGCGAAGGACCGTCCCGACCTGCCCGCCCCTTCGCGCGCGGAAAAGCCGGACGCGCCGCGCCGCGCCATCACGCGCCGGACCGATCCGCTGCCAGCCGAGCGGGTGCCGCTGATCCTCGAAGTCCTGCCGAATGACGATTATGCGCTGCTCGACAGCGGCGCCGGGCGCAAGCTGGAGCAATACGGCCCCTACCGTATCGTCCGCCCGGAGGGACAGGCGATCTGGCAGCCGGCCATGCCCGAAAGCGAATGGAGCCGCGCCGATGCGGTGTTCACCGGCAATACGGACGAGGAAGGCATCGGGCGCTGGCACTTTCCCCGCCAGCCGCTCGGCGAGACATGGCCGATGCGCCATGACGGCATCGACTATCTCGGCCGCTTCACCTCCTTCCGCCATGTCGGCGTGTTCCCGGAGCAGGCCTCGCACTGGCGGCACATGGAGGAGCTGATCCGCGCGGCGCGGCGGCCGGTGCGGGTGCTCAACCTGTTCGGCTATACCGGGCTGGCCTCGCTGGCGGCGGCGCGGGCGGGCGCGGAGGTGACGCATGTGGATGCCTCGAAGAAGGCGATCGGCTGGGCGCGTGAGAACCAGGAACTGGCCCGGCTCGGCGACAGGCCGATCCGCTGGATCGTGGAGGACGCGATGAAATTCGCCGAGCGCGAGGAGCGGCGCGGCTCGCGCTACGATATCGTGCTGTTCGATCCGCCGGCCTATGGGCGCGGCCCCAAGGGCGAGGTCTGGCAGCTTTTCGACGACCTGCCGGCAATGGCCGAACTGTGCCGCGCGATCCTGACGCCGCAGCCGATCGCGGTGGTTCTGACGGCCTATTCGATCCGCGCCTCCTTCTTCGCCATCCACGCGCTGATGCGCGACACCTTCGCCGGCATGGGCGGCACGGTGGAATCGGGCGAGCTGGTGATCCGCGAGAAAGCGGCCGGACGGGCGCTTTCGACCTCCCTCTTCTCGCGATGGGTAGCAAAATGAGCGAGACGCGCCGCGTCGGGCAAGTAAAGGAGGTCACCAGCCTCGCCAACCCGATCGTCAAGGACATCAAGGCGCTGGCGCAGAAGAAATTCCGCGACCAGCAGAACGCCTTCATGGCCGAAGGGCTGAAGCTCATCATCGACGCGCTGGATGCCGGCTGGACGATCCGCACGCTCGTCTTCGCCAAGAATTCCAAGGACAATCCGGCGGTGCAGAAGGCGGCGGCGCGTACGGTGGCCGCCGGCGCGCTGGTGCTGGAGGCGAGCGAGAAGGTGCTTTCGGCGATCACCCGGCGCGACAATCCGCAAATGGTGGTCGGCGTGTTCGAGCAGCGTTTTGCGCCATTGGAGCGCATCCGCCCGGAGGGCCGCGATGTCTGGGTGGCGCTCGACCGCGTGCGCGACCCCGGCAATCTGGGCACGGTCATCCGTACCGCCGATGCGGTCGGCGCCAAGGGGGTGATCCTCGTCGGCGAGACAACCGACCCGTTTTCCATGGAAGCGGTGCGCGCCACGATGGGCTCGGTCTTCGGCATTCCGCTGGCGCGCGCCAGCGCGGACGCCTTCATCTCCTGGCGCCGGAATGCCGGCGGCCTGCTGGTCGGCACCCATCTCAAGGGATCGGTGGATTATCGCAGCATCGACTATGCAGCGGCGGGTCCGGTGACCGTGCTGATGGGTAATGAGCAGCAGGGTCTGCCGGACGATCTCGCCGCCGCCTGCGACCGGCTGGTGCGCATCCCGCAGGCGGGCCGCGCCGATTCGCTCAACCTCGCCGTCGCCACCGGCGTCATGCTGTATGAAGTGCGCCGCGGGGCCTTTCCGATGGAGAACGAATGATGCGGGCGCTGGCAGTCTATGGCGGGGTCGCGGTGGCGGTCGTCGCCCTCGACCAGTGGATCAAGAGCATGGTCGAGGCCGGCATGGAATTGCACCAGCTGATCGAGGTGCTGCCCTTCCTGGCGCTCTACCGCACCTACAATACCGGCGTGGCCTTCTCCATGTTCGCGGAAAGCGGCGACTGGCGCCTCGTCGCCATGGTGCTGGCCGTGACAGGCTTCATCCTCTGGCTCGCCTGGCGCTCGGAACCGCGCCAGTACCTCGCCCGGCTGGGCTTCGCGCTGATCATCGGCGGCGCGATCGGCAATCTGATCGACCGGGCGCTTCTGGGCCATGTCGTCGACTATATCCTCTTCCACACACCGCAATGGTCGTTTGCCGTCTTCAATCTCGCCGATGCGGCAATCACGGTCGGGGCGGGACTGGTCATCCTGCAGGAGCTGGTGGACTGGCGGCGGCCGCCGGCCGTGCCGGGTCACTGATGCGACATTGACCTGGCACAAGCGACGCCGCACAGTTCCGCCGACATCCGACAAAGGGCCCAAGTTCAACAAGGGGAAGTGAGATGCCGGAAAGCTTCAGGGCCATCCTGGTCACCCGCAACGAGGACAAGTCGCAATCGGTCTCCGAAACCGAGCTGACCGAGACCGACCTCATGGAGGGCGACGTCACCGTCGCGGTGGAAGCGACCACGGTCAACTACAAGGACGGGCTGGCGATCACCGGCAAGTCGCCAGTGGTACGGCGCTTCCCGCTCATTCCTGGCATCGACTTCGCCGGCACGGTGCTGTCGTCGGAACATCCCGACTGGCATCCGGGCGACAAGGTGGTGCTCAACGGATGGGGCGTCGGCGAAACGCATCATGGCGCCTATGCCGGCCGTGCGCGGGTGAAGGGCGACTGGCTGGTTCCGCTGCCGGAGGGCATGACATCGTTGCAAGCGATGGCGATCGGCACGGCGGGCTATACGGCTATGCTGTGCGTCATCGCGCTGGAGCGCCACGGCATCGTGCCTGAGCGCGGGCCGGTGGTGGTCACGGGGGCTGCCGGCGGCGTCGGCTCGGTCGCCGTCTCGATCCTCGGCAAGCTCGGCTATCACGTCGTCGCCTCCACCGGCCGGCCGGCCGAAGCGGATTATCTGCGCGATCTCGGCGCGGCGGAGATCATCGACCGCGCCGAGCTCTCCGAGCCCGGCAAGCCGCTCGGCAAGGAGCGCTGGGCGGGCGGCGTGGATGCCGTGGGCAGCCACACGCTCGCCAATGTGCTTGCCCAGACGAGCTATGGCGGCGCGGTGGCCGCCTGCGGACTGGCGCAGGGCATGGACCTGCCGGCCTCGGTCGCGCCCTTCATCCTGCGCGGCGTCTCGCTGCTCGGCATCGATTCGGTGATGGCGCCCAAGGTCATCCGCATGGAAGCCTGGCGGCGGCTGGCCGACGAGCTCGACCATGAAAAGCTCACTTCCCTGTCCACCACGATCGGCTTTTCGGACATCGTCCCGGCAGCGCACGACATCGTCGCCGGGAAGGTGCGCGGCCGCCTCGTGGTCGACATGGGCGCCGAAAGCTAAAATTTGAATCGACCGCCAAAAGGTTCCCTAAGCCCTGGCCGCTATGTTTGCGGGCATGGAACCGGCACCGAACAGGGAACCTGACCGCGGGGGCGCGACGCTCGGCGCGCTGGCCGAGGCACCGGCGCCCGCCGCCGGCGCCTTTGCGCTGCCGGCGCTTCTCTCGGCCGCGCTCCTGCTTCTGGCGATCCTGTCGGTGGCCGGCTTACCGGCGGAACCGCTCGCGGCGGCACTCGCCGCACTGGCCATCGCGGCCGCGCTGATCGCGCTGCGCGCGCGCCGCGTGCAGCGCCGCAACGAAGCCTGGCATGCGCGCGTCGAAAAGGAACTACGCGGCGAGACCGAGCGCCTGGCCGACCGCATATGGGAGCTGGAGGAAAGCGACGAGCGGCTGCGCGGCCTCGTCGATGCGCTGGGCGACATCGTGGTGCAACGCGACCATGAGGGCCGCATCGTCCATGCCAACCGGGTGATGGCCGATCTTCTCGAACGCGACGTATCGCAGATCGAAGGCCGCATGCTGCCCGAACTGGGCATCGATGTGGGCGTCGTGCCGGATGCCGCCTTCGCCCAGGGCGAATGCCTGAGCTCGACCGACGTGGCGATCGTCGCGCCGGGCGGGAAGCGCTGGTATTCCTGGATCGAGCTGTCGACCCGCGGCGAGGCCGGCGGCAGCGTCTCCCACAGCGCCATTGCGCGCGACATCACCGATCGCAAGCGCGCCGAGATGGCGCTGATCAGCGCCCGCGAGCGGGCGGAACAGGCCTCGACGGCGAAATCGCGTTTCCTCGCCACCGTCAGCCACGAGATCCGCACGCCGATGAACGGCATCATGGGCATGGCGCGGCTTCTGGCCGACACATCGCTCACGCCTGAGCAGCGCACCTATGTCGGCGCGGTCACCACCTCCTCGTCGGCGCTGCTCGCCCTCATCGAGGACCTGCTCGACTTCTCCAAGATCGAGGCGGGCCGCCTCGATCTCGAGCCGCAACCCATATCGCCGCGCGAAATGGCGGAACATACGGTCGAGCTGATGGCGGCGCGCGCCTATGCCAAGGATATCGGCATCGGCTGCCATGTCGCACCCGACGTGCCGGCCATGCTGTCGCTCGATCCTGGCCGCTACCGGCAGGTGCTGCTGAACCTCATCGGCAATGCCATCAAGTTCACCGATGTCGGCGGCGTCGCGGTGTCGCTGTGGCGCGAGCAGACCACCGAAGGCGACTGGCTGGTGACGGAGGTGCGCGACAGCGGACCCGGCCTCGACAGCGCCGATCTCGAACGGATCTTCGAGGAATTCGAACAGGCCGACACCTCGCATACGCGCGAACATGGCGGCGCGGGTCTCGGCCTTGCCATATCGCGCCGGATCGTCGACGCGATGGGCGGCAGCATCGCTGTGCAGGGGCAGCCCGGCCAGGGCGCGGTCTTCACCGTGCGGGTTCCGATCACCGGGGCGGATGCGCCCGCCCTGACCGCCACCCATGTGCTGGAAGGCCGCCGCATCCTCGTCCTGTCGCAGCGCGGCATGGAGGCCGAGATGATCCTTCGCACCATCCACGCCCATGGCGGCGCCGGCGAGATGGCGGCCACGCCGGAGGAGGCGCGCATCGCCCAGGAGCGGGCGCCTTTCGACACGGTACTGGTCGACGCCGCGCTCGAGACGGTGGACGGAACCCTGCTGCAGGGGCTGCGTCAGGCAGGTTTCAGCGGCCGCGATGCCATCACCCTCATCGCACCCGGCAATCGCGGTCAGCTGGCGCAGTTCCGCGCCGGCGGCTACAGCGCCTTCCTGCCCCGCCCGGTGCGCGGCGAGACCATGCTGCGCATCCTGCTCAACGGACAACAGGGCGAACCGGCCAGCGACCGGCAAGCGCCCGCCGCGGACATGCCGGGCGCGGCGAAGCGCGGCGCGAGCCTCACCGTCCTCATTGCCGAGGACAATGAGATCAACGCCATCCTGGCACGCGCGGCGCTGACCAGGGCCGGCCACGAGGTGCATGTCGTGACCAATGGCAAGGCTGCCGTCGATGCGCTTGCCGGCCCCCTGCGCTTCGACGTGGTGCTGATGGACCTGCACATGCCGGTTCTCGACGGCATGGATGCGATCACGCGCATCCGCAAGGCTGAGGCCGAGCGCGGCGCGCCGCCGATTCCGATCCTGGTCCTGTCGGCGGACGGCCAGGAACAGACCCGCCAGCATGTGCTGGCGCATGGCGCCAGCGGTTTCCTGTCGAAGCCGCTGGACCCCGAGGCGCTTGTCGTGGCCGTGGAACAGAAAGCCGCGTGAAATCCGCGCCGATCCGTGCCATTACTCCATAAGATATCTGTCATTGTCCTGTTGCCATGCCGGCGTATGTGCCGCGACATCAGTGGCAAGGAGAATCACCCATGCAATGCGAGCTGATCGAGCAGTCCTGCCCGCCCGCACAGACAGGGCCCGAGCCCGTCACGCGCTTTCGCGAGGCGGTCGCCAACGGCTTGCCGCTGGGCCGCATCGGCAATCTGGTCGTGCGTCTCGCCCGTGGCGCCGACGAGATCATGCTGGCGCAGGAAGTGCGCTATCGCGTCTTCCATGAGGAGATGGGCGCCATGGCCAGCATGGCCGACCGCGCCGATCGGCGCGACGCCGACCTTTTCGACGATATCTGCGATCATCTTCTCGTGATCGACACCAGCCTGCCCGGCGGTCCGCTCCAGGGCGTGGTGGGAACCTACCGCCTGTTGCGCGCGGAGGCGGCGACCGGCGGCTTCTATTCGAGCAGCGAGTTCGAGCTCGGCTCGCTGGTGCGCCGGCAGACCCAGCATCGCTTCCTCGAGCTCGGCCGCTCCTGCGTCCTGCCCGAATACCGCTCCAAGCGCACGATCGAGGTGCTCTGGCAGGGGATCTGGGCCTATGTCCGCCATCACGGGATCAGCGTCATGGCGGGCTGTGCGTCCTTCCCCGGAATATGGCCCGCCGCACATGCGCAGGCGCTGTCCTTCCTTGCGCATAATTGCCGCACGGAGCCCGAATGGGACGTGCGCGCGCTGCCCCATCGCTACGTCTCGATGGACCTGATGCCGACGGAGGCGATCGACCCCCGCGCCGCACTGGCCGCCATGCCGCCGCTGGTCAAGGGCTATCTGCGACTCGGAGCGAAGGTCGGCGACGGCTGCGTCGTCGACCGCGAATTCGGCACCACCGATGTCTTCATCGTCCTGCCGGTAGAGACGATCTCGCCCCGCTACGTCGCCTATTACGGCGCCGACGCCCAACGCTTCCAGGCGTGAGCGGCGCGGCGGCCGGTTTGCCCTAGGTCGGAAGCTGGTACGGCACGCTGCGCAAGAATAGGCCGGCCCGGCTGACATGCCGGCGGCGCCGCGCAAGCTGCCGCCTTGCACAAGCCCCCTCTATATGTTCTGCCTTCGCCCCGGTGCGCAACGGCTGGACGTCGACAGGGAAGGTACATGTCGGATACGTGTTTCGTCATCGGCAACGGGCCGTCATTGCGCGGCTTCGATCTGACGCGGATCGACGCGCGCGAGGCGCTCGGCATGAATGCGGCCTACCGTTTCTGGCGGGAGATCGGCTGGTATCCGTATCATTACTGCTGCCTCGATGACCAGATGATCGAGACGCATCATGCGCAGATCGACCGTCTTTACGCGGAAGGGCATGTCGGCGCATTTTTCCTTCACGGGCGCTTCTTCGAGCTTCATCCCGACCGGATCGGCAACCCCGCCTTCCTGTCCTTCGATCAGGTATCGCCCTACTGGTACAATGCCCGCGGCAAGCGGATGGGGCTGGCGTTCCAGGAACATCCGGCATTCCGCACCAGCGACACCGAGAAGGTGACCACCGGCGCCTATGCAGTCCGCTACATGGCCCATAAGGGGTTTGCGCGCATCGCGCTGATAGGGATCGACCTGCGCTATGTGGAGATCCTGCCCGAGGCGCGGCCGACCGAGGGCGTCGGGCTCGTCATGGCCGAGACGCCGGCGACCAATCCCAACTACTTCTTCGATTCCTACCAGCAGGAAGGTGACCGCTTCAACATTCCCAACCCGGCCGTGCATGCAGGCAGGCTGCACCTGCGCTCGTTCGAACTGGTGCGCGACGATTTCGCGGCCAATGAAGTGGCGGCGGAGGTAGTGAATACGAATCCCGCATCGCTTCTGGCGGAAGCCGGCCTGTTCCCGCAGATGCAGGTCGAAACGCTGCTGGCGTCGGCCGACGCGCGGCCTCGTCTCGGCGCCGTCGTGGTGCCCTGCACGCAAGGCGATGTCGCGCAGATCATCGCCAATCTCCATCTCTGGTCGGATCCGTCCTATGCACCCGTCACCGAGCAGCCGGACGAAAAGCCTGTGCTTGCCCTCGTCTTCAACAATTCAGGCGCGAAGGAACATATAACTCCCATCGAGTCGGCATTCGCGCAACTTCCGGTGCGGCAGGCTTTTGCACGGCTGGAGATCGCCTATCTCGATCTTGAGGGCGCGCGCGACGCCTATGTGCGAAGCCATGAGGTCACCGATTCCGAACATGGCTACAAGGCGGGGCCGAACAACCTGTTCTTCGGCGCAATGGCGCTGGCGCGTCGCTTCGGACACTATGCCTTCCTGATGGAAGCGGATTGCGTGCCGGTCCGCGCCGGTTGGCTGAATTATCTGCAAGCCATGGTCGCGGGTCCGGACATGTTCTGGGTCGCCGGCAGCGCCTATCGCGGCAATGACCGTCTGGGAAAGGAGATCGCCCGGCACATCAATGGCAATGCCATCTATTCATGCGGCGATCCCGCCTTCCAAAGCTTCCTCGAAAGCATCTGGCGGCCCACCTTGCAGAAGGTCATTCGCGCGCGCAATCCGCGCGCGGCCTATGATTTCGTGCTGGACTACCTGCAGGAGGGTATCCGCAGCGATCTTGGCGACAATGCGCCGTGGGATTTCTGGCGCCGCCACGCGCATCTGTTCCGCTATACGGATTATGTGGTCAACGTGTCAGGCAATGCCGATCTCTACGACCCGCAGCCGGATATGGTGCTGCGCGCGTTGAACAGCCCGACGACCTTCATCGTGCATTCGGGCGCGCTGGCGCTGGCGGCAAGGCAGGCGCAGGAAAGCGGCGAAATCCCTTCCCCCGCAATGCTCAAGCCAGTCCCGGTCGGTGCGCCGCCCTATCGCCGGCCACTGATCCTGAGGCTTGTCCCCGCCCCGCTGCGCCGCCTGCTCAGGCGGCCCTTCCTCGCCTTGCCGGAGCGTATCCAGAACCTGGTCCGCTGACGGATCGCCGCCTCACGTGGCCGAATTATAGGCGGCGATCACGGCCATGTTGACGATGTCGCTGTCCTTGGCGTTGAGCGGGACGATCTGCACCGGCTTGTTGAGGCCAACCAGCAGCGGGCCGATCACCGTCGAGCCGCCGAGCTCCTGCAGCATCCGCGTCGAGATCGATGCGGAGTGGAAGGCCGGCATGACCAGCACATTGGCCGGGCCGGAGAGGCGGCAGAACGGATATTGCTGCATCAGGCGCGGATTGAGCGCGACGTCGGCGGCCATCTCGCCGTCATATTCGAAATCGACGCGCCGCTTGTCGAGGATCTTCACCGCCTCCTGCACGCGCTCCGAGCGCTCGCCGGCCGGGTGACCGAAGGTCGAATAGGCAAGCATCGCCACGCGCGGCTCGTAGCCCATGCGCCGGGCGAAGCCGGCGGCCTCCTCGGCGATGTCGGCGATCTCCTCGGAGTTCGGCATGTCATGGACGGCGGTGTCGGCGACGATGACAGTGCGGCCGCGGCATAGCGCGATCGAGGCGCCGATGACGCGATGGCCCGGCTTGGCGTCGATGACGCGGCGGATGTCTTCCAGCGCGGTGGAATAGTTGCGCGTCACGCCCGTCACCACTGCATCGGCATCGCCCAGCGCCAGCATGCAGGCGGCAAAATGGTTGCGGTCATTGTTGATCAGCCGCTGGCAGTCGCGGAACAGGAAGCCCTTGCGCTGCATGCGCTCGTACAGATAGTCGGCATAGATCGCATTGCGGCGCGACAGGCGCGCATTGATGATCTCGATGCCCGGCTTGGAGAGGTCAACCCCGGCGAGCTTCGCATTTTCGCGGATCACGTCGTCACGGCCGACGAGGATCGCAGTGCCGAGCTTCTGGTTCACATAGGAGACGGCGGCGCGCATGACCTGCTCCTCCTCGCCCTCGGCGAAGACGACGCGCTGCGGCTTGCGGCGCACCCGGTCATAGATGCGCTGGAGGGTGGAGGCGATCGGGTCGCGCCGGGCGGAGAGCTCCTGCTGGTACTTCTCCATGTCGAGGATGGGCCGCCGCGCCACGCCAGAATCCATCGCCGCACGCGCCACGGCTGACGGGATCGCCGAGATGAGGCGCGGATCGAAGGGCACCGGAATGATGTAGTTCGGGCCGAATTTCGGCCGGTTGCCCTGATAGGCGGCGGCGACGTCGTCGGGCACGTCCTCGCGCGCCAGCGCGGCCAGCGCATGGGCGGCAGCCACCTTCATCTCGTCATTGATGGTGACGGCGCGGACATCGAGCGCGCCGCGGAAGATGTAGGGAAAGCCCAGAACATTGTTGACCTGGTTAGGATAGTCCGACCGGCCGGTCGCCATGATCGCGTCGGTGCGGATCTCCGCCACTTCCTCAGGCGTGATCTCCGGGTCGGGATTGGCCATGGCGAAGATGATCGGGTTCTTGGCCATGGACTGGATCATGGCATTGGTGAAGGCGCCCTTGGCCGACAGGCCGAACACCACGTCGGCGCCATCCATCGCCTCGGCCAGCGTGCGCTTGTCGGTCTCGATCGCGTGGGCGGACTTCCACTGGTTCATGCCCTCGGCGCGGCCCTTGTAGACCACGCCCTTGGTGTCGCACAGGATCACGTTTTCGGGCCGGAAGCCCATTGCCTTGACCAGCTCGATGCAGGCGATGCCGGCCGAGCCTGCACCGTTGCAGACCAGCTTCGTGCTCGCCATGTCGCGGCCGGTGACGGCGAGCGCGTTGATGAGGCCGGCGGCGGCGATGATCGCCGTGCCGTGCTGGTCGTCATGGAAGACGGGGATGTCCATCAGCTCGCGCAGCCGTTGCTCGATGATGAAACATTCCGGCGCCTTGATGTCCTCCAGATTGATGCCGCCGAAGGAGGGGCCGAGCAGCTTGACGCAGTTGATGAAGGCGTCGGCATCTTCCGTATCGACCTCGAGGTCGATCGAATCGACATCGGCAAAGCGCTTGAACAGGACAGCCTTGCCTTCCATCACCGGCTTGGCCGCGAGTGCGCCGAGATTGCCGAGGCCTAGGATCGCCGTGCCGTTGGTGATGACGGCCACCATATTGCCGCGCGTCGTGTAGTCGAAGGCGCGGGACGGGTCTTCCGCGATCGCCTTTACCGGGACGGCCACACCGGGGGAATAGGCGAGCGAGAGATCGCGTTGGGTCGCCATCGGCTTGGTCGGATTGATCTCCAGCTTGCCCGGACGCCCGGTGGAATGAAATTCCAGGGCCTCGTCGTCGCTGACGGATGGCCCTGCCGGTTCCTTGATGTCGCGTGCTGGCATGCGGTATTCGTCCCTTCCCCTGTGGAGGTTTGTCGCGCCGCCGGCATTAAGGCTACACTTCGCTCCGGTAAAGCGCCAAGCAGGAATTGCTGTGGCTCGCAGCCGCAGACAACATTTTGGAACGATCCCTTGAACGACGAGACGCCGACCCGCCCCGACAACGCCGTGCCCGTTCTCTCGTCCGAGGGCGCGACGCCGATGATGGAGCAATATATCGAGATCAAGGCGGCCAATGCCGACTCGTTGCTGTTCTATCGCATGGGCGATTTCTACGAACTGTTCTTCCACGATGCGGAGGTGGCATCGCGCACGCTGGGCATCACGCTGACGCGCCGCGGCAAGCATCAGGGCGAGGACATTCCCATGTGCGGCGTGCCGGTTCACGCGGCCGACGACTACCTCCAGAAGCTGATCGCGGCCGGCCATCGGGTGGCGGTATGCGAGCAGATCGAGGATCCGGCGGAGGCGCGCAAGCGGGGATCGAAATCGGTCGTGCGCCGCGACGTGGTCCGCCTCGTGACGCCGGGCACGATCACCGAGGAGAAGCTGCTCGACCCGTCGCAGTCCAACTATCTGATGGCGCTCGGACGGGTGAAGGGCAATGACGGGCCGAACTGCGCACTAGCCTGGCTCGACATCTCCACCGGCACCTTCCGCGTCGCGGAGACCGCGCCGGACCGGCTGCTGGCCGACATGCTGCGCATCGACCCGCGCGAACTGGTCCTTTCGGACGCCGCCTGGCAGGACGACGACCTCCGGCCGATCATCGACCAGTTGCGCCGCCCGGTGGTGCCGCTGCCGGCGGCGCTGTTCGATTCCACCGCGGCGGCGGCGCGCATCGCGCGCTTCTACGATGTGGCGACGGTGGACGGCTTCGGCCGCTTCGGCCGCGCCGAGCTTTCGGCCATCGCCGGCGCCATCGCCTATGTCGAGAAGACCCAGAAGGAGGCCCGCCCGCCGCTGGCGCGACCCGAGCGCGACGCCGGCAGCGGCTCGCTCTTCATCGACCCGGCCACCCGCGCCAGCCTCGAACTCCTGCGCACAATATCGGGCCAGCGCGAGGGATCGCTGCTGCGCGCTGTCGACCGCACCGTGACCGGCGGCGGCGGGCGGCTGCTTGCCGACCGGCTGACATCGCCGCTGACCGATCCGTCCGAGATCGGCCGGCGGCTCGACTGCGTTTCATTCCTGCGCGAGGAGACGCGGCTCTGCGAGGCGCTGCGGCTCGTCCTGCGCGGCGCGCCGGACGTGCCGCGCGCCCTGTCGCGGCTGGCGCTGGGGCGCGGCGGACCGCGCGATCTCGGCGCGCTTGGCGCCGGCTTCGAGGCTGCGACGCAGCTTGCCGGCCTGTTTTCCGGCGCCGCGCTTCCCGCACGGCTACAGGATGCATGCGACCGGCTGGCGGCGGTGCCCGCGCAGCTTGCCCGCCACCTTGCGCGCGCGCTGGCCGAAGACCTGCCATTGCTCAGGCGCGACGGCGGTTTCGTGCGGGCGGAATACGATGCCGAACTGGACGAAATGCGGTCGCTGCGCGACGAATCCCGCCGGGTGATCGCTGCCATGGAGCGCGCGCTTGCCGACGAGACCGGCATCCGCTCGCTGAAGATCCGGCACAACAATGTGCTGGGCTACTATATCGAAGTGACCGCGAACAATGCCGGCGCGCTGACCGGTTCGGATGCCGCCCGCGCACGCTTCATCCACCGCCAGACCATGGCCAGCGCCATGCGCTTCACCACGACCGAACTGGCGGAGCTGGAAAGCCGCATCGCCAATGCCGCCGGCCGCGCGCTGCAGATCGAGCTCACGGTCTTCGACAGGCTGGTGGCCGAAGTGGTGGCGGAAGCCGACGCCATACGCGACGCCGCGGCGGCACTCGCCGAGATCGACGTCGCCGCCGCGCTGGCGCAGCTCGCGACGGCCGAGGACTATTGCCGCCCGGTCGTGGATGACAGCCTCGTCTTCCGCGTCGAGGGCGGACGCCACCCTGTCGTGGAACAGGCATTGCGCCAGCAGCTCGGCGACCCCTTCGTCGCCAATGATTGCGATCTTTCGCCCGTCGAGGGCCAGGCTGCCGGCGCGATCTGGCTGCTGACCGGCCCGAACATGGGCGGCAAATCGACCTTCCTGCGCCAGAATGCGCTGATCGCGGTGTTGGCGCAGGCCGGCTCCTTCGTGCCGGCGCGCAGCGCCCATATCGGCGTGGTCGACCGGCTGTTTTCCCGCGTCGGCGCCTCCGACGACCTGGCGCGCGGCCGCTCGACCTTCATGGTCGAGATGGTGGAGACGGCGGCGATCCTCAACCAGGCAGGCGAGCGCGCGCTGGTGATCCTCGACGAGATCGGGCGCGGCACCGCCACCTTCGACGGCCTGTCGATCGCCTGGGCGACGGTGGAGCACCTGCATGAGAAGAACCGCTGCCGGACCATCTTCGCCACCCATTTCCACGAAATGACCGCCCTGGCCGAGAAGCTGCCGCGCCTTGCCAATGTGACGATGCGCGTCAAGGAATGGAACGGCGAGGTCGTCTTCCTGCACGAAGTGGGCAAGGGTGCTGCCGACCGCTCCTATGGCGTGCAGGTGGCGAAGCTGGCGGGCCTGCCCGAAAGCGTGGTGGAACGCGCCCGCGCCGTGCTCCACCGGCTCGAGGAAGGGCAGATTTCCGGCAAGCCGGCGACGCTGATCGACGACCTACCGCTCTTTTCCGTCGCGGCGCGGCGTGAGCCGCCGAAGGCGGCATCCGACGGGCTTTCGGTGGCCGTTGCCGCTCTCCATCCCGATGAGATGACCCCCCGCGAAGCGCTCGAAGCACTGTACAGGCTCAAGGGCCTTATCGCCTCCGGCTGAAGACTCTCGCCTTTCGCCGGCAGTCAATGCTAATTTAAGCACTGGCTGCTACAGGTTTTTCGAACCAGAGGGCGAAGTAGGCGGCGAGCGTGAGCCAGCGCAAACCAGAGCCCAGCACGGGCTGGACACTTCTGCGCACGACCGTGATCCCGGTGTGCATCGCATTGCTCGTGGTGCTGGCTGCCGGCGGTTTCGCCGAATATCAGAACCGCCGCGCCTATGACGAGCAGCGCCGCGCCGACGTGCTGACGCGGGTGAGCGTGCTGCGCGCCAAGCTCGAAGGCAATATCAACGGCAATATCCAGCTCGTGCGCGGCCTCGTCGCAACGCTCTCGACAGAGCCGAACATGAACCAGGAACGCTTCGGCAAGCTGGTCGGCGCGCTGCTGGACAAGGGCACGCAGATCCGCCATGTCGCCGCCGCGCCGAACCTGATCGTTACGCTCGTCTATCCGCTGGAGCAGAACGACCGCGCATTGGGGCTCGACTACACGCTCAACGAAGCGCAGCGCGAAGCGGCCTTGCGCGCCCGTGACACGGGCCAGCTCGTGCTGGCGGGTCCGGTCGCCCTCGTACAGGGCGGGCAGGGCTTCATCGGCCGCTTTCCGGTGACCTATCGGGACGCGGCTGGCCGGGAGCTGTTCTGGGGCATCGTCTCGGCGGTGGTGGATGTCGATCGGCTCTATCGCGACAGCGGCCTCTACGACCCGGATCTTCCGATCGACGTCACGCTTGCAGGCCGCGACGGCCGCAGCGGAGACGGTTCCGTCTTCTACGGCGACGAGGGCGTGCTGGCGCAGAACCCGGTGACCGCCGACATCATCCTGCCCTCGGGCCAATGGCAGATCGCCGCCATACCGCGCGGTGGCTGGAATGGCGACCCGCCCAATACCTGGATGCTGCGCATCCTCATGGGCATTGCCGGGGCGCTGCTCCTCGTGCCGACCATCCTCACCGGGCGGCTGATCGCCGAGCGCCACCGCTATATCGGCGCCCTGCGCAGCCGCGAGAAACAGCTCGAACGGCTTTCGCATCGGTTGCGCCTGGCGCTCGACACGTCCGAAATGGCCGTGTGGGAGATGGAACCGGATGGCGGGGAATTGCTCTGGGACGAGCGGATGCGCGAGCTCTACGGCTATCCGAACGGCGATAGCCCGATTGACATGTCCTACTGGCTGCAACGCCTGCATCCCGAAGACGCACCGCGCGCCGCGCAGGAATTCCATGTCGCGATGAAGGAAGGGAGCCCCTATCGCTCCGAATACCGGCTCCTCATGGAGAATGGCGATATCCGGCATATCCGCTCGCTCGGCACGCTCTTTCACGACGATGACGAGACCGCACGCATCATCGGCGTGGACTGGGATGTGACGGCCGACGTCACGCGGGCGGAAGATCTGCGCCGCGCCAACCTGCTGACGGAGGCCCGCAATGCCGAACTCGAGGCGGCGAAGGCGCGCATCGAATACAACGCATTGCACGACTCGCTGACCGGCCTGCCGAACCGGCGCTTCCTTGACGAGGTGCTGGCCGAACATGCCACCCTCTTCGAGCGCGGCGAACAGCATGCCGCGCTGCTGCATATCGACCTCGACAGGTTCAAGCAGATCAACGACACGCTCGGCCATGCGGCGGGCGACGCGCTTCTGTGCCATGTGGCCGACGTGCTCCACGACGTGGTACCGCGCGGCGATTTCGTGGCCCGCGTGGGCGGGGACGAGTTCGTTGTGGTGCTGCGCCGGCCATCGAGCACGGCGGAACCTCGCGCGCGGACGCTGGCGCGCCTCGCCGAGGAGATTCTGACCCATATGCGCATACCGGTGCAGCATGAAGGCCATGAATGCCGCTTCGGCGTCTCAATCGGCATTGCCAGCGACAATGATACGGTCTCGGATTCAACCCGCCTGCTGATCAATGCCGATATCGCGCTCTACCGGGCCAAGAGCCTTGGGCGCAACCGCTACCAGTTCTTCAACGAGGCGCTGCAGGCGGAGATCGTCAATACGAAGCGCGTGGCCGACGACATTCTGGCCGGCCTGGAGAACGATGAGTTCATCGTCCACTACCAGCCGCAATTCAGCGCCGACCGGCTGGAGATCATCGGCGTGGAGGCGCTGGTGCGCTGGCGGCATCCATCCGAGGGCCTGCTGGCGCCGGCCGCCTTCATGAAGGTCGCCGAGGAGCTGAACGTCGTTTCGACCATCGACCGCATCGTGCTGGAAACGGCGCTGCGGGACATGGCCCAGTGGAAGAAGGACGGCCTGGCGATACCGAAAGTATCGGTGAACGTGTCGGCGCGGCGGCTCCAGGAAGAGGAGCTCATCAAGCAGATCGCCGCACTCGAGATCGAGCCGGGCACCGTCTCCTTCGAGCTGGTGGAATCCATCTTTCTCGACGAGCAGGACGAGCTGGCCGTCTGGAACGTGGAACGGATCAAGGATCATGGCATCGACATCGAGATCGACGATTTCGGCACCGGCTATGCCTCGATCGTCGGCCTGCTCAAGCTGAAGCCGAGCCGGCTGAAGATCGCCCGCCAGCTCATCATGCCGATCGTCCGCTCGCCGGCACAGCGCCAGCTTGTCGGCTCGATCATCGAGATCGGTAAGTCGCTGGGCGTCGAGGTGCTGGCAGAAGGTGTCGAGACGATGGAGCATGTCCGCATCCTCCGGACGCTCGGCTGCGAATCGCTGCAGGGCTACGCCTTCGCGCGGGCGCTGGCGGCGGACGACCTTAAGAAATTCGTGGTGTCCCGGCGCTGGCGCGAAGCATCCTGACCGGGCGCGGGCGCCATAGGCAACCGCCGCGAAACGGTCTATAGACCTCCTCCGATCAAACCTTCGCGCGCATGGCCAGGATCCCGCTCAAACTCGCTGAAATCGTCGACGGTGATGAACTCCGCGCGGCGCTGGGCGCGCTGACCTGGGACCGGGGCGGCGACGGCTCGTCGCCCGAGGTGCGCGCCGAGGTGGTCAGGCTGCTCAAATCCACGCTCGCCGCCGGACAGGCGCGCGCCGAACAATTGCTGGCGCAGGATGGCGGCGGCGCGGCCTGCGCGGCGCGGCTTTCGCATCTGATGGACGAGATTATCCGCGCGCTCTACGAATTCGCGGTCGACCATGTCTATCGCGCCAACAACCGTTCGTCGGGCGAGCGCATGGCGATGGTGGCGGTCGGCGGCTACGGGCGCGGCACGCTGGCGCCGGGCTCCGACATCGACCTGCTCTTCGTGCTGCCATACAAGCAGACGCCCTGGAGCGAGCAGATCGTCGAATACCTGCTCTACATACTGTGGGACCTCGGCCTCAAGGTCGGCCATGCGACGCGCAATATCGACGAATGCGTCCGCCTCTCGCACCAGGACATGACGATCCGCACCTCGATCCTGGAAGCGCGCTTCATCTGGGGCGACGAGGCCCTGTTTGACGAGCTGGTGCGCCGCTTCGACCGCGAGGTGGTGCAGGCGACGGGTGCGGATTTCGTCCAGGCCAAGCTGGCTGAGCGCGACGAACGCCACCGTAAGGCCGGCGAAAGCCGCTATCTGGTCGAGCCCAATGTGAAGGACGGCAAGGGCGGCCTGCGCGACCTGCACACGCTGTTCTGGATCGCCAAATATGTCTATCGCGTGCGCAAGGGCGAGCAGCTTGTGGAGAAGGGCGTCTTCACGCGGCGCGAATACAACCAGTTCCGCAAGGCCGAGGATTTCCTCTGGGCCGTGCGCTGCCACATGCATTTCCTGACCGGCCGCGCCGAAGAGCGCCTGCATTTCGACATCCAGCGCGATATCGCCGCGCGGCTGGGCTATACGAGCCATCCCGGCCTCTCGGCCGTCGAGCGCTTCATGAAGCATTATTTCCTGACCGCCAAGACCGTCGGCGACCTGACGCGCATCTTCTGCGCCGAGCTGGAGGAGGAACAGGCCAAGCAGGTGCCGGGCTTCAACCGGCTGCTTTCCGGCTTTTCGCGGCGGCGGCGCAAACTGGCCGGCACATCGGACTTCATCGTCGACAACCACCGCATCAACGTCACCGACGACCAGGTCTTCGTGCGCGATCCGGTCAATCTGCTGCGGCTGTTCTGGTTCGCCGACCGGCACGGGCTCGAATACCACCCGGATGCAATGCAGCTCGTCACCCGCTCGCTCAAGCTGATCGACCGGAACCTGCGGCGCGACAGGGAAGCCAACCGGCTCTTCATGGACCTGCTCACCTCGGAGCGGAACCCGGAGCTGAACCTGCGGCGGATGAACGAGGCCGGCGTGCTGGGCAGGCTGATCCCCGATTTCGGCAAGATCGTCGCGATGATGCAGTTCAACATGTATCATCACTATACGGTGGACGAGCATCTGCTGCGCTGCATCGGCGTGCTGGCGGAGCTGGAGCGCGGCGAAGGGGCCAGGATCCACCCGCTGTCGCATTCGCTGATGCCCGGCCTCAAGGGCAAGCGCGACGTGCTCTATACCGCGGTGCTGCTGCACGACATCGCCAAGGGCCGGCCTGACGACCATTCGGAGGCCGGCGCGCGCATCGCGCGGCGCATCTGTCCCCATATGGGCCTGAGCGCGGAAGAAACCGATCTCGTCGCCTGGCTCGTGGAACAGCACCTGCTGATGTCGATGACCGCGCAGACGCGCGACCTCAACGACCGCAAGACGATCGAGGACTTCGCCCATGTCGTGCAGTCGGTCGAGCGGCTCAAGATGCTGCTGATCCTGACCGTCTGCGACATACGCGGCGTCGGCCCGGGCGTATGGAACGGCTGGAAGGGTCAGCTCCTGCGAACCCTCTATTTCGAGACCGAACTGCTTCTGACCGGCGGCTTCTCGGAAGTTACCCGCGCGCAGCGCACCGATGCGGCGCGCATGCAGCTCGCCGAGACCCTGGCCGACTGGCCGGAACGCGAGCGCAGCCGCTATCTGCGGCTCCACTACGAGAATTATCTGCTGACCGTCGACAAGGACGACCAGCGCCGCCATGCCGACTTCATCCGCGACGCGGATACGCGCCGCGTCCAGCTCGCCACGATGGTGCGGCCGCTCACCTTCGAGGCGGTGACCGAGATCACCGTGCTGGCGCCGGACCATCCGCGCCTTCTCTCCGTCATCGCCGGCGCCTGCGCCGCCGCCGGGGCCAATATCGTCGACGCGCAGATCTTCACCACATCGGACGGGCGGGCGCTGGACACGATCCTGATCAGCCGCGAATTCGAACATGACGACGACGAGCGCCGGCGCGCCGCGCGCGTGGGCAGGCTGATCGAGGACGTGCTGGCCGGACGCAACCGTTTGCCTGAGATGATCGCCCAGCGCAGCAAGCCCAGGCGCGGCGCCAGGGCCTTCAGGCTGGAACCGCGCGTCGACATCGGCAACACGCTCTCCAACCGCTTTTCGGTGATCGAGATCGCCGGGCTGGACCGGCCGGGCCTGCTGTCCGAAATCACCGGCGCGCTCTCCGACCTGTCGCTCGACATCGCCTCGGCCCACATCACTACCTTCGGCGAGAAGGTGGTGGATACGTTCTACGTCACCGATCTGACAGGGCAGAAGGTGGAGAACGCGCAACGCATGGAGCGCATCCGCGAGCGCCTCATCGGCGTGCTCGAAGGCCGGGAAGAGCAGGCACCGTCCGCCGCCGGCCAGAAAGTGGCAGTCCTGTCGCAATGAGCCTGCTGCGCAAGTTCGCCACCGTCGGCTCGGGAACGCTGAGCAGCCGCCTGCTCGGCTTCGTGCGCGAAATGCTGATGGCCGCCGCGCTCGGCGTCGGCCCGGTGGCGGATGCGTTCAACGCCGCGTTCCAGTTCCCCAACACCTTCCGGCGCCTGTTCGCCGAGGGCGCCTTTAATGCCGCCTTCGTGCCGCTCTTCGCCAAGGAGATCGAGGCTGGCGGGGTGCAGGGCGCACGGCGCTTTGCGGAGGAAGTGTTCGGCGTCCTCTTCACCGTGCTGATCGTGCTGACGATCGCGATGGAACTCGCCATGCCGCTGCTGGTGGCGTATATCGTGGCGCCGGGCTTCGCCGATGACGCCGACAAATATGCGCTGACGGTGCGCCTCGCCACGATCATGTTCCCCTATCTCGCCTTCATGTCGCTGGCGGCGATGATGGGCGGCATGCTGAACGCGCTGCGGCGCTATTTCGCCGCAGCGATCGCGCCGGTATTCCTCAACATCATCCTGATCTGCGTGCTGGCCTATGCCTGGCGCGCCGGCCTGCCAGCCGAGGAGCTCGGCCGGGCGCTCGCCTGGGGCGTGTTCGTCTCCGGCCTGGTCCAGCTCGCCATCGTCTGGATTGCCGCGCGCCATACCGGCATCTCGATCCGGCTGGCGCGGCCGCGTCTTACGCCGAATGTGCGCCGCCTGCTCTGGCTCGCTTTGCCGGCCGCCATCACCGGCGGCATCACCCAGATCAATCAGCTCATCGGCACGGCCATCGCCTCCATGCAGGCAAGCGCGGTATCGGCTCTCGCCTATGCCGACCGGGTCTATCAACTGCCGCTCGGCGTGATCGGCATCGCCGTGTCGATGGTGCTGCTGCCGGAGCTGGCGCGTGCGCTGAAGGCGGGCAATGAGGCCGAATCCGCCAGCCTCCAGAACCGCTCGGTCGAGTTCTCGCTATTCTTCACCCTGCCCTCGGCGGCGGCGCTGATGGTGATCGCAGAGCCGATCGTGCGCGTGCTCTATGAGCGCGGTGCGTTCGCCGCGACCAACGGTACGCCGACGGTTGCCGCGGTGCTCGCCATCTTCGGCGCCGGCCTGCCGGCCTTCGTGCTCATCAAGGCATTCACGCCGGGCTATTTCGCCCGCGAGGATACGCGCACGCCGATGATCTTCGCGGCCATCTCGGTGGCGATCAACATCGCCATCGCGCTGACTTTGTTTCCGCGCGTCGGCGTCACCGGCATCGCCACCGCATCGGCGGTCGCGGCATGGGTGAACGCCATCATGCTTTTCGCGACCCTTTACAGGCGCGGCCACTGGCAGATCGACCGCCAATTGCTGACCCGCGTGCCGCGGCTCTTGCTGGCGGCCGTCGCCATGGACGGCATCCTGCTCTTCATCCACTACGAGTGGACGGCGAGCCATCTCCAACCCGAGACGCCCTTTGCAACACAGGTTCTGGCGCTGGCGGCGCTGGTCGTCATCGGCGCGCTCGTCTATTTCGCCATCGCCTTCGCCATCGGCGGCGCTAGCCTCGGCATGCTCCGCCGCAACCTGCGCCGCTCCGGCAAGACGCCGCCCGCGCCGGCGGAGGACTGACCGGTCAAGCCGCCGCGCGCGGCGTGATCCTGTCCAGCGCATCGCCCAGCGCGCGCTTGCGTTCCATCAGGTCATGGCTTGTCTGGAGCCTGAGAAAAAAACCTTCCGACATGCCGAAATAGCGCGACAGCCGCAGGTCGGTGTCAGCGGTAATGGCCCGTCTGCCCAAGACGATCTCGTTAATGCGGCGCGGCGGTACGCCGATGGCGCGAGCCAGTGCGTTCTGGCTCATGCCCAGCGGATCAAGAAATTCCTCCTTGAGGATTTCGCCGGCATGCGGGTTGTCCACCTCGAAGGTATCAATGGTAGTCGACGATCTCGACATCGTATGCACCTCCTTCCATCCAACGGAAACAGATCCGCCACTGGTCGTTGATCCGAACGGAATATTGCCCCTTCCGATCGCCTTTCAGCGCTTCGAGGCGATTGCCGGGCGGGGTTCGCAAATCCTCGATCGCTTCAGCCGCATCGAGAAGCCGCAGCTTCGCAAGGCCGCGCTTTGCAATTTCGGCCGACCACTTCCGGCTCGCGGCGCCATGCCACAATCTCTCGGTATCGCGGTCGGCAAAGCTGCGGATCATACATCACCGTATAACGCATAACGTTATACGGATCAACGCTACCTACTTGATCCCATGCGCGCCTTCCGCCATAAGCGCGGCGCATCCAGACCCCGCCAAGCGGCCCTCCACCAGCCTCGGAAACATGCCATGAGCACGTTCAAGCCCCTCGTCTTCTCCGGTGTCCAGCCGACCGGCAATCTCCATCTCGGCAACTATCTCGGCGCGATCCGCAATTTCGTCGCGCTGCAGGAGAAGCACGACTGCATCTATTGCGTCGTCGACCTGCATTCCATCACCGCCCAGCTCGTGCACAAAGATCTGGAAGGCCAGACCCGTTCCATCACGGCGGCCTTCCTGGCGGCGGGCATCGATCCGAAGAAGCACATCGTCTTCAACCAGAGCCGCGTGCCGCAGCATGCCGAGCTCGCCTGGATCTTCAACTGCGTCGCCCGTATCGGATGGATGAACCGCATGACGCAGTTCAAGGACAAGGCCGGCAAGGACCGCGAGAACGCCTCGCTGGGCCTGCTCGCCTATCCTTCGCTGATGGCAGCCGACATCCTCGTCTATCGCGCCACCCATGTGCCCGTGGGCGAAGACCAGAAGCAGCATCTGGAACTGACGCGCGACATCGCCATCAAGTTCAACAACGACTTCTCGCAGCGCATCGGCGAGCTCGCCCTCGGCGTCGACACGATGATGGGCGACGAGCATGTCAACGCCTTCTTCCCGCTGACCGAGCCGCTGATCGAAGGCCCCGCCACCCGCGTGATGAGCCTGCGCGACGGCACCAAGAAGATGTCGAAGTCGGATCCGTCCGACCTGTCGCGCATCAACCTGACCGACGACGCCGACGAGATCGCCAAGAAGATCAAGCGCGCGAAGACGGACCCGGAGCCCTTGCCGTCCGATGCCGAAGGGCTGGAAGGACGCCCGGAGGCTGCAAACCTCGTCGGCATCTATGCCGCGCTTTCGGGCATCGGCCGCGACAAGGTGATCGCCGAATTCGGCGGCCAGCAATTCTCCGTCTTCAAGCCTGCGCTGGCCGAGCTGGCGGTGGAGAAGCTGGCGCCGATCGCCGACGAGATGCGCCGCATTTCGGCCGATCATGCCTATGTCGATTCCGTCCTCAGGGACGGCGGCGAACGGGCCGGTGCAATCGCCGAACAGACGATGAAATCCGTGCGCAGCATCGTCGGCCTGCTACAGAACTAAGCATTCCAGCAAAGATGCGCAGTGGTTTGCGTTCGGAAATGCGCGAGGCTTGCCCGACGCCGCGGCCAATGCGACATTGCCGAGGCTGGAACCTTTTGAGTCCGGAGGTCGTATGGTTTCAAGACGCCTGATGCGGGAAGCCGGCCACCGGCGCAAGTTCCTCGCAATCATCGACGAGACGCCGGAATGCGAGCGCGCGGTCGCCTATGCCGCAAAGCGCGCGCATACGACCGGCGGCGCACTCGTCATGCTCTTCGTCATCGAGACCGCCGATTTCCAGCAATGGCTCGGGGTGGAGAAGATCATGCGCGAGGAGGCCCAGGCCACTGCCGCCGCAGCGCTCGACAGCCAGGCGTCCAAGGTGCGCGAGAAGCTCGGCATCGAGCCGGAACTGGTGGTGCGCGAGGGCGCACGCATCGAGGAAATCCACAAGCTGATCGAGGAAGATCAGGACATCGCGATCCTGGTGCTGGCGGCAGGCGGCGCGAAGGAAGGTCCGGGGCCGCTGGTAGCCTCGATCGCCGGCAAGGCCGCGGCCTTTCCGATCCCCGTCACCGTCGTGCCGCAGAACCTGACCGACGAAGACGTCGAAAGCCTTGCATAGGCGCGCGCGGATCGCCATTTCCGGCTCGTCATGCGACAGAGCGGGCCGCGACAACTCCGCGCTTGAAGCGTGAGCGAAATAAGCCTATTTTAGAACCATTCCAAAAAGGAGCAGCGGCATGTTCATCCAGACCGAAGCCACGCCGAATCCGGCGACGCTGAAATTCCTGCCCGGCAAGGTCGTGCTGGAAGAAGGCACGGCGGATTTCCGCGATGCGACCAGCGCTGCCGATGCCTCTCCGCTCGCTGCCCGCCTGTTCGGCGTGCCGGGCGTCGCCGGCGTTTTCCTCGGCTATGATTTCGTCACCGTGACCAAGGCCGACGAGGGGCCGGATTGGCAGCATATCAAGCCGGCGATCCTCGGCGCCATCATGGAGCACCTGATGTCGGGCGCGCCGGCCATGGCTGCGGGCAGCGTCGAGCGCCGCGCCGAGGCCGACGATGGCGAGGAGTTCTACGACAAGAACGACGAGGAAATCGTTGTCACCATCAAGGAGCTGCTCGATACGCGCGTGCGGCCGGCGGTTGCTCAGGATGGCGGCGACATCACCTTCCGCGGCTATGAGAACGGCACCGTCTTCCTGCACATGAAGGGCGCCTGCGCGGGCTGCCCGTCATCCACGGCGACGCTCAAGCACGGTATCCAGAACCTCCTGCGTCATTTCGTGCCCGAGGTTCAGCAGGTCGAGCAGATCGGCTGATACGATCCATCATCAAACGAAAAGGCCGGGCTCTCGCCCGGCCTTTTTCGTTTCGGTCATCCATGTTGCCCGGACGGCCGCTCTGTTAGCTGCATTTTGCAGCACCGGATGTCCCTCATCCGGCTGCAAATGCTCTATTTGACGATCACCTTCGCGCCGACTTCGGCACGATTATAGAGATCGATAATGTCCTGGTTGATCATCCGGATGCAGCCGGACGAAACGTTGCGACCGATGGAGTTCCATTCCGGCGAACCGTGGATGCGATAGATGGTGGAGCCGATATAGAGCGCGCGGGCGCCGAGCGGATTGCGCAGGCCACCCGGCATATGGGCCGGCAGCGTGACGCCGCGGGCAGCCTCGCGCCGGATCATCTGCGGCGGCGGCGTCCAGCCGGGCCATTCGGCCTTGCGCGTGATGCGATTGGTGCCCGACCAGGTAAAGCCCTCGCGGCCGACGCCGATGCCGTAGCGCATCGCCTTGCCGTCCGCCATCACGAAATAGAGGTGCTTCTCGCTCGTATCGACGATGATCGTGCCCGGCTTCTCACCGGTCGCATATTTAACCACCTGCCGGTGATACTTGCTTGGAAGCTTGTCGAGCGGGACGCTGGGCAGCGTATAGCCCGCATCGCGCATGCTCGAATAGTTGCTGGTAAACATCGTGCCGGTGCAACCGGCAAGCGCCACGCCGACCGCGACGACAGCCGCGACGCGCATTCCCTGCATCATGCCCAGAATCGTCATCAATCCGATGCCCTTCGTCTGCCCGAATCAGGCCACATTTCGACCGCCTTTCCTTATGAAGGGCTTTTCGCCCATGCCAAGTATCGGACACACTGCCGGAGTATCGTAGCTCAGGAACTATGGTAAATCGGCAACATCACTGCACCGCACAGGAGCATCGCATCATCATGAACATCGGCGAAGCAGCACTGCGCTCCGGCCTTCCGGCCAAGACCATCCGCTATTACGAGGAAATAGGGCTTGTCGACCCGGACCGCGGCGCGAATGGCTATCGCGACTATGGCGACGACGATGTCCATCGCCTCGCTTTCCTGCGGCGGGCGCGCAATCTCGGCTTCTCGATCGACGACTGCCGCACGCTGATGGCGCTCTATCGCGACCGGCACAGGGCAAGCCACGATGTGCGCGCAGTGGCCGTCTCCCATATCGAGACGATCGAGGCCAAGATCGCCGAACTGGAATCCATGCGCCGCACCCTCGACCGGCTGATCCATGCCTGCCACGGCGACAACCGCCCAGACTGTCCGATCCTCGACGATATTGCCGGCGGCGCACAGGTGCAAAAACAGGTTCAAAACGTGAACGGATGATGCGATGATGGGTCATGCCCATCGTGTCGCCGATTCCCCTCAATCCGCTTGCCGACGGTCGCCAGTCCGAGCGTGCGCTCGTCATACGTCGCGGCGTGCAGCGCCTGCTGATCGAAATGGGCGCCGCCGTGCTGCCCGAACTGTGCCTGCCCACTGGTCGGCGCGCCGACCTCGTGGCGCTGACGCGCAGCGGCGACATCTGGATCATCGAGATCAAATCGTCGGTCGAGGATTTCCGCGTCGACCGGAAATGGCCGGAATACCGCCTCTTCTGCGACCGCTTCTTCTTCGCCACGCATCCGGAAGTGCCGGCGCACATCTTCCCGGAGGAATGTGGGTTCCTGCTGTCGGACGGCTATGGGGCCGAGATGATGCGCGAGGCGCCCGAGCACCGGCTCGCCGCCCATGCGCGCAAGGCGCTGATGCTGCGCATCGCCCGCTCGGGCGCGGCGCGCATCACGGCGGCGGAAATGGCGGGGGTGCGGGTGCCAACGTTGGAAAGCGAATAGTGAGTAGCGAATAGGGGAAGATCGGCAGCCCCTATTCGCTACTCGCTACTCACTATTCGCTCTCACGGCATATAGGCGCCGCCATTCACCCACAACACCTGTCCGGTCATGTAGCGGCTGGCGTCGTCGAGCAGGAAGGTGATCGGACCGACCACGTCGGCCGGTTCGGCGATGCGGCCGAAGGGGATCGTCGCGGTGTAGCGGCTCATGTCCATCTGGTTGTCGGCGCTCTCCTCGGAGCGGCCCGTACCGCCGCGCACGAAGGCCGTGTCGACCATGCCCGGCGCGACGATGTTGACGCGGATGCGCGGCGCGAGCTCCAGCGCGAAGGTGCGCGAAATGGCTATGACGCCAGCCTTCGCCGCCGCATAGGAGCCATGGCCGGGACGGATGTAGTGCGCCAGCCCCGACGCCACGGTGACGACCGACGCATTGTCCGCCAGCAGCGGCAGCACCGCCCTGGTGGACAGGAACACGCCGCGCAGATTGCCCGACAGGATGTCGTCGAAATAATCCGTGCCGGTCTCGGCCAGCGGCTGGATCATGCTGTTATAGCCGGCAAGATTGACGAAACCGTCCAGCGAGGGGCTTCGCGCCGCCAGCGCGCGCATGGCCGCCTCGATCGACGCTTCCGAATGGATATCCACTGCGATCGCATCGACGGACGGGCGGTGCCGTTCGAGGGAGGCCGGCAGGTCGAGCACCACGACATCGTCGCCGCGCGCAGACAATGCGGCCACCAGCGCACGGCCGATGCCGCCCGCGCCGCCGAGCACCGCGACATGTTTCGCTGCGGTCATGTTGCTTCTCCCGGAATTGTCGGATGCGCGATCAGCGCGGAGCGCGCTTGGCGAGGATGCGCTGCAGGGTACGGCGGTGCATATTGAGGCGGCGCGCCGTCTCCGACACGTTGCGGTCGCACATTTCATAGACGCGCTGGATATGTTCCCAGCGGACCCGGTCGGCCGACATGGGATTTTCCGGCGGCTGCGCACGGTCGGCGCCGCCGCTGACCAGCGCCGCATAGATGTCGTCAGCATCGGCCGGCTTGGAGAGATAGTCCACCGCGCCCAGTTTCACCGCCGTGACGGCAGTAGCGATATTGCCGTAGCCGGTGAGGATGATGGTGCGGGAATCCTCGCGCTTCTCGCGGATGGCGGCCACCACGTCGAGGCCGTTGCCATCGGCAAGCCGCATGTCGACGACCGCATAGGCGGGCGGATTGGCGCGTGCCTTGGCGACAGCCTCGGCGACGGTCTCCGCCGTATCGACCACGAAGCCGCGCGTCTCCATGGCGCGGGCGAGACGGGTGAGAAAGGGCTTGTCGTCCTCGACGATCAACAGGCTGCGGTCGGCGCCAAGTTCGGCGCCCGCATTGGCGGCAATATCGCTCATCCGTCCTCTCCGGCTTTTTTGCACTTCTTTAGAACAATTGAGGGCCGTGTCCAATATTTGCGGGCCGATACTGCCGAATGCTAGGCCGAAGCGGGCAGGAAAGCCGAGCGCGGCCAGTCGATGCGCACTGCGGCACCCTTGCCGGCTTCATCGGCATTGGCGAAGGCGATGGTGGCGCCCGAACGTTCCAGCAGGGTCTTGGCGATGAACAGGCCGAGGCCGAGGCCTCCGCCGGCATTGGCCGTCACGCGCCGCGACATATAGGGTTCGCCGATCCGGTCGATCATCTCCATCGGGAAGCCGGGGCCGTCATCGACGACCCACAGGGTCACGTGGTCGTCATCCCACTGCCAGCGGACCGTCACGGCTTCGCGGGCGAAATCAACGGCATTCTCGACCACATTGCCCAGCCCGTAAATGACGCCGGGATTGCGCCGGCCGACAGGTTCCGGCCCGACGCGCTGCCCCGGCTCCATCCGGATGGCGATGCCGAAGTCGCGATGCGGCGCGATCACCTCCTCGATCAGCGAGGTCAGCGGCAACCGCGCCAGATGCGCCTCGCCCTCCGAAGACAGGTTGGTGAGCCGCTTCAGGATCTCGCGGCAACGCTCGCTCTGGCTGCGCAGGAGGACGACATCCTCGCGGAACCGGGAATCGTCGCTGAGCGCGCGTTCCATCTCCTTGGAGACGAGCGCGATGGTGGCGAGCGGCGTGCCGAGCTCATGTGCGGCCGCCGCGGCCAGCCCATCCAGCGCCGAAAGATGCTGTTCGCGCGCCAGGACGAGCTCCGTCGCCGAGAGCGCCGTGGCGAGCAGGCGCGCTTCCTCCGCCACGCGATAGGCATAGATCGCGGTGAAGGCGATGGAGGACACGATCGCGATGCCGACACCGACCACATAGAGGAAGGGCATGACGAGGCTCGTACCCGGATACCAAGGCAAAGGCAGGTGGAAGACGGCAAGCGCCGAAGCGATCGCCACCACCAGCAGGCCGAGCAGGAGCGTGACATTGAGCGGCAGCGAGGTGGCCGAGATGATCACCGGCACGGCAAGCAGGACCGCGAAGGGATTTGTCAGTCCGCCGGTCATGAAGAGCAGGCCGGCAAGCTGCAGCGCATCGAATGTGAGTATGCCGAACGCCGCCTGCGGCTCCAGCCGATGCGTCTGCGGAAAGCGAAAGGACAGATAGAGGTTGAGCCATGCCGAACATGCGATCAGCGCGAAGCAGAGCCCGATCGGCATGGGGAACTGAAGCCAGAAGCCGACCACCAGCACCGCTGCGCTCTGGCCGAAAATGGCGAGCCAGCGCAGGCGGATGAGCGTGTTGAGCCGCAGCCGGTGGTGGATCGGTCCTGTTTCGGGCGTCTGCATGTCCTGCATCGTCATGGCACCATTTTATGCGGGCGCACCGCGCCAACCAATGATCTCTTTGTTTTACGCAATCGCTTCAATTTCGTGGCTTGGCGCGGTTCGTCGCAGTTGCCGAAAGCGGATCGTCGGGCCAGACATGGCGTGGGTATCGACCGCGCATGTCCGAGCGCACATCGGCCCATGAACCGCGCCAGAAACCCGGTAGGTCGAGCGTCGTCTGGATCGGCCGATGCGCCGGCGAGAGCAGTTCGAGCAGCAGGGGAACACGCCCGTCGGCGATTGCCGGATGGGTGGCGAGCCCGAACAGTTCCTGCACGCGGATGGCCAGGACCGGCCGCTCTTCCTCATAGCGGATCGGCACATGGCTGCCCGACGGCGCGCCGTAATGGGTGGGGGCGAGCTGGTCGATCCGGCGCTGGAGCTCATAAGGCACGAGCGAGACGAGCCCGTCGCGCAAGGCCGCCGGCGTGATGGCATCGATGGAACGCGAACCCGACAGGAATGGCAGCAGCCAATCGTCCAATCGCGCGGCAAGCGCATCATCGGACATGTCGGGCCATGGCTCGCCCAGGCCCCTGTGGAGCCAGGCAAGGCGGGCGCGCATTGCAAGCGCCGACTTCTCCCACGGCAGCAGCGACAGGCCATGCGTCCTTACCGCCTCCAGCACGGCGCGATCCGCATCGGCGCCTTTCGGCGCCGGCAATGTGCTTTCCGACAGGAGAATGGCGCCCAGCCGCTCCACCCGGCGCACGCGCACACTGCGCCGGGCCGGATCGAAAGCGGATTCCGTGCGGGTGACGATGCGGTCTGCCAGCACGGTCCGCACCGTTTCCTCGTCCACCATGGCCGCTGCCGCGATGCGGGCATTCTGCGCCCGGCCCTGAAGGTCGGCGACGACCAGGAAGGGCGCTCTGGCGAGCGCATCGGTTTCCTCCAATATTGCGCCGCGCCCATTGGCAAGGACGAAGCGGCCGAGCGCGCCGCGCGCTCGCGCCACCCGGTCGGGATAGGCATGGAGCAGCAGGGCGCCCGCCGTCTGGCGATCATCCCGACCCGCGACGGATACCGAGCCCGCGAGACGGCGGGCCAATGCACGCGCGGAATCCGCCCGCGCCGAACGGTCGGCGCGGAAGCGCGACAGGCGATGGTCGAGGTCGATCCCGGTGCCGCCAAGGCCGCGCTCCGTCAGCAGAACGGCCAGATCGGCCGCCGCCTGCGCGCTCCCTGCGGCAGCACCCTCGGTCACCATATGGGCGAGCCGCGCCGGCAAAGCGAGGCGGCGCATCGCCTGTCCAGCGGCGGTGATGCGGCCTTGCGCGTCGATGGCGCCGAGTTCGAGAAGGAGGTTGCGCGCTTCGCCGAGCGCCGGCGCGGGCGGCGGATCGAGGAAGGCCAGCGTCGCAGGCTCCGCGACACCGAAGGCGGCACAGTCGAGCAGCAGACCGGACAGATCCGCCTCGAGGATCTCGGGCGGGGCGAAAGCGGCCAGCGCGGTGGTCTGTTCGGCCCGCCAGAGGCGGATGGCGATGCCCGGTTCGGTGCGGCCGGCACGGCCCGCACGCTGGTCGGCGGCGGCGCGCGACACACGCACCGTCTCCAGCCGTGTCAGCCCCGTGTCGGGCTCGTATTTCGGCAGGCGCGCCAGCCCGCTATCGACCACGATGCGCACGCCGTCGATGGTGATGGAGGTCTCGGCGATGGCCGTGGCGAGCACGACCTTGCGCCGGCCCGGCGGCGCGGGACGGATGGCGGCATCCTGCGCCTTGCCCTCCAGACCGCCATAGAGCGGCACGATATCGACATCGGCCGGAATACGATCGGCCAGCCTTTCGGCCACGCGCTCGATCTCGCGCTGGCCGGGGAGGAAGGCGAGCAAGCTGCCCGGCTCCTCGGCAAGGGCGGTACGAACCACTGCTGCAACGGCGTCCTCGATGCGTTCGTCGGGCCGTCGGTCGCGGTGGCGCAGTTCGACGGGGAAGGCGCGGCCTTCGCTCTCGATTACCGGCGCATCGCCCAGCAGACCCGCCACACGCGCGCCGTCGAGGGTCGCGGACATGACGACGAGACGCAGGTCCGGCCGCAACGCGCCTGCCACGTCGAGCGCCAGCGCCAGACCGAAATCGCCATCCAGCGAACGCTCGTGAAATTCGTCGAACAGGATCACGGCGATGCCGGACAGTTCCGGGTCGTCGAGGATCATGCGTGCCAGAAGCCCCTCGGTGACGACCTGGATGCGGGTCTGCGGCGACATGCGGCTGTCCATGCGCATGGCGTAGCCCACCGTCTTTCCGACGTCTTCGCCCAACAGGGAGGCCATGCGGCGCGCGGCGGCGCGCGCGGCCAGCCGGCGCGGCTCCAGAAGAAGGATCCTGCCATCGCCGCGCCATGGCGCATCGAGGAGCGCAAGCGGCACAAGCGTCGTCTTGCCGGCGCCCGGCGGTGCGACGAGAACCGCCCGCTTCTGCCGCTCCAGGGACTGGAGCAGTGCTGGCAGCGCATCGATGACCGGCAAAGCGGGCAGGTTGTTCATGCCCGCAAATAGCAATGTGGCGCGACCGGACGCAACGCCGCTCGCGGTTTATCGGCAGGCGGCGGGAAACGTCAGGCGGCCGGCATCATCGGCCGATATGCGGGCCGCGCTCGCCCAGCAGGGCCACGGAGACGACGAGGGCGGCGCAGAATGCGGCCAATATGAGCGAAAGAGCGAGTTCGACAGACATGAAAAAGCTCCCGTTTCGCAACAAAACGCAGCGAAACGGGAGCTTGTTCCAAATTTCCGTCGGCTGATCCGATGATTGGTCAGTGGGCTTCGCTGGCCGGTTCGGCGTTGAGCTGGCCGTATTTCTCCTCGCCGATCGTGTTGAGGAGATCGATCTGGGTCTCGAGGAAGTCGATATGACCCTCCTCGTCGGCGAGCAGTTCCTCGAACAGCTTCATCGTCACATAGTCGCCGATCTCGTGGCAGATCTCGCGCGACTTCTTGTAGGAGGTGCGGGCATCGTACTCGCCGGCCAGATCGGCCTCGAGCACTTCCTTGACGTTCTGGCCGATGCGCAGCGGGCCGACCTTCTGCAGGTTCGGATGGCCCTCCAGGAAGATGATACGCTCGATGATGCGGTCGGCGTGGTGCATCTCCTCGATGGATTCCTCGCGCTCCTTCTTGGCCAGCTTCTTGTAGCCCCAGTCGTCGAGAAGACGATAGTGAAGCCAGTACTGGTTGACCGCGCCGAGTTCCAGAAAGAGCGCTTCGTTAAGCCGCTCGATGATCCGTGGCTCGCCCTTCATAGCTCTTGCTCCCATACTGTCCGCGCAGCCCTCGCACGCGGTCCAGGAAAGTGATGGTTTCCGGCTCGCCGTCATCGCCGCGGCGATGATAATCCTCGGTGACCCGGATGATGGTTTCCACCACATTTGGGAAACAGCCGCAACAGCGGCCGCGCTTCTGAAGGAAGTGATAGACCTTCGCGGGAACGATGAGCTGCCACGGATCGCGGTCGAGAAGCTCGCGGATGGCGCCCTCGATTTCCTTCTCGGTGATCAGATTGCAGTGACAGACAAGCATCAGACGCCCTGGCAACCGCATCCGGCTGACAACGCCGGACCGAGCCCGTGCCCGCGAAGATAAGGGGTCGAAAACGGCACAAAAGCTGCCCCGCGCGGACTGTAGCGCATCTATTCCTCCAATCACGCAGGTTCAAGGCCTGCACATCAAAGGGCAGATCCCCCCGCTGAGGGAGCCGCTCGGGTGAAATAGACTCACACTGGCGGGCCCTGTCAACAAAAAGCGGAGCAAAATCATCATCTTTGCGGCATTTGCCGCACCACCCGCGACGTTCAGCCGCAGCGCCGGCAGCCTTTTCGGACGTCCCGAAAACGAAAAAGGCCGCCTCCGGAGAAGCGGCCAGTTGCAGGCATGCGGGATGCCCGTGGGAGAACTATTTGACGATGTAGTAGTGGAAGATCGAATGGTCGGCCTGGCGGGCGGCGGTGCCGATGATCAGGTGGCGCGTCATCCAGTCGTGCTTGCCGACCGGGGTCTCGAAGGTCGGCGTGATGCGGAAGTAATATTCCGACGGCTCGACCGGCTCCAGCGCTTCCATGCGCTTGGCGACCTCGGGCGACGCATGGCGATAGCCGGTGTTCTGCATGTAGATCTGCGTGCCGTCATCCGCCTCCAGCATGTAGCGGGCGGAGAAGTGCACGGTGTTGTCGGGGCGGTAGAGTGCCCAATCGCCGCCGCTCATCGGGGTGACGCGGCCGTTGAGACGCGGACCCTCGACCGTACCGCCGGCGGCGGAAACGAAGCCGCGGACCGAACCGGAGGGAATCTCGCCGATCTTCTGGCGGATGCCGAGCTCCATGCGGATCTTGAAGGCAAATTCGAGTTCGAGCTGTGGAACCTGCATCGTCATTTCCTCCCTGCCATTGCCGGCAATCATTTAACAGATTTAGTATTTCAATACGGAAAGGCACAGGTCTTTGCAAGGGCCGGCGCGCTTGCATGCCGCCGGGCATGCGGATGACAGTGAGCGCGGGCCGGACCGGCCGCCAGGGAGGAGAGAGACCATGGACGAACAGGCATTGCTGGCGCGCATCGCGCGGCTGGAGGAGGAACTCCGCGACCTGCGCGACCGACAGGTGCGCGAATTGGAGGACAAGGACGAGATCCGCCGCGTCCAGTACATGTATGGCTACTATATCGACAACCGCATGTGGGACGAGATGCTGGAGCTCTTCGCCGATGACGGCGCGACGGTCGAGATCGGCGAGCGCGGCAAATATGTCGGCAAGGCAAGCATCCGGCGCTTCTATGAGGACGTGCTGAGCGGCGGCCGCTGGGGCCTCGTGCCGAAGGAGTTCTGGAACCATATCCAGCTCCAGATGATCATCACCGTCGCCCCGGATGGCCAGAGCGCGAAGGCCCGTGCGCGCGGCATGGTGCAGGTCAGCACGTTGCCGATCGAGAACCAGATCCGCTGGGCGGACGGTCCCTATGAGAATACCTATGTGAAGGAAGGCGGCCGCTGGAAGATCAAGGACATGTGGTGGGTGCCGGCCTTTTACGCGATCATGAAGGCCGAGGGCGACATCTGGTTCGCCAGCAAGCCGCCATCGGAGGTCTATCCGCCCGACGAGGCGCCGCAGCCGGCGGATGCGACGCTCGGCCGGACATGGGTGCCGTTCCACTATCCGCATCCCGTCACCGGCGAATGGACGCCGCCGCCCTCGGCGCGCAAGTGGTGAACGTCACGAGGCGCTTTTTCTGGCCGACCTGATCAGGTCGGCCGCCTTTTCGGCGATCATGATTACCACGGCATTGGGCGGCCCGCTGACGATCTCCGGCATGACCGAGGCATCGACGACGCGCAGCGCCTGCGTACCGCGCACGCGCAATTGCGCATCTACCACGCCAAGCGGATCGCTATCCGGCGCCATCTTGCAGGTGCCGACGGGGTGATGCGCGGTCGAGGCGTGCCGCCTGATATGCGCGTCGATCTCGGCATCGGTCTGCACCGCAGGTCCGGGCAGCGTCTCGCGAGCGATGAAGCGCGCGACCGCGGGATGTTCAGACAGGCGCCGCGCCAGCCTGAAACCCGATCGCAACGCCTTCCAGTCTCGCTCCGCCTTCAGGAAGTTCTGATGGATGTGCGGCGCGGCCTTGGGGTCGGCCGACACGGTCCTCACCTCGCCGCGGCTTTCCGGCTTCATCAGAAGCACGCGATAGCCAAAGCCGTCTGTGCCCGGCCGCAGCGCATATTGCTGCGGATTGGCCGGCGCGGCGCGAAACAGAAGGGTGAGATCGCAGCTTTCGCCCGACACTTCCGAACGCACGAAGGCTTTCGTGCCCATGGGCAAGGAGGTCGCCATGCCGGTCCCCTTCAGCACGGCTTGCGCCACCATGGCGAAGAAGCGGTCGTAACGGAGGTTCTTCAGGAAGGGGCCGATGCCCTTGCGCTCATATTCCAGCCCGATCGTCATATGATCGTGCAGGTTTTTGCCGACACCCGGCACATGGGCGATGGGCGTCACGCCGATGCCGCGCAGATGATCGCCGTCGCCCACGCCCGACAGCGAGAGCAGATGCGGCGAGTTGATGACGCCGCCGCTGAGGATCACTTCGCGCCGCGCGGCAACCTCATGACGGACGCCCTTGCGGGAATAGACGATCCCCGTCGCGCGCGTTCCCTCAAAGATGACCCGCTCCGCCAGCGCATGGGTGACGACGGTGAGGTTGGGCCGCTTCAGCGCCGGACGCAGATAGGCGACCGCGGCGCTGCAACGCATGCCGTTTCGGATCGTCCATTGCGGCACGGCAAAACCTTCCTGCGTGGGGCCGTTATAGTCGTCGTTCAGCGGATATTGCAGGGCGGAGCCGGCTTCCACCCAGGCATCCACCAGCGGATCGTCGAGCCCGTTGCGGCGCGTGTCGAGCGGTCCGTCTCCGCCACGCCAATGGCTCGGCCCACCTTCCCATCGCTCCGACTTGCGGAAATAGGGCAGTACGTCCTCATAGCCCCAGCCCGGCAGGCCGGATGCCTTCCATGCCTCGTAATCGCTTGGATGGCCGCGCCCATAGGCCATGCCGTTGGTGGAGGAGGAACCGCCCACGACCTTGCCCCGCGCGCATTCGATGGAGCGGCCATCGAGCTGCGGCTCGGGCTGGGTGTCGTACATCCAGTCGAAATAGCGGCGAGCAAAGAGGCGGCCCCAGGCCAGCGGGATACGGATATAGGGGCCGCGATCCCAGCCGCCGGCCTCGATCAGCAGCACGGACACGTCCGGATCCTCGGTCAGGCGACCGGCAAGGACGCAGCCCGCCGAACCCGCGCCGACGATCACATAGTCAAAGCTCTTGTCCATCGAAGCCTCCCTCCCTTGGCAGATAATTATTTTACATGTTAAACAATCCACGGCAACGCGTTGTGGAGGAGCAATGAGCAGGCCCGTCATCATCACATGCGCCGTCACCGGCGCCGGCGACACGGTGGGAAAGCATCCCGCCATTCCGGTCACGCCGGAGCAGATCGCCAGTTCGTCCATCGAAGCGGCGAAGGCGGGCGCGGCGATCCTGCATATCCATGTGCGCGATCCCGAGACGGGCAAGGCGACGGGCGAGCGGCGCTATTTCCGCGAAGTCGTAGAGCGCATCCGCGACAGCGGCTGCGATGCGATCCTCAACCTCACCACCGGCGAGGGCGGCATGCTGGAGCTGCGCGACCGCACCTTCGGCGGCAATGTACTCGCGGAAGACGTGCGCACGCCGGACGAGCGCTTCGCCCATGTGGCCGACAACCTGCCGGAAATGTGCACGATCGACATCGGCACGATGAATGTCGGGCCGAACATCTTCGTCAACACCAATGCCGACGTGACGCGGCTTGCCGAACTGTCGCGCGAGGCTGGCGTGCTGCCGGAGCTGGAAGTGTTCGACGCCGGCCAGATCGAATTCGCGAAACATCTTCTTCGTTCGGGCAAGGTGGCGTCGCCGGCATTCTTCCAGCTTTGCCTGGGCGTGCCGGGCGGTTCGCCGGCCACCGCGCAGGCCATGGTCTATATGGCGAGCCTCCTGCCGGAAGGTTCCCAATGGGCGGCTTTCGGCATCGGACCGCATGAATTTCCGATGGTGGCGCAGGCGATCGTGCTCGGCGGGCATGTGCGCGTCGGTCTGGAAGACAACCTTTATATCGAACGGGGCGTCTACGCGCCCTCAAACGCAGCCCTCGTCGAAAAGGCCGGCAAGATCGTCGCCCTGCTCGGCGAGCATGTCGCCTCGAGCCAAGAGGCGCGCAACATACTGGGATTGAAATGACCACGAAGCCCTTCGCCAACGGCCCGCATGTTCCGGGTCTCGAATTCGCCTTCCGCGTGACCATGTATATGGGCGAGCGCATGCGCTTCGGCACCGGCGCGGCTGGCCTCGGCCGCGGCTATGCCAGCGCCGCGCACGGCATCATCGAGGGACCGCGCCTCAACGGCAAGGTGGTCGAGAACAGCGGCGGCGACTATGCCATCTTCCGCCCGGACCTGACGGTTCAGTTCAATGCGCATTACGTGCTGCAGGCCGATGACGGCACCTATATCTACATGAACAATTCCGGCTATCGCCACGGCACTGCCGAGGTCAACAAGCGCCTCGAAGCCAATGAGGTGCTCGACCCGTCGGAATATTACTTCCGCATGCGCCCGGTGTTCGACTGCCCCAAGGGCCCGCATGACTGGCTGACGCGCACCGTCATCATCGGCGCGGCCGACCGGCGCGAGGACCATTCGATCTTCGACTACTACGCTGTGGTGTGATCAGCGCCACGCCGCGAGGATGCGGCGGTCGGCCTCGTCGACGCGCCGCAGATTGCCGCGCATGCGCTGGAGCAGGTCGCAAAGGGCGGTCTTGTCGGCTGCACTGAAGCCGTCCAGCAGGGCCTGCTCGCGCTGGACGGCGACGGCGATGATACGATCGTGCAGGTCGACGCCAGCCGGTGTCAGGTAAAGAAGGCGGCGTCCATCGCTGGCATCGCTGCGGACATGGCCGCTCTGCTCCAGCGCGCGGGCGCTGCGGCTGACGACGGACTTGTTCAGCGCCACCATCTCGACGATGCGGCTGGCCGTGATGCCCGGTTCGTTGGTGAGCGCCGACAGGACGCGCCATTCATTGATACCGACACCGAACATTTTCAAGTAGAGGCGCGACGCGCCCCATGACAGGCTGTTATTGACGATGCTGAGATGGTGGGGAACATAGTTCACCGCATCGATGGTGAGGCCGCCATCTTCCCGTGGCTTCACGCCCGCTGTCGTCATGCTGCCCACGTCCTTCCCGAACCTGCCCCGCCGGAGCAATCCCAGCAAAGTGCTTAGCGGTTTTGCGTTCGGAATCGTGCAAATACAAGCCCGGCCAATAAACTGTCCGGCCGGCGTTACAAGCCGAACCGTCTTTACCTTTCTTCACATTCGCCGCGCATTGCCGAAACGATCTTACCCCAGTCTGGCTCCATCGCAGCTCGATGCTGCCGAACCGAAAGGACCCGGACATGGACGAGAAATTCGACAAGACCATCGACCACAAACCCGCAACCCCGCAGCCCGCGCCGCGCCGCTGGAGCCGCGCATGGATCGTCGGCGCGCTCGCCGTCGCCGCAGCCGGCGGCCTGGGCATTGCCGGCGCTATGAGCAATGACGGGCCCGGCCACATGATGGAGCGCACCGGCTGGGGCGGCCCCGGCGGGCATCACGGCCCGCGCGGCGGCTTCGAGGGTCGCGGCTTCGACCGCATGATGGACGCCATCGATGCGACGCCCGAGCAGAAGGAGCAGCTTCGGACGATCATGCGCAACACCCGCAACGAGATCGAGCCGCTGATGGACACGATGCGCGACTCGCGCGGCGCGGTGGTCGATATTCTCGGCGCCGAGACGATCGACCGCGCAGCGGCCGAGAAGCTGCGCACCGATCGCCTTGCGGATATCGACGCCGCATCGCAGAAGATCACCGCTGCCGCGCTCGACGCAGCCTCGGTGCTGACGCCCGAGCAGCGTAAGGAACTGCGCGAAAAATTCGAGGAGCGCCGCGGCTGGGGCCGGTGGTAGACTGCCCGCGAAATCGCAAGGAGAGATCGAAGGCATGGCGGCAAGCATACTCATCGTCGACGATGACGAGCGGCTTTCCGCCATGCTGGCAGACTATCTCACGGGCAACGGTTTCAGCGTCGCCCGCGCCCCCAACGCCACGGCGGGACTTGCCGCCGTGGCGCGCGACAATCCTGACGCCGTAGTGCTCGATGTAATGCTGCCCGACCTCGACGGCTTCGAGACCTGCCGCCGCATCAGGGCCGGCTCCGACGTACCAGTGCTGATGCTCACCGCCAAGGGCGAAGAGACGGACCGGATCATCGGCCTCGAACTCGGCGCCGACGACTATCTGCCGAAGCCGTTCAATCCGCGCGAGCTTCTGGCGCGGCTGAAGGCAATCATGCGCCGCCGCACCGGCGGCACCGGGCCTGCGGACGTGCTTCGCTTCGGCCGGCTGGCGATCGACACCGGCTCGCGGCAGGTGCGGCTCGACGGCGAGGAACGCTCCCTCACCAGCCACCAGTTCGAGCTTCTGGCGGCGCTGGCCCGTCATGCGGGGCGCACGCTTTCGCGCGAGCAGCTGATGGACCTCGTGCGCGGCGCGGAGCTCGAAGCCTTCGACCGCTCCATCGACGTGCATGTCTCGCGCATCCGCGCGGCGATCGAGGACGACCCGAAGAATCCGCGCCGCATCGTCACCGTGCGCGGGGCGGGCTATGTCTTCGCGCGTTATCAGGACTGACGCATGATCCCGAACCGGTTTTCGGAAAAGATCATGCGTCCACGACGGACTTAACCCATGCGCGCCCGCATCCGCTCCAGCCTGTTTCTGAAGATCTACGCCACGGTGCTGGCCACGCTGGCGCTGGTGGCGATCGCGAGCGCCGTCTTCGTTGCCCTCGGGCAGGATGAAGATGCGCGCGGCTGGGCGGCCAGGCGCGACGGTTTCATCGCCGCGATGGTGCCGGCGGATGCCGCGCCCGACGAGCTGCGCTTTGCGCTGCGTCGCCTGTCCGTCGCCTTCGATGCCGGCATCGCCGTCTATGACGCCAATCGCGAGCTGATCACGCGAGCAGGCCCGCCGCTGCCGCGCGACGTGCTGGAGCGCGCCGGCAGGCACCACCGCGACGGCCGCCTCTTCGTGACGCAACTGCCCGACGGCCGCTACATCGCCGCGCGGCTCAACCGGCCGCCCGGTCCCTCGCCGCGCGGGCCGCTGCTCTATCTCGCCATGATCGCGCTGGTGATCGGCATCGCCGCCTATCCCGTGGTGCGCCATCTCACGCGCCGCCTCGAAGGTTTGCGCAGGGGCGTGGAGAGCTGGGACGGCGCGCATCTGGTGCGGGTGCCGGTGGACGGCAGCGACGAGGTGGCGGCCGTGGCAGCAAGCTTCAACGCCGCCGCCGAACGGATCGAGAAGATGGTGGCGGCGCATCGCGCGCTGCTCGCCAATGCCAGCCACGAACTGCGCTCGCCGCTGGCGCGGCTGCGCATGGCGACCGACCTCTACCAGGACAATCCGCGCGACGAGACGCGCGACGAGATCGTCCGCAACCTGACCGAGCTCGACATGCTGGTGGAGGAAATCCTGCTCGCCAGCCGGCTCGACCATGTCGAGACACTGGAAACGCGCGAGCGCATCGACCTTCTGGCGCTGGTCTCGGAAGAAGCGGCGCGCAACGAGCTGACGGTCGACGGCGTGCCGGTGACGGTGGACGGCGACCCGCGCCTTTTGACGCGCCTTGTCCGCAATCTCATCCAGAACGCACTGCGCCACGGCGCGCCGCCCGTGGAGGTTTCGCTGGCGACGGATGCGGGCAAGCCGGTGCTCACCGTGCGCGACCGTGGCGAAGGCATCGCCGAGACCGACCGCGAGCGCGTCTTCGAGCCGTTCTTCCGCCCCAGCGGGCGCAGCGAGCGGGCCGGCGGCTGGGGCCTCGGCCTGTCGCTGGTGCGCCAGATCGCGGCGCATCATGGCGCGACCGTCCGCATCGACGCACCGGCCGGCGGCGGAACCGCCTTCGTGGTGAGCTTCCCGGCGTCGGCCTGACCGCCGCCCGGATAGCGATCAGCGCTTGGTCGACTTGTGCTGGATCGGGTTTTCCAGCCGGCCGAGGCCGGGCACGGTGATGCCGATCGTGCCGGTCATCTTGTTCATCAGCACGCTCTTGTGGCCGCGCCGAAAGCGGCCTTCGCCCTTGCCGGTGGTGCCGAAGGAGACGATGTCGCCCGGCTCCAGGGTGAAATAATAGCTGGCTTCCGACAGGCATTTCTCGATCGAGAAGCGGAAGTTCGAGGTGCGGTCGCGGGTGAAGACCTCGCCGTCGAGGTCGCCGACCACGTCGATCTCGTTGGGATTGGCGATCTCGTCGCGCGTGGTCAGCCAGGGGCCGATCGGGCCGAACGTGTCGGTGCCCTTCGAGCGCGTGTGATAGACATAATAGACGTCGCGGTCGTCCTCGCCGTTCAGCCGCCGCCACGTGAAGAATTCCGCATGCGCCATGTCCGGGTCGTAGGTCACGGCGATGCTGTCCTTCTGGAACTTCAGCCCGTGCGAGGTCACGTCATTGTGGATCGCATAGCCGAAGACGTAATCGAGGATTTCGCTTTCCGGCACGTCCTTGGCGCGCTTGCCAATGATGGCGCAGATCTCCGGCTCGGGAATCACCGCGCCCCATTCGGGGTCGAGCACGATCGGCTTCTTGTGGCCCTGCAGCGCCGAGGGCGGCTTGAGGAAGTAGTTGGGCACACCCGGATCGACATGCGCCTGCTTCATCAGTTCCTTGTTGTTGAAGGCGACGCCGAGGATCTTTGACGGGTTGGTCACCGGGGCCAGCCAGTCGATCGTCTCCTCGTCCACCGCCGGGGCCTTGTCGGCCGCATCGGCGATGCGCTTCAGCAGTGTCGCGTCCTGCCCTGCCTGCTCGATCAGTTCCAGCGTCGAGGCGGGCGCGTCGATGCCCGCTGCTGCGCAGACCGCGGCAAGCTCGCGCGCGCCGTTTCCGGTGGACACATAGACGATCTTCCTGCCGCCCTTCAGGCCGGTTGCGAATTTCATTTGGCGTTCCTCCGAGGATTCGTTTTGCGCTGCGGGTGCCGCCAGCGCTCATTGGACCATATCGTACCGGGCAGGTGCGGTCCGCGCTTGTCGCCACCTTTCTTATTTCACATAATGAAATGAACAGGGGGTGGCATTGATGCGTTCCTATGATCCGCTCAAGACGGTCGAGAAGACGCTTGTCGTCCTCGAAGAATTGAACAGGCACCCGGCACGCCGCGTCAGCGACCTCAAGGCTGCAACCGGCATACCCGCCCCCTCGCTCGTACGGATTCTGGAGACACTGGTGGGAATTGGATATGTGCGCCAGATGTCGCGCATGAGCGGCTACTGCCTGACCGACAAGGTGCAGGCGCTGGCCGCCGGCTATCATGGCCTGCCGGAAGTGTTCGAGGGGGCCAAGCAGGCGGCCGACGCCTTCACGCGCGACATGCTGTGGCCGGCCTCCATCGCGACCTTCGACGTGGATGCCATGGTCGTTCGCTACAGCACCATTCCGGCGAGCCCGCTGTCGCACAAGCAGTCCACCATCAATGCACGCCTCGACATGCTGACGCGCGGCCACGGCCGCGCCTATCTGGCCTTCTGCGCCGAGGAGGAGCGCCGCCACGTCTATGACGTGCTGGTGCGCTCATCGCTCTACCACGGCACCGTCGAAGAGCTGGAAGCGGAAATGGCGCCCGTCATCGCCAGCGCGCGGCGACTCGGTGTCGCCCGTCGCGATCCGCAGGTGGAGACCGAGACGACGACGCTCGCCATTCCCGTATGGGTCGGCTCGCGGCTCATCGCCACGCTCGGCACCACCTTCTTCCGCAACAGCGTGCGCGACCAGTCGCCCATCGTGCAGCGCCTGCTGGCCGCCGGCGAGCAGATCCGCGCATGGACGGGCACGCCGCGCGCGCCCGCTACCGCAAGGCTTCAGGCATGACCGTATCGCCCGACATGGACCGCATCGCCGACCGGATGGAAATCGCATCGCTTTCCGACCGGTTCGGGCGCGCGCTCGACACCAATGACCTTGCCATGTTCCTGTCGATCTTCGCCGAGGATGTGGACTATCGCAGCGGCGGCCGTCATCTGCCCGGCACCGCGGCGCTGGAGCAGTTCTTCACCCAGCGCGCCAGCGGCGGCCGCGTGTCGCGCCACTTTTACAGCGGGCTGATCGTCGCCTTCGACGGCGAGGACAGTGCTACCGCGTCGAGCAACTGGATCACCTTCGGTGGCGCAGGCCCCCTGCCGCTGTCGGGCACCGAGCCCTTCATGGTCGCCGACGTGCATGACAGCTATCGCCGCATTGGCGTGCACTGGCTGATCACGAAACGCGAAATCGTGCCGGTCTTCCGCAACGAAAACGCGGCCCCGCCCGTGCCAGCGGCAGGGGCGAAGTCATGAGCGTGCGCATGGTCCCCGTGCAGCGCGGCGAGCTTGCTGCCGAAACGACCGGCGCCGGGCCGGACATTGTTTTCGTGCACGGCTTCTCGCTCGACCGCCGTTCCTGGCAGCCGCAGGTCGCGCATTTCGCCAAAACCCATCGCGTCACCAGCTACGATCTGCGCGGCTTCGGCCAGTCGTCGCTGCCCGATGGCGAGTACGAGCATGGCGACGATCTTCTGGCCCTGATGGATGCGCTTGGCATCGAAAAGGCGCTGCTGGTCGGCCTGTCGCTCGGCGCCAATGTTGCCATGACCTTCGCCGCACGCTATCCGCAGCGCCTGAGCGGTCTGGTTCTGGCTTCGCCCGGCCTGCCAGGCCATCCGTGGAAGACCGAGCGCCCGCCGGAAGCGGCGGCCCGCGTGGCGGCGGCGGAAGGTGTCGAGGCCGGCAAGCGGTTCTGGCTCGATCATCCGCTATTTGCCAATCTGGCGCGCGCGCCCCATATGCGCGACTTGATCGAGATCATGGTGCGCGACTATTCCGCGTGGCACTGGCAGGGCGAAGGCAGGGGAGCGCGTCTCGCGCCGCTGCCGTCGGGGCTGGAAGGCATTCAGGTGCCGACGCTGGTGATCAGCGGGCGGCATGACGTGGACGGCTATCGCGAGATCGCGCGCCACATCGCAGACAGGATTGCAGGCGCCCGGTTCGCCGAGTTGGCCGAAGGCGGCCACATGGCGAACATGGACGCGGCAGAGGCATTCACCTCCCTCGTGGAGGAATTTTCGAGGCGGCTTCCCCAAGACGGCCGCTGAGCAGAGAGGCAAATATGAGCAATTCAATCCCGCTCGATCTCGAGCGTCCGGGAACCTTTGTCTATACCGAAGAGATGGCCCTGCACGGCTACCGCCTGACCCAGTTCGGCCTGTCGCTGCGCAATCCGGCCAACCGCAAACGCTTCCTGGCCGACGAGGCCGGCTATATGCGTGAATGGAACCTGCATGACGACGAGATCGCCATGGTGCTGGCGCGCGACTGGACCGGCCTGATCGCCGCCGGCGCGCATCTCCAGGCCATGCTCAAGGTCGCCGCCACCGTCGGCATGAACCTCTACCATATCGGTGCCCACAATGCCGGCCTGACAGCGCAGGAGATGATCAATATCTGCCCGCGCCGCATCTCGGCACTACCCGGCGGGGCGCACTGATGGCAAAGGTCGTCGGCGGTTTCGGCATCTCGCACACGCCCTCCATGGGCATCGAATATGACAAGGGCATCGCCAACGGGTTCGACCCGCGCTGGCAGGAATGGTTCGACGGCACCCGCGCCGCGAAGGAATGGCTGACCGCGATCAAGCCCGACCGCTTCGTCATCATCTATAACGACCATCTCAACCATTTCGACTTCTCCGCCTATCCGACGCTGGCGATCGGCGTGGCCGAGACCTTCCCGCAGGCTGACGAGGGCTGGGGCCCGCGCCCCTTCCCCAACCTGCCCGGCGACACCGAAATGGGCATGCACCTGACCACGCGCCTGGTGCGCGGCGGCTACGACCTGACCGTGTGCCAGGACCTCGCCGTCGATCACGGCATCTATTCCTGGCTGCCCTATCTGCTGGATACGCCCTGGGATGTGCCGATCACGCCCATCGCCATCAACATGGTGCGCCAGCCGATCCCGACCTCTGAGCGGCTGCATGGTTTCGGCAAGGCGCTGCGCGATGCCATCGAGGCCTTTCCAGGCGACGAGCGTATCGTCGTCGTGGCGACCGGCGGCATGTCGCACCAGATCAGCGGCGCGCGCTTCGGCATCGCCAACGAGACGCTGGACCGCTACTTCCTCGAAAAGCTCAAGGACGACGTGACCGAGCTGGTCGCCATCCCGCAGGAGGAATTGATGCGGCTGGGCGGCACGGAAGCCGCCGAACTCGCCATCTGGTTCGCCATGCGTGGCGCGCTCTCCGACGATCTCAGGGAAGTACACCGCTACTACACCTTCCCCTACATCACCGGATGCGGGGTCATCGTCTATGAGGAAGCGGCCTGAGGCTGGAGCGAACGGGATCGGGCGACTATGGTCGCATCCATGACGGATCGTCCGGCACCTTCGCAACGCGCGGCCTATCGCGCCTTCCGCGCCATCACGACGCGCTGGATGGACAATGGCGTCTATGGCCACATGAACAATGTGGTCCATTATTCGCTGTTCGATACGGCCGTGAACGGTTGGCTGGTGGAGAAGGGCGTGCTCGACATCCACGCCGGCGCGCGGATCGGGCTCGCAGTGGAGACCGGCTGCCGCTACTTCGCCGAACTTGCATTTCCGGACATCGTCACCGCCGGGCTGCGCGTGGCGCATATCGGCAATTCCTCGGTGCGCTACGAGGTGGGCCTGTTCCGCAATGGTGAGGGACAGGCCGCGGCGGAAGGTTTCTTCGTACATGTCTATGTAGACCGCGCGACACGTCGGCCGGTGCGGCTCGACGATGCGCTGCGTGCAACGCTTCGGGAGATCGCGGCATGACGCAAAAAAGCGACGCCGGACGCCTGACCGACCTTGAGATCCGCTCGGCCGAGCAGGAGCGCACCATCGCCGAGCTTTCCGATCAGGTGGCGGAGCAGTGGAAGGTGATCGAGCGCCTGCAGAAGAAGCTCGACGCGCTGACCGAGCGCTTTCTCTCGCTGGAAGAACAGTCTGCACCCGAGATTCCCGTAACCAGGCCGCCGCATTGGTGAGGCGTCAAATTCTCGCCAAGCAGATGGGCTAGAGGATTGCGGCATCCGAAGCGGCTTCGGCCGTTCCGGATGGCCTGACGGTTCGTCCTTTCCCGCACTGCATCCCGGAAGCGCCTTGAAGAGAACGCGGCTCTATTCCCTCGTGCTTGCGACGCTGGTTGCCGGCAGCAGCCTCGGCCTCCAGTTCGTGCCCGAACATATCCTCTTCCGCCAGCGGCTGCTCTTCCCCGTGCTGGAGATGGACCCGGAGCGGCCGTTGCAGGCCTTCGACCACCGCACCCATGACGGGCTCACGCTGCGCTCATGGTACAAGCCACCCGAGCCGGGGCGGCCGGTCATCGTCTATTTCCCCGGCCGCGACGGCAATATCCTGTTCAAGCCCTGGCACCTGTTCGAACTGGCGGAGAAGGGCTACGGGCTGCTGCTGGCCGGCTATCGCGGCTATGGCGGCAATCCTGGCCGGCCGCGCGAATTCAGCATGCATCTGGACGCCGTCTCGCTGGTGTCGCAAGCGGCCGATGCCGGGCTCATGGCGGGCGGATATGTGCTCTACGGCTATTCCATGGGCTCGGCTTTCGCCGCCAACGCGGCAAGCGGGCTGACGCCGATGGGCCTCATCCTCGAAGCGCCGATCAGCCGCTTCATCGACGCCGTGCGACAGCAGGCGCGCTTCGTTCCGGGCTGGATGGTGCGCACGCGCTTCGACAATGTCTCCCGGCTGGCGGAACTCTCGCTGCCTATCCTGCTGCTGGCGGGAGGAAGGGATCATGTGACGCCGGTCTCCTTCGCGACATTGCTTGCGGAGGTGAGCCAGCCGCATGCCACGCTCCATGTGATGGAGGACGCCAACCACTTCACCATCATCCGCCGCGGCGGCAAGGCGATCGTGGAATCCTTCCTCGACCGGCTCACGCCGCCGCATATGGACATCTCGCATGCCGGCGACAGGAGCGGCCCTGTCGCCGAGACGCTGGACGGCTTGGCCGCGCCCGCTGGCGGGGATATTCTCCACAGCATGTCTCCCGAAAGCGGGAACCGGTTTCGGGACATAACAAAGAGCTAGAACATGGGAAGGCTGCCAGGCGCGAACGCGCCTTGAGGAGGAGCATCATGACCGGGACAGACGATCGCATGGCGCGCGCTGGCGCCTATGTGCTTGGCCTGATGGACGATGATGCGCGCGAGCGAGCCGAGCGCGACATGCTGGCCGATCCCGCATTCCTGGCCTATGTGGCCCGTTTTGCCAGCCGGATGGGTCCGCCTGCCGGCACGGCGCCGGAAACATGGCAAACCGTGGCGCAGCATATCGCCAACCTGCCGCAGATGAAGGGGATGAGGGACGGCGCCGTGCCCGAACCGCGGGCGATTGCGCAGCCGGAACTGCCCGAAGCGGTGCTGCGCAAATTGCGTGCGGCCGATACCAGCCAGCCCGCCCCCGGCGGCACAACGCATCGCTCCATCCTCGCCGCCGGCGTGCTGGTGGCGCTTTGCGTCGGCTATGCCGGCGGGCTGCTGACCGCACCGGCGGCGGGCGCGTGCGCTGCCCCGATGCAGGCAGCAGCGGTGACACCAACGGCACGGTGAGGATCTTCATCCGCAAAAAGGCCGCCGGCAATAAGCGGCGGCCTTCGACATCTCGCGGGATCGATCAGTAAGGGCAGGCGCTGTCGGTGCTGAAATCGTGCACGGTCACGGTGCCGGCGACGATGTCGGCCTTGGCCTTGTCGACCGCGGCCTTCATCTCGTCGGTGATGAGCGCCTTGTTATTGTCGTCGAGCGCATAGCCCACGCCGTCCTCGGCGAGGCCGAGATTCTTGATGCCGCCCTCCAGCGTGCCCGCCTTGGCATTGGTGAAGGCGTCGTAGACCGCCACGTCCACGCGCTTAAGCATAGAGGTGAGCACCTTACCGGGATGCAGGCCGTTCTGGTTGGAATCGACGCCGATGCCGAGCTTGCCGGCATCCGCCGCAGCCTGCAGCACGCCCACGCCGGTGCCGCCGGCCGCATGATAGATGACATCCGCGCCCTGGCTGATCTGGTTATTGGTGATCTCGGCGCCGCGCGTCGGATCGTTCCAGGCAGCCGGCGTGTCGCCGGTATAGTTGCGCAGCACCTTGGCGTCGGCCTTGGCCGCCTTCACGCCGCCCACATAGCCGCATTCGAACTTGCCGATCAGCGGCACCTGCATGCCGCCGACGAAGCCGACCGTGCCGGTCTTGGATGCCATCGCAGCAAGGATGCCGACCAGATAGGAGCCTTCCTGCTCCTTGAACACGACCGACTGCACATTGGGCTGCTCGACCACCATGTCGATGATGGTGAACTTGGTGTCGGGAAATTGCGGTGCGACCTTTTCGAGCGCCGCCGCCCAGTTGAAGCCGGCCATCACGATCGGGTTGCGGCCGTCCTCGGCGAAGCGCAGCAGCGCCTGCTCGCGCTGGGCGTCGTTGGAGATCTCGAACTCGACATAGCCGATGCCCGTCTCCGTCTTGAACTTCTCGGCGCCGTTGAAGGACGCCTCGTTGAACGACTTGTCGAACTTGCCGCCGAGATCGAACAGCAACGCCGGCTGGATGTCCTGCGCCAGCGCCGGCAAGGACATCGCCACGGTAGCCAGCAGACCGAGAACCATTCTCTTCATGTGATCCACACCCCTGTCGGTTTCGCCCGGCAGGTGCCGGGTCATTATTGGCGGGCAGTGCCGCTTGGACATCAGTCTTGCATGGCGATGGTCAAAATTCCACGCGCAATTTCATCCTCCGAAAGGTGCGCAGCCGACCCGGCTCCGGCCCGACCGGGACGCCACGCGAATGGCGCCGCCGAGCGTTTCCCGATCTCAGGCCGTGGCGGTTGCCTGCGGCATCGGGCAGGTCACGCCGGTGCCCTGCAGGCCGCAATAGCCATAGGGGTTCTTGGCGAGATATTGCTGGTGATCCGCCTCGGCGAAATAGAAGGTCGGCGCCGGCGCGATCTCGGTGGTGATACGGCCATTGCCCTTCGCATCCAGCGCCGCCTGATAGGCATCGCGAGAGGCTACCGCCGCTTCATATTGCGCATCGGTGGTGGTGTAGATGGCCGAGCGGTAGGTCGTGCCGACATCGTTGCCCTGCCGCATGCCCTGGGTGGGATCATGGCTTTCCCAGAAGATCTTCAGCAGGTCCTGGAAGCTCACGATCTTCGGGTCGTAGACCACCATCACCACCTCGGCGTGCCCCGTAAGGCCGGTGCAGGTTTCCTGATAGGTCGGGTTGGGCGTCAATCCGCCGGCATAGCCGACCGCCGTCACCCATACGCCCTCGGTCTGCCAGAACAGCCGCTCCGCCCCCCAGAAGCAGCCCATGCCGAACCAGGCCGTTTCCAGCCCTTCCGGATAGGGTCCGTGCAGCGGCCGGCGCGACACGAAATGGTCGGTCGCGGTGGGAATCGGCCGGTCACGTCCCGGCAGCGCCTCCGACGCGGCGGGCATCTTGATCTTCTTGTTGAGAACATCGCCGAGGAAAAACATCATGGTCTCCGTGGCCTGGGCATCACGCAACGCTGGCGCGATCGCCGTGGTTGAACTTCCCTGCAGTGCGCCGCCTGCTTCATCTCTTTGCTCTGCGCAATTCCGGGTGCAAAACCGCTGCGCACCCTTGCTGGAATTGCTAGACGGATACGAGGCCTTTCTCGCGCCGCGGCCGGTAACCGGCCGCATAGGCCAGCAGGGCCAGCACGATAAAGACCGCGAAGCCCGGCATGGCCAGCACGGCGTCGAGCGCGCGCCAGACCCCGTCGCCGGCCCCGCCGCGCACAAAATCCTCCGCGCTCGCCAATGTCTGTGCCGACAAGGTGCGCCAGCTCTCCGCCAGCGGCGTCATGACGACCATGTCGGCGGCGATCGAACGCGTCGCGTCGATCACCACCAGCACGACGGCAACGGCAAGCGCGAAAGTCGCGATCAATCTGAAGACGAAGCGAAACATGCGGCAGTCCGTGGTCGAGTGATATTTCTGAGGCGCATCCGCTTCAGCTTCTTTCTCACGCATGTCCCGTCGGGGGACATGCCCCTAAGATATGGCGGCGCGGCCGCCGCTTCAATCGCGGCCTGACCCGCAACGGCGCGATTGGCATGCGAAAGCGCGAAAGGCTTGCGGATCGGTACAGTTGTGCACTTGGCAGCGGCGGCTTTATCGACTAGATCAGCCGCGCGACCGGCTTGCGAGCCGGCTACGCCCGGACAGGTGGCCGAGTGGTTGAAGGCGCACGCCTGGAACGCGTGTATACGGGAAACCGTATCGAGGGTTCGAATCCCTCTCTGTCCGCCACCTGCCTTCGCGGAAGCCGTTCTCCGCATCTAGCTCCGGTCGAATTTGCCGTTGTTTCCAAGGGATGTGCGGGAGGGGCTGTTAACCGGCCCACCCCCCGAAGGGCGCGCACGCGGTCTCTCAGGGCCGATCTTCTCCCGACCTCATGACTGCGTCGATTTAGGGAATTTTCGACAAGCCAATAAATTTGCGTCGGTTTTTCGCAGTTCCGCTGAACACTTCGATTTCAGGGCCGTACTCCGGAGGAACGGAAATCGAACTTTTGCCGTGCTCAGGTCAGTTGGGCCCCGGCAATAGGGAGAGCCCAAGTTCTCTCAGGAACGCGTTATGCTTCGCCGTTGCCTCCCGAACTTGACCCTCGATCTCGACCAGTTCCTTGTGTGTCGCCGATAGATCGATCGCGACCTCGTCCTCCGCCGTGCTGACGAAGCGCGAGATGTTCAAGTTGAAGTCGTTCGCCTCAATCTCGTCCATCCCTACGCGCCTGGCGTACCGCTCGACGCCCTCTTCTGGGCGCTGTTGATACGTGTCGATGATCTTCGCGATGTGGACGTCAGACAGATAGTTCTGTCGCTTGCCTCGCTCGAAATGCTCGGACGCGTTGATGAAAAGGACGTCGTCGGGCTTCTTGCACTTCTTCAGGACGAGGATGCAGACCGGAATGCCAGTCGAGTAGAACAGGTTCGCCGGCAGGCCGATAACGGTATCGATGTGCCCGTCTTCGAGGAGCTTGCGGCGGATCTTCGCCTCCGCGCCGCCGCGAAACAACACGCCGTGCGGCAGGATGATCGCCATCACACCGTCGTCCTTGAGGTAGTGAAACCCGTGCAGCAGGAAGGCGAAGTCTGCCGCCGACTTTGGGGCCAGCCCATAGTTCTTGAACCGCACGTCCTCGCCCAGCGCCTCGTTCGGGTCCCAGCGGTAGCTGAACGGCGGGTTGGCAACCACCGCATCGAAGTAAGGCTTCTTCGCTGGGTTGATCTCACGGAGCATGTCCCAGTCGTTCGTCAGCGTATCGCCGTGGTAGATCTCGAACTCCGTGTCCTTAACCCCGTGCAGCAACATGTTCATGCGCGCGAGATTGTAGGTGGTGATGTTCTTCTCTTGTCCGAAAATCTTGCCGATGCCGTGGGCTCCCATGCGCTTGCGCACATTGAGCAGCAGCGAGCCCGAGCCGCAGGCGAAGTCCATCACGCTGGCGAGGTGCTTCCGCTTGCCGGTCTTCGGCTCCTGGCTATCGAGCGTGACGATCTCAGAGAGGATGTCCGAGATCCGCTGCGGCGTGTAAAACTCGCCAGCTTTCTTGCCCGAGCCCGCCGCAAACTGACCGATCAGATACTCGTAGGCATCGCCCAGCGTGTCACTATCAGTCGAAAACTCGGCGAGACCTTCGGCAATCTTCGTGATGATCGTGCAGAGCTTGGCGTTTCGGTCTGCATAGCCCTGCCAGCTTAAATTCGAGAAGGTGCGGGGTGGGAACGCCAAGCGTATCTTTGGCCTGTGAGCAACTGCGCGCCATCGACAATTGGCCCGCGGCTTGCTCCATGAGAGAATTTCGCGCGTATACCGCACCCGAAACCCTTCACGCTTTTGGCTAAGGCAAGTGCTGCTTCTGCCAGAAGTCGACGTTGCGGCGCGGCAATCCTCGCGTCCGTTATGCCCTTAGCGATATTCAGCTATCCTCCGATCTAACTTGTCCTTTAGGCAAGATTGCCTCGTGCGGAGCTGCCTCCAATCGACGTTTTCCACTCGACCTATTGCCGAAGCGCAGGTTCCAGCCGGTCCAGCTTGCTCAGCGTTGCCGGAGGCGGATCGACAGCCACACTCCGGCTATCTGCATCGCTGCCGCGGCCGATAGGCAGACCGGCCACAAGCCCCACCTGTCTACCACCGGCGCAACAAGTGCCACGCCGATCGATTGCGAGAGGAAAAGCGCCGTGGCGAACATCGCCACACCTGTCCCGCGCGCGCCGGGCAGGAACTGGGTGGCGTGGACCTGCAGCGGGTTGTGGACGAGGTAGAAGCCGAAGCCCATCATCGTAATGGCGACCGGAATCGACCACAGATACGGGCTGAAGCCCAGCACGAGCAGGCCTGCCGCTGCGACAGGCCCGCCGGCGCGGACGAGCGACAGAGGGCGGAAGCGTTTCAGGAGCCGGCGGACGACGAAGGAATAGATCAGGCCGCCTAGCGCAAAGCAGGCCAGCAGCGCGCCGATCCAGCCGAGCGACAGGCCGAAGCGGGCATGCAAGCTGGCGCCGGCGAAGCTCAGCACGCTGAAGATGGCGATGCCTTCGATCACGACGCCGGCCAGCACGGTGAAGGCGTATCCGTTGCCGCGCAGCGCGCTGATGCTGCCGCGCAGGGCCAAGAGCGCGCTGCCGTCGGATTTCGGCGTCGGGAGGACGTGGCGCGATTCGCGCATCAACGCGGCAGCCACCAGAACGAAGCCTAGCGCGAACACCAGTGTGGTCGTGCGCCATCCGAACGCCTCCGCTAGGATGCCCCCGATGACTTGGCCGAGCAGGCCGCCGGCGATTGTGCCGCTCATGTAGCGGGCCATCACCGACTGGCGGTCGCCCATGGGGATATGGTCGCCGATCCAGGCCATCGCCAACGGCACGATGCCGGACGCAGCGACCCCCGCCAGCATGCGCGCGGCCGCCAGCTCGGAGATCGAACCGGCGAAGCTCGATAGGGCGGTAGCCACAGCACTGAACAGGCAAAGCATGACGATCAGGCGGACCTTGCCCAACCTGTCGCCGAGCAGCCCAACGGCGAGCTGGCAGGTGCCGTAGCCGACCGCATAGGCGGTGATAACAAACGAAGCCTGTCCGATCGTGACGCCGAAATCCTCGGACAGTTTCGGCAGTATGGTGTCCATCGAGCGCAGATTGACGCTGGCCGCGAATCCCGATCCCGACAGGACCAGCACGGTGCGGCTATAGAGCTGGTTAGACGCCCCCCCTTCCATCGCGGCATCTTTCGGCGGGCTTGGGGCGAGAACCTGCTCGGACAAGCGCCCGTCTGAGGTCGTTTTCGCGGCAATTTCTGCGGTAGGCTCAAGCATTCTGCACATCAGATAGGCAATCTCTTAAATCGTCTATTTTTCAGCCATAACAGCTTGACAAGAGGCTGGCGAGAGGAATTTTATAAATTATAAATTAGAAGAAACGCCCAAGGCCGAACGCGATCCTCATCTCCTGCGAATAAGGAACGACCGCCATGCCTACCCTCGGATTTCAGCCGGCTTTCGGCGCCATCAGCCGCCGCGTCCTTCTTCTTTCCGGCATCGCCGGTGCCGCCATGCTGGCTTGTGGCCCGCTTCATGCCCAGGACATGAAGAAGGTCACCATCGTCCTGTCCACGAGCGACCAGGACGTGTCGTACCAACCCTACGGACCGCTCGCCCAGCAGCTCGGATACTTTGCCGATGAGGGTGTCGACGTGACGGTCGAGACGGCCGGCACCAACGGCCAGGTGCTGCAGCTCCTGCTGTCGGGCCAGGCGCAGTTCGCCCAGCTCAACCCCGACAGCATCATGCTCGCCGCGGCCAATGGCGACGTGCCGATCAAGATGATCTACGTGCTCATCCGCAAGAGCATCTACACCGCCGCCGTCATGGGCGACTCGCCGATCAGGGATTTCGGCGATCTCGGGGGCAAGACGGTAGGCATGCCAGCGCTCTCCACCGCGCTCGAGGCGTTCACCAAGATTCGCATGGACGATGACGGCGCCACCGGCGACGCGCGCATCGTGGAGACCGGCTACGGCGTCACTTCGATGGAGGCGCTGAAGAGCGGCACGGTCGACGCCTTTGTCGCCTGGCCGGGCCTCTTCGCCGCCTACCAGAACGCCGGCTACGACCTCAGGCTGCTGCCGTATGGCGACTGGCAGAACGACTACTACGGCATCGGTCTCGCCGCCCGCACGGACTATATCGAGGCAAACCCCGACATCGTCCAAACCATCGCGACCGGGCTCGCCAAGTCTGCTGTCTTCATCAAGGCCAACCCCACGAAGGTCGTTGAGACTTTCTGGGAGGCCTACCCTACGCGTGCGCCCATGCCGGGCGAGGATGTCGCGGTCGCGATGGAGAAGGACATGCGCATCCTAGGCGCCACCATTGGGCAGATGCGCATCGACGAGTTTCCGGCAGACTTTAAATGGGGTTCGCAGGATACAGAGACCTGGGTGCGCCACTACGAGCTCCTGAAGAAGACCGGACAGATCACCGCTGATCTCGATCCAGCTAAATACTTCACCAACGAATTTAACGACAAGGCCAATGAGTTCGACCACGGCGCCGTCGTAGAGGCAGCGAGCCAATGAACATGCAGTTCCATGAGCCGACGGCGGTGTCGAACACCGCCGCGAAGGCCAGCCCGATCCATGTCTCGGCGGTCAGCAAGATCTTCAAGACGCGCACCGGCGAGGAGGTCACCGCGCTTGCCGACACGACGTTCAAGCTGGCTAGCGGCGAGTTCGTCTCGATCGTCGGCCCGTCAGGCTGCGGCAAGTCGACCGTGATGCGCATCATTGCAGGGTTGATCGAGCCCAGCCAGGGCGCGGTCCTGCTCGGCAAGGAAGTGGTCACGGCCCCGTCGCCGGAAATCGGCATCGCCTTCCAGAAGGCGGTGTTGCTGCCTTGGCTCTCGGTCGAGCGCAACATTGCGCTGCCCGCCGAACTTGAGGGCAAAATGTCGAGGGGCGAGATCGCCGATCGGGTCGAGCGCCTGCTGGCGATGGTCCGCCTCAAGGGCAACGCCAAGCGTTTCCCTGGCGAACTCTCTGGGGGCATGCAGCAGCGCGTGTCGATCGCGCGGGCACTCATGACGCAGCCTTCTGTGCTTCTGATGGACGAGCCTTTCGGCGCGCTCGACGCGCTGACCCGCGAGCACATGCACGACGAGCTGCTCGCGATCTGGGAGCAAGGCCACCCGACGGTGGTGTTCATCACGCATGACATTGCCGAGGCGGTCTATCTTTCCGACCGCGTGCTGGTGATGGCTGCCCGTCCGGGCCGCATCATCGCCGATATCGAGATCGACCTGCCTCGGCCTCGCCGCGCTTCGCTGCGGGGGGAGTCCCGGTTCGCCGCGCTCGGCGCCGAGATCCGCGATCTCATCCCGCACTAAACCGGAGAAAGCCATGACGATGACCACCGACAAGGCGGCCGGCGCTACCCCGCAAGGCAGGCGCTCGGGCGGGATCCAGAACTCCCGCGCCGCCGTGTACGCGCAGAACATCGGCATCAAGCTGCTGCAGCTACTTGCCGGCCTGTTCGCCTGGGAACTCGCGGTGCGCGGTCTCAATGTCGACCCGCGCATCGTGCCGTCACCGATCGTGGTGCTGGAGATGCTGTTGAGCCTGATAACGTCCGGCATACTGCTCAGCGCCATCTGGATCACGATGGCCGAGACGTTGATCGGTTTCGCCATCGGCGCGGTCCTCGGCATCTTGCTGGCCGTCATTCTGTCGGAAATGCCGGTGCTCAAGGCGATCTTCCAGCCCTACATCGTCGCGCTGCAGGCCGTGCCTAAGGTGGCGGTGGCGCCGCTGTTCCTGATCTGGTTCGGCTTCGGCATGGAATCGAAGATCGCGTTGGTCATCAGCATCCTTTTCTTTCCCGTGCTCGTGAACACGATCGCCGGTCTGGAAAGCACGTCCGAGGACCAGATCGAACTGATGAAGGCCTACCGTGCCTCGCGCTGGCAGACGCTGGTGCGGCTCAAGGCCTATGTCGCGCTGCCTTTCGTGTTCGCCGCCTTCGAGGTCAGCCTCGTGCTGGCGCTGACCGCCGCCGTCGTCGCCGAACTGCTCGGCTCGGGCACGCTGGTCGGCCTGGGGACGCTTATCAAGATCTACGATGCGCGCATGAACTCTGCGGGGATCTTCGCGGTGCTGATCGTGCTCTCCGTCCTCGGCGTCATCCTGCACACGCTGGTGCTCGTCGCCTCCCGCTATTTCCTCGGCTGGAGCCGGCCACGCGGCAAATGAGCCGCGCCGCCCCTTCCTCCTCATACCAGAAAGACCTTTCAGCATGTCCCAATCTGAAACCATGCACCTCGCAGTCGACTGCTCGTTCATCCACACCGACCATCTGTGGGCGATGCCTGGCTCATGGGTGAACTACCAGTACTACGGTCCGGATTTTTACGAGGAGATCGCGCGCATCGCGCAGCGCGGCTTCTTCGATATGGTGTTCTTCGGCGACGCTGCCGAGACCCCGGAGAGTTTTGGCGGTAATTACGACGTGCCGCTGCAGCAGGGCATCCGCTGGCCCAAGCACGACATGATGCCGATGATCCCGCTCATGGCCAAGGCCGCACCCAATGTCGGCTTCGGCATCACCGCGTCCACCACTTACCAGCATCCGTTCCACGTTGCCCGGCTGTTCTCGTCGCTCGATCATGTCATCGGCGGGCGCATCGGCTGGAACGCGGTGACCTCAGCCTACAAGAACGAGGCGGCCAACTGGGGCTTTGACAAGATGATGCCCGCCGTCGAGCGCTACGAGAAGGCGCGCGAGCACATGCAGGTCGTGTCCGCGCTGTGGGACAGCGTCGAGCCCGACGCCATTATCATGGACCGCGAAAAGGGCATTTTCGCCGATCCGTCGAAGGTCCACCTGATCAATCACGAGGGCAAGTATTTCAAGGTTCGCGGGCCGCTGCCTTGCCTGCCGTCGCCGCAGGGGCGCCCGATCGTCATCCAGGCGGGACAATCGGACGACGGAATGAACCTCGCCGCCAAATATGCCGACATGCAGTTCGTCTCGCGCCGCACCCTGAAGAGCATTTCAGAGCACCGGGCGGTGCTCGACGAGCTGACGGTGAAGCACGGCCGCAGCCCGCGCGATCTCGGCGTATTCTGGTCCGTGCGAGTCCAGGTCGGCGACACGAAGGAAGACGCCATGCGCAAGGAGCGCCGCTTCCTCGACGAGCTGCCGGAGAATGCCGGTATCATCGAGCTGTCCTTTATGTACGGAGTGGACTTTGCGAAATTCGACGGCAAGCTGAAGCTCTCGGAACTGCTCGCGACGGTCCAGGAGCAGCAGGTCCACTGGGGCACCTTTCAGGAATTGGTGAAGACGGAAGGCGCGGATACGACGCTCGAGGAGGTCGGGCGCCGATTCATCTCGGAGCGCTCCAACCGCGTCATCGGGTCCGTGACGGAGGTGGCGGATCATCTGGAGGCCGTGCACGAGGCAGGCGGAAAGAATGGCGGGATCATCCTCGCCAAGAATTTCGCCGCGCCCGGCCAGTTACGCGACTTTGCCGAGCTGGTGGTTCCCGAGCTGCAGCGCCGGGGACTTGTGAGGACGAAATACGCATCCAGCACGCTGCGCGGCAATCTGAACAACTGAGCACGCGGCACCAATGGGAGGAGACAGCATGAGACAAGCGCACGCACTCAGTTTCGACGGCGCGCAGCAATCAGGAGGCGAGGTGGAAAGCCTGGCCTCCCGCATGAGGGCAGACAATCCGAGGCGACAGACGCTGAAGCAGCGGGCGCGCGAAGGCATCCTGGCCGCCATCCTGAGCGGGCGGGTGCGGCCGGGCGAAAAGCTCCTGCAGAAGGAGCTCGCGGAGGGGCTTGGCATCTCGATCACGCCGGTGCGCGAGGCCCTCAACGAGCTGGGCGCCGAAGGCTTCGTGCATCTCGACCCGCATCGCGGCGCAGTCGTGCGCAAGATGAGCGAGAGCGAGATGGTTGAGATGACGCTCATCCTCGACGCGCTGATCCCGCTTTCAGCGCGGCTGATCGCGGAGAACATCACCGACGCTGAACTGGACCATGCGACCGCGCTGCAGGACGAGCTGGAGCAGCTGACGGACATCACCGAGTTCGTGCGGCTCAACCGCGTGTTTCACGCCTTCCTGACGGACTGTGGGCGTGCGCCGCGGCTGAGCAGCATCATCAATCCGCTGCGCGATTCGCAGTCGGTGATGCTCAACATCACCGTCCGCCGGATCGACGACCGCCTTAACCAGGCGAACCGCGAGCACCGAGCGCTTCTGTCGGCCCTGGCGGAGCGAGACGTCGAAGGTACGGTCGCGGCCATGGCCGAGCATGCAAGGCCGAACCGCAACGCGATCCGCAAATTCTTCGAAGAGCAGAAGCGGTCGACATGACCGCTCCCTGGTCGCCATTCCCATGAGCAGAGGTGAACCATGACCATCCTGATCGACGTTCCGAACGACGCGCGCGCGCTGCGCGATGCCTTCGCCTGCTATCCGAGCGGCGTCACCGCGCTTTGCGCGGTGGTGAACGGCACGCCGATCGGCATGGCCGCGTCGTCCTTCACGTCGGTTTCGGTGGAGCCCCCGCTGGTCTCGGTCTGCATCCAGAACAACTCCGCCACCTGGCGGCATCTGAAGGACGCGTCGCGGATCGGCGTCTCAGTGTTGGGCGCGAACCATGACGCTGCCTGCAAGAGCCTGTCATCGAAGAATGGCGACCGCTTCGCCGGGCTCGACTGGAGCGCGACCGAACAGCGCGCGATCTTCATCAATGGCGCGACGGCCTATCTCGACTGTTCGGTCTATACGAGCTTCGAGGCCGGCGACCACGCCATCGTGCTCCTGCGCATCCACGCGCTCGGTACCTGTCCCGACATCGAGCCGCTGGTCTTCCACGGTTCGCGGCTGCGCCGGCTTTCGCCCATCCCGTCCTGACGTATTCAACGACGCGGTCGCACGAACGGCCACGCGGTCCCGGAGGGGACGCCACGGAGGGCGCTCGCCATTTCTCCAGTAAGAGCGCGCCCGTGTCAGAATCAGAAACGATCCATCTCGCCATCGACAGTTCGTTCATCCACACGGACCACATGTGGTGTACGCCGGGCTCGTGGGTGAACTATCAATACTATGGGCCGGACTTCTACGAGGAGATGGCTCGCATCGCCCAACGCGGCTTCTTCGACATGATCTTCTTCGGCGACGCCGCCGAGACCCCTGAGAATTTCGGCGACGGCTACGTCACCCCGCTACGGGAAGGTTATCGCTGGCCCAAGCACGACATGATGCCAATGATCCCGATGATGGCGAAGGCGGCGCCCAATCTGGGCTTCGGCATCACCATGTCGACCACATACCAGCATCCCTTCCACGTCGCGCGGCTGTTCTCGTCGATGGACCACGTCACGGGCGGGCGCATTGGCTGGAATGCGGTGACTTCGGCCTACAAGAACGAGGCGGCGAACTGGGGCTACGACACGATGATGCCGCCGGACGAGCGCTACGAGAAGGCGCGCGAGCACCTGAAGGTTGTCACCGAGCTGTGGTCGAGCGTCGAGCCGGACGCCATCATCATGGACCGCGAGAAGGGTATCTTCGCCGACCCGTCGAAGGTCCACCTGATCAACCATGAGGGTAAGTACTTCAAGGTGCGCGGGCCGCTGCCGGTGCTGCCCTCGCGCCAGGGGCGGCCCGTCATCATCCAGGCCGGCCAGTCCGGCGATGGCATGAATTTGGCGGCGAAGTATGCCGACATGCAGTTTGTGTCCCGGCGCACCAACACGAGCATCGCCGCCCACCGAGCGGTGCTCGACGATCTGACCGTGAAGCACGGCCGCAGGCCACGCGACCTCGGCGTGTTCTGGCAGGTGCGCGTGGTCGCCGGCGACACTAGGGAAGACGCGATCCGCAAGGAGCGCCGCTTCCTTGAAACGATGCCGGACAATGCCGGCCTGATCGAACTTTCGTTCCAGTTTGGCTTCGACTTTTCCAAGCTCGACGGCAAGATAAAGCTGGTCGACATGATCGACGTGATCAAGTCGCAGAAGACCTATTGGGGGCCGTTCGAGGAGCTTCTCAACACCGAGGACCCGAATACCGAGATCGAGGACCTCGGCCGACGCTGGATCACCGAGCGGTCCAACTTCGTCGTCGGCAGCGTCAAGGAGGTGGCCGACCACATCGAGGGCGTGCACGAGGCGGGCGGCCGGAATGGCGGCATCATCCTGACCAAGAGCTACGCCGCGCCGGGCGCGCTTCGCGACTTCGTCGAGCTCGTGGTGCCGGAACTGCAGCGTCGCGGAGTGCTGCGGACCAAATATTCCCACAACACGTTGCGAGGGAACCTGAACAATTAGGACTCGGTGCTTACATTCGCTGCATGTGCTGGATCGGATCAGCCGCGTTGGCCGGGCTAACAAGAAGGGCGCCGACGTTCAGCTTGACTGCATGGAATCCTGGGCAAGCATGCCCGGTAGAGACTGGGCCCGCGCGGCCCTCCCCGCCGAGCGTTCCGTCGCCTCGCTTGAGGTCTCCGAGCAGCGGGCATCGCAAAACTGCAGATCAACGGTCTGCGACGGCACACCTGGAAGCGAGTGCCGCGGAAGTTTTCTTCGCCGCCACAAGGCGCCCATGACGGCTCGCCAGTTCCGTCATGGGCGTTTTGAATGCCTCCGCGTGACGACGTCCATTCCTTCGTCCTTCGGTCGAACGCCAAGCACCGAAACGGCCGGCGGCTGCGATGGGACCAGAACGCGAGCGTTACGGCCGGTGTCATAACGCCTGATCTCACCGCCGCTCAGTGACTGCCACCGCCAAACGATCTGCCGCAAAGTAGAGCCCGACCGAGAGCGCGGTGGCAACGAGGCTGGCAGCCAGCGCCTTGTCCATCTGCAGGTCAGAGCTGGCGATGTCCAGCACCTTGCCCAAACCATCCATGGCCATGAGGAACTCGGCTATCATTGCCGCAAGTACCGCCTGCGGCGCCGCGATACGCAAGCCCGTCAGCCAATGCGGAATTGCCGCTGGCATGGCTAGGTGGCGAAGGTAGGCCCAACGCGAGGCACCCAGCGCGCGGAATACGTCTACGCATGCAGAAGGCAGGGCGCGCAGGCCTGTCAGGGTGAATACATAAATCGAGAAGAAGGTGATCAGCGCGACAACAATCACCGCCGTTTGCAGTTGATAGCCGAACAACCGCAGCAGGATCGGGATGATCGCCACGATCGGCACCGAAGAAAAGATCAGGCTCAGCGGAGCGAGCATGCCGCTCAACAAGCGAGAGGACCAGGCGGCCACCGCGATCAGCGTGCCACAGAGCGCGCCGAGAGCGAGCCCCGCCAGCGCCAGTCCCAAAGTGTAGGTCGCGTTCAGCAGAAAGAACACGGGATCAGCTGCAAGCTGGCGCAAGACGCTCAGCGGATCAGGCAACACGATGGTGTTGAAGGCACTGGCGCTTACCCAGACTTGCCACAGGACGACCAGGACCAGAAGACCGGCGGACTGAAGCAGGACGTCGCCTATGGCGCGTCCCGGAACCGATGACAGGGTTGCGGCGAAGGGCATGGCTCTAGTCTCCATAGCGTCTGATCGCGAGACGCTCCAGCGCTCCGAAGGCGGCGAAGAGGACCACGGAGACGATCGAGGCTAGAATGACAGATCCCCAGAGCAGGGTGATCTGGAAATTCTGCATTGCGCTGACGATCAGGACCCCAAGGCCCCGCGGCGCCCCAAACCATTCACCGAGGATCGCACCGATGGTGGCGGGCGGTGCGGCCATCCTGAGCCCCGTGAGGAAGTTGGGAACTAAGGAAGGGATCAGAAGCCGCAGCAGGATCTGGCCACGGGAGGCGCCGAACACCTGAAACAAGTCGTGGCGAGCCGGCGGAGCGGTGCGCAGGCCGGCATTCAAGGAAACGTAAATGACGAAAAAGACGTTGAGGGCCGCCAGCGCCGCAGGTGCTGCGCTGTAGCCCAGCAGCACCATGAATAGCGGCGCCAGTGCAATTGGCGGCGTGGCGTTGATGACCGCGGCCGTCATATCGGTGGTTGCCCGAGTCGCGGGAATTATCGCCACCAGTGCCGCGCCAGCCACACCCACCGCCGCCCCCGCAAGGTAGCCGAGGAACACGGCCTCTGCCGTGGCGGCTAGCGCCCTTCCGTACAAAGCGACTCGCGACCGATCGGCCATAAAAGCCACGATCTCGCTGAGGCTCGGCCATGCAGCGCCGGCAAGCCGATAGGCGCCGACGATTTCCCATCCGACCAGCAGCAACAGAAGGCCAAGGGCCCCGTGAGCCATGTTTCGCGTTTTGTCCGAAAGCGCCATTCAAGCGGCCTGGTGGTTGGGGTCGAGGCCGCGCAGTGCATCGGTCAGGTCGTCGCAGAGGCGATGGAACTCGGCACTGCGTGACATCTCGCGTGTACGCGGTCTTCCAAACGGAACGTCTACCGTACGCAGGATGCGCCCTGGCCTTCCGCTGAGAACCACAATCCGATCGGCAAGATAAAGCGCCTCGTCGACCGAGTGTGTCACCAGCACGGTAGTAATGGAGTTCTGCTGCCATATGCGCTGCAGTTCATCGTTGAGGTGGCGCCGCGTTACCGCATCGAGCGCGCCGAACGGTTCGTCCAGCAATAGCACCTCCGGCTGGAGCGCCAGCGCCCGCGCGATGGAGGCGCGCTGGCGCATCCCGCCCGAGAGCTGCTTGGGCCTGGCGTCTGCGAATTCGCTCAACCCGACCAGGGAGAGAAGCTCGTTCACACGGGCGCGATCCACCGCGATACCCGCCAGTCGGAATGGAAGAGCCACGTTGTCCAAGATCGATAGCCAAGGCAGTAGCGCATGGTCTTGGAACGCCACGCCGAGCCTATGGGATCGCGCCATGTCGGACGCCGGGCGATTTTCGATCTGGATAATCCCGCTGCTCGGCTCTTCCAAAGCGGCCATCAAGCGGAGGAGCGTGCTCTTTCCGCAGCCGCTTGGACCCAGCAGAGCAACGAACTCACCGTCTGCGATGTCCAGACTGATGTCATCAAGCGCCGTCACGGAGCGCCCCTTGAGATCAAAGGACTTGCTGACGCCTCGAATGGAGATGGCGGCTGGGCCAGATGCCCTGTCGCCAGATTCAGATCGATGCATGCGCTTCTTCAACGATAGAGAGGTCGATGATGGAGTCGGGAGCGGGCAGCTTGTCCCTGCCTGTGGCGCGGGCGGCCGCATACATGGGACCGGCGATCTCGCTGAGATCGAGCGCGAGCAACTTTCGACCGTCACCGGCGACGGTCAGAGGAATCTGCGCTTCGGCCTGCCGGGTCTGCTGGTCCATGTCGAGGCCATAATCCGCGCCGAATTCTTCTACAGAAAGCTTCGCCGCGTAGGCCGGATCTTTGTCGTTGTCGAAGGTTCCGCGGATCAAGGCGCGCGTGAAACCAACAACATCGTCGCGCCGGCTCTTGATGAATTCGCGCTTGGCGAAAAGCACGGCGCCGTAGCTGCGATAGCCGAGATCGTCAAAGCTCACGAAATGGAAATCCTTTCCACGAACCATCCCCTTCTGCTCGAGCGAGACGGCCTCGTTAGTACTAAAGCCGGTGAAGCCGTCCGCCTCGCCGGCTAGCAGTGGCTCGGGCGAGTAGCCCGCCGGTACCATCTCCCAGTCGTTCGGCAGGCCATTCAGCGCGAGAGTGGCCTCGATGGAGCTGCGCTGGCTGGCGCCTTGGCCGAGAATCCGCGCGCCCACGATATCCTTTGGTGCGAGGATCGGGCGGGCCGGCATCGACAATATGCCGAGCGGCGCCCGAGGAAATGTGGCCGAGAACGCAACCATGTCGTTTCCCTGAATGACTGCGTCAAGGAACGGGATCCAGGCGGAATAGCCGATGTCATCCTTGCCGGCTGAAACGCTCACGACTGGCTGGGGTGTGTTCGGGCCGCCTGCGGAGACCTCGATCTCCAATCCTTCTTCAGTAAAGTAGCCCTTCTTGGTCGCGATCCATAAAGCGCCGTACTGGACGTTTTTGATCCAGTTGAGCTTTACGCCCAGCCGCCGCCGATCATTCGCAAGCGCAGGCCTCGGCAAAAGCCCCGTCATCGATCCTGTCACGGTCAAGGCCGCAGCGCCGAGCAGTCGGCGTCGGTTAAGTTTCATTGCCCAATCCTCTTCGTCATCTGCGTATGGCTCGCGCCCGGTGATCGTCGGAAAGTCCCACGCGCGGCGGCGCGGGCTTTCCAGAAAGCTTCAGAACGGTGCCTCGCCCTTTACCGACGTGCGCCAGATCAGCCGCCGGTAGCGATCGCGGTCATATTCGGTTGCGCTATGCATGGTGGTCCGGTTGTCCCAGATGACCACATCGCCCGGACACCACTTCAGTGCGAACTGGTTTTCGGGTGCCAGGACGGCGGCGAAGAGCTTGTCCAGCAACGTGCGGCTCTCGGCAGGGTCCATTCCTTCGATGCCGACGATGCAATCGCCACCCAGGTAGAGCGACTTTCGTCCTGTCAGAGGATGCGTACGCACGAGCGGGTGCACAACGTCGGGCACCTGCTGGCGCTGAGCGTCCGTCAGAGCGGTGGTGACCGCATTGTCCTTTATGTAGTTCGCGTTGCCCGTGCGCATATATACGTAGCTGTGGACAGCCATTTTCCTTTCGAGGCGAGCCTTTGTCTCGGGATCGAGCCGGTCGTAGGCCTGCTCGGTGCTGGCGAAGAGGGTGTCGCCGCCCTCCGGCGGTGTCTCCACCCCGTGCAGGAGGGTATAGGCAGTCGGTTGCGCAAGATAGGACTGGTCGGTGTGCCATCCGAAACCATCCTTCGGGTTGCCGACAGGCTTGCCGTCCTTGACGATGTTGGAGATGACATAGATCTCCGGAACTTCGTCCATCCGATACTGATCGAGCACATGGTATTCGAGGTCGCCGCAGAAGCGGCTGAACTCACCGAACTGCTGCGGAGTCAGGGTCTGGCCATGGAAGACGACAACCCCATGGCGGCAAACCTCCGACAGGAAGGCGTCCCGGTCAGAGAGGCGGGAAAGCCCACCTAGATCAAAGCCGTCTACCTCGCCGCCGAAGCTGCCGGGTAGTGGACGCACCTCGAAAGGAACGCCTCGTGTCTCAGCCGCCATTGTCATCGCCATTTCCTGCCACCTGCTTGCTAAAGAACTGGTCCGATAATGGCGTCTGGATGGCTCACATCAAGCAGAGAACTTGGTAACTGTAATTGCCGAAATTAGGTCATTTATGGATATCATTGCTCGCCAGGGCGGCCCGGATGTGTTCGATCAGGCTGCCGGCGGCAGGGGAAAGATGTCTCGATTGGCGGATGCTGACGACGAGTTGCTGCTGCTGGATCTGACGATCGACGACAGGCACGAATACCACTCCGGCTTCTTCGGCCGCATTGATCGGTGCGAGGTGCTTCGACACCAGTGCCAGACCGATGCCTGCGGAGGCCATGCTGCGCATCATCTCGTAGGATGTGGTCGATACGACCACGTTCGGCTGCGCGATTGCCCTCCCAAACACCCGGTCATACTGCATCCGCAGGTCCGAGTTCGGCGCCGGCATCACCAGCGGATACTGTGCGCAGTCGACAATGCGGACCTTCTCCATGCCGGCTAAAGGGTGGTCTTCGCGCATCATCGCGTAAGTAATGCGCTCTAGCCGCGTCACATGCAGAAGATCGGGCATCCGCGGTGGGTTAAAGGTCATGACCACCTCCACCACGTCCTTGAGAAGGAGATCCAGCAGCACAGGCGACGGCGCGACGGTGATGTCAAATGTGATGCCGGGCAGCTTGCTGTGGAACTCACTCAGAAGCGTCGGAACGAAGTCACGGCTGAACGTCTCCGGCACGCCGATGCTTACATTGCCACGTCGAAGGCCTTTGAGGTCACTGACCTTCTCCGTTGCCCGCTTCATTTCCCGTATTACCGCGCGTGCATGCAGCAGAACCGCTTCGCCGGCTGCGGTAAGACGCAGCCGGTTGCGCCCGCGCCGCCGCTCGAAAAGTGGAGCCCCCAGTGAATCCTCGAGTTGCACGATCTGCCGGTTGACAGCGGAAGCCGCGATGTTGAGCACCTCAGATGCGCGTCTGAAGGAGCCGGTCTCGGCGACGGCTATAAAATAGCGAAGGGCGCTTGCATTGAGTAACACGGTCAAAAACAGTCCTACTTGGCGTTGGCGCATTAGAGCCGCCGCTTCAGCCGGCAGCGGCCCCATGGGTGACGAACTTTGTCGGGGGCACCAATCATGCTCGTCAGGTCGAAGCAAGCGCCTGCCCCTCACCTGTTCTTTCGCAAGCAAGATGTCGTATGAACAGAAGGAAAGTGGCCTCGGTGGCCGCTGCCACAGGTGAGACTTCCCCGGAGAGAAGTCGCCCCAGGCCTCATCGCATTGTTGCCTAAAGTATGTGGAGAAGTTTGGATTGCAGTCCCCTCCCCTCCGCCATAATATCAAATAAATCAATATGTTAAGCCATATTTGCGGGTCTTGCCATAACGGATGTCAGTTCCGTGAAATTTTTGCATGAGGCGCGGATTGTCGGCGGGCTCGCGTCAAGGATATTTGTCTACGGCGTCGTTATCGATTTTGTGGTAACTAATTGATATTGCATAGAATTTACTGATTTTAGACCATTAGGCTGCCAATATGGCTCTCGAACGGGAGGGCCTACGGTGGCGCGAACTTTAATTGGACAATTGATTCTACGCCTCCGCGCTGAAGGGCTCGGCGAGGCGAAGTCCGTTGTCGGCGTCATGGGAGATATTGAGCGCGCCGCCCGCCGGGTTGGTGCCGGCGGCGTTGGCTCTTGGGGCATCGGGTTCCAGAAGAACCTGGATAAGCTCAAGCTTGCCCAATCCACCAAGCGCAAGGCGATCGCGCAGGAGATCGAGGCAAAGGCCATGGACCTCGCCTATGTCAATCCGCTGCTCTGGGCCCAGCGCATCATCATCATCGACAAGAAGGTGAAGGGGTTCCACATGTCGCCAAGCTCGCTGATCGGCCGCGACATGGCCGAGCTCTGGCTCAGCGAATGACCGCCTGACGCCAACACGTTTCCTTAAGGCCCCAATCGTCCAGCAGTTGGGGCCTTAAGTCTGCCTTGTCGTCCTGGTCGATGCGGACAGTGTCGTTGCAGGCGGACCTTCGAGGACGAACTCTGCACGCACGCCCGCGCGACCCGGTTCTCCCGAGCATCGGCCCCGGCAGGACACAGAGCGGTTGTGGTCCTTGGAATGCGATCGCGAGCAGCAACATTCGAGATGTGGATACCTGTCTAGCGAACCAGACTGCCCGCAGAACGGACCGTCTGATCCATGGCGCCAAACAGCTGCCGGCCATTGTTGTCCAACGCTTCCATGCGCACCCGATCGCCGAACGACATGAATGGTGTGAGGGCTTCTCCCTCGTCCAGGATTTCGATCGCGCGCCGCTCGGCGATACAGGACGATCCAACCTCGCGGAAATTTTCGTTGGAGACAGTTCCCGATCCGATGATGGTGCCTGCGACCAGATCACGCGAATAGGCGGCATGCGCGATCAGCTGGTCGAAAGCCTCCGCCATCCCGTAGCCGTTGGCATTCCCGAAGCGCTTGCCATTCAAGTCGACCTGAAGAGGCAGCGCAACCTGATGGTCACGCCACGCATCGCCCAATTCGTCGGGCGTGATCGCAACCGGCGCCATCGAACAATGGGGCTTGCATTGCAGCCAGCCGAATCCCGTCTTCATCTCGATCGGGGCTAATCGCCGCAAACTCCAGTCATTGATCTGCACGATCAACTTGATGTGCTTTTGGGCATCAAGGGCTTTCGTTCCCATCGGTACGGCGTCCGTAACAACACCGAACTCGCCCTCAAAGTCGATCCCATCCTCTTCCGACGGCAAATGCACATCTTCAGTCGGCGACAGGAAGTGGTCTGACACGCCCTGGTACATCAGTGGCCGATTGCTTCCGCCTTTGGCGTCTGCGCCAAAAACCTTTGCCAGCAAGGCGCCGTGACTGTCATATGCCGAGCCGTCAAGCCACTGCCACGCGCGGGGCATGGGGGCGAGCGTCTTCGAGGCATCAAAGCTAACCGTATTCTTCGCAGCTCCCTCGTTCAGGGCCGCATATTCAGTTTCCAGTCGAGGAGCTAGTTGCTGCCAATCATCGAGCGCGGACTGAAGTGTTTGAGCGGCTGCCGCAGGCGCTGAGAGCTTGTTGTCGCGGGACACCAGGTGAAGGCGGCCGTCCTTCGACCCGTTCGGCAAAGTCGCAAATCTCATTCAGTTACCCTCGTGCATATTCTCTGCGGTTCAGCCAATCGAGATGGGCGTTGCACATGATGGCGCGGGTCGTGCCGCGCCATCGGGGAAGGCTCGTCAGCCGTCTTGGAGACAGGTTTTCTCGATCCCGCGGCTAATTCAGCCGGAATATTTCCTTGGCCTCAGTGGGGGATGCGATCTCCCGACCCATCGATTCCGCAAGAAGCCTGACGGCTGCGACTAGGTCGCGATTTCGCTGCGCAGGAAGACCGTCCGGGCCGTAGATATTGTCTTCGAATCCCACCCGCACGGTGTCGCAACCCATTGCCAGTCCCAGTGCAGCTATCCTGAATTGCGCCTTGCCTGCCCCCAAGACGCCCCAGCGCGCATTGGGAAATAGTCGCGCCTGCTCATCCCGCGAATAGACGAGGGAACGCGCGGTGGCCGGCGTGTTGCCGATGCCGCCCCCATGCAGCATCCAAAGATTGTCCGCGTTTCGATCGAAAACGCCCTCGTCAGCCAACCGGGACAGGCGGTGCACCACGTTGATTTCCACCAGTTCGTACTCCACCGTTGACCCCTGTGCGTAGACGTGCGGGAGCGTTTTTCGTAGGAAGTCCGGAGAGTTGACGTAGGGTGTCTCCGTCGGATAGCCGCCGTCGGGATGCCAAAAATCCGTGGAACCCGCTGCAATGCCATACAGGTCCGGCTTCGGGTCGATTGTCAGGAGGGCGAGCCGCTCCGCATCCGTGGGCCAGATCATTTCACCTGTGGCCGGGTCGCGCCGAACGCCGATGCCGTTGGTGGTCTGGATCAAGATATCGTTGCTGGCGCGGATCCGACGGATAATGTCGGCGTATATCGCGACGTCACCGGTGTTTTTCCCCAGCGCATCGCGAGCGTGCACGTGGACGATGGCCGCTCCGGCTTCACGTACCTGGGCGGCGTCTTCGGCAATTTCTTCCGGGGTGACCGGCACGAACGTTCTACCGCTCGACTGCTGCATGCCCCCATTGACGGCGGCAACGATCGCAACCTTACCAAACATGAACTCCTCCAAGCGGCTTGCAAATCTCACAATGTGGCTGGCAATCTAGTTGCGCGATTATATATGTAAAGAAAATTTTTATCGATAAAATGAGAGGCAGCGACGGATGACCGCCGGAGACGACACCGCGATTGATGGCGCCACCCAGGTTGCTCAAGCCGCCGCGCTGATCGCACGCAACATCAGATCCGGCCAATACCCGCCCGGGCAGAAGCTGAAGATCAGAACCCTGGTAGAGGAAACGAAGCTCGGCGCGACGCCGCTTCGCGAAGGGCTGTCGCGCCTGATATCCCGCGGATTGGTTCGCGCAACGGATGGCAGAGGGTTCAGGGTCGCCGAAGTCAGCAGGGGGGACCTGGATGATATCATGCGCACCCGGCTGCCGCTCGAGATGGACGCCCTGGCCCTGGCCATAAGCAAAGGCAACTCCCACTGGCAAGCTGCAGTGGTCGGCGCGCTGCATCGCTTGGTGACATACGCTTCGTGGGCCCCGGACGACCCCTATGAGGCAGCGCTCGGATTTGACGAGGTCCACAAGGCTTTTCACCTCACTCTGGTGTCTGCCTGTGAAAGTCCCCGCATGCTCGAATTTCTTGATATTCTTTACGATCAGGGCTTCAGGTATCGCCATCTGATGCTTTCGACCGTCGAACCTAGAAAGCGGCTGTCCGACCCGCATCGCAATGCCGAACATGAAGCGCTGGCCCGCCATGCAATCGACGGCGAGACGGCTTTGGCGCAGGCAGTTCTGCGGCGCCACCTCGAGAGCTTTTCGGCGGATGTATTTAAGGCCCCGAACATGCCTGAAAGTGCCGAGGGCACGCTATCGGCCGAGGCGGTATAGTCTGCCGGCCAGGCAACACGGCCCGGGATGCTCAGGAAGCCGAACTCCGGTGGGGCAGGTGTCCCGATCTCCGATCTGGCGCGCTACCTTCCGGCTGACGCCAACGGAACCAATGCAAACGACGCGATAGCACAGGCGAGAAAGCGTTCTGGGTACGTGATGCCGCGCCCTCCAAATAAAAAGAAAGGAGGAAGCGTATTGACTTTTTATCGTGACATAAGCTTTTTATCGATAAAATCGTCGTACTCGGGCTAGCAAACAACCCTTGACACCCACGACCCGAAGATCCGGGTCTTCGTCTCAGGAGGAGTTTTGAGGACCGCGCGGGTCGATCGCAGAGTTGACGTTTGTGGAGGAGGACGTTCCGATGCCTATTTCAATTGAGCGCAGTATCATCAACCGCCGCACGGTGCTCACCGGTGCCGCGGCAGCCGGCGGCGCGTTCTTGCTGCCCGCCTCCGTGCGCGCCCAAAGTGGTTCGCCTGCGAGTGGCGGTACCTTGCGCATTGCGATGCCTTATAATCCCGCTGCCCTCGATCCGGTGACAGGACGGAACAACACCGATTTTTACACGCTGTTCACCTTGTACGACGCGTTGCTCGACTTTGATCCGGAAACGCTCGAGCTGAAGCCGATGCTGGCAAAGTCCTGGGAGTTCAAGGACCCGACCACGCTGGTTCTGGAACTGCAGGAGGGCGTCGAATTCCACGACGGCGAGCCATTCAACGCCGAGGCCGTCGTGTTCCATCTCGACCGCTGCAAGAATTATGCGCGTTCCAACATCAAGGCGGACGTTGCGACGATCGACACTGTCGAAGCGACCGGGCCCTACCAGGTCACCATCAAGACCAAGCGCCCCGATATCTCATTGCCTGTCGTGCTGTCCGACCGCCCCGGCTGCATCGTGTCGCCGAAATCGGTGAAGGAAGCGGCCGATGGCAATGTCGATCGTGCGCCCGTTGGCACCGGACCCTTCAGGTTTGTTGAGTGGAAGGACAACGATCTCATCAAGGTCGAGAGGAACACGAACTATTGGGGCGATGCGCCATATCTGGACGCCATCGACCTCCGCATCATCAATGACCGCAATACCGTCGGACGCACGGTGACCGCAGGAGAAGCCGATTTGGGCCTAAATCTGCCTGCGTTGCAGATGGCCGTGATCAAGCGAGGAGACGCTGTCGTCGCGGGCGCGACGCCGTCTCTGATCTACTACAGCTCGATGATGAATTATAAGGACGGGCCGTTGTCAGACCTGCGCGTCCGCCAAGCCATGAACTGGGCGCTGAACCGCGAGGACATCAGCCGGGTAATTACAGCTGGCCTTGGGCAGGCTCACTGCAGCATGTTCCCCTCAGGCTTTTGGGCAAACGATCCCGAAACTGAGCACTTCTATACCCATGATCCCGACAGAGCGAAGTCGCTGCTGAAGGAAGCTGGCCACGCCAACGGGCTTGAAGTCGAGACGTGGACATGGGCCGATCAGGCTGCTGTCCAGTCCCAGGAAATTATCAGCGGGCAGCTGGCGGAGATTGGCATTCGACTGAAGGTGACACCCGCGCCTCCGCCTCAAGCGATGCAGAACTTCCTCGGCGAGAAGCGGGGCCATCAACTTCTATCGCCCGTCGGTGGCCTTCTGGATCCAAGCCTTCAGTATCATCAACATTTCTCCGCAGGCGCCTATCGGAATGCCGGCGGCATCGAGCTTCCGGGCTATCGGGAGCTCTTGGACAAGTCCCTGTCCACCTTCGATCCAACTGAACGTCAGAAGGTGGTGTACGACCTGCAGCGGTTTGTACTGGAGAACGCGCTTCATCTCCCGCAATATGTTGCGGCCACCGTATTCGCTCACTCGAAGCAAGTTAAGGACTTCGTCTTTGGCCTCCCGAACAGGCCGCGCTTTCACAAGGTTTGGCTAGACAAGAGCGCTTAACGACGCTGCTCGGGAAAGATGGGCCTGTCTGACAGGCAGGCCTGTCGCCGTCGGTATTTGTGCATTTCGCGGTGTAGATAAGCGGAACTTGGCTTTCGCGGAGCGGCGGTCATCTCGGTTTCTCAAAGGACGAGACCTACCCCTCGTTAAATCTCAACCCGGGGCACAGCTGTCGACGGGGAACAGAGCGGCCGCCGGCTTATCGTCCATCCAGAGTTCGGCCTCGACCTGTCACCGTCGACGGCTACAGGGTTCTTGGTCAACACCATTCAACGCAACGCCCAGGCCTTCAGGCATTGCGCGATATCAGCCATCTGTCAGTACAATCGGGCTAGCTTTCCAAGCGATTAACATGTTTTGTTTCGATCGCGGCGACGACACATCGATGGATAAGCACAATGCAGCTCACAATCACCAATGCGCGCAGATTGATGGAGGCGGCTTTTGAAGCGAATGGCTACACCGCGAAAGAGGCCAGTGCGATCGCCGATCACCTGATGGATTGCGAACTGCGCGGGCTCGGCTATGCCGGGTTGGCGCGTGCCGTCGCGATCATCGAGCACGATCGGCGCTGCAACCTCCAGCGGAGCCCGATCACTACATTACGCGAGACACCCGTCTCGGCGCTGGTCGATGGCGGGGACGATTTGGGCTACCTCGTCGCGATGCGCGCCACCGAGATCGCCATCGCCAAGGCGCGTAACTCCGGGATCGCTGTCGTCGGTGCTTCAAAGACGCATTTTACCGGAATGTATACCTACTATCTGGAGCGCATCACGGAGGTCGGTTTCGTCGGTATGATCGCGGGCAGCGGGCCCTCTGCCGTTGCGCCATTCGGCGGCACGGAACCGCGCTTCAGCACGAACCCGTTTGCCTTCGGCTTCCCGACGGAGAATGTGCCGGTTATTTGGGATATTTCGACATCCAGCACCACCCATGCCGAGGTCCTGCTTGCCCGAAGGCTTGGCAAGCCGCTGCCGGCGGGACAGGGGTTCGACGCCCAAGGCGGGGCAACGACCGACCCCGCGAAAGTGCTCGACGGCGGCGCGATGGCTGTATGGGGTGGTCATCGCGGCTCGGGGCTGGCGCTGAGTGTCCAGTTGCTGTCGATGATGGTGGGCCAGCAGAACGCCCACGGAACGTATAGCGAGCCTGGCGACTTCGGTACCTTCATCATGGTCGTCGATCCGGGCTTGTTCGGCTCCGCGGAAGCGTTCCGGGAGCAGGTGTCAGCCTATGCGGCGGAGATACGCGCCGCCCGGCCGCTCGATCCCAAAACGCCGGTGCGGGTCCCGTTCGAACGCTCGGTCCAGATCAGGGAGCAGACGCTGGCGGCCGGGTCGATCCAGGTGGCAGACGCTGTTGTTGGTGCGCTTCGGACCTTTGCGGGTGCGGACGTGACGGGCCGCTAGAGCATGAAGTATGCGCCGTTTTGGGAGTCAAAACGTTCGGTCAGAGCGCTAGAGCAGCCTTTGTGCGACCGAAAGAACGCCCGGCGCTCTGCGGCGCCGACTGTCAACCAGGCAGCTCATTGGAAGCCCCGCTGTCGCTATGCCCGCATCGAGGGCTTGAGGAAATCGCCCGATCGCATGCGCGGATGCGATCGCTCATATTGCGGCGGATAGAAGTAATCTTCCCCGAGTTCCACGGCTGCATGCCAAGCCCAGCGGGGATTGAAGATCATGCCGCGGCCGAGCGCAACCAGATCGCTCTTTCCCTCATCCAGGATCACCTCGGCCTGGCGTGCTTCGGTGATCAAGCCAACAGCCACGGTCTTGATCTTGGCCTCCCTGCGGATGGCGGCAGCAAAGTCGACCTGATAGCCCGGCTTGACCGTGATCTTCTGATCCGGGGAGATGCCACCGCTCGACGCGGTGACGTAGTCGCAGCCGAGTTCCGCCAGCGCCTGTGCGAAGACGATGCTCTCCTCAAGCGTCCAGCCACCGTCAATCCAGTCTGTGGCGGAGATACGCACGCCGAGCGGCTTGCGCTCGGGCCAAGCCGCGCGAACGGAGGCGAAAGCTTCAAGGGGAAGGCGCATCCTGTTGCGCAGGCTTCCGCCATAGGCATCCGCGCGGCGATTGGTGAGCGGCGAAAGAAACTGGTGCAGCAGGTAGCCGTGCGCGCTGTGCAGCTCAAGAAGATCGAAGCCGGCATCATGCGCACGCTTGGCCGCATTGCCGAAGTCCATGACGATACCGGCGATCTCGGCGGCCGTGAGCTCTTTAGGCACCGGCCGCTTGGGGTAGGCGACCGGGGACGGCGCGACGATCGTCCATCCGCCCTCATCCTCGCGCAGAAAACGCAGATTTTCGTATGGCGGCGCAACAGAGCCTTTGCGGCCGGAATGTTGGAGCTGGATGCCGATTTTTGCATCGCCATGCTTGCGGCAGAAGGAGAGCATCGGCTGGAAGGATTCCACCTGCGCTTCATTCCAAAGACCAAGGCAATGCGGACTGCTGCGTCCCTGCGGGCTGACACCGGTCGCGCCGACCATGACCAGTCCTGCGCCTGACAAGGCGAGATTCCCGAAATGCATCAGGTACCAGTCTGTCGCACAGCCTTGTTCCGCCAGTCCCATCCCCATCGGTGAAACCACAATACGATTACGCAGGTGCAGGTCGCGCAACGAAACCGGCGTAAAAAGGCTCGATGGCATCACGATTTCCTATCGAAGGCGCTTCATCACTCGCGTCTTGCCGATTGCATATTTGACTGCGGGGCAATTACATAACAAGATAACTAATTGCCGGTCGCATGCAACTGTCCAGGCGACGCTCCAACAAGAGATCATTGCATGACAAGCCTGCTCTTCACGCCTCTGGTGCTTCGGGGACTGACACTGCGCAATCGCGTCATGGTTTCACCTATGGCGCAATATTGCGCGGACGGGGGCAAGCTTACCGATTGGCATCTGGTGCATCTGGGGAAGTTTGCGCAGAGCGGCGTCGGTCTCGTATGCGTCGAGGCGACCAAAGTGGAACGACGCGGTATGGGCACACGCGGCGATACCGGCTTGTGGGACGATGACCAGACCTCATCCTTCAAACGAGTGGTCGATTTCATCAAGACGCAGGGCGCTGCAGCGGCGATTCAACTCAACCATGCCGGTCGAAAGGCCGGAACCCTGCGCCCATGGGAAGGGTGGGGCGCGCTCGACCGCGCGCAGCCCATCGCGGAAGGGCATTGGGAAGCCATTGGACCGAGTGCCGTACCCTATCGTAGCGGCTGGCCTGTCCCGCGCGAAATGACCAGGGCCGATATCGGCGACGTCGTCGACGCTTGGGTTCAGGCGGCGCGAAGGGCCGACCAGGCTGGATTCGACGTGCTGGAAGTTCATGCCGCGCATGGATACCTGATCCACCAGTTTTTATCCCCCGCCTCCAACAGGCGCACGGACGGCTATGGCGGCGACCTCCAAAGCCGAATGCGGTTTGGTCTCGAGGTGATTGAAGCAGTCCGTGCGGTCTGGCCTGGGCACAAGCCCCTTTTCGTGCGCGTATCCGCCGAGGACGAAGCCGGCTGGACGATTGAGGACACCACAACGTTCGTGAAGGCGATGAAGCCGTTGGGCGTAGACCTGGTGGACTGCTCGTCGGGTGGCATTCAGCCCAAATCGCATACGTCCTTCGACGAACAATCCGAACCCGGCTATCAGGTTGGCTATGCAAGCCGCATCAGGGCGGAGGCGATGATCATGACTGCCGCCGTCGGTCTCATAGTCGAGCCATCGCATGCCGAGGAAATCCTTCGCAAGGGCGATGCCGACCTAATCGCTATCGGACGCGAGATGCTTCGCAATCCCGCATGGGTCCTCGATGCGCGTCAGCGGCTTGGCGAAGATCGCCTCTTCGATAATCTCCCCGCGCAATATGGGTGGTGGCTCGCGCGCCGCACGGAAACCTTGGCAGATCGTCGTGCAAGGTTCGTTGAATAGCGGCGTTCACAATTGCCCCAGCGGCTTCACCTCCAGCACGTCCACCTCCACATTGGAGGGCGCGGTCGCAGCAAACAACACCGCACGTGCGACGTCCGACGGATCCATGCCCTGATAATGTCTTCCTGTCGTATGGTTCTTGACGGCAGGGTGGGTGGATTTGCTGCCAAGCCCCGTATCCCGCACAAGGCCGGGCCTGATCTCCGTCGACCGAACCCCTTTGCCCATGAGCTCCAGCCGGATGCCTTGATGCAGGGCTGACAGGGCATGCTTGGTCGCCGCGTAGCAGAGCGTGTTCGGGCTAACCTTGTTTGCGAGCGCAGAGCTAATGGTGATCACATGCCCATGCCCCCGCGAGACCATGCCTTGCGTGGCCGCGAGTGTCAGGCGCATCGTCGCCCGCACATTGATCGCAAACATCAGATCCCAGTCGTCCGGGTCATTGTCAAGAAATGGCGCTGCGATCGCAACGCCCGCGCAGTTGACAAGGATGTCCGCCTCGCGAGCCTGCGCGCCGACCTGATCGAGGAATGCGTCGTCCGCAAGATCGCCGCCAAAGCAGCGAACGGCGTGTCCGTTCGACGACTTCAGCCGTTCCATTTCGGCAAGATTGCCGTCAGGCAGCGCCGCCACCCCCACCTTGGCGCCGCTCTCGGCAAATGCGAGCGCGCAGGCCCGCCCGATGCCGGACGATCCGCCGGTCACAAAGACGGATTTTCCCTCCAGCGTTGTTTCATGCATGTGAAGCTTCCTCCATTGCCGGCGTTCGCATCATCGCTGCGCCAGCGTTCCAGCCATTCCTCGTCGCACCGGGCCAGGCGCCGTCTTGTCCGGTCAAAGCACATCGCGGAACTGCGGAGAGTGTTGACGGCCTCAGAGTATTCTATTTAACATATTAATTAGTGTGAACCCGAATATCTATTCGCACAGGATTGATGAACGTGCGCGACAGCCGGGTTCCGTTTGCCGGCGGCATCGCGACTTGCAATGCGGGGAATAAATGCCGGATATCAAATGTATCACGACCGACGAAGCCGTCGCTTTTCTAGGCCTCGGCACGATGGGGAGCGGCATGGCCAGCACGCTTGCCCGCAATGGCTTCACCGTTCAGGGCTATGATCCCTCCGAAGCCGCACGAACGGTCTTCCAGAAGGAGACCGGTCTGAAGGCAGCCGGTTCCGCCGAGGAGGCGTTGCGCGGGGCGGCAGCCGTCGTTTGCATGCTCGCCGACGGCAAGGTTGTCCGGCGGGCACTTTTAGACGGCAAGACACCCGCAGTTGCCGGCTTGGCACCCGGCGGAATTGTGATCGATTGTTCTTCGTGCTCGCCGGTGGACACCAAAGCATTGGCTCCTGATCTCGCTTCTCTTGGCGTGGGACTGGTGGACAGTCCGGTTTCCGGTGGCGTCGCCGGTACCAGAGCGGGAACACTGACGCTCATGGTCGGCGGCAAGGAGGAGCATGTCGCGCGTGTCCGTCCCGTTCTCGAAGCCCTGGGAGGCGCCATTCATCATGTCGGCCCAGTGGGCGCCGGCCACGCCATGAAGACACTGGTGAACTACATCGGCACCAGCCAGATGCTGCTCGATTTCCAGGCGCTCCTCATTGGCGAGCGCTTCGGTCTGAAGCCGGAAATCATGGTCGAGATTCTCGACCGCTCCTATGCCAAGAATTTGTCGACCGAGATCGTTCTTCGCCAGCAGATTCTCTCGGGCGCCTTCCACCACAATTTTTCCCTGGCTCTCGCAGCCAAGGATGCACGTATCGCCGCGGACACCGCCAAAGCGGTCGGATTTGGCGCGGATACGCCCGATCATTTCGCGCGCCTGCTGGAGGATACGTTGAAGGCGATGGGCAACCAGGACCTGACCTACAGCTACAAATATTTCGACACGCTCTGGAATAGTGACAAGGGAGAGGATCGCCCATGATCGAAGCAGCCATCATTGAAAAAGTGAGGGCAGGGCTGAAGAGCCCTCGCAAGATGCTGATCGGCGACAAGTGGGTCGAGGCGGCGGACGGAAGCCGTCTGGAGACCCGCAATCCTGCCGATGGCGAAGTCCTCACCACCTTTCCGAACGGCGGAGCCGAAGACATCGACCGGTCCGTCAAGGTCGCGCGCGACGCGTTCGAACGCGGAGCGTGGCGCAAGATGACGCCTGCTGCCCGCGCAAGGCTCATCTACAGGCTGGGCGACCTGATCGATGCGAATGCCGACGAACTGGCCGTGCTCGAGACGCTCGACAATGGCAAGCCGATCGGTGTGTCGCGCAATCTCGACGTGCCCTTTGCGGCGGAACGCATGCGCTACAATTCCGGCTGGGCAACCAAGCTTACGGGCGAATCCGTGCCCACCTCGCTGCCGTTCGAGGCGGTCGCCTATACCGTTTATGAGCCGATCGGCGTCGTTGGCCATATCATCGCCTGGAACGCACCGCTGGCATCCGCCGTGGCCAAGCTGGCGCCAAGCCTTGCAGCCGGCTGCACGATGGTGCTGAAGCCCGCCGAAGACACACCGCTGACGGCTCTGCGGCTCGGCGAACTTATCGAGCAGGCGGGTTTCCCCGCTGGCGTCGTGAATATTGTGACGGGAACGGGCGAGGTGGCCGGAGCGGCGCTGGCAGCCCACCCCGATGTCGACAAGATTTCCTTCACCGGCTCGACCGAGGTCGGAAAGTCACTCGTTCGCGCCGCAGCAGGTAATCTCAAGCGGCTGACACTCGAGCTTGGCGGCAAGTCTCCGGTAATCGTGCTGCCGGATGCCGATCTCGACAAGACGATTCCGGCGATCGCCAACGGCATCTTCTTCTGCACCGGCCAGGTCTGCACCGCCGGGTCACGGCTCTTTGCGCATGCCAGCGTCTTCGATGACGTGATCGCCGGTGTGGCCGATATCGCCCGCAACATGAAGATCGGGCCTGGCATCGACCCCTCGACAACGCTCGGCCCGCTCGTGAATGCCAAGCAGTTGGAGCGCGTCAAAGGCTATATCCAATCCGGACAGCGCGAAGGCGCGAGGCTTGCGGTCGGCGGCAATGGGCTCGACCGTGAAGGCTATTTCGTCGAGGCGACGATCCTCACCGATACGCGCCCCGACATGGCCGTGCGTCGCGACGAGATCTTTGGGCCGGTGCTGTGCGCCCAGTCTTTCAGCGACGCGGAGATCGATGCGCTGGCGGCAGAGGCGAACAACACGACCTATGGCCTGGCAGCGAACATCTACACGCAGAACCTCTCCGCGGCTTACAAGCTGGCCAGCCGCATCCGCGCCGGTACCGTCAAGATCAATGGGGGCGGGCTTGATCAGGGGTTGCCCGGCGGCGGCTTCAAGCAGTCTGGCTGGGGCCGTGAATATGGCCGCGATGGCGTCGAAATCTACACCGAGAAGAAATCGGTGATCGCCACTCTATGAACGCGACGGCGGACGAATACGACTATCTCGTCGTTGGCGCCGGATCGGCTGGCTGCGTCGTCGCCAGCCGCCTCTCCGAGGACCGGACCGTGCGTGTCTGCCTCATCGAGGCCGGCCCGGAAGCGTCTCATCCCTATGTCTCCGTTCCGGTCGGGATGGTGGGCCTTATCAACCATCCGCGCCTTAACTGGCGGTTCATGTCGGCACCGCAGCAGGCGATCGGCGGCCGGCAGTACCCGATCCCGCGCGGCAAGATGCTCGGTGGGTCCAGCTCGCTCAACGGCATGGTCTATGTACGCGGCCAAGCCGCCGACTATGACGGCTGGGCGGCGCGCGGGAACACCGGCTGGAGCTATCGCGAGGTCCTTCCATATTTCAAGAAATCCGAGAACAATCTCGACTTCGAGGATGAGTGGCATGGCCGCGGCGGGCTCATGACCGTCGCGACGGTCCGTGAGCCCAACATGCTGGTGAGCCGCTTTCTCGACGCCGCACAGGAGCTTCAATATCCGCTCAACCCGGACTCCAACGGAGCGCGACAGGAGGGGTTCGGCCTGCGGCAGGTCAATATAGAAGGCGGGCGCCGGGTGTCTTCCGACAGCGCCTTCCTGCGACCCGCGCGGTCCCGCGACAATCTGCAGGTTTTGACTGGTGCGGAAGTCCTGAAGGTCGAAATCCGCCAGGGCCGGGCGCAGGCGGTTCTCCTTGCCGATGGCCGACGCCTCGTTGCGCGGCGGGAGATCGTCCTTTGCGCCGGGGTCATCGGTTCACCGGTGATCCTGATGCGGTCGGGCATCGGGCCGGCTCGGCATTTGCGCGATTGCGGGATCGAAGTGGTGAGCAATCTCCCGGCAGTTGGAGCCAATTTGCACGATCACCCCTCGGTGCAGATCATCTGGCGTGGAGCAACGACGGAATCCTATGGGCTGTCCGGTCGCGCCTTGCCGAGGCTGACTCTCTCAACCTTGCGTTATCTGGTCTCCGGTCGCGGCATATTGGGGAGCAATATATTCGAGGCCGCCGGCTACATCCGCAGCCGTCCCGAATTGGCAGAGCCCGACACGCAGCTGGTGTTTTCGGCCGCCTTCCGCAAGCCGGGCGGCACCATCGGCATGGGACATGGCTACTGCATCGGCGTTGTGGGCTTGAAACCCGAAAGCCGGGGCTTCGTAAAGCTCTCCGGCCCTTCGATTGAAGATCTGCCGATAATCGATCCAAATCTCCTGTCCGAGGAGGCCGACCTGCATGTGCTCCTCAAGGGGCTCACTGTCGGACGGCAATTGCTGGCGACGCGCGCCTTTGCCGATAGGGGGCATGCCGAGATAGCACCCGGAAAACATGTCCAGGGTGCCGGTAGGCTCGCCGATCATATTCGCAGAACTGCGAACACCGCCTTTCATCCGGTGGGGACCTGCGCAATGGGTCCGGACGGGGTCGTGTCACACGAATTGCTGGTTCATGGAATTGCCGGGTTACGCATTGCGGACGCGTCGGTGATGCCGGCGATCACCAGCGGCAATACACATGCGCCGACGGTCATGATCGCAGAAAAATGCGCCGACATGATCCGTGGCATCGAGCCAGCGGCATGAGCGCTTCGACGACCGGCCGCGACAGAATTCGTCCATTGCATGGGAGCAGGGAATGAGTGGGAACATTGAGCAGCGCATCGCAGCGCTGGAGGCGCGGCTGGCCGAGACCGAGGCGCGGTTGCAGCGCCAGGAGGATATTGAGGCGATCAAGCGGCTGCAGCGGGCATATGGCTACTATCTCGACAAGAGCCTTTACCGCGCTGTCGCGGATCTGTTCACTGACGATGGCGAGATCGAGATCGCGGCGCGCGGCGTCTATAAGGGACGCGACCGCATCCACGATTTTCTCGTTACCCTATTGGGACAGGGCATCGAAGGGCCTGTCCCCGGCCATATAGGCAATCACTTTCAGTTGCAGGCCATCGTCACCCTGTCCGCAGATGGCCTCTCGGCGAAAGCGCGCTGGCGCGCCTGGGTCCAGTTTGGCGACCTGAACGGCCTCGCCAACTGGCTGGAGGGTCCCTATGAGGTGACCTATCGCAAGGAAGACGGGATCTGGAAAATCGCCAGCCTGATCTGGTTTCCCACCTTCACCACGCCTTATGCGGAAGGCTGGAGCAAGACCTTTCTTCCCGCCAGCCAGGAGAGCGCCGAGATGCCGCCGGACCGTGCGCAGAGCCACGATGGAAAGACCGCTCCCGATGTCTGGGTCATGCCGTTCCACTATACCCATCCGGTAACCGGCCGCGAGATCATCTGGCCGCCGAAGGAGAATGGCTGATCTTCAAATCCGAGACCGTTACGAAAAGGCCGTGGCGTCTGGAGCGTCACGGCCTTTTCGTTGTCGGCTGTCTTACGTCCCCGCCTCAAGGCATGAGGTTTGGAAGAAGCAATGAGATCGACGGGAATGCGCACAGTATGGCGAGACGCAATATGTCGGCATAGAGGAAGGGCATCACGCCGCCATAGATCCTGAACAGGCCTATATCCCTGGCCATCGCATTGATGACGAAGACATTCATTCCCACCGGCGGCGCTATCAGGCCGATCGTCATCGTCATGACGATGATGACGCCAAACCATGTCGGGTCGAAGCCAAGTGCCATCATGGCGGGGAAGACGATCGGTACCGTCAGGATGATGATGGCCAGTTCGTCCATGACCGCGCCAAGCAGGATATAGATCAGCAGCAGCACGGTCAGCACGCCATAGGGGCCGATCGGCAGATCGACCAGGAAGGCCGTTATGTTTTGCGTAGAGCGCGTGATGGTGAGGAAGTAGCTGAACAGGAAAGCACCGACCGCGATGATGAAGATCGACGCCGAGGTGCGGAGAGAATCCACCAGACATGCCTGGATGGTCGGCCAGTCGAGCCTGCGTCGCGCGATGCCGATCAGCAGGGCGCCGATCGCCCCGACCCCGGCCGCTTCGGTCACGGTGACGATACCGCCATACATGGCACCGACGACGATCACGAAGAGCAGGATGGTCGCCCATATATCCTTCAGCGAGGCGATGCGTTCGCGATAGCCCTGCCGCTCGCTGACAGGAAACAGATCCGGGTTGCGCCGCGCCAGGATCTGTACGGTGATGGTGTAGAGGACAACCGCGAGCAGGCCGGGCAGGATGCCGGCGATGAACAGCCGCGCTACGTCCTGCTCGGTCAGGATGGCATAGATCAACATTGCCACCGACGGCGGGATCATGATGCCGAGCGTTCCGCCGGCGGCGATCGTTCCGGCCGCGGTGGCAGCATTATATCCAGCCTTGCGCATTTCAGGCAAAGCGACCTGCGTCATAGTCGCCGTGGTGGCGACGGACGATCCGTTGATCGCGGCAAAGCCGGCGCAGGCCAACACCGTGGATACGGCAAGGCCCCCCCGACGATGCCCCACCCATGCGCGCGAGACACGAAAGAGCTCACGGCTCATGCCGGATGCCGAAGCGAAGACGCCCATCAGCAGGAACAGCGGAACCACGCTGAGGGAGTAGTCGGTGACGGTGCGCCAGGGTGAGTTGAGCAGAAGGTTGAGACCCGCGTCCCACCCCTTCAGGGCGGCGAATCCGCCGACACCGACAATGCCCATCGCGACGCCGATCGGCACGCGGAGAAACATCAGGATGAAAAGCACCGCAAAGCCGGCGATGGCGGCAATATCTCTATCCATTGAGATTGAGCCCCGCTTCAACAGGTGTTCGGCCTTGAAGCCGGAGAATGATGCGAATAATGCCGAGAACCACGCTGCAGGCGATGCCAAATCCCGCGATTGCCAGAAACGGCCAAAGCAGCAGCTTCACCGTGTTGGTTACCTCGCCTGACGCATGGAGGGAGCCGACCTTGAGGTAGAGCATGTAGGCCAATGCGGCGAAAAAGGCTGCGGTGATGAGATCGGCAAGCGTATCGATGGCGAGGGCGATCCTCGGCGGACATGCTTCCCAGACGATGTCGACGGTAATGTGCCGTCCGGAAAATGTCGCCGTGGCGAAGCCCCAGAAGATGGCGATTCCCTGCAACTGCGCAGCCACGGCATACACATCGGGGATCTGCACATTGAAGACATAACGCAGTGTGATCTCCGCGAAGATCAGCAGGGCGACGATGCCGAGCGAATAGCCGGCGAGAATTTCGATATTTCGAACCAGTCTGTCCATGGCGCTCGCTCCCGTGGAGAAAGGGGCGACGGCCGAACAGGTCGGCCGCCGTTCCGCCAGCGCACTATTCGACCAGTGCGTTGTGCTCCTTGAGCTTGGCTCTCAGTTTGCTCTCCGCCTCGGCGCCGTCAATCTTCCACTTATTGGTAACTTCGGCCTCGGCCTTTTGAGAAATCGGGGCAGAGGCCTCGATCCAGATCTTCCGCTCTTCCGGCGTCAGCTCGTAGACATGCTGCTTCGGATCGTCGATGAGCTGCTGGCGAAAGCCTCGCTGTTCCTCATACCACTTGGTCGAAAGCTTCTCGGAGTAATCGGGGCCGCAATGGGCATCGATGACCTCTCGTTCCTTATCGGTCAGGCCATCATAGAAGGCCTGATTGATGATCCAGGCCTGCCCGCCCACGTAGAAAGGTTCATCGATATGGTACGGCATTGCGGTGTGAATGCCGAACAGCACCATGTCCCAGGGAAGCGTCACACCGTCGATGACGCCGCGATCGGCCAGTTCCTTCACTTCCGGCAGGGCCGAGGGTACTGTGGTTGCGCCGAGCAGCGTCATCCAGTCCGAAAGGATCGGACCGCCATGCCGGATGCGCAGACCCTTGAGATCGGCCGGCACCCGAATATCGGGTTTGTTGAAGTTGAGCGCACCCGGGTGATGCACGGTGATGAAGCACATCTTCACATCCGGCATCTCGGTCGGGATGTATTCCTGATACCACTCGTGGAAGGCGCGAGCGCCCGTGGTCGTATTGGCAAAGGTGAAAGGGACCTCGATCAAGGCCCATAGCGGGAAACGCCCCGCATTGAGCGAAGGTGCGGCAATCGACATCTCGACGATGCCATCGCGCACCATGTCATAGTGGTCGGGTGCGGCGCCCAACTGCGACGAGGGGTAGATGTTGACCTCGAGCGAGCCGCCGGTCTGCTCCTCGACCGACTTTGCCCATTCTTCCATCTGCTTGTGCAGCGAGTGGGTCGGCGGCAGCCAGGTCGAGATTTGCAGTTCCTTGGCTTGTGCGGTTATTTGCGTGGTGGCGAGAACCGCCCCGGCGAGAAGCAGGCTGCGAACGAACTTCATCAATTTTCCTCCCAGGATGACCGGCATGGCTCCCATCGGCCTGACGGTCCATGAACAATCGAGCCCCTGCCTAGTCCTCGAAAGGCTCAGGCGGTGAAGGCTCGAAGCGATTAATTCGATATGGATTGTAGGGCATGTGGTAGGTGGTCGGGCGATCCGGCTGCAACTCGGCGAAGCCGCCGGAACTGGAGGCGACCGGCTCTTTCACCCATCCCTTGTGATAAGGCGACTGGAACTGGAGCCTGGCGGTTATGGACAGGAACTTCCATTCGCCGTCTTCCTTGACATATTGCATGTCGTATTTCGCCCAATTCCAGTAGGCAGTCAGCTTTTCCTTCCGGAACCGCGACACGATGCCAGGCGAATGCCAGAGACCGCGAGCCCGCTGGCGATCCCTGGAAATCTCGATGATCGGGTTCACCGCCAGATGCTGTTGAAGCCAGCCCGGACGGGTGGTGTTCCGGGTCATCGCCTTGTAGACGCTCGTCACCTTCTCGAGGCCGACAAAAACACCGCTGTCGAAGATCTCGATCGAGACATCATCCCGCTTTTGCGCAAAGAGCTGTGGGCATTCCTCATTGCGCAGCATGTAGTAGAGATGCGTATATCGCGACGTCAGCTTGCAGATTTCCTGATGATCGCGCAGATAGGCGAGCTCATCGACTTCCCGACGTAACGCCTGCAATTCGCGTCGCAATTCGGCTATTTCGTCAGATGCCATTCGGTGTCTCCCTCACGCGGACAGCGCCTGAACACTGCTTTCCCCGCTCCTGTCGCGCCTCCTCAAGCGCTCAATATTTATTATGTTAAATTTTATTTTGCTGTCAATCTAGCTTGAAGGCTTTGTCCGGACTTACTCGAAAGAGGGAAAAGAGGCAGGCAGCAGCGTTAATGGGTTAATGGTTAGCAACCGTCCATCGAGCATTCATCAATGCAGTCGGACCGCGCGGTCGCGCGAAAGGAGATGACCCCCCATAGAGCGCGCCCTCGCGGCGCCTCTCCCGGACGGGGCCGATGCCGCCGTCCAGAAGGTCGAGACCGCACTTAATGCGTTCAAAGCCGCCAGTGACGCCCACACGCAGCACGCCAGCGCGGAAACGAAGTTGGCTGCATAAGGTGCGCTTCGCGTGGCCGAGGCGGCCTTGAGCAAGGCGATCGCCAGACGCACTGTGGCGGATCGGCTCGGTGATGACGATGGCCCGTCAGACGCCGAGATTGCCGCGCTGGAGGACAAGGTCGAGGCCGAGCAGTTGAAGGTTGCGCAGTTCACGCCAACCATCCGGGCCTATGAGGAAGAGCGCGAACGTCGTCGGCAGCTGCTGAAAGACAGCTTCGCGGAATTGGAGTCCGTACTCGGTCCTTACGACCGGACCATCCTCGACGCCAGCGACGAGCAGACGCAGATAGCGGCCGACATGTACGGCCAAGCCGCCGCTGCCGTTAGTCTGCGCAGAGCCCTGGTAGATTGCAGAAAGGGCCGTATCTCGCTTCCGCAACCGGGAACAGGATCGATATCCGCGGCGCCACGACGCTGCCTCCAACCGATGCGCTGGAGAACGTATATCAAGTCCTCTCCAAGGCTCGGTGGCGGGCCTGACCAATATCGATTTCGGCGGTTACTCCCCGCCGGAAGCCACGCAGGTTTCAAGAGGCGTGGCAACGCCGGTCCCGGACGCTCATCCGGGGCCGGCGCTCCTAGGCTTTTAGTTTTCAAGCACTGCGCGATGTTCGATCAGCAGCTTGTAGTTGTTGTCAATGATGCGCGCAGCCTCCTCGGGCCCCGTCCATCCAGCGCCAAGCTTGCCATTCTTCGCTTGCTCCTGAAACTCGGCGCTGTTGTTCACCTTCTCAAAAGCGGCAACCAGTTTCTTGAAGTTTTCCGGCTGCTCGTCCGCAAACTTGCGATGGGTTAGGATCACGCGCAGGGAGCTGGGTAGAAGCGGCAGTTCGATACCCACCGGCGTCAGCGCTTCATTTACCGGCGGAGCGTCGAAGCCCGGCAGAGCTTTTTCGCCGACGACCGCCAGCGGATTGGCGAAATCGAGCACCTGCTCACTGCCTTGGCCAGGCAACAAGGCGATGTCGACCTGTCCGCCAGAGATAGCGGTGCGCGCTGTTCCACCGCCGTCATAGGTCACAAGGCGCAGATTCTCACGCGGCACGCCGAGCTTGTCCATCAGCAGGAGTGCCAAAATGTGCTCCGAGGAGCCACCGATCACGCCGGCCGAGACCTTGCCGCGCTCCTTCAGAGCGGCCGTCAACTCCTCCATGTTTTTGTACGGCGTGTTCTTGTGCGCGAAGATGACCGTCTGCGCAGCTTCAGGGATGTTGATCCAGCCCATGTCCTCCATCTTGAAGGGCGCGCCCTGGTTCTCGATGTTGTTGATGACATAGGGAAGAGCCGTATAGAGCAGCGTATGCCCGTCTGCGGGCTGATTGAACCAGTACGCGTTGCCCACCAGGGACTGTGCGCCAGGTTTGTTCTCCACCGTCACGGGCACGCCCAGTTCCTTAGACAGATGCGGGACCAATATGCGCGCGAGACGGTCGGTGGTGCCGCCCGGATCGTTTGGCAGGATCATGACAATCGGCTTGGCGGGATAGTCCTGCGCGAAGGCTGGTGCGGTGGCGAGCACCCCACATGCCAGTGCAGCCGGGACTGCGATTTTGATTAATGCGTTCCTCATGTTCTTCTCCTCCTTGTGCCGATCGTTTGTGCTGAATACCGGTTCGGCTCGCCGGCATCTGTTTCAAGCCGTAGTTTGACGGCGCGAACGCACCCACGCCAAGAAGGGTCGCATAACCAGCGACGCGACGAGCGCAGCGATCATGACTAGTGCTATTGGCCGGTCTAACACGCGACTCAGTTCGCCGCCGGTGATCTGATAGGAACGCACGAGCTCTCCTTCCACCATCGAGCCAAGCAGGAGGCCCACCACCGCAGCCGGCGCGGAATAGTCGAACCGAATGAAGAGGAAACCGAGCACAGAGAAAGCGAGCAATGTGATTGGTCCAGCCATACCATCTGACATGAGGTAGGTGCCGGCAACCGACAGCATCAAAACGCTTGGTATGAGATATGACAATCGTACTCGCACGATGGCGCTGGCAGCCCAGATAAAAACAAGGCCGATCGGCAGCATCAGCAACGCTTGCGCGAAATTCGAGAAGATGATCGCGTAAACAATCTCCTTGTGGTCGGATATAAAGCGGGGCCCGCCAGTGATGTTGTGCATGGCGAAGGCTGCTAGCAGCACAGCTGTTCCGCCGCCGCCAGGGATGCCAAGGGCCAGCAGCGTTGCCATGGCACCGCTCTCGGAGCTTGAATTGGCTGACTCCGAAGCCACTACACCGTGCGGATTTCCAGCCCCAAAACTATCGGGATCACGGGCCGACTGCTTGGTCAATCCATAGGCGATAAGGTTGGCAACCGATGAGCCGACACCAGGTATGATACCGATGATAACGCCGATGAAGGAGCCTCGGATCAGCGTGCCGGGATAGCGGAACACGTCGACTGCCCCCCAGAAGGCGCGGTTGATGCTGACCTGCCGCTTGTCGACATCCTCGACGATGAAGCTCGACCGGGCCAGCAGGAAAAGCGAACCAGTCGCCAGTAGGCCCATCATGGCCGCGATTTCTGGCACGCCCTCAACCATGGATCCGACGCCGAGCGTCGATCGCATGACCCCGGTGGGGCCAATGCCAATCGTACCCAACAGCAGGCCGAAGGCGCCGGAGGCCAGCCCTTTCGCCATACTGCCCGATCGCAGCGCTGCGATCATGGTCAAGCCCCATAGCGCAACCACGAAGAGCTCGATCGGGCCTAGCGCCAACACCGCGCTAGCGGCGGCGTTTATAAGCAGGAACAGGAGGACATATCCGAAGGCATCCGCAAAGCAAGACGCGCTGAGACCCAAGCCTAGTGCTTCATTATGCTTTCCCTGTCGTGCCATGGGAAAGCCGTCGAAGGCCGTGGATACAGACGAAGTGGTGCCGGGGAGGTTGACTAGGATTGCGGGCACGGCACCCCCGAATCCGCCTCCGGAAAACACGGAGGTTAGGAACAGCATCGCCGGGAGGAAATCCATGTAGAGCGTGAAAGGCAGGCAAAGCGCCATCGTCATGGTGCCTGAAATTCCCGGCAGCGCGCCCCCGACCAGTCCAATGATGAGACCGGGTATAACGACGAGCCATGGTTCCCACGAAGACGTCAGCAGCTCAAAGCCGGCAGCAATGGCAGAGAAATCGAACATCAGCCCGCCTTAAAAAAAGATGAGGGGGATTTGGCTGCTCAAGCCGTGACGCAGGACGTATCCGAGGAAGGCGCCCAACCCGATCGAGTACAGCACCATGGAAATCAAGTTCCGCTCGCCGAGCAGGAGCAGGCAGGCGATGGTGAAAATCGCGCCACCCAGATCTAATCCAGCGATCGGTATGGCGGCGATAAACACTCCCAGGAGCGCCATGAGCCCGATGATGCGCGCGCCGATCGGGGCACGCGCCACAAGGTCGGGGGCCTTCCCATTCGGTTCCTCTCGCGCGACGGCCGCGCCCACGATCAGCATCCACAGAATTGCGAAGAAGCAGGTCGCCGGCACGATCAGCATGACGTTGTGCAGCCGCGTCGACGCCGACAGCGTCACGTAGAGATGCCACCATAGGAAAGCCAGCATCGCCGTCGCCATGGCGATGTCACCCAAGTCGATCCTGTAGCGCTGGCCGCCAATCACCATGGCCGGTTGGGTCGGCAACCAGGGGCGCGTTTGTTCGCTCATGCGCGGTCACTCCCGTTTGAAGTCTGACGCAGCAATTGTCCAAGGCCACGCGCCGATGTTGCGCCGTGAAGCCCCATCACAGCAGCGACGATCGAATTGGCGCGATGCTCACCTACGACGGGAATCATAAGCCCGCGCGACTTGCCGACCACCTCCGCTGTGGTCATCGGATTGCGCGGTGTTCCGCGCACATGCTGCGTTCTACGTGACAGTACGCGGCCGTCGCACAGCGTCGCCGTTACCACCGCCTGTCGCGGAAAATCGATATATTCCTGTTCATACCGCGGCGTGATACCGATGCGCGCACGCAAGGCGACGACCGTGGGATCGCCCATCCGCTGGAGATCGTGCCCGGAAACAAAGGTGACCGTGCCGTCCAGCAGCATCAGTGCAAGTTGATGCTGAAGATTGACCGCCGGCATGTCGCGATCGTCCACCACTGGCGCTGACTGGCGCGGCAAGTCGACTTGCACCCGCTCGACGTCGGCCGCGCCGAAGCCGAACTCAGCCATCAGCGATTCCAGCGAATCGAGTGCCGCCTGTATCGGGGAACCGACGCACCAGCGCTTGATGGCTGTCTCCATCACGCAGTAGCGTTCGCCCAGACCATCAGTGGCGCGTGACGGATCGGCTTCCTCCGGGAAAGCCGCGAACAACCCCGGCGTCCCCTCGATCGGCTCGTGGCTTCCGGTGAAGCCGTCAGCAGCCATTAGCCCCGCCAACGTACCCGCTTGCGCGGGCATGCCCCCAAAATCGAAAGCCTTTTCCACATGGTCGGGATCGCGGCGCCAGCAACTGTTTCCCGACGCCATCTGGACCGCATAGGCCAGGGCAGCGGCGCTTTGCGCGGCGTTGGCACAGGCGAGTGCGGAGCCGGCGGCAACGGCGCCAAACAATCCGCCAAATGCGTGTGAGCCGTGATGGCGGTCGAAGAACCGATCGCCGCCAAGCGCGCTGCTGATACGTGGGCCGACATCATAGCCAGCGGTGACGGCCCGAAGAAGGTCGCGGCCGCTTGCATCAATATGTTCGCCGACGGCTAGCGCAGCGGGGACCACCGCACAGCCTGGATGCGTCAGCGAGGGGGCGTGCGAGTCGTCGGTCTCGTCGGCATGAGCAAGCATGCCGTTTGCGAGCGCTGCGAACGTCGGCGACGCCGAACCACCACCGATGACGGACGCGCTGCCGGAAGGGGTCATCGATGCGACGAAAGGAAGGATCTTCTCGCCTGCAGGAAGGTGAACGCCCGAAACCATGGCAGCAACGGTGTCGAGAACGTGCAGCGTAACCTTCTCCAGGACATCGGCAGGCAACTCGCGCTCCCGTGCCGTGGCGATATGTTGGGCCAGTCGGGCTGTGATCATCCAAAAAGCCCTCCGTTCACATGGATCGTTTGCCCAGTCACATAAGCGAAGTCGTCAGTGCAAAGCCGCGACACGACATCTGCGACGTCTTGGGGATGCCCTATTCGCCGCAACGGTATTTTCTCGGGCGGAGTCGTGTTTCGCCGGAAAGCCAGATGAGCCGGATCATCTGCCTCGTCTTCAACCAGACCCGGCGCGACGCAATTGACGGTGACGCCATTTTCGCCAAGCTCCAGCGAAAGGGCACGGGTCAAACCCGCCACAGCAGCCTTCGCGGCCACGACGTGAGGTCTGCTTGTGGCGCCGATATGAGCAGTAATGCCGCCGATGCTGACAATGCGACCGACGCCACCCTTGCGCAAATGAGGGGCGGCAGCTTGGCTGCAGAGAAACGTTCCGTCCAATATAGTCGCAACTACTTGACGCCATTGCTCGTATGGCAAGGTTTCAAAATCATGGGATGGCCGAATGGCGGCGTTGTTCACCAGTATGTCGAGGCGGCCAAACCCGCCTACGGCATGGGCTACCATCTGCGACGCATCGGCCGGTCGGCCAACGTCACCGACAAACACCATGGCCTGGCGCCCCATGTCGCAAATTTCATGCGCCACGCTCTGCGCCGCTTCGCAATCCGAACGGGCATTGACCAGAACATCTGCACCGAGGCTGGCGAGTTTGAGCGCGATACGGCGCCCGATTCGACGCGCACTACCCGTGACAATTGCCGCCCGGCCTGAGAGCGGAAGCGGGCTCATGCTTCGCCCTTCCTAGCAAGGTGCAATGTTTGCAGAATCGTCTGAACCGGCAATTCGTCGGTCCCATCGAGTACCTGGGCTACAAGCGCATCCAGTGCGGAATCGCCGAGATACTTTGCTCCCAGGCTGCGGAATTTCGCTTCCACAGCAGCGCGATTGAGCGGATTTTGCGGATGACCGGGGGCGAAAGGAATTGCAAAGTGCAGGCTGTCCTGCCCAGTTGACTCCGCAGTTATCTCGGCACCAAACTTGCCCCTCTCAGCACCGTCCAAATCGCATATGAAGGACAATTTGTCGGACAGCGCCAATACATCCGCATCGAGATAGCGACGACGCTCGAACTGGCCGATCGTGAGGTCGCCATCCACCAACGCCATGGCAACCAGTGAGAAAAAACTGTGATCCGCAGTCTCTCGATTGGCTGGGCGGCGATAGACCTCCGTCGTCTGGTGCCAGGCGACCGGATTGTCTGGCAGGCGTACGGAAATGGTCTCCAGCAACTCCAGATGTCCGCCAACCTGTCGGTGAATGGCAGCGGCAGCCGCCACCGCGGCCTGGGCCGTACCGATACAAGGATAGCGCTTGATCGTGACGTCCAGGATGCGGGGATGCTCTCTGCCCTTCAGGACGTCTGATAGGCCTTTCCCGCCGCGCAATATGGCATCGAGCCCCCTGGGACCGTCGATCTGTTCACAGGGGCCAGTGACGCCCTCGCGAGCCAACACTGCAGCCAGCACGCCACCCACGGCCTTGTGTGCAGTCGCGACGCCCTTGAACTCGGAGATCCCGCCGTACCGCACCGCCAGCAGCGAAGGTGCGGTGACGCCAGCCATCGCGACGGCATGCGCAAGGCGATCCGCATCTAGACCAAACAAATGGCCAGCTATGACGGCCGCACCCAAGGCATTGGCGCTTGCATGGTCGAACGGGCCGTCCGGCGGCATTAGATCGAGAAGATCGACATAGAGATCGTAAGCAGCCACTACCGCGGACAGCAGGCTACCGAGTGACGCGTTCTCCAACTCGGCAACGGCAAGTGCGACACCAAACATGTCGCTGGGATGGCCCCCAAGTCCTGCGCCCCAATAGAAATCGTTCTGATCAAGGATACGGATCGCAGTGCCGTTCTCCAGCACAGCGCCAAGCAGGCTAAGCGATCTTCCGCTGGCGATTCCCCTGACAGCTCCATCGCCCAACGAGTGCGCCGCAACTTTCGCAACTGAGACAACCACCGGATGATCAGCGCCGGCCAGAGCGCAACCAAGGGTATCAAGCAACAAATACCTGGCTTGCGTGGCCGCATCTGCCCTGAGCGGTTGCTGACGCGATCGCATTTGGCGATTCGTCCATGCAGCAACAGCGTCAATAGCCGCTGTCTCCAGCTGCTGTTCCATATTTCCCCTCCCTGCTTGCGCCTCCTCTGCGTAAGCACCTCATAATGGGAGGCAATTTGTTTGACTGTCAATACGAAGATTTTGCCAGCCAAACAAATTAAGTGGTGGTGCGAAGATTCTCGACAATGTTGCCGCAGCCGTTCAAAACTACGGTCGCATCACCGACCAAATCTGCAGTCGCCAATGTCGAGAAGCAGGGAACAGATGCGGCCACAGTCATGCGAGCGGTCGAGGTGACGCTGACCGGGCTGGCGGCCGACATGCGTGTCCCGCGAGAGATATTGCAGAGAGCGGAGGGTGCTACGTCATCCAGACGTTTTTTGTCGTTTGCCTAGCTGTTTCACAAATGCTGCGCCGGTGTGATTTTCAATGATCATAAAGGCTTGCGTATCGGCGAGCTTGTACGAGGCCGTGGTGCGCACTTATCACCACGTCCTGAAGCTCCTGGTAGTCGTCTGCCCCTGATACGCTTGATCGGAGTATTGTTTTCGACGGTTACCTCCCCGCCGAAAGCCACGCAGGTTTTATGAGGCGTGGCAACGCCGGTCCCGGACGCTCATCCGGGGCCGGCGCTTCTTTCCTCGTTGACTTCAGCCTCCACACGGCATCAGATTTGGGTCGGGGTGGGAGGGGAAGCAATGTTCAAGATCTCATTGGCGATGTTGTTGCTATCGGCAGCACCGGCGTATGCGCAGTGGCACTATCAAGGGGAAGAGAGCGCATTTGGCGGCAAGGGTATCCATGTTGCCCTGACCGGAAACCGAGCTTACTCATTTGGCATCAGATGCGAGGATGGGGAAACCCAGGCAATCCTCCTCACGCCGGAAGATTTGCAGGCTTCAGACGCTGAAGCTTTTTCGATTATGCGTCCAACGATGCTTCTACGAATAGATGACAGTCCGGCATTGGATCTGGCCACTTCGGTAGATTCGACGAGCGGAAAATTGCGCGCTCTCGCGGACGTCGATCTGGATTTCGTCCAGCAGCTAAAGAATGCAAAGCGGCGGGTCGCAGTAGCTATATCGATGGGCGGCGAGCGATACTGGTCTGCCCCCTGAAAAGTGGTCCTCCCTGAAGTAGGCTATTGAGCCATTGGAGAGGACGTTGGAATGCCCCAGAAGAAGCATAAGCCCGAAGAGATCGTCGCGAAGCTGCGCCAGGTCG
>Ga0182735_1000054_pt1 | contig 167560 bp, 148 predicted proteins | sample eDN5th30CKraftMG_FD_128524 | JGI IMG/M metagenome (GOLD analysis project Ga0182735, IMG submission 128524) | Enriched Miracle-Growth compost microbial communities from Emeryville, California, USA - eDNA 5th pass 30_C Kraft MG (version 2) (version 2) ... | reverse complement strand
GCTGCCTAACCGATAAGCCTCACGGCCTAAGGTTAGACAAATAGAACGCGGTTCGGACCGAACCGGGCAACAGAATCGGATACCAGCGGCTGGGGACGAGCCGGGCAACAGAATCGTCCCACCTTCCTTCTTTTTCGGCGATGTTTCGATGCGGCAGGACCGATTGCGCGTCGGCGGCCGATGGCTGCTTCGGGGTGGGCAGTGCCATCGCCGGCTCTGGTTATCGCGGGCTGGGTCCGCCTCGCCGTTTCAAAGTTCAGCAAAGTTCAGCCTTGTGCAGCCGCCGATGGGTCGCGCCGGCTCCCGCCGGCATCCTTGAACCGGGGTGTGACCGCATTTTGTCCACATATCGAAAGAGCCGAAACGAAGGCTGGCACAGCCGAATGATGTAGGACAGCGGTTTTTCGCGGCGAGTGTCCGATTTGGGGTGGGGAGCGGACGATCAAAATCCTCCCCACTTGTGGGGAGGTGGCAGCGCGGAGCGCTGACGGAGGGGGCTGGCGTCCTTACACGGCGCCGCTTCGGGCCGCGATCCCCCTCCACCGCCTTCGGCGGTCCCCCTCCCCGCAAAGCGGGGAGGATTTATGGCAGCAACCGCCCGAAACGCGACAACGGCGCCCGATCTCCAACGAAATAGGCCTGTCTCTTTTGGGGACTGCCGCGAGCCGCCGCACATCGACCGGCCGGAATGCTGCGCTGCGGCATGAAAATGCACGGCTTGTCATCAAAATGACCTTCAAGCGTCATCGGTATGTCAATCGTGCGACGCCACCCTGTCACCGAGCGCCCCTAGCGAGCCCGCAATCGACACTCAAAAGGGGGGCATTTCATGACCAAGGGATTCGGCATCGCGCGCGGGCTGGCATTGTTGCTGGCGGGGACTTCCATCGCAACTATCGCGCACGCCGGCGAGCTTGCCGGCAATGTCGCCGACGCATCGGGCACGCGCTCGCTGCAGGCGGCCAATGTGCGCATCGTCGAACTCGGGCGCGTGGCGACGACCGCGCGCGACGGCAGCTACAGCTTTGCCGACGTCCCTGCGGGCGCCTATACGCTCGAGACGACCTATGTTGGCGCCGAGCCGGTGCGCCAGACGGTCGAGGTTCCCGAAACCGGCCGGATCACGGTCAATATCGCGCTGTCGGGTGCCGGCGGCGGCGACATTCTCGTCATCGGCCAAGCGGCGAATCAGGCGAGCGCCCTGTCGCGCCAGCGCGCCGCCGATGGCGTCGAAAACGTGCTCACCCGCGACGCGATCGGTCAGTTCCCCGACCAGAATGTCGCCGAATCGCTACGCCGCCTGCCGGGCGTCAACGTGCTCGACGACCAGGGCGAAGGCCGCTTCGTCTCGATCCGCGGCCTCGACCCCGAACTCAATGCGTCGTCGGTGAACGGTGTCCGCTTGCCGGCGCCCGAAAGCGACGTCCGTTCGGTCGCGCTCGATGTGATCAGCAGCGACATCATCGAATCGATCGAGGTCAAGAAGTCGCTGACCCCCGATATGGACGCCGACGCGGTGGGCGGGTCGATCGAGATCAAGACGACCAGCGCGTTCGACCGCAAGAAGGACCTGTTCGCGGTCAAGGCCGAGGGCAGTTACAACGACCTGACCGAGAGCGTGTCGCCGAAGGGCAGCTTCGACTTCTCGAAGAAGCTCAGCGACAATTTCGGCATCGCCGGCGGCCTCAGCTTCTACAAGCGCAAGTTCGCGACAAACAATCAGGAGGTCGATGGCTGGGACACGACCGACGACGGGCTCGTCTACGCCGACACGGTCGAATATCGCGACTATGACGTCGAGCGGAAGCGTATCAGCGGATCGCTTTCCCTCGATTTCCGTCCGACCGACACGACGACGCTCTATGCGCGCGGCCTCTACAGCCAGTTCGACGATCAGGAATATCGCCGCCGGCTGACCTTCGAAATGGAAGAAGGTCCGCGCGGCGGCGACGCGAACGCGGTCGGCTTCTCGTCGGAGGACGAGGATCAGGAAATCTCCGTCCAGCGCGACCTCAAGGATCGCTTCGAGCGCCAGCGCATCCGCTCGCTGGTTCTCGGCGGCAAGACCGAAACCGGCCCGTGGAAGCTCGAATATTCGGGCAGCTGGGCGAAATCGAGCGAGACCGAGCACGGCTCGATCGACCCCGTCGGTTTTGAGCGCGTGTTCGAGAATGGCGACGATTTCGGCGTGTCGTTCAACTATGCGCGCGACATGCGTGTCCCCTACACGATCACCGCGGGGCAGGCGGCCTTCCTCGATCCGACCGAATATGAATTCGACAAGGTCGAGCGCACCACGCTGTCGGACTCGGAGGACGAGGAATTCGCGCTGAAAGCGGACATCGCGCGCAGCTTCGCGATGGACAACGGCGACTTCACCATCCAGGCGGGCGCGAAGCAGCGCTGGCGCACCAAGTCGTACAATGGCACCTTCGACATCTATAAGGGGTTCGACGGCGACATCACCCTCGCCGATTTCCTGGGCAAGCAGGATTATGATCTCGCGATTATCGAGCCGACGCTGTCGAAGACCGGCTTCCGCGATTTCTTTAACGACAATGTCGGCAGCTTCGAACTCGACCCGCTCGACACCAAATCGGATTCGGCCGAATCGGATTACAGCGTCGACGAAGATGTGACCGCCGCCTATCTGCTCGGCCGCTGGGACAGCGACACGCTGCGCGTCATCGGCGGGGTGCGCATGGAGCGAACCAGGAACCGCATCACCGGCAACATCCTGACGCTCGTCGAGGAAGGCGATGAATATCAGGGTGAAGAGGTCGAGGAGGACAGCGTGTTCATCACGCCGCAGACCTTCCGCCGCAGCTATACCGACTGGCTGCCCAGCCTGACGGTGCGCTACGAACCGGTCCAGAACCTCGTGCTGCGCGCGAGCGGTTCGAAGAGCCTGGTGCGGCCCAAGCTTTCGAAGCTCGCGCCGCGCGCGGTGATCGAGGATAATGAAGGCGAGTTCGGCAACCCCGACCTCAAGCCCTATGAATCGTGGAACCTCGATTTCGCCGCCGAATATTATTTCAGCAGCAATGCCGCGGTCTCGGCCGGGGTCTTCTACAAGGACGTCAAAAACTACATCGTCGACCAGACGCTCGAGGATGTCGTCTATAACGGCGTGACCCTCGACGAGGCGACCACCGCGATCAACGGCGACAAGGCGACGGTCAAGGGTTTCGAATTCAGCTATAATCAGCTGTTCGATTTCCTTCCCGCACCGTTCGACGGCCTGCAAGCGCAGTTCAACTATACCTACACCGACGCGAAGGGCACGGTGTTCGCCGACGGCGACATCGAGGACCCGCGCAAGATCATGCTGCCCTCGTCGTCGAAGAACACGTTCAACGCGGTTCTGGGCTATGAAAAGGGGCCGCTGTCGCTGCGCGCCGCCGGCACCTATCGCGACAAATATCTCGACGAGATCGGCGGCGCAGCCGAGGAAGACCGGATTGTCGCCGACCAGTTCCGGCTCGACCTGTCGGCCAAATATCGCGTCACGCCCGGCGTGCGCGTCTTCATCGAATGGGTGAACGTCACCGACGCGCCCTATTTCGCCTATCAGCAGTTCGAGGGCCGCCGCCGTCTGCTGCAATATGAGGATTATAGCTGGACCGCGAAGTTCGGCGTCTCGGCCAATTTCTGATCGCTCCCCTCCCGACGATCAGTATGATGACGGTCGCCGCAGTCCCTTGCGGCGGCCGTCTTTTTTCGGGGATTGCGGCTAAGACAGCCATGGGCCGCACGCCGCTCCGACAGCCGCCACTCGCTCGAAAAAGGACAATTGCTCGTTAACCATGATGCAAGGCTGTCATCGTAATTTCACACCGCCGACCGCTTTTCCCTTGCGGTGGGGCGGCGGCATCGCCACCTTATGTTCCTAGAGGGGGCCGCCTCTCCCCGGCTCGGTCCCCGCAAGGAGAAAGACCCATGCCGTCCTTTTCGGAGTCCCTCGAAAAGACCCTGCACAATGCGCTGAAGGCCGCGTCGGAGCGCCATCACGAATATGCGACGCTCGAGCATCTGCTCAATGCGCTGATCGACGACGAGCACGCCGCCGAGGTAATGCGCGCGTGCGGCGTCGCGCTCGACGACCTGCAATCGGCGGTCGTCCACTATCTCGACACCGAACTCGACAGCCTGAAGGTCGAAGGGCACAGCGACCCGTCGCCGACCAGCGGTTTCCAGCGCGTCGTCCAGCGCGCGATCCTGCACGTCCAATCGTCGGGCAAGGACGAGGTGACGGGCGCCAACGTCCTCGTCGCGCTGTTTTCCGAACGCGAATCCTATGCCGTCTATTTCCTGCAGCAGCAGGATCTGACGCGGCTCGATGCGGTGTCCTACCTCAGCCACGGCGTCGGCAAGGGCGGCAAGCCCTCGCCGCAGGCCGAGCCCGAGGAAAAGGAAGAGGCGAAGGAAAAGTCCGACGGCAAGAACAAGAAAGAGACCGCGCTCGACCAGTTCACCGTCAACCTCAATGAAAAGGCGAGGGGCGGCAAGGTCGACCCGCTGATCGGCCGCGGCGCCGAGGTCGATCGCACGATCCAGATCCTCTGCCGCCGCAGCAAGAACAACCCGCTCTATGTCGGCGATCCCGGCGTCGGCAAGACCGCGATCGCGGAAGGGCTCGCGCGCAAGATCGTCGAGGGCGACGTGCCCGAGGTGCTGAAGGAAGCGGTGATCTATTCGCTCGACATGGGCGCGCTGCTCGCCGGCACGCGCTATCGCGGTGACTTCGAGGAAAGGCTGAAGCAGGTCGTCTCCGAACTCGAAGGCCTGCCGCACGCGATCCTGTTCATCGACGAGATTCACACGGTGATCGGCGCTGGTGCGACGTCGGGCGGGGCGATGGATGCCTCGAACCTGCTGAAACCCGCACTGTCGGGCGGCGTCATCCGCTGCATCGGCTCGACGACCTACAAGGAGTTCCGCAATCATTTCGAGAAGGACCGCGCGCTGCTGCGCCGGTTCCAGAAGATCGACGTGATCGAGCCGAGCATCGAGGACACGAAGAAGATCCTCGCCGGGCTGCGCGAAGCCTTCGAGACCCATCACAATGTCAAATATACGGGCGACGCGATCAACGCGGCGGTCGAGCTGTCGTCGCGCTACATCAACGACCGCAAGCTGCCCGACAAGGCGATCGATGTAATCGACGAAGTCGGAGCAATGCAGATGCTCGTCCCGCCGTCGAAGCGCCGCAAGACGATCACCGCGAAGGAGATCGAGGCGGTGATCGCGACGATGGCGCGCATCCCGCCCAAATCGGTGTCGAGCGACGACAAGAAGGTGCTCGAAACGCTCGAGACCGACCTGAAGCGCGTCGTGTTCGGCCAGAATACCGCCATCGAGGTGCTCGCGTCGGCGATCAAGCTGTCGCGTGCGGGGCTGCGCGATCCCGAAAAGCCGATCGGCAATTATCTGTTCAGCGGCCCGACGGGCGTCGGCAAGACCGAGGTGGCGAAGCAGCTCGCGAGCCTGCTCGGCATCCCGCTCCAGCGCTTCGACATGAGCGAATATATGGAGCGCCATTCGGTGAGCCGCCTGATCGGCGCGCCGCCGGGCTATGTCGGCTATGACCAGGGCGGCCTGCTCACCGACGCGATCGACCAGAATCCGCATTGCGTGCTGCTGCTCGACGAGATCGAAAAGGCGCACCCCGACCTGTTCAACATCCTGCTCCAGGTGATGGACCATGGCCGGCTGACCGATCATCACGGCAAGACGGTCGATTTCCGCAACGTCATATTGATCATGACGACCAACGCGGGTGCGAGCGACATGGCGCGCGAATCGATCGGTTTCGGCCAGTCGACGCGCGAGGATGTGCAGGAGGAAGCGGTGAAGAATCTCTTCACCCCCGAATTCCGCAACCGCCTCGATGCGATCGTCCCCTTCGGCTATCTGCCGCCCGAGGTGGTCGCGCGGGTCGTCGACAAGTTCATCCTCGAGCTCGAACTGCAACTCGCCGACCGCAACGTCCATATCCAGCTCGACGATGCGGCGCGGGCGTGGCTGACGTCGAAGGGCTATGACAAGCTCTATGGCGCCCGCCCGATGGGCCGGCTGATCCAGGAAAAGATCAAGCAGCCGCTCGCCGAAGAACTGCTCTTCGGCAAGCTCGTCCACGGCGGCGAGGTCAAGGTGAAGATGAAGGCGGGCGAGGATGCCAAGGTCGGCAACCCGCTGACCTTCGAAATCGCCCCCGCCCCGCCGAAGGGCGCCAAGGGCAAGGCGAAGGGCAAGGCCGAGAATACGGCGAAGTAATCCGTTGAATTTCTTGAGCGGCGATGTTATAACTAACGTATGAACACGCCGCTCAAGATTACCAAAGTCGGCAACAGCGCCGCTGTTATCCTGCCCAAGGAACTGTTGGCGCGGCTGCGCGTATCGCTCGGCGATACCCTATATGCGACCGAGTCGCCTGATGGGTTTCGCCTGACGGCAGCCGATCCTGATTTTGAAGAAAAAATGGCCGCGGCCGAAGCGATCATGCGCGAAGATCGCGACATTCTTCGTGTTCTCGCCAAGTGAGTGACGATAAACGGGTCGAGCCGCGATGGCTCGGCATCGATGTCGCCCTCGCAATTCATGATCGGCAATTGTCGGAGCATGGCGGCGTAGCGGGCGTTCGTGATCGCGGGATGCTGGAATCGGCGCTGGCTAGGCCGGTGAACCAATGGAACTATGGCGAAAATGATCCGGCGCAGCTCGCGGCGGCTTTTGCCTTTGGCATCGCCCGCAATCACCCTTTTGGTGACGGCAACAAGCGAACGGCGTGGGTGCTCGCGAGACTTTTTCTCGCCATCAACGGCCACAACCTCCGTTTTGAAGCGCAAGAGGCCATCGACGCGATGCTTGCACTCGCCGGAGGAACATTGTCGGAGACCGAATTGGCCGACTGGTTCCACCACCATCTCGCTTTTTGAACCTCCATCCCCTATATCACCCCCATGTATAATTATGTCTCCGTCACCGCCGCCGAAGCCGGCGCCCCCGCAGCCGTGCGCGACGGTACGATCAAGCTGCACGACGAAGCGGGCTTTGCCGGGATGCGCAAGGCGGGACGGCTGTCGGCCGAGATCCTCGACGCGCTCGTTCCCTTCATCCAGCCCGGCGTGACGACCGGCGCGATCGACGACAAGGTGCGCGAGATGATGCTCGCGGGCGGCGGCATCCCCGCGACATTGGGCTATCGCGGCTTCACGCACAGCTGCTGCACCAGCATCAACCATGTCGTCTGCCACGGCATCCCCGACGACAAGCCGCTGCGCGAGGGCGACATCATCAACGTCGACGTGACCAGCATCGTCGACGGCTGGCACGGCGACACGAGCCGCATGTATCTGGTCGGCGAGGTTCCGATCAAGGCGCGGCGGCTGGTCGAGATCACCTATGAATGTCTGATGCTCGGCATCGAGCAGGCGAAACCCGGCAACCGGATGGGCGATGTCGCGCACGCTATCCAGACCCACGCTGAGCGCCATCGCTATTCGGTGGTCCGCGACTTCTGCGGCCATGGGCTCGGCCAGATGTTTCACGACGCGCCCGAGGTCGTCCACGCCGGGCGTCCCGGCACCGGCCCCGAGCTGCGCCCCGGCATGTTCTTCACCATCGAGCCGATGATCAATACCGGCAAATATGCGGTGAAGATGCTGTCCGACGGCTGGACCGCGGTGACGCGCGACCGTTCGCTTTCGGCGCAGTTCGAGCACAGCATCGGCATCACCGAGGACGGTTGCGAGATTTTCACCGCGAGCCCGACGGGGCTGAACGCGCCGCCCTGGCAATAAGGGACGACGCACCGTCGGCATCGTGCCGGCGAAGGCCCTCCAGTTGACATAACGGCTGTTACGTTATTTTCTGCCTTGCACGAGCGTCGCTTTGCGCGCAGACTTGACGTTAACGTCAAGCATGGCGGAGGGAGAGAGATATGGCGAAACGGGTGTGGACCGCCGCGCTGATCGGCAGCGCGGCGCTGATGCTGGCAGCTTGCAACGCATCGACGGGCGACGACGGCGACGCGACGAGCAGCGTTTCGACCCTCGACCCCGCCGAGCAGGCAAGCGAGGCCTTGCTCAAAACCGGCGGCAACGGCGACGACTGGGCCGCGGTCGGCTATGGCTACGACGAAAAACGCTTCAGCCCGCTTACCGACATTAACGACCAGAATGTCGGCGACCTCGGCATCGCCTGGTACGCCGACCTCGACGATGCGCGCGGGCAGGAAGCGACCCCGGTCATCGTCGACGGGGTACTCTACGTCAGCCACGCCTGGTCGAAGGTCGATGCCTGGGACGCAGCGACGGGCAAGAAACTGTGGGCATTCGATCCGCAGGTACCGGGGGACCGCGCGGTCAACGCCTGCTGCGATGTCGTCAACCGCGGTGTCGCGGTGTGGGGCGACAAGGTTTTCGTCGGGACGATCGACGGCCGGCTGATCGCGCTCGACAAAAAGACGGGCAAAGAGCTGTGGTCGACGCAGACCTTCGACGTGCGCCAGCCCTATACGATCACCGGCGCGCCGCGCGTCGTGAAGGATATGGTGCTGATCGGCAGCGGCGGCGCCGAATTCGGCGTGCGCGGCTATGTCACCGCCTATGACGCCGACACGGGCAAGCAGAAATGGCGCTTCTACACCGTGCCTAACCCGAACGGGCGCCCCGACAATGCGGCGAGCGACGATATTCTGGCGTCGAAGGCCGCCCCGACCTGGTCGGACGAGGGCGAGTGGAAGACGTCGGGCGGCGGCGGCACCGTTTGGGACGCGATCGTCTATGACAAGGATCTCGACCAGATCTATCTGGGGGTCGGCAACGGAAATCCGTGGAATCATGGGACACGCTCGAACGGGGTCGGCGACAATCTGTTCCTTTCGTCGATCGTCGCGCTCGACGCCAACACCGGCACCTATAAGTGGCATTATCAGGAAACCCCGGCCGAAAGCTGGGATTATACCTCGACCCAGCCGATCATCCTCGCCGAGCAGCAGGTCGACGGGCGACCGACCAAAGTGCTCTACCATGCGCCGAAGAACGGCTTTTTCTTCACCATCGACCGCACCACGGGCAAGCTGATCGACGCCGAACCCTTCGTCGACGGGATCAACTGGGCGACCGGCTATGATCTGAAGACCGGACGCCCGATCGAAAATCCCGAGGCGCGCTATTACAAGACCGGGAAACCGTTCATCGCGATTCCCGGCGCATTGGGCGCGCACAATTGGCATCCGATGAGCTTCAACCCCGCGACCGGCCTCGTCTATATCCCCGCGCAGCAGGTGCCGCAGGGCTATCTTCAGGACATGACCGAACTGGACAAAAGGAAGGTGCTCGGCTTTAACGTCGGCACCTCGCTTTCGGGGACGATGCTCCCCGACGACGCCGCGGCCTTCAAGGCAGCAATCGCCGCGACCACCGGCCGCCTCGTCGCCTTCGATCCGCGCGCCGGCAAGGCCCGTTGGAGCGTCGACTATCCCGCGGCGTGGAACGGCGGCACGATGACGACCGCGGGCAATCTGGTGTTCCAGGGCACCAGCCTCGGCCGCTTCCGCGCCTATGCCGCCGATAGCGGCAAGCAATTGCTCGATCTCGACATGCAGTCGGGGATCGTCGGCGCGCCCGCGACCTTCCGCGCCGGCGGCGTCCAATATGTCGCCTTCATGACGAGCAAGGGCGGCGCCTTCCCCCTCGCCGGGGGGATCGCCGGCGGCGCGACGCGCAAGGTGCCCAATATTCCGCGCCTCGTCGTGCTCAAGCTGGGCGGCACGGTCGAGCTGCCGCCGGCGCCGACGACCAAGCTCGCGTGGAACCCGCCGACCCCGATCGGAACGCCCGAACAGATTGCCGCGGGCAAGGCGCATTTCGGCCGCTATTGCCAAGTCTGCCATGGCGACAGCGCGATCGGCAACGGCTTCACCCCCGACCTGCGCGTCTCGGGCGCGCTCGGCAACGCCGATGCGTGGAAAAGCGTGGTGCTCGACGGCGCCTTGAAGGACCGCGGCATGGTGAGCTTCGCCAAGGTGTTGACGCCTGAAGACGCCGAAGCGATCCGCGCCTATGTCATCGAGCGGTCGAACTGGACCAAGAAGAACCTGCCCGAAGTCGCGGCACCGGTCGGCCGCTGACCGAAGCGGCCGGGGCGGCTGGACGCACGACCCGGCCGCTTCGACGGTCAATAGGCCGGCGGATCGCTCGCGGGGAAGGATTCGTCGCTCGCCTCGTCGACAGTGTCCCAGCGCCGCTGCGCCCCGTCGCGCATCGCGCCGGGACCGGCGGAGCGCGTCTGGGTCGCATTTTCGGGATCGGTTTCGCTGTCGGCAAAGGCGGCGCCGTGCCGCCGTGCCTTGGCGGGTGCGGCGGCGTTCCGGCGCTTTCGCCATAGCGCGACGAGACCGGCTCCGGCCGCGAGCGACGCGGCGAGCGCGGGAAGGAGCGGAAAGCGTTGGAATCGGTTCTGCATGGTCGTTCCCTTTCGCTGTTCTAACCGCGACAGCGCGAAGGAGTTCCCTCTACGCTTTGACGATCAGCGCGGGCGGTGGTGCGCGTGCGCGACGGCGACCGCCAGCGCGTCGGCGGCGTCGGCGCCCGCGATCTTCGCGCCGGGAAGCAGGATGCGCAGCATCGCCTGCACCTGTTCCTTCGCGGCGCCGCCAGTGCCGACGATCGCCTTCTTGACCAGCCGCGGCGCATATTCGGCGACCGGCAGGCCGGCACGCGCGCAGGCGAGCAGCGCGACGCCGCGCGCGTGCGCGAGCTTCAGCGTCGATTGCGGATTGTCGTTGACGAACACTTCTTCGACCGCGGCGTGCGTCGGGAGATGATCGGCGATCGCGGCGGCGAGTGCGGTGTCGATATGCGCGAGGCGATCGGGCAGCGGCGCCTTTGCGTCGGTCTTGATCTGGCCGTTGGCGATATGGCTGATCCGGCTGCCCTCGACGCGGATCACGCCCCAGCCGGTGCAGCTCAAGGAGGGGTCGAGGCCGAGGACGATCACTTTTTAAGCCCCTCCCCTTCAGGGGAGGGGGCGGGGTGGGGGCTATCGGAGTCGCGCAAGGCTGCGGACCCCCACCCCCAACCCCTCCCCTGAAGGGGAGGGGGGAACCAGATCACCCCAATTTCTCCATCACCGCGTCGGGGATTTCGTAATTGCCCCACACGGTCTGGACGTCGTCGTCGTCGTCGAGCGTGTCGATCAGCTTGAACAAGGTCTGCGCGGTCGCCTCGTCGCCGACTTCGCTCTTCAGCGTCGGGCGCCACGCGAGCTTGACCCCTTCGGCCTCGCCGAGCTTGCCCTCGAGCGCCTTCGCGACTTCGTGCAGGCTGTCGATGCTGGTCCAGATGTCGTGCCCGTCCTCGGACGATTCGACATCGTCGGCGCCGGCATCGAGCGCCGCTTCGAAGACGGTGTCGGTATCGCCCGCGGCCGCCGGATAGCTGATCAGCCCGAGCCGGTCGAAGCCGTGGCTGACGCTGCCCGACGTACCGAGGTTGCCGCCATTCTTGCTGAAGGCGGTGCGGACGTTGGTCGCGGTGCGGTTGCGATTGTCGGTGAGCGCCTCGACGATCAGCGACACGCCGCCGGGGCCATAGCCCTCGTAGCGGATTTCTTCGTAATTGTCGCCGTCGCCGCCCGCGGCCTTGTCGATCGCCCGCTGGATATTGTCCTTGGGCATCGACTGCGCCTTGGCGGCGTTGACCGCGGCGCGCAGGCGCGCGTTCGCGTCGGGATCGGGCAGGCCCATCTTCGCTGCGACGGTGATTTCGCGGCTGAGCTTGGAAAACAGGGCGCTGCGCTTTTTGTCCTGCGCGCCCTTGCGGTGCATGATGTTCTTGAATTTGCTATGGCCGGCCACGGCCTACCTCCATCGGATGCGGAAAAATGCTGCGCCGCCCCTAGCGCGCCTGCTTGCGGCGCACAACCGCGGCGTCAGACGATAACCGCGGTGCCGCTCGCCGAGACCATCAGCATCGACCCGTTCTGGCCGAGCACCTCATAGTCGAGGTCCACCCCGACCACGGCATTGCCGCCCAGCTTTGCCGCTTCGGCTTCCATCTCGGCGATCGCTTCCTTGCGCGCGCGCGCGAGGACGTCTTCATATTTGCCCGAGCGCCCGCCGACGATGTCGGTGATGCTCGCGAACAGGTCGCGGAAGATGTTCGCACCGACGATCACCTCGCCGGTGACGATCCCCAGATATTCGCGGACCGGACGGCCGTCGACGCTGGGGGTGGTGGTGCTGAACATCCTTCCGTCTCCTTTTCGGCTGCGGCGTCAGTCGATGCCGAGCGCCGATTTATACACGTCGAGAATCGCTTCCATTTCCTTGCGGTCATGCACGGGCATCTTCCTGAGGCGCACGATCTGGCGCATGATCTTGGGATCATAGCCCTGCGACTTGGACTCGTTGTAAACGTCGCGGATATCGTCGGCGATACCCTTTTTCTCTTCCTCCAGCCGCTCGATGCGCTCGATGAAAAGGCGCAGTTGTTCGTCGGCAGTGGTGGCTTCGCTCATGTTATGCTCCGCTGGATTGGATGATCGGTCTGGCGAGAATCGCCCCGGCGCGTCCGTAGCCGGGTCAGGGATTCTTCGCCATGCTTTCTTCCATCCGCCGAAGCTGTTCGGGGGTCGCGGCGACGTGATAGCGGGCTTTCCAGTCGGCCGTCGGCATGCCGTGGACGATCGTGCGGCCCGCTTCCTTGTCCATGCCGCCGGCCTCGGCGATCCAGTCGCCGAGGCAGTTTCGGCAAAAGCCGGCAAGGCCCATCAGGTCGATGTTCGCGGCGTCGTGGCGATGCTGGAGCAGGCGGACGAGGCGGCGAAATGCGGCCGCGGCGACGGCATCGTCGAGCGCGTCGAGCGCATCATTTCTCTCGCCCCGATCTTCGCTGCACGACATTCTTCGTCTCCTGAGGGTAATTGAATAGCTATACGGCGGTTGCCTTGGCAGACGCGACGCGCCATGCCACGCTCACCGTAACGGCAAACAGGCAAGCGGAGCAATCGTGGTCCAGAGTTTTTCCCCCCGCCAGCGCAAGGTGCGCATTTTGGCGACCCTCGGCCCTGCGAGCGCGAACCCGGAGATGATCGCGGCGCTGCACCGCGCCGGCGCCGATGCCTTCCGCGTCAATATGAGCCATGGCGACCATGCGAGCCATGCCAAGGTGATCGCGGCGATCCGCGCGCTCGAAAAGGAAACCGGCCGCCCGTCGACGATCCTAGTCGACCTGCAGGGCCCGAAACTGCGCGTCGGCACCTTCAAGGACGGACCTGCCGAGCTTGTGAAGGGCCGTAAATTTGTCCTCGATATGGACAAGACGCCGGGCGACGCGACGCGCGTGCATCTGCCGCACCCCGAGCTGTTCGCCGCGCTCGAGCCCGAGACGCGGCTGCTCGTCGACGACGGCAAGCTCGTGCTGCGGGTCAAGCAGGTCGCGGCGGATCGTGTCGAGACGCTCGTCGAGGTCGGCGGCAGGATTTCGGACCGCAAGGGGGTCAATGTTCCCGACGTGGTCGTGCCGCTCGCGGCGCTCACCGAAAAGGATCGCCGCGACCTGTCCTTCGCGCTCGAACAGCATGTCGACTGGATCGCGCTCTCTTTTGTCCAGCGACCCGAGGACGTCGCCGAGGCGCGGCGGCTGATCGGCGGCAAGGCGGCGCTGCTCGTCAAGTTCGAAAAGCCCGCGGGCGTCGCGCGGATGGAGGAAATCCTGGAGATCGCCGACGCCGCGATGGTCGCGCGCGGCGATCTGGGCGTCGAACTGCCGCCCGAGGCGGTGCCGCCGCTGCAAAAGCGCATCGTCGCCACCGCGCGGCGCATGGGCAAGCCCGTGGTCGTCGCGACGCAGATGCTCGAATCGATGATCGTCTCGCCTTCGCCGACGCGCGCCGAAGTGTCCGACGTCGCGACGGCGGTTTACGACGGCGCCGACGCGATCATGCTGTCGGCGGAGACGGCGGCGGGCGCCTGGCCGGTCGAGGCGGTGACGATGATGGATTCGATCGCACGCTCGGTCGAAGCCGACCCCGACTATTTCCGCCGGCTGCATTTCACCGAAACCTTCCCCGATCCCACCACCGCCGACGCGCTCGCCGAAGCGGCGGGGAGCATCATCGGGACGATCGGCGCCGACGCGATCATCTGCTTCACCGCATCGGGCTCGACCGCGCGCCGCGTCGCGCGCGAGCGCCCGGGCGCCCCGCTGCTGGTGCTGACACCGAAGCGCGAGGCGGCGCGGCGCATGGGGCTGCTTTGGGGCGCGCATGCAGTGCCGACCAAGGACATCGGCAGCTTCGAAGAGATGATCGCCAAGGGCAAGCGCATGGCGCTGCGCCACGGCATCGGCAAGGCGGGCGCGAAGCTCGTCATGATGGCGGGCGTTCCCTTCGGCACGCCGGGATCGACCAATGTGCTGCACGTCGCGACGCTGACCGGCGACGAGCTCAAGGGCTATAGCTGACCGGCGAATCCGCCGCGTGCCAAGCGCCGCCGCAGGGAGAATCGATTCAAATCGGCACAAAAGTTACCGGGCGATTCAGAAAATTTCGGACCTGATTCACATCGGGACGGGGAAAAATGGTAAATGCGCTTTGCACCATTGACGGCGCGCGGCATAGTCGCTGTCAGTGAAGCGTCGGCGCCCGCGTGGGAGGGCGCGTTGCCAATCCGGAGGTCCAGCTCGCGTGTCCGCACCGTTTCGTTTCCCGCGCTTCTTCGTGACCAGCCCTGCGCCATGCCCCTATCTGGAAGGCAAGACCGAGCGGAAGGTGTTCACCGAACTCGGCGGTCATAATGCAAACGACCTCAACGACGCGCTCGGCCGCATCGGTTTCCGCCGCAGCCAGTCGGTCGCCTATCGCCCGAGCTGCGCCGATTGTTCGGCGTGCGTGTCGGTGCGCGTGTGTGCGAACGACTTCGCCCCCAGCCAGTCGCAGAAGCGCAACATCCGCCGCAACCGCGACCTTGTTGTCACCGCGTGCAAGCCGTGGGCGACCGAAGAGCAATATGCGCTGCTGCGCTCCTATCTGACGACGCGCCACCCGAACGGCGGCATGGCCGACATGGACGAGCAGGATTTCGCCGACATGGTCGAGCAGACCCCGGTCGACAGCTATATGATCGAATATCGCGAGCCGACGAGCGACGGCACCCGCGGCCGCCTCGTCGGTTGCTGCCTGACCGACCGGCAGGGCGACGGGCTGTCGATGATCTACAGCTTCTTCGACACGCAGCATCCGCTGCGCGAGGGGCTCGGCACCTATATCATCCTCGACCATGTGCAGCGCGCCGCGCGGGCGGGGCTGCCCTATGTCTATCTGGGCTATTGGATCGAAGGATCGGCGCGCATGGCGTACAAGGCGCGCTTCCGCCCGCTCGAAAAACTCGGCCCCGATGGCTGGTCGCGCTTCGAACCGATCGCGTCCGATCGCATCGCCGCGATCTTCGAACTCGCCTGATCGGCGCGTTATAATCGACCTGGGCGATCGCCTATGATCTCCTCGCCCGGTTTCTCAGTTCTTTGTCATGCTGAACTTGTTTCAGCATCCATGGCCGGCGCTCTCGGCCCGCGCTGCGCCGAAGGAAACGGCAGACCATGGACCCTGAAACAAGTTCAGGGTGACGGGGAAGAGGACGCAGAGTGGTCATATGCCCTGATAAACAACCCCTCCGCCGGTTGACCTCGCCTTGCGTTCAAGGGCATAGCGGCATTTCCAGGACATAAGTCCGGGTCGCATCCGTTGTTGGTCGCCAAGGGGGAAGGGCGATGGGGGTTGGGATGCCCGCGCGCACATACAGGCTGGTATCGCCGGTGACCGAAGCCGCCGCGCGATGAGCGAAGCGGTCAAGGTCGCGATCATCGGGTCGGGGCCTGCGGGCCTGAGCGCCGCTGCGCGCGCCGCGCAGCTGGGGCTGAGCCACGTCCTGCTCGAAAAGACCGACCATCTGTCGGACACCATCTTCAAATATCAGAAGGGCAAGCGCGTGCTCGCGACCCCCGACCGGCTCGACCTGCGTTCGGACTGCCGCTTCGGCGAGGGCGCGCGCGAGACGATCCTTGCCAACTGGGACGAAGACGCCGCCGCGAGCAAGGTGAACGTCGTCTATCATGCCGAGGTCGTCGAGGTGTCGGGGGCCAGGGGCGCGTTCGTCATCAAAACCGCAAAAGGCGAAACGATCGCGGCCGAGACGATCGTCCTCGCGATCGGGACGCAGGGCAATCCGAACCGGCTGCGCTGCCCGGGCAATGAATTGCCGCACATCATCTATCAGGTCGACGACCCCGAGGATTTCCGCGACCGGCACATCACCGTCGTCGGGTCGGGCGATGCGGGGATCGAAAATGCGCTCGGCGTCGCCGAGGACGCGCTCGGCAACCGGGTGACGATCCTCAACCGGTCGAAGGATTTCGCACGCGCGAAGGCGAAGAATGTCGCCGACCTGATGGATGCGGGCGAAAATGGCGCGATCGACATCCGCACCGAGACGCAGCCGAAGCTGGTCGAGGAGGGCTGGCTGACGCTCGATACGCCGAACGGCGAGGAACGCATCGCCTGCGACACCATCGTCGCGCGTCTGGGCTCGGTCGCGCCGCGCGGCTTTGTCGAGGCGATGGGGATCGAGTTCACCGGTCCCGACCGCGAAGCCTTTCCCAAGCTGTCGCCAACCTTCGAGACGACGGTGCCCGGCATCTATGTCATCGGTGCGCTCGCGGGCTATCCGCTGATCAAGCATTGCATGAACCAGGGTTATGACGTCGTCGAGTTCATCAATGGCAATGCGGCGCTGACCCCCGCCGACGAAAAGGACCTCGCGGCGATCTTTGCCGGCCTGCCCTATGACATGCCGGTCGGCGAGTGGCTGGAATTCCTGCGCAGCCATGTGCGCATCTTCGCCGACGTTTCGCCGCTCCAGATGCGCGAATTCATGCTCGATTCGAAGGTCGCCTTCTACCGTGCGGGCGAGGTGGTGTTCGAGAAGGACGAGCCCGGATCGTCGCTCTTCGCGATCGCCGAAGGGCACGCGCTCGTCGAGGTGGGGCCAAACGTCACCGTGCCGATCGAGGAAGGATCGATCTTCGGCGAAGTCGGCCTGATTTCGGGGCGCAAGCGCGGGGCGACGATCCGCGCGGGCGCGGACAGCATTTTCGTCGAGATGTCGCGCACCGCGGCGCTCAAGCTGATGGCGGCGGTGCCGGGAGCGAAGCGTGCGATCAACCGCATCTCGCTCGAGCGCCAGCTTCTGCAGATCTTCAAGGGCGGGCTGACGGCCCAGGATCTCGCCCCCGTGGTCGACGAGGCCGAGGTGATCCGCGTGCCGGCGGGCAAGGCGGTGGTCGAGGAGGGCGACGATGGCGACGACGTCTATGTCATCCGATCGGGTTCGATGGTCGTCGAGAAGGATATCGGCGGCAAGTCCATCTTCCTGCGCTATCTGCCCGCGGGCAGCTATTTCGGCGAGATGGCGGTCCTGAGCGGTGAAAAACGCAACGCGACCGTGAAGGCCGCGGTCGGCAGCGAAGTGATCAAGCTGACCGGCGCCGGGTTCAAGGCGATGCTCGCCGCGCGCCCGCAGGTGCGCGAGGCAACCGAGGCCGCGGTTGCCGAGCGCGCGGCGATGAACGACTTCATCGAATCGCGCAAGGCAAGCTATTCGAGCGCGGTCGACCTCTATTCGGACACCGCCGGCTTCATCATGAAGGAGGGGCTGGGCGAAGCGACCGACGCGCTGCTGATCGACGAAAATCTGTGCGTCGGCTGCGACAATTGCGAAAAGGCGTGCGCCGACAGCCACGAGGGGCTGTCGCGGCTCGACCGCGAGGCGGGCAAGACCTTTGCGCACCTGCACGTGCCGACGAGTTGCCGCCACTGCGAGCATCCGCACTGTATGGCCGATTGCCCGCCCAATGTGATCCATCGCGGTCCCGATGGCGAGGTGTTCATGGAGCCGGGATGCATCGGCTGCGGCAATTGCATGCGCAACTGCCCCTATGGCGTGATCCGCATGGAAGCGGCGCCGCCGCCCAAGCCGGGATTGCTGAGCTGGCTGCTGCTTGGCCGCGGCCCCGGCCCGGGCGAGCCCTCGCCCAAATGGACGAAGAAGCAATTGGGCGACGAGAAGCCCAAGAAAATCGCGGTCAAATGCGACATGTGCAAGGGGATCGCCGGCGGCCCCGCCTGCGTCCGCGCCTGCCCGACCGGCGCCGCGATCCGCGTTTCGCCCGAGGAATTCCTGTCGATCGCCCGGCTCGAAGAGGACGCCGGTTGATGGCGAGCCTTTTCCCCAAAAGGCTTTTGGGCCGCCGCAGCAAGGCCACGCAGACCGAGCGCGTGCGCGAGAGCAAGCATGAAGGCTTCCTTCGCTATGCCGATTTCCGCTGGGCGAAGATTTCGGGGGGGCTCTGCCTGCTCGTCATCGTCAGCTATTCGCTGATCGACGTCCAGCCGCGCCCCAATGGCGGCAGCTGGTACGGCTACACGCTCGGCACGATCGGCGCGCTGCTGATCCTGTGGCTCACCGCGCTCGGCTATCGCAAGCGCCGGATGACGCGCGATTATTGGTCCTTGAAGGCGTGGACCTCGGCGCACGTCTATCTGGGGCTGAGCCTGCTCGTCATCGGCACCTGGCACACGGGGTTCCAGCTCGGCTGGAACGTCCACACGCTCGCCTGGGCGCTGATGATGCTTGTCATCCTGTCGGGGATGTTCGGGGTGGCCGTTTATGCGACGCTGCCCGCGGCGCTGTCGAACAACCGCGAACAGATGACGCAGATGCAGATGCTGGAGGCGATCCGCGCCTTCGACCGCCAGCTTCACGCCGCGGCGCAGCCGCTCGGCCCCGCCGAAACCGCGCCGGTGCTCGCGGCGCTCGACGAGGATCCGTTCGCGGGCGGCATCCGCGCGCGGCTTTCGGGCCGCTATCCGAAGTGCGCGACCGCTGCGGCGCATCGGGCGCTCGCCGCCGCGCAGGGCGGCGATGCCGAGGCGCGCGCCAAGGTGATCGCGCTCCTGACCCAGAAGGAGGCGGCGCTCGCGCGGCTGCGCCGGCACTTGAGGCTGCGCGCGCTGCTCGAAATCTGGCTCTATGTGCATGTGCCGCTGACCTTTGCGCTGCTCGCGGCGCTGTCGGCGCACATCATCAGCGTCTTTTTCTATTGGTAGGGCGGGGAAGGGGACGATGAGCTTCATCCTGCGCCGGATCGCGACGACCAAGACGGGCAAGCAGATCGTTCGCGATCAGCCGCTTGCGGGCGACAGTATCACGCTCGGGCGCGATAGCGGCAATGCGATCCACGTTGCCGACCTAGCGGTCAATCCGCACCATGCGACGATCAGCAGCACCGACGGGCGCCATGTCCGCATCGCGGCGCAGGAAGGGCTCGGCTTCGACCTCAACGGCCGCACACTCGACATTGCCGACATCGACAGCGCGGCGGGCGCCGAGCTGCGCTTCGGCGGCCACCGGCTGACGATCGCGCGCGAGGGCGAGGATGTGATCCTGCGCGTCGAGCGGATCGACGAGCTGTCGCAGGCGTCGAAGGACGTCGATGAAGCGCGCGCCTTTTCGCTGGCGGGGGTGATGCCGGGCAAGCGCGTCGGGGCGTGGAGCTTCGCCGCGCTGGTGCTGCTCGCTTTCCTGATCGGACCGATCTGGGCGTGGCACAGCTATCGGAGCGTCGACGAGCGCCCGCAAGGCTATCACGCCGATCGGGCGTGGCTGTCGGGGCCGCTGTCGAGCGCGCATGCGAGCCTGAAAAACGATTGCCAGGCGTGCCACGTCGAGCCCTTCGTGGCGGTCACCGACAAGGCGTGCGTCGGCTGCCACACCGGCGAACATAAGGCGATGAGCCAGGCACACGCCGGCGCATCGACCGCGATGCTACTCGCCGCGCGCGCGCCGCCGGGAGCGGGGGGAAAGGTGCTGGCGGGCTTTGCGCAGGCGTTCAACAAACCGCAGGGCCGCTGCGTCGGCTGTCATACCGAGCATGAGGGTGCGGGGCCGATGGCGGCGACGCCGCAGGCCTTTTGCACCGATTGCCACGAAGGGATGGCGGCGCGGCTGACGTCGGCGGGCTTCAAGCCGGGGGTCGCCGATGCCGGCGACTTCGGAACGAGCCATCCCGACTTCCGCCCGCTCGTCCGCGCTGCGCCGGGCGCGCAGCCGTTGCGCGCCACGCCGGGCAAGGGCGCGGTTTCCGATTTCGACGGGCTCAAATTCCCGCACGAGCTGCATCTTTCTGCGAACGGCGGCGTCGCGCGCATGGCCGCGAGTTTCCGCGGCCGTTACGATTTCGGCAAGAAGCTCGAATGCGAAAATTGCCACCGGCCCGAGGCCGATGGGGTGCGTATTGCGCCGGTCGTGATGGAGCGCGACTGCGCGATGTGCCACAGCCTCGCATTCGAGACCGTCGGCGGGGTGACGCGCACCTTGCGCCACGGCGAGCCCGATCAGGTCGTCGCGGACCTTTATGCCTATTATCGCTCGACGGGCCCGACGCGCCCGCTCCAGCTCGGCGGCATGGTGCGGCGGCGGCCCGGCCAATATGCCGCGGGGCAGGTCTATAATATCTATTTCCGCGAAACTGCGGTGCGCCCCAGCCGCGCGGCCGACGCGGTACGCGCGGTCTTTTCAAAGGGCGGCGCCTGCTATGACTGCCACACGATCCACGCGCCGCAGTCGGGCAACGACTGGCGCGTGATGCCGGTGCATCAGACGCCGCGCTTCCTGCAAAAAGGCTGGTTCGACCATGACGCGCACAAGGAGACGGCGTGCGCCGATTGCCATATCGCCGCTCCGAAGTCGAAACAGGCGAGCGACCTGCTGGTGCCCGGGCTGACGCAGTGCCGCACCTGTCACGTCGGCGAAAGCGGGGCCACACTGGCCAAGGTCGAGACGGCGACCGCCTCGCCTTGCGCGATGTGCCACGAATATCATAGCGACGGCGGCAAGCCGTGGGTGCCGGCGCGGCAGCGCAAGAAGCCTGTGACCGCGATCACAGAACCGCCGCCGGGCCGCACCTATGCTGTGCGCGAGATCACAGGGCCGAATCGGCGCGGGCTTTACGCTGTGGCATGGCGCAGGCCGGCAAAATGGGGTGGATAATCATCGCGCGACCGCGATAGCAGCGGCGCGGAGCAGGGGACGGAGATGCTGATCGCCCAGATCACCGATTTGCACATCGGTTTCGATCCGGACAATCCGGCCGAATATAATCGCAAGCGCCTCGACGAGGTGCTCGACCGGCTGATCGAGGGGCCGAACCGCCCCGACCTGCTGCTCGCGACTGGCGACATCACCGACCGCGGCGACGCCGACAGCTATCGCCGGTTGGTCACAGCCTTTTCGCGCTGCCCCTTTCCGGTCTGGCCGAGCGTCGGCAATCACGATCTGCGCGACAATTTTCACGCGCATTTTCCGGGCTTCGACGACGGCAGCGGCTTCGTCCAATATGCGCTCGACCTGCCCGAACTGCGCCTCGTCACCATCGACACGCTCGAAGAGGGACGCCACGGCGGTGCCTTCTGCGACGCGCGCGCGGCCTGGCTCGATGCCGAGCTGACAAAGGACGACGCGAAGCCGACCTATATCGTGATGCACCATCCGCCGGTCGAAAGCGGGATCGACTGGATGAACACGCACCCCGACGAACCATGGGTCCACCGCTTTGCCGAGGTGGTGCGGCGCCACCCGCAGGTGCGCGGGCTGATCTGCGGGCACCTCCACCGCAGCGTCACCGTCGCGTGGGAGGGACGCACCGTCGCGATCTGCTCCTCGACCGCGCCGCAGGTGTCGCTCGACCTTCGCCCGATCGATGAAAACCGGCCCGACGACCGGCCGATGATCGTCGCCGAAGACCCCGCCTATGCGCTCCACCATTGGAACGGGCGCGAACTCGTGAGCTTCTACGACCATGCCGGGGCGCATACGATGCTCGCCAAATATGACGAGCGGCTCCAGCCGCTGGTGCGCGAGCTGAAAGCCGAGCGGCCGGCTTGACGGCGCGGTCAGCGCGCGGTTAGCCGCTTGACGTAGCGCCAGATTTTGATCGTGACTGCCACACCGTCGAGATCAAGGGTGCTTTCGACGATTCCCTGCCGCTGCCAGCCGCATTTTTCATAGAATCGCGCTGCCCGATCGTTGCCGATCGCGCAATCGAGAAAGGATTCGGCGAAGCCGCGCGCCGCCAGCCATCTCTCGGTTTCGGCCATCAACTGCTGCGCCACGCCGCTGCCCCGCGCGCTGGCGTCCACATAGAATTGATAAAGCTCGGCTTCGCGAAGCATGACGAAGCCGTTGAGCCGATCGTCGCGGGTCGCGACGCGGATATCGCCGAGCGCGTCGATCAGGCGGCGTTCGAAGCTCGCGAGCGTCCTCGCCCGGCGCACCGATTCGGGAAGCAGGCCGAGGTGGGCGTCCTGCCAGCCGTCGAACCAGAGCTGCGCGAGGCGCGGCACATCGCTTTCTTCCGCCGGTCGAATGGTCGGCGTCGGCGACATCAATATCCCAGCGCCAGGTCGACCCGCGGTTCGATCGCCTCGTCCTTGTGCCAGCGGTCGAGATTGTCGAGGAAGCGCTCGGCCGCGCGGACGAACATCTTGTCCTGCGCGCGGCCCGACAGGTGCATGGTGACATGCGCATTGTCGAGGCCCCACAGCGGGTCGCCGGCGGGCAGCGGCTCGGGGCTGGTGACGTCGAGGAAGGCCGCGGCGATGCGCTTCGCGGTCAGTGCCTCGACGAGCGCGGCCTGATCGACGACGGTGCCGCGGGCGATATTGATCAGCGTCGCGCTCGGCTTCATCGCCGCAAGCTCGTCGGCGCCGATCATCCCGTCGGTCTCGGGGGTCGCGGGCACCGCGAGGATGACCCAGTCGAACTCGCCGAGCCGCGCGCGCCACTGGTCGGGGCTCAGCGTGTTGGCACCCGGCGAGCGGCGCACGACGGTGACGTCGACAGCAAACCCCTTCAGCCGCTCTTCGACCAGCTTGCCGATCGCGCCATAGCCGAGCAGCAATGCCTTCGACCCGTAGAGCTCGACCTTGCCCGGTGAGTCCATCAGCCATTCGTGCCGCTCCTGCGCGCGCACGACCTCGCGGTAGCCCTTCGCGACGGTGAGCATGCCCATCACGACATATTCGGCGATGGTGATCGCGTTGATCCCGGCGCCGTTGGTGACGGTGACGCCGCGCGCCCGCAGCAGGTCGAGCGGCATGCCGTCGACCCCCGCATAGATCGAGTTGAGCCATTTGAGCTGCGTTGCCGCGCCGATCGCCGCCGCCATATCCTTCTTGTCGTACATGTCGAACCAGCCGATCTCGGCCGCGGGCGCGAGCGCCATCGCTTCGTCCTTCGACTGGAAGAAGCGCGGTTCGACCCAATCGGGCAGGCGGTTTTCGACGAGCGGACGGACAAGGCCGGACAGGACGGTGACGGTTTTGGTCATAAATCTCCCCTCCCGCTTGCGGGAAGGGCAGGGGGAGGGCCTGTCCGCGCGCAACGGGGTCGGCCTTACATGCCTTCCCCCAAGCTCTCCCGCAAGCGGGAGAAAACCTCAATTGTCCAGCCGCCAGTCCCAGCCCAGTGGATCGCCGTCCATGACTTCGACGCCCGCGGCGTTCAGTTCGTCGCGGAGCGCATCGGAGGTCGCGAAATCCTTGGCGGCGCGCGCCTCCTTGCGGCGCGTCAGGCGGGCTTCGATCGCCTCCTCGCCGATCGTTGCCGCTTTCGGGCGAACGCGAAGCGCTTCGCGCGAGATGGTGAGCAGGTCGAGGCCCAGCACCGCGTCCATCGCTGCGAGCGTCGCCTTTTTCTGGCTGGTATCGACCTTTTTCATCGCCGCCGCTTCTTCGAGCAGGGTGAGCGCGATCGGCGTATTAAGGTCATCAGAGATCGCCGCGTCGAACCCGGCGAGCAGGTCGACGAGCCGCTTGTCCGACACATCGGCAACCTCTGCATCGTGCACCGGGGCGGCCGCCATCACCAGCCGCTTGAGCCGTGTGAGCGCCGCGCCGAGGCCTTCCCACGAAAATTCGAGCTCGGATCGGTAATGCGCCTGCAGGCACATCAGGCGATAGGCGAGGGGGTGATAGCCCTTGTCGATCAGCAGTTGCAGGCGCAGAAACTCGCCCGCCGACTTTGACATCTTGCCGCTGCGTTCGACGAGGAAATTATTGTGCATCCAGATCCGCGCACCGCTCGCATCAGAGCAGCTGTGCGCCTGATTCTGCGCGATCTCGTTCGGATGGTGGATCTCGCGATGGTCGATGCCGCCGGTGTGGATGTCGAACGGAAAGCCGAGCAGCGCTTCGGACATCACCGAACATTCTAGGTGCCAGCCCGGCGCACCGCGACCCCAAGGGGAATCCCACTCCATCTGGCGTTTCTCGCCCGGCGGGGTCTTGCGCCAGATCGCGAAATCGGCGGGGTGGCGCTTGCCATCGACGGGGTCGATGCGGCTTTCGCCTTCATCGGCGCCATGCCGTGCGAGCCGGCCGTAATCGGCCACGGTCGCCGTGTCGAAATAGAGGCCGCTATCGAGTTCATAGCAATGCTTGTCGGCGATCGCTTTGGCGAACTCGATCATCTGCGGCACATAGTCGGTGGCGATCGACCAATGCGCGGGCTGGCGGATATTGAGCGCCTTGACGTCCTGCCAATAGGCCTCGGTGTAATGGCGCGCGATGTCCCAGATCGACTGCGCCTTTTCGGCGGCGACCTTCTCCAGCTTGTCCTCGCCCGCATCGGCATCGCCGGTCAGGTGGCCGACGTCGGTGATGTTGATGACGTGGGTGAGCCGGTAGCCCTTGTAGCTCAGCGTGCGCCCCAGCGTGTCGGCAAAGACATAGGCGCGCATATTGCCGATATGCGGATAATTATAGACCGTCGGTCCGCACGAATAGACGCGCGCTTCACCCGGATGAACGGCGGTGAAAGGCTGAAGGCTGCGCGTCAGGCTGTCGAACAGCATCAGCGGCGCATCGGAAGCGCGGGCGGGGACGTCGTCGGTCATCCCCGCGCCCATGCCGCGACGCGGGGGCATGCGTCAACCGAAAGCCTATTCGGTCGCGTCGTCCCCGGCCGGCGGCGTCCACAGATCGTCGTTGCCTGCACCCGTCACCGGATCGTCGAGCAGCGGTGCGCCGGTCATCGGATCGATGTCGCGGATCATGATGAGCGCGGTCGGAAGGGTGATGCCCTCGTCGGGCTTGCCGTCGGTGCCGACTACTTCTTCGATCACGTCCTGCACCGGGAAGGAGGGAATCGTGTCGAACCCGCTGCCGCACAGCGCGGGCGCCGCAATCAGGCAGCCGTTGAAGCGCGACCGCGCCTCGAAACTCCCCGCGCTCGGTGCGCTGCCGTTGATCGTCAGCAGCGGGATCGCGTCGAGTCCGACGATCTGCCCCTGCGGGCCGAGGTAGACGCCGTTGAGGACGAGGCGGGTGCCGCTTCCCGCCGTGTTCACATTGAACCCGCCATCGCCGAAGGTCAGCCCGCGCCGCTGGTCGAAATCGGTACCGGCGCCGCTGTTCTGGACATAAAAGCCGTTGACGACGCTCGCATCGATCCCACGCGCAAAGAGCGCGCCTTCGTCGCTGGCGACGCCGTCGTTTCGGGCCAGCCGCTCCTCGATCGCATCGGTCGAGGTCGCGGCATCGACGTCGGCAATCGCCGCGCGCGTCGCAACGGCTACCCGATCGGCGGCGAGCGAAAGCCGCCCGCCCGGCGTCGCATCGTCGGCGCCGGTCAGCCGGATCGTTCCCTCGCCAAGGATGATGTCGATCGTATCGCCCGCGATGATCGCCAGCTGATTGGCATTCGACAGGCCCGTGAGCGCGGCCGCCCCCGACACTTCGGCGCCCCCCGCGGTCTCGAGCGTCAGCGATCCTGTGGGGCCGAGGTTCGACGTGTCGCTGCCGCCGGTCATCGTGAAATCGCCGACGACCATATCGGGGCCGCCGGCAACGCTCGTTGCGACCGGCGCAAAGATGCGGATGCCGTCGCCATAGAGGCGTGCCATCTCGTCCGCATCCACGTTGAAGCCGTCGCCGCTGCCATCGCCGCCGACGAAAGTCTGCTGGGTGCCATTGTTGGCGATCGAGAGGCTGGTGGTCGTTCCGGCGGTGCCGAGCTGGCCCGACGCTCCGATCGCGATGTCGCGCGAGGCGAGGGCGATAGTCGCGCCGGTCACCGTGCCGTCGATCGCGATCGTACCGCCCGCGTCGGCGGTCAGGCTGGCACCCGCGCGCGCATCGGTCAGCGCGATATCGCCGTTCGCCGAGGCTAGTCGGGCATCGCCGGTGTCGAGCGTTCCGACGCTCAACCCCTGATCGCCGCCGAGATCGGCAAGGCCGGTGACGGTGGCGCTGGCGACCGACAGCGTGCCGTCGGTGCCGACCGCGGCATCGCCCGCGGCGGCGGCGAGGGTCGTGAAGAAGAGATCGCCGCTGCCGCCGATCGCGACGCTCGCGCCCGTGGCATCGACCGCGCCCGCCGAGGCGAGCGTGCCGATCGCGATCGTGCCGTTCGCGCTGATAAGGCTGGTGGTCCCCTGGTTGTCGATCGTGTCGGCGGCAACACCGCCGGCGCCGTTCAGCGTGACGCTGCCGGCGCCCTGTTTCGCAATGCTGGCGAGGTCGATGACGTTGCCGGCCGATAGCGCGATATCACCGTCGGCCGTGATCGCGCCGCCGGCGATCGCACCACCCGCCGTCAACGCAATATCGCCGCCCGCCATGTAGCTGCCTCTTACATCGCCCGAAGCATCGACCGTAACCGATCCCGCCAGATCGGCCTGATCGATCGTCACGGCTCCGCCCGTTGCGGTTGCCGAAAGCGACGCGTCGCCCGCGATGCTTCCGACCGCGATGTTGCCGCCGGCGAGGGTGATGTCGCCCCCAGCGGCAATCGAGTCGCCGGCGATCGCGCTGGCGGCGGTCAGATCGACCGTCGTTCCGGCGTCGATCGCGGCAAAGGCGATCGACTGGGCGTCGACCGCGATATGGCCGCCCGCGCTCGAATTGCCGAGATCGGCGGCTCCGGCCGAGGTGATGTCGATGTCGCCGCCGGCGATGACCGTGTTCGTCCCGGTCGCGAAGCTCGCGACGTTGGCGGTGAAATCGTCCGCTGCTTCGGCATGACCGACCGTGGTGGCGCCGCCGGAGATCGCGATATTGCCGCCGTCGCCTTCGTCGTCGAAGCTGCCGGTGCCGCTATAGGCCGCGCCGACCGCGACCGGACCCGCGGCGGTCAGCACCACATCGTCGCCGGCGTCGACCTCGAACACGTCGATGCCGCCCGCGGCACCGAGCGTCGCGTCATACCCTGCGGCGAGCACGCCGGTCGAGGCTATGTTGCCGGTCGTGGCGGTCAGGTCGAGGTCGGTGCCGGCGCTGATCGCGGCGAAGGAGAGGGTGCTCCCGCTGATGCTCGTCGCGAGCCCAGACTGAAGCAGACCCGTTCCCGTCACCGTGCCGCCCGCGGTCGCCGTGAGATTGTCGAAAGCCGACAGGTCGGCGGCGGCTATCGTCGCGGACGCTGCGGACAGGGTGATATTCGACAGGTCGGCCGGGGTCGCCTGAATTTGCAGGAAGGGCGTCGGGACCGAGGCGCCGGGCGCGTAGACGACGCTGCGCGCGTCGCTGCCGCTGCCCGTCGTCGCCGCATTGGCGATCGTCATCGCGCCGCCCGACGTCGCTTCGATGTCGTCGCCAGCGGTCAGGTTCGCGAGGGCGGCGGTCGTTCCGGCGAGCACGAAAATATCCTCGCCCGCCGTTCCTCCGTCGATCGCCGCCGCACCGCCGGCGCGCACGGCGAGCATCGTCGCCGCGCTGCTGTCCGTCAGCGAAACATCGCCGTCGGCGTCGGCGAAGACATAGCCTTCGGCGGGGACGCCGTTCGGATCGACATAGCCGCCCGCCGCATCGGCCTCGGCGGCGATATCGCCGTCGGCGGTCAGCACGACATTGCCGCCGGCGCGGTACACGCCGTCGATGTTGCCCGCCGCGATGACGCTGATGCTGCCGCCAACGTCGGCGAGGCCGACCGAGGCGTTGCCATTGCCCGTGTTGATCGCGAGGGTTGTGGGCGTCGAAATCATACCGTCGACGGCGACATGGTTGCCCGAGAGGACGATATTGCCCGTTGCGGTCAGGTCGCCGCCGTCGATCCCGTCGGCCGCCCCGGCGCCATTCGCGTTGAGGCCGATCGTCGTACCGGCGTCGATCGCGTTGAAGCTGATCGACTGGCCGACGACGAAGACATAGCCGCCCGCGCTCGAATTGCCGAGGTCGACGGCGCCGGGGACGTTGATGTCGATGTCACCGCCGGTGATGATCGAATTGGAACCGGTCGCAAAGCTCGCCGCCTGCACGGTGAAATCCGTATCGGCTTCGGCATGTTCGACGCGCGCCGCCCCTGCGCTGCCGAGCAGAATATTCGCGCCGTGGAGCCGGTCGACGCCGATCGTGCCCGTGGCGGCGGTCAGCGTCAGTGTGCCGCTCGCCGAAATCTCGCTGCCCGCAGCACCGCTGATGCCAGTTCCCGCTGTCGCCGTCAGATTGCCGCCCGCTTGGATCGTCGGAGCGGTCCCGGTACGGAAATCATGGCGAATATCGATCTGGTCGCCCGCCTGGACATTCAGGTCGCCGCCGGCCGCGACGGTCCCGTTCCCCTGACCATAGACGCCGACCGAGCCATCGGTGGTCAGCGAGGCATTGCCGGTTGTCTGCACCGTCCCGCCATCGACCCCGAAGAAGATGCCGGTTGAGGAAACATCGGTGTCGTTGTTCGTCGGCGCCGCGCTGCCCAGCGCCTCGGCCGTCAGGCTGGCCATCGTGATCGCGCCGTCACCCAGGAATTCGATGCGGCCGGCGGCATCGCCATTGGCGCGGATGGTCGTGTCGCCCAGATTGACTTCGGCCGTCGGACCCGTCGTCGAGCGCGCTTCGATCACGGCCCGCCCCCCCGCGGTGGTGCCCACGATTCCCGCCGCGCCTGTACCGGCGGTGCCTGCACCGCCCGTGCCGCCAAGGCCCGCGATCCCGCCGACCGCGATGTCGACGGGTTCGCCGGTCGTCCCGACGTAGCCGCCATCGGCGAGCAGATGCACCGTGCCGCCGCTGCCCTGTCCGCCGTCGCCGCCGTCGCCGCCGGTCTGTCCTGCGCCGAAATCATTGTCCGCGCCGGCCCCGCCTGCGCCGCCGGTGCCTGCAACGCCCAGCGTGATAGAGCCGGTCGTGTCGGGGATCGGCCCTACGAGGAGTGCGCCGCCATTGGCTCCGACCACTTCAAGCGTCCCGCCGGTGCCGCTGCCGCCATTGCCGCCGCCCGGGCCCGTCGCGAAACCCGACGTGGAATAGCTGTGCGCCGCGCCGCCGTCGCCGCCGGTGCCGCTCGCGGCGAAATTGGCTTCGCTCACGATGACCAGCGCGTTCGGTCCGTCGGCCCTTATGCGCGCGATACCGCCGCTGCCCGCGCCGCCGGCGCCGCCCGCACCATTGTCGCCATAGCCGCCCGCGCCGCCGACCGCCGAAGCGTCGACCGTCGCTTGCAGCAAGTCGGCTCCATAGTCGTCCACGACGATTTGCGCGGTCCCGCCGCTGCCGTCGCCGCCGTTCCCGCCGACCGCGGCCGTGCCGCCGCTGCCGCCGTTTCCGCGCGACGTCACCAGCACTGTCGTCCCCGGCCCAACGTCGGTTGCGAGGTCGAGCGTCGACAGGCCGCCGACGCCGTTGCCGCCGTCGCCGCCGACCCCGATCGCAACGACCGAGCCCGAACTCGAGGAATCGAGAACGTCGCCGCCTTCGCCCGCATTGCCGCTCGAATCGACGGTCAGCGTCGCGGTGTCCAGCGTGCCCGACACCATGTTGACCGTCGCCGCGCCGCCGGTGCCGCTGCCGCCGTTGCCCGCGGTGGCGGGGGTGCCGTTATAGACGAAGAAATCGGCGCCATCGCCGCCATTGCCGGTCGCGATCGCGGCGAGGCTGCTCGCATCGACGATCGTGCCGGCGAGGGTGATGGTCGCGCTGCCGCCGGTGCCATTGCCTCCCGCCGCCGCCGGGATGACGTTCGCCGGGTCGAAATCGTCCCCCGAGAAGCCATAGCCGCCATAGCCGCTTGCCGATGCGCTGACGTCGGCGGCGGTCAGCGTGCCGCCGAGCAGGTTCATCGTGGCGGTGCCGCCGGTTCCGTCGCCCGATCCGTTGGGATCATAGCCGCCATAGCCGTCGGCGCTCACCCCGACGTCGCCGCCGACGATATCGCCACCGGTCTGCGTGAAGGTAACGGTGCCGCCGGTTCCGGTGCCGCTGTTCGGTCCGACGCCGCCACCATAGCCGGTGGCGGCCAGATAGGCCGAACCGGTCACGGTGAAGCTGCCGCCCTGAATATCGACGGCAATGTCGCCGCCGAGGCCGTTGCCCACGGGGTTTTCCGAACCCGGCGAACCTTCGGAACCAGCGCCCGAGCTGCCTTCGGCATAGCCATAGAGATTGCCGAAGGCGAGGGTGCTGCTGTTCGAGGCTTCGGCGACGGTGCGCAGGATCAACGTGCCGCCGTGACCGACGGGAACCACGCCGCTCGACGGGCTCGTGCCCCCCGACACGCCGGCGACCGAGACCGAGGTGAAGCCGGGCAGGTCGATCGTGCCCGCATCGGCGATGAACCGGACCGTGCCGCCCATCGCCTCGGTGCCGTCGATGCTCGGACCGCTTTGCCCGCTCGCGCTGATGTCGTTGAAACCGCCTGGATCGCTCGCCTCGATCAGCCCGCCATTCGAAGCGAGGAGGTCGACCGAGCCGCCCTGCGCGTCGCCGCCAAGATCCGCCCCGACGGTAAAGCCGTCGGCAAAGAGGTTGTATTCGGTGCCGCTGATCGTGCCGCCGTTCGCGGCGAGGGTGATCTGACCGCCGGTGCCGCTGCCGGTGCTCGGAGCGGTCACGAATGCGTCGTTGCCGCCGCTTGCCGACGCATAGAATTCTTGCCCGCCGATCGTGCCGCCGCCCGATGCTTCGACGTCGATATTGCCGCCGGTGCCGCTACCGAAGCTTTCGCTGACCGCAGTGACCCCGTCGGCTGCGAGATTAAGGTCGCCGTCGCTGGTAAACAGCGCGCCGCCCGTCACGGTGAAGGCCACCGAACCGCCCTGTGCATCGCCCGACAGCGCGGTGGTCAGGCTGGGCGACGCGGCCGAACCGCTGTTCGCGCTCGCGATCAGGTTGAGCTCGTCGGCCGAGACGGTCAGCGCACCGTCGACGGTCATTGCGACCGAGCCGCCCTGCGCGTCGCCCCCGACGCTGTTTTCGCCGGCGCTCGCGCCACCGCCGAAACCGCTCGCCGAAACGATCGTGGTTCCGAGGCTGGCGCTGGTGAGCGCATCGCCGGTGAAGCTCGTCGATGCGCTGCCGCCGATGCCGTCGCCGCCGTTCAGCGTCAGAAAGTCGGGTGCGGGCGATTGCAGAACATCCTCACCGCCGAAGCCGTCGGCCGAAACGCTGGTGAAGGCCGAGGTCAGATTCGATTCCGACCCGCTGACGTCGAGCCGGGCGATGCCCCCGGTGCCGGTTCCCGACTGGATATTGCCCATCTGGCCATAGCCGGTCGATCCGACCGAAATCGACGCATTGGCGGTCAGGCCGGCGCCATTCTCGACGCTCAGGGTCGCGCTGCCGCCGGTGCCGTCGCCGCCGGTGTCGGCGGCGCTGAATACAAAGCCGTTTGAAAAGGTCAGGCCGCCGCCGCGTCCGACCGACTGGACCGCAATATCGTCGGCGGTCAGCGAGCCGTCCGATCCCGAAACGCGTAGCGAGGCAGCGCCGCCGGTGCCGTTTCCGGCTTGTCCGCCGCCCCCCACGCCGGCGTTCCCCGCCGAGGTGAGCGCGACGCTCGTCGCCGAGACCGTTCCGTCGACGATCGAGAGGGCGACATCGCCGCCGACGCTCGACCCGTCGGCTTGCACGGCCCCGATCGAACTCAGATCGAGCGCGCCGCCGACCGTCATTTGGCCGCCGCTGACGTCGATGCTCGCCGCGCCGCCCGACTGCACCGAAAGGTTACCCGTCGCGCCCGCCTGCTGACCGGCGCCGATGGCGAGGCTCGCGCTTGTATCGCCGATGAAGGTCGCGTCGCCCTCGGTCGTCAGCATGCCCTGCGCCGGTGCGCCGGGAATGGGCGAGGGCGGCACCATATTCGCGGGAGCCCCGGTGAAGGCGCCGCTGGCGTGCGCGGTGACGCTGCTGCGGAAAATCGTGTCGCCGACCGCAATATTGCCCGGGACGCCGCTGGCGGGGTCGGCGTCGATCTGGCCCGCCGTCACGCCATAGCCCGCCGACAGCACGACCGCGCCGTCGGGGTCGGTCTGCGCGAGAACCGCATCGTCATAGCCGACCTCGCCCGAAACAAGCATGGTGACCGCGTCATTCTTCGGAATGGCGACCATATAGATGCGGCTCTGGTCGATGTCGCCCTGCTGGTGCGAGGGGCCCGTCGTGCTGCCGTCGTGGACGATCGCATTGCCGCCGTCGGCGCCGACGAGCACGTCGATGTCGAACAGCCCGCCGTTGATGCGGATATCGGCCTGTTCTGCGGCGACATAGGCGGCCGACCCGTCGACGCGGACCGCACCGCTCTGCACGACGCGCGGTGCGACGAGCGCGACATAGCTGCCGCCCGGATTGCCCGCGACCGCGGCGTTGATCGCCGCGCCATTGGCGATCTCGACGCGCGAGGTGCCCGCGGCGCCGCGAAAGCGGATTTCTCCGCCTGCGCCGAACAGGCCGCCGGTCGTGTCGATGTCGTTGGCGGTCAGCAGCAGGCTGCCGACATTGATCGCGGCGCCGTTGCCGATCAGCACACCGCCGGCGTTATAGAACCAGATGTTTCCGCCCTGCGGGCCCGCCGTCGATCCGACATAGCTGTTCACCGTGCCATTGAGCGCGATCTGACGGCTCAGCGATCCGCCCGACCCGTTGGTGAAGCGGTTGAGGACGGTATAGTCGCCGTTGCCGACGAAATTCCACGTCTGGCCCGCCGAGAGGAAATCGATCGGCGCGCCGGTCGTCGCGGTGTCGGTCGGAACCCAGTTGAAGATGCTCTGGTCCTGCGTGACCGTGACCGTCGTCGAATTGGTGGCGCCGTCGTTGTTTACCGACGTGCCCACACCGACGTTGACGAAGACCGGATTGCCATTGACCTGCGCAAGGGCCGGGCCGCCCTGCGCCAGCGCGATCAGCCCCGCCGCGATCGCGCAGCTTTCGAGCAGGCGGCGCTTGCCCTTGCGGATCGGCGGGGTGACGGTGGAGGCACGCATGGCAGTCATCCTCATGGCTCAGCGCGCCCGCACGCCGAATTGGGTGGTCAGCGTGATGAGCAGCCGCGGGTCGGGGCGCCGGGTGAGCAGGTCGGGGCGATTGAGCGGCGCCGCCACGGCAACGTCGATCCGGCCGAGGTCGCCATAGGCGACGCGCACCCCGCCACCCGCCGAATAGAGTTTTTGCGGGTTGAACCCGTCGAAGGCGCTGTCCTTGTTCCACACCCAGGCGGCGTCGAAAAAGACGAAGGGCTGGATCGCGAAGGCCTTGGTGTTGGCGGGGACGAGCGAGCCGTAGCGCGCCTCGAGCGCGACGCCGATGCCATTGTCGCCGATGATCGTGCCGGGGTCGTAGCCGCGGCCGGTGGTGAAATTACCGCCCGAAAACTCCTCATAGGAGAGGAGCGGGTCGCTCGCCAATTGGGCGCGCGGCGCCGCCGAAAGGGTGAAGGCCTTGACCGGCCGCCATTCGGCCACCGCCTCGGTGCGCAGCACGAAGGCGTCGGGCTTGCCCTCGATCCGCGACAGCGGCACGCGTCCGGGCGCAAAACAGGCGGCGCCGGTGGGGCCGCAATCGTCGCTGGCGCCAAGCATGTCGAGCCCTTGCCGTGCTTCGAACGACGTCGCGAGCGACCAGCGCGGTTCGGACGGATTATAGCCGGCGCGGCCAGCGACCGAGGCGGGGTCGATCCAGCTCGCATCGGCGCGCAGATTGAGCACGCGCAGCCGGTCGCGGTTGAGCGGCACGCCGGCGAGGCGCACGTCCTGATCGATGACGTCGAGCCCGCCGCCGACGGTCAACCGGTGCGCCTGCGTCAGCGTCACCGGATAGGAGGCGAAGAGGCTGACGATCTGGGTGTTCGTCTTGATCGCCAGTCCTGAAAGGTCGGGCCGCGTCCACGCATAGGTATAGCTGCCGCCGAGCCGCATTCCTTCGCCGCCGACGCGGAATTCGTGCGCGAGCTGGACGACCTGCTGCTCGTCGAAATCGGCGGTCGAATAGAGGCTCGCGGTCGTCAGGTCGCCCATGCCGGTCAGTCCGGCGAAGCGCGCGCGCGCGATGCCGCCCCAGCGGCCGACATCCTTCGATCCGAAATTCTGGATATTCGCGTCGAAGATCATCGGCGTGCGGGTCACGAGCACCTCGCCGACGACTTCGCCCGGGTTGCCGCCGGGCCGCAACGTCAACCGCGCATCCATCCCGGGAATGTCGCGCGCCAGCAGCAGATAGCGCTCGGCGTCGCGGACGTTGAAGATCGTCCCGTCGTCGAGATGCGCCAGATAGCGCTGGAGCAGCCTTTCGTTGGCCCCGGCATCGCCGCGCACTTCGACCCGGCTCATGCGCGCCGCCAGAATGTCGAGCTTGACGACGCCGTCCTCGATCCGTTGCGGCGGCACGCGCACCGCGGCGAGATAGCCCTGCGCGCGCAGCAAGGTCGCGGCGCGGTCGCGAATATCGCACACCACCGCGATCGGCAGATCCTGCCCGATGCGATCGCGCCAGGCCTCGTCGAGCATGGCGGGGTCGATGCCCTCGACGCTCGAAAATTCGACGCTGCGCAGCGTGAGGCGGACGTCGGCGAAGTCGGGGCTGGCAAGCGGGCAGGGGGCGCGTTCGATGCTGTCGTCGGCGGTAACGACCCGCTCGGCGGGCGGCGCCGTCGGGGGCAGGGTGGGAGGCTGGATTTCCTCGCGCGTCGGCGCTGGCCGCGAAACTTGCGCTCCGGCCGCGGCCGGCAGCGCTGCCAGGATCAGGCCGGCGGACCAGGCGAGCGCGGCGCGGCTCGCGCCTCGCGGCTTCCGGTCCATGACAATTGCCCCAACGTCGCTCATCGCCACCCCTTGCGCAATGGCGCCGCCGCGATCGCGACCGGCGCCCGTTCGGCGGACCCCGCCGCGTTACGGCGCCGCCAATTTCATCGACCCAGGGAAAGGAGACGCCGCTCGCCCGGCGGCTTTCTTTCCCGATTATCAGAGAGATCGAGCCGGTTCAATGCCGGCTCGGCCCCTATCCGCCCGTCACCTCGGCTTCCGACATCGCGTCGACCAGCCGGTCGAGCTGCGGCGTGCAGCCTTTCGCCATCAGGGCTTCGGCCGCGCCTTCGGCCTCTTCGGGGACCGCGTCCATCGCGGCGAAGCGGACCGTCACCGGGGCGCTCAGCCCGGCGCCCGACAGGCGATAGTCGATGCCATATTCGACCGGGATCGCCTCGGTCGGCCATTTGCGGTAATTGGCCCCCGACACGAAAGCGACGGTTTCGCTCTTGCCCCTGGCTTCGATCCTGAGCAGCTGGTCGCTCTCCATATAGGGGCGCCACAACAGCAGCGTTGCCGGGTTCGCCACACAGAAGGTGCCGCTCTGGCGATAGTCGAGCACCCAGATGTTCGGTGCCGACGGTTCTTCGGGCGCATCCCCGCGCGAAAACCCGCCGCGGGCGCGGCCCTGCGGTCCCGGCGACAGCATCCGCGCCACCGTCGATCCCATCGACTGGCTCGCCTGCACGGTGCCGCCGGCGCTATAGGTGCCCGGGCCGCTGAGCGTGCGGGTCTTGCCATCCTGCATCAGCACGATACGGTCGCCGGCGACGAGTTTGACGCTGTCGCTCGCCTTCAGCTTGGCGCCCGTCGGATATTGGCTCGCCGAGGGGCCGGTCGAGCGGACGACCATCGATTGCGCCGCAGCGGTGCCAGCGATCGCGACTGCGACGATCGCGGCCGCCGCGGTCAGGCCCAGGCGGCGCATGGAGGCTTCAGGACAGGACATAGCTTTCTCCCTTTTCGGTCTCGTTCAGGCGTTCCACCAGGAACTGAATGGCGGCATCCTGCGCGAATTCGGCCCGCACCGCTGTGGCACAGGTCACATAAGTCTCTTTTTCACCCGCGGCGTGCGCGGCGACCATCGCGGCGATGCGCGCGCGCTGATCGGGGCTCAGGTCGGGGCGGGGGGTGAAGATGTCGACCGCGCGCGCGCGGCCGCGCAAGGTGACGCGGCCCATCGGGACCAGATCGCGGCGGCCCGATCGCGCGGCGGCCTCGGCCGAGATCAGCACTCCCGTCTTGAGCGCCTTGTTCGCCGATTCGAGGCGCGAGGCGGTGTTCATGCTGTCGCCGAGCGCGGTATATTGGATGCGGTCCTCGCCGCCGAAATTGCCGACGATCGCATCGCCGACGTGCAGCCCGACGCGCGTCATGCCGATCGGCGGCACGCCGTCGGCGAGCTCGACGCGAAAGCGCTCGCCGGCCAGATACATGGCGACCGCTGCGGCGGCGGCGCGCTCGCCATCGTCGGGCCGCCCGATCGGCGCGCCCCAGAAGGCGACGACCGCGTCACCGACGAATTTGTCGATCGTCCCGCCGTGGTCGAGCACGACGTCGGACAGGCGATCGAGATATTCGTTGAGCAGCCGCGCCACCGTTTCGGGGGTGATCGCGTGGCTGAGCTGGGTGAAGCCTTCTAGGTCGGTAAAAACGCAGAAAATCTCGCGCTTTTCGCCCGACAACGACAGGCGGTCGGGATCGCGCATGATCTGCGCGGCGATATCGACCGGCAGATATTTGCCGAGCGCCGACTGGGCGAAGGCGCGCTGGCGCGACCCGATGGTGCGCGCGGCGGTGCCGACCGCGGCATAGCCGAACAGCCAGCCGAGCGCCCAGCCCGCGGCGGGCAGGGTGGTGGTGTCGAGCCCCTGGCGCTGCAGCCAGAAGGGAAAGGCGACGAAAAAGGCCATCTGACCAAGAAAAGCCAGCGCGACCCAGCGCGCGCGCAGATCGATCAGGCTGGTGAGCCCGCCCGCCGCGACGACGAGCAACGCCAATACCCAGAGCGCCGGGCCGGGAATGCGGTTGGTCCACGCATTGTCGAGCTGCTGCGCGAGCATATGGGCATGGACCTCGAGCCCGATCATCGTCTCGAGGCGCTTCGTCTGCGCGTCGGGGAAGCGGCTGAACGGCGTGTTGAACTGGTCGTTGTCGATGATGTCGCCGCCGATCAGCACATAGCGGTCTTTGACCAGCTCCGAAAAGCCTGCGCGCATATCGGCGTCCATCGGCATCGCGAAACTGTCGATCGGGATATTGGCGAACACCGGTTCTTCCTGGCCTTCGGCGGCGCGGGCGGGGAGCAGGAAGCGGATGTTGCCCCGAAAATCGGCGTGTGCGGCGTCGACCGGCGCGAGCGCGTTCGCCATCAGTGGTGGCAGCCCTTTCGGCCGCGGCGGCCAGTTGCGGATGACGGCGTCGGGATCGATGAAGAAGTAGACGCTTGTTGGCCGGGTCCGGTCGGTCGTGACGTCAGCAAGGAAGGACTGCAGGAAGCGCTGCTGTTCATATTGGATCGTGTCGGGATTGCTCACCTGTTCGGCATAGGCGAGCCAGGTCGGCGTCCGCATCGCCCGCAGCTGGTTCTTGAGCAGATCGTCGTCGGGGCGCGGCGAGTCGAAGACGATGTCGATCCCGATCGCCTTCGCCCCCATCGCGTCGATATTGGCGAGCGCGCGTGCCAGCGTCGTGCGGTCGAGCGGCGAGCGGATGCCGGTGTTGAACAGCGTCTCGTCGTTATAGGTGATGAGGACGATGCGCTTGTCCTGCCGAACGTGCGGCGCCATCGCTGTCGCGCGCGCGTCATAGAGCGCGCGCTCGGCGGCGCTGGTCAGCGGCAGCTCCCACCCGAAGCGCGCGACGACGACCGCGAGGCAGAGGAAGAGGATCGTCGCGATCAGCCGCGCGGGGCCGAGCTGCGTCGCAAGCTGCCGCAAGCGCTTGCCGAGCGGGACCGCTTCGACCCCTTCGGCCGCCAGCGCGTCGTGCGTGTCGTCGATGCTGCCCCCCCGCGCCATTGGTCAGCCGCCGGCGTGTCCGTCGGCCGCCCTGGCCGCGGTCGCCGTCCCGCCGTTGTGGAGGAGCGCCTGACCGCCATCGCCGATGATCGCGAACCCCGCCCAATAATAGGGATGCGAGGTCAACCGGTCGTCCATCAGCCGCTGCTGAGTCGCCCACAGCGCGTCGGCGACGCTTTCGCCTTCGGGCACCCCGAACAGCCCGCCGATCAGCCGTTTGGTCGCGTCGAAATCGTCGGGCGCGGGCCAGTGGCTCGCGATCACCGAGCGCCCCCCGGCGCCGATGAAGGCGCGCACGAGGCCGTCGAGCGCATTGCCGCCGCCGCGCGAAACCCCCGCTTCGCGCGTCGCGGCGACGGTCGCCGCTCCCGCGGTGTCGCACGCCGAAAGGATCACGAGATCGGCGTCGATCTTGAGGTCGTAAATCTCCTGAAAGGTCAGCAGCCCGTCCGAATTCGTGTCGCCGAACGAGGTGACGAGCGCCGGGCGCGCCGGGCAGGACGGCCGCGGCGCGGTGACGAGGCCGTGCGTCGCGAAATGGATGATACGATATTGATCGAGGTCGGCGCGCGTCTTGACCGCGGTGTCGGTGAAGGCGCTTCCGGTCAGCAGCGCGGCGGCATCGCCCTTCATCGCGCTGCTCGCGGTGCGCAGTTCGTCGGCCGAGATCGGCCGGCTCCACTGGGCGAGGCTCCACTGGCAGTCGTCGTCCATCGCCCCTGGCACACCGCCGCGCGACCCGAGCGAGGGCAGCGTGCCCGCGACCGGCTGGTTCTGGCCGAGCCCGAAATATTGATGCGCCGCGCGCGACGGCGCCGCCTGCCGCGCGTTGCGAAAGGCGAGCGCCGAGACCGAGGTGCTCGGCCGGACGGTGCGGCCGAGCCACGCGATCTCGCGCATATCGAACGGATCGGCGGCGGGGTCGGCGAGCCGCTGCTGATAATCGGCGAGGCCGCGGTCGGAGGTGATCAAGAGGTTGATCGGCAGGCGCAGCATCGCGCCGTCGGGCTCGAAGATCAGGTGCGCGATCGTCGGCAGGCGATCGGCGACCGGGCCGAACAGCTGCGTATAGAGCGTCCGCGCGGTCGCCGCGTCGAACGGATAGGTGACGCGCTGGCCGCCCTCGACGGTCGAGATCGTCGCGCGGATCTTGTCGACCGCGCCTTCGAGGTCCGCGGCGCCGATATCGGTGCGCCAGAGCTGCGCGTCGGCGGGCCCGACGAGCATCGCATAGACCGCGTCGCCGACGACGAGCATCTTCAGATAGGCCTCGTCGGGGCGCAGCACCCCCTGCAGATCGGCGAGCCCCAGCGTACCGGGCGCCACGACGCGGAACTGCGGAAAGGCCGAGAGTCGCGCCAGCGTCTCCGCCTGCTGGAAACCCAGATTGTCGAGCCGCGTTTTCAGGTCGGCGCGCAGCGCGGCGATCTCGGGCGTCGCGGGGAGCTGCGCGAGCCGGGCGTCCTCGATGCGCGCCCGCTCGATGTCGCGGTCGAGATTGGTCGCCTGGCGGAACAGCCGCGCGCCGTCGTCGCTGCCGCTCGACAGCTCGCGCGCGAGCACCGCCTGCGTGTCGGCGACGCCGGGGCGGACCTGGAGCTGGCTGGCGACGAAGAAATCGGCGATCGCCTGGCGGTCGGTCGCGGCGCGCGTGGCGAGCAGCCGGTAATAGGGCGCCATGCGGTTCGCCATGCCGGTCAGCGCGCGCTGCGACCCGGCGAGCGCGGTCACGACATCGTGATAGATGGCGAGCGCCTCGTCCTCGCGCCCGTGCCGCGCCAGAAAGGCGGCGTAGCGCGCCCGCGCCGACGCGAGCGCGGTGGTTTCGGGATATTCGGCGGCGAGCAGCGCGACCGAATCGCGAAAGCGCGCATCGGCACTGGCCGTGTCGCCCAGATCCTCCTCGCTCATCGCCAGCTCGCCAAGCATTTGCGAGCGCAGTCGGATGATCGACGTCACCCGTCCTTCGCGCACCGCGAGCGCGTCGGACAGGCCCTTGAGCTGCGCGGCTTTCGCTGCCCCGGCGTCGCCGCGCAAGCGTTCGACGACGCCGAGCAGGTGCGTGGCCTGCGCATCGATGATCGTCGCGCGTTCGGCGGGGGTCAGCCGTTCGCTGTCGGCCGCCTGCTGGACGACGCCCGCGCCGCCGCTGTTGAGCCCCGCCACGACTTGCGGCGTCAGCGTCACGCTCGCGCCGTCGGTCTCGATCGGTCTGGCGAGCGGCGCGATCGGGGTCTGCAGGATCGTTGCCGCAGCGTCATAATCCTGCTGGTTGAGCGCGTGGATGGCGCGGAAATTGCGACGCAGGCGCAGCTGAACCGGATCGCTCGTCGGCACCGCCTCGGCTTCGGCGAACAGGCGATCGGCCTCGGCGAACTGGCCCAGGTTCGACTTTTGCAACGCGCGATTGAGCGTGAATTCGGTCGGGTCGAGACCGGTCACGCCGCTTTCCTCTGACGCGCGGCGCGACAGGGCCTCGAAAAATTCGGCGGCGTCGGCATAGTCGCCGCTGTGGTTGCGCCGGTATCCTTCGGCGAGCGCCTTGTCGATGTCGATCGTGCCCGCAAGCGTGCGCGCGAAACTGTCGCCGCCGCCGATCGAGGTCGTCGCGACGTCGATCACCCCCGGGACGATCCGGCGCTGGCGGATCGATTCGAGCGCGAGGTCGAGCGCGTCGCCATAGGCGGCAAAGCCTTCGACGGCGTAGCTCGTGTCGCCGTCGGCTTCGATGCGGGTGCGCCACGCGACGTCGCTGCCCTTCACCGTGCAGGCGTCGGGGGCGGTGCAGCTGATCGTGTCGGCGCGGGCCCGCTCGATACGCTCGCGCGCCGCATCGGGGCTCGCGCGCAGCATGCGGACGGTGCCGACCGGCTGGCTCGCGTCGCGGCACAGGATCAGCCATGCGCGATCGAACATGCCCGCGACCACGCCGTCGCGCACCGTCGCCTGAACCTCGCACAGCGCGCCGCCCTGACTGCCGATCGCAAAGCGGTCGCGCAGCGTGGGATCGCTCGCCTGCGCGGCGCCCGCCGGCGCGGCGGCGAGCGCCAGCCCCGCCAGAATCGGCATGCCAAATGAAACTCGAACGGCCATCGGCGCAATTCCCCCAAAATCCGTGCATCGTGGCGCCATGCAGCGGCTTCGCGGCATGGTGCAGTTTTCCCGTGCTGCAATGCGACCCATCCCGTTGGCGCGAACCCTAACCCCTTAAAGACAAAATGGGAAGTGATCTGGCGCACAGGCAGCTTGCGCGGGGGCGAGGCGCGACCTATCTGCAAGGCTCGGGCTTTCACCAGGCGAGGACAAAATGAGCCAATTCGACGACCGGGAACGCGCTTTCGAGGCGAAGTTCGCGCGCGATCAGGAAGTGCAATTCCGTATCACCGCGCGGCGCAACCGCCTGCTCGGCGAATGGGCGGCCGAGCGCATGGGACTGACCCCGGAGGAAACCGACGCCTATGCGAAAGCGGTGGTCCAGGCCGATTTCGAGGAAGCGGGCGACGAGGATGTGATCCGCAAGCTCGCGGGCGACCTGACCGCGGCGAGCATCGAGATCAGCGATGCCGAGATTCGCGAAGCGCTGAACCAGAAGACCGCCGAGGCGCGGCGCCAGTTCATCGACAGCCAGAATTGAGGACGACTGCGGGATGGCGATGCGCGAGGATGATTTGCGGACGATGATCGCGGCGGCGTTTCCGGATGCCGAGGTGACGATCACCGACCTCGCCGGCGACGGCGACCATTATGCCGCGCATGTGGTGAGCGAGGAATTTCGCGGGTTGAGCCGGGTCGCGCAGCACAAGGCGGTCTATGCGGCGCTCGGCGGACGCATGGGCGGCGAACTTCACGCCTTGCAATTGACCACTGCCGTCCCTTCATAGGGGCATCAGCGAAATTTTCGGCGCCGCGCGCGCCACCGGAGATTGATTATGAGTGACCCCAATGTTCAGGACCGCATCGCCAAGCTGGTGGCGGACCATCCCGTACTGCTGTTCATGAAGGGCACGCCGCTCTTTCCACAGTGCGGCTTTTCGTCGCGCGCGGTCGCGATGCTCGACCGGCTCGGCATCGAATATGGCACCGTCGACGTGTTGCAGGACATGGAAATCCGGCAGGGCATCAAGGAATATTCGGACTGGCCGACGATCCCGCAGCTCTATGTGAAGGGCGAATTCGTCGGCGGCAGCGACATCATGATGGAAATGTGGGAAGCCGGCGAACTGCACCAGCTGATGGACGGCGTCCCGACCCGCGCCGAATAACGGTCGATCAGCCGAGCATCGCGCGCCACGCATGCGACATATGCTGGCGCTCGCCCGTGCTCGCATGGGCGGCGAGGTCCAGCCGGTCGGCGGTCGCCATCGCGCGCTCGGCGCCCATCACCGTCAGTGCGGTCGCCCAGGCATCGGCCATCATGCAGCTGCGGTGGATCACCGTGACCGACCGGAGGCCGTGCACGATCGGCCAGCCGGTCGCGGGGTCCAGGCTATGCGAATAGTGGCGGCCATCGACCGCAAAGCCGCGGCGATAACTGCCCGATGTCGCGACCGACAGATCGTGGAGCGCGATCCGAAACGGGTCATGCGACCCGCCCGGCGGGGCCTCGACATCGACCCACCACGGCTGTCCGTCGGGTCGCACCCCTTCGCCGCGCAGCTCGCCGCCGACTTCGAGCAGGAAGTGGCGGATGCCCTGGTCGAGCAGCCATTCGGCGGCATGATCGACCGCGAAGCCTTTGGCGATCCCCGAGAGGTCGAGCATCGCGTCGCCGGTGCGGCGCACGCGGCGGTCGTCGCGGTCGAGCGCGACGCCATGCGCCGGACCGCGCGCCGCCTCGATCGATTCGCCGGTCGGAACGGTTGCGACCGGTCCCGCGCTGCCGAAGCCCCATAGCTCGCTGATCCGGCCGAGGCAGGGATCGAAGGCTCCGCCGCTCTCGGCAGCGACGGCGAGCGCCGCGTCGAGCACGGTTGCGAATTCCTCGGGTATCTCCTGCCACTCGCCGGGCGCGCTGCGGTTGACGCGCGACAGGTCTGATACCGGCTCCCACTGGCTCATCTGCGCGACGACGCGGTCGAGCGCCGCCTGGACGCCACGCGCGACGTCGGCGGGCGGATCGACGGCGTTCAGCGACCAGCTCGTGCCCATGGTTTCGCCCGCTAAGCGCTGCACCGTTGCCGATGCGTTGCGACCGGCGAAGGCGCTGGGCGTTAGCGCGAGGGGGATCAGGATATGCGGGGTCAGGGCGCGAGCACCTCCAGCGTCGTCACATAGCTCGCGCGGCGCGCCGGCGCGGCATCCTCGCCCGCCGCACCGCGCGGTCCGCGCGGCGTCGTGACGTTGAGCCAATACATCCCCGGTTCGGGCCAGGTCACCGCAACCTTGCCCTCGGCATCGGTCGTCAGGTCGATCTGGTTCAGCTGATCGCGATAGCGGATGCCGCCGGGGATCACCGTCACGGGCAGGCCGGCGGCGGGCTTGCCGTCGAGCAGGAACTGGAAGGTCGCGCTTTCGCCGGCATAAAGGTCGTTCGGATGCGTGACGGGCACCAGCTCGATCCCCTTGCCCGTCGGCTTGAACACCGTCGTCGTCGGGGCGCCGACCGTCACGAAAATCTCGTTGCGGTTGCTCGCCTCGGCGGTCTGGACATCGGTTGCGCCCGCCGGCAGCTTTTCGGCGAGATTGGCGGCAGTCGTGCCGCGCGGCAGCCGCTCGCGCTTGCCATCGAGCGTATAGCTGCCCGTCAGCATCTCGGCGACCGAGGCGATGCGCCACGTCCCCTTCTGCGTCAGATGGACATCGAAACTGCTGCGATAGCGGCCGGTTGCCGCATTTTCGATTTTTCCCTCGCTGCCGTCGGGCGCCCACGCCTTCACATCGTCGAGGCGCAGCGGAAAATGCTCGAAATAGAAAAGGTCGTTCGACACCGCGGCGTCGACCGTTACCCAGACATCGTCGCCCGACAGGACGGTCGCCGACGGCAGCAGCCACTGGCGATGCGCCTCGGCCGGCACGGCGGCGAGGATGGCGAACGCGGCGGTCGCGGCGAAACCCAGAATATGCTTTTTCATCGTCTAACCCCTTCGTCGATCAGCGGAATGCAAGGGAAATGGTGCCGAGTTCGGTCTTGCCCGCCACCTTGCCGCCGGCGCCCGCTGCCGCGGGCCAGGTGAAGGGGATGCGCAGCAGCTCGCGGCCGCCGACCTCGCGCGCCGCCTCGATCACCAGCGTGTAGCTGCCCGGCGCCGCCGCGCCGAGCTGCGCGCGCGAGAAGCTGAGCCTGTGCGTGCCCGGCGCGCGGGTCGCGCCGGTGATGCCGTCGGCGGGCAGGCGCATCGCGCGGCCGGCGGCGCGCCACCACTGGCGAATGTCGCGCAGCCATTTGGTGCCCTCGCCGCCCTTCATGTCATGGTCGTACCAAAGCGCCACGGTCTTCGCCTTCGCGCCGTCCTTCTCGACCCAGATCGCCACATAGGGGCGATGATATTCGGCGACCGTCAGGCGCGGGATCGTCACGGTCACGTCCATCGTGCCGGGCGCCGCGGCGGCGGGCACCGCGAGCAGCGCGGCGCTGCCGGCGGCGCTGCCGGCGATGGCGATGGTGCGGGGGTTCGGCATTTCGTCTGTCCTCCCTAGTGGATGAAAAAGATCGCGAGCGCGGCGGGCAGAATCAGCCCGGCGCCGACGAGCGGCCAAGTGCTCTTGCGCTTCGCGGCGTGAAGCTGGAGCAGCAGCAGCCCGGTGAGCGCGAAGATCAGGCAGGCGGCGGCAAAGACGTCGATGAACAGACTCCACACGCCGCCCGCATTGCGCCCCTTGTGCAGGTCGTTGAGATAGGAAACCCAGCCGCGGTCGGTGACCTCGCCCGTCGCCGCGCCGGTTGTGCGGTCGATCGCGACCCAGGCGTCGCCGCCGGGGCGCGGCGCAGCGAGATAGGCTTCGGCTTCGGACCATTCCGCGTCGCCTGACGCGCGCACGTCGAAACGCTGCTCGACCCACGCCGCGACGGGCGCGGGCAGGGGGGCGGAGCCGCTCGCCGGTGCCGACGCCAATGCCGCGCGCAGCGCGGGCGGCATCCGGGCGCTCAATTCGGACACCGCGGGCGCACCCTCGATGTCGGCCGCGTGATTGAGCGTGAAGCCCGTCACCGCGAACAGCAGCAGCCCGACGAGGCTCAGCGCCGAACTCATCCAGTGCCACATGTGCAATTGCTTCAGCCAAAAGGCTTTCGGGCTCTTGCGCGATTTGGGCTGGATGGTGCGGGGCTGGTGCATGAGTATCCGGTCTGTTTTGGTCGGGCGCCAGTATCGCGAATGATTCGCAAATACAACAATATTGTCGCAGCGGCGACGACCCTTCGCGCGGATAGCGGCCGCTCACCGACGCGAAACCCGCGCTTTTCCGCGCCTCAACTGAACTGAAAAGCCCTCGTCGCGACAAAATGCGACAAATTCGCTTGCATTTATGCGAACGACTCGCAATAGCGCTCCGACATCACTCGGGCATCAACCACAGGGGAAATTCATGTCATTCTTGCGTTTGCGCGACTCCATCTCGGCCGCGGCCCCGGCCTATCTGGCGCTGAGCTGCTTCGGCCTCGCGGCGGCACCCGCCGCGGCGCAGGATGGCGGCGAGCAAGCGAAACCGCCGATGCTCGGCGGGGTGACGGTCACCGACAGCGCGATCGACGAGGATGATTACAAGGTCGATGTCGCCTCCTCGCCCAAATTCACCCAGCCGCTGCGCGATACGCCGCAGACGATCCAGGTCATCGACAAGCAATTGTTCACCGAACAGGGCGCGACGACGCTCAGCGAGGTGCTGCGCAACAGCCCCGGCGTCGGCACCTTCTACGCCGGCGAGAATGGCAATACGACGACGGGCGATTCGATCCGTATGCGCGGTTTCGACACATCGAGCAGCATCTTCGTCGATGGCATCCGCGATCTTGGCTCGATCTCGCGCGATATCTTCAATACCGAGGCGGTCGAGGTCGAAAAGGGGCCGGCGGGCACCGACAACGGCCGCACCGCGCCGACGGGTGCGATCAACATGGTGACCAAACAGGCGATGCTCGAGAGCGCCGCCTCGGGCATCGCGTCCTTCGGTGTCGACGGACAGAAGCGGGTCACCGCCGACGTCAACCAGACGCTCGGCAGCGCGAGCAGCAACGCGCTGCGCCTCAACCTGCTGTGGCAGGACAGCGACGTTCCGGGCCGCGACCATGTCGAGGATCAGCGCCTTGGCATCGCGGCGTCGCTCGGCCTCGGCCTCGACACCTCGACGCGCGCCTATGTGAACCTTCTCTACGTCTATCAGGACAATATCCCCGACGGCTATGTCCCGACGATCGGACTGCCCGGCTGGCAACCGCAGCCGGGGCTTGAGCAACTCGCCGGCCATCCCGTCGCCTCGACCAATTTCTATGGCACCCGCGACGATCGCGACAATGTCAGCGCGGCGATGGCGACGCTGCGCGTCGAGCATGATTTTTCGGACAATGTGACGCTGTCGAACATCGCGCGCTGGGGGCAGACGAAGCAGGATTATCTGCTCACCGCTTTCATGTCGACGGGCGGCACCGCCGACGATCCGATGGCCGGCAATATCAAATGGACCGACCCGAACGACCTGTCGACCTATACGATCGCGCGCAGCCTGCCGACGCTGAAGGACGTCACCAACCGCATCCTGACCGACCAGCTCAACGTGCGCGCCGATTTCGCGACCGGCGCGGTCGAACATAATCTGAGCGCCGGGATCGAGATCACCAGCGAAAAGCAGGTGACCTATGGCCAGACCGCGTCGGGCGCGCGTCCGCCGGCGAACCTCTACGATCCCGACTGGACCGACGCCGGCACGCTCAGCGTCGCGCGTGACGGCGGCATTTCGAGGGGCAAGACCGACACCCAGTCCGTCTATCTCTTCGACACCGCGAAGTTTGCGGACGGCATGGTCCTCGTCACCGGCGGTATTCGCGTCGATCATTACAAGACGAGCTATTTCAACAGCGCGCCGTGCGGTGGCACCGGACGCCGCGCGGTTCCGTGCGACGGCGCGCCCGAGGGAACGATCGTCACGACAGCCGACCTCGACGACAAGGACACGCTGTTCAACTGGAAGCTCGGCGCGGTGTTCAAGCCCGCCGAGCCCGTCAGCCTCTATGTCAACTATGCGATCTCGCAGCAGCCGCCGGGCGGCGAGAATTTCACGCTGAGCAACTCGGCGAGCAGCGCCAGCAACCCGAACTTCGACCCGCAAAAGGCAAAGACGATCGAGGCCGGAATCAAGTGGGACGCGCTCGGCGAGCGGCTGGCGCTTGCCGCGGCGATTTTCCAGACGACGGTGACCAACGAGATCAACAGCGAGATTCTCGACGAGGAGGGCAATCCGACCCAGACCGGCAAGAAGCGGGTCAAGGGGATCGAACTGTCGGCGGTCGGGCGCATCACCGATGCCTGGTCGATCTCGGGCGGTTACAGCCATCTGAAGACGCGGGTCACCGAAGGCGCGCCGATCACCAGCGACGGGACGCCGAACCTCACGTACATCCCGGGCGACTCCTTCACGCTGTGGACCAGCTATCGCTTGCCCTTCGGCCTCGAACTCGCGGGCGGCGTGCGGCACAATGGCGGGCTGCACCGCGGCACCGACGGCGCGCAGGGAACGCCTGCCTTTACCGAAGGCTATACCGTGGTCGATGCGCTGCTCGGCTATGCGGTGACCGACAATCTCACCGTGCGCGTCAACGCCTATAATCTGTTCGACGAGGATTATGTCGCGGCGATCAACAAGAGCGGTTACCGCTATGTCCCGGGGCAGCCGCAAACCTTCCTGTTCAGCGCCGATGTCCGTTTCTAGGGCACAGCGGCATCGGGTCGGGGCGGGAGGCGTGCCTCCCGCCTTCGCCATTTGGAAATGATGGGAACACCGGCATGTTGCTGCACATTCCGAACGTCCTGACCGCCGAAGAGGCGGCCGAGTTCCGCCGCCGCCTCGATGCTGCCGACTGGACCGACGGGCGCGAGACGGTCGGGGCGCAGGGGGCAAAGGTCAAGCGCAACGAGCAATTGCCCGACGCCTCCCCGGTCAGGGCCGAGCTCGGCGCCGCGGTGCTCGCCGCGCTGAAGCGCAACCCGATGTTCTTTGCCGCCGCCCTGCCGGGCAAGATCCTGCCGCCGCGCTTCAACCGCTACGCGGGCGGCGGCGAATATGGCTTTCACGTCGATGGGGCGGTGATGCAGATCGGCGAGGGCGAGCATCTGCGCTCGGACCTGTCGTGCACGCTCTTCCTCAACGATCCCGATGCCTATGAGGGCGGGCGGCTGATCGTCAGCGACACCTATGGCGAGCACGCGGTCGCGCTGCCCGCGGGTGACGCGATCCTCTATCCCGCCAGCAGCCTCCACCGCGTCGAGCCGGTCACTCGCGGGGAACGGCTCGCGTCCTTCTTCTGGATCCAGAGCTTCGTGCGCGACGCCGAGTTGCGGCGGATGCTGTTCGAACTCGACACCGCGATCCAGAAACTCACCCAAGACGGGGCCGACGATGATGCTGTCCTCCAACTCACCTGCGTCTATCACAATCTCCTCCGCCGCTGGTCGGAGACCTGACGAAGCGTCAAGGCGCCCGGCCACCGTGGTGACCGAGCCGCGCGGTTTCGTCCCGCCGGCCGCCGCCGCGCCCGTCGCCCGCTATGGTGAGGGTCGCCGGCCCAATCTGCCGGCCGCGGGGCTTGCCTTGCTGTTGTCGGGGCTGTTTCTCGCCGCGCTGGCGCAGACCGGTTATCGCCACAAGCAGGCCAAGGCCGCCGAGCTTGCGGTCGTCAACCTGTCGATCGCACCGCCCCCCGCGCCGCCGCCGACCCCGCCCGCCGAAGCGGTGCGTCAGCCCGCCGCGCCGGTCACCGCCCCGCGCCCGCTGGTCGCGCTGCCCAACAGCCAGCCCGCTCTGCTCGCGCCGCCCGATCCCGTGCCACCGCCGCCCGTCGCGGTGGCCGTCCCCCCCGCTCCACCGGCGCCGCCCGCGCCGCCGACGACGGTGCAGGCCGACGATCTCGGCACGCGGATGCTGTCGGGCGCACCGCCGCGCTACCCGCGCGAAAGCCGGCGCCACCGCGAGCAGGGGACGGTCGTGCTCGCGCTGACGCTCGATCTCGACGGGGCGGTGGAGGCGATTTCGGTCGCGCGGAGCAGCGGCTTCGACCGCCTCGACGAGGCCGCGCTGCGCGCGGTGCGCCGCTGGCGCTGGGCGCCGACGATGCGCGGCGGGCTGGCGGTCCGCGTACGGGGCCTCGTCGAAATCCCCTTCGTCTTGCGCGAATAGCCGAGGCCGCTCAGGCGGCGAGCAGCACGCCCTGATAGACGCGGTCCTCGAACGCCATGCCCGCGCCCATCGCGACGCAGATCAGCGCGTCCTCGGCGACGCGCACCGACAGCCCGGTCGCCTCGGCGATCGCCTGATCCATGCGGCGCAGCAGCGCGCCGCCGCCGGTCAGGGTGATGCCCTCGTCGATGATGTCGGCCGCAAGCTCGGGCGGCGTCTGCTCGAGCGCCTGACGCACCGCACCGATGATCTGCCCGACCGGCTCGGCGAGTGCGTCGGCGATCTCGGCTTCGGTCACCTCGACCTCCGATGGCCGCCCGTTGACGAGATCGCGGCCCTTGACCGTCATCACGATGCCCTTGCCCTGCGGCGCGACCGCGCTGCCGATCGCGAGCTTGACGCGCTCGGCGGTCATTTCGCCGATCATCATATTGTGCTTGCGGCGGATATGCGAGACGATCTGGTCGTCCATCTTGTCGCCGCCGACGCGGATCGACCCCGAATAGGCGACGCCGCCGAGCGACAGCACCGCGACTTCGGTCGTGCCGCCGCCGATGTCGATCACCATCGCGCCGCGCGGCTCGGTGACCGGCAGGCCGGCGCCGATCGCGGCGGCGAGCGGTTCCTCGATCAGTTGCACGCCCAGCGCGCCGGCGTTCGAGGCGGCATCGCGGATCGCGCGGCGCTCGACCATCGTCGAGCTCGACGGGACGCAGACGACGACATTGCTGCGCCGCCTCAGGCGGCTCGATCCGCCGAGCGCCTTTTCGATGAAATGCTTGAGCATCTGTTCGGCGATTTCGATGTCGGCGATCACCCCGTCGCGCAGCGGGCGCAGCGCCTGGATGTTCGCGGGCGTCTTGCCCATCATCAGCTTGGCGTCGTTGCCGACCACCTTGACATGGCGCACGCCGTCGCGCGTTTCGAGCGCGATCACCGACGGCTCGTTGAGCACGATCCCCTTGCCGCGGACATAGATGACGGTGTTCACGGTGCCGAGGTCGATGGCGATGTCGTGCGCGCTGGACGCGAAACGGTCGAAAAAACTCATGGAAGGGGTTTGGGCTTTCAACTGGCGTGGGCGGGGGGAGGCCTTGCCCGGGCATGTTGGCTGGCGCCCCCGGCGTCAATTATCGCGCGAGCCAGACCGTTGGTTTCCCGCGTTCTACCGAGTTTGCCGTCATTTCGGCGGCCGCGATCGCCCGCTGCGCGGCGCCGTCTCGCGCGCGACTGTTGCCGATAGGCCACGTGGCGGAAAAAAAGCTGAGCTTGCTCAGCGTCTTCGTTGACGGCCTCGGCGGTCCCGTTACATCGGCCCGCTACCGGCGGAGTATCCCCTCCTTAGGCCACAGGGCCAAGCTCCCCGGGATGGAGAGAGATATCATGACGTTGCGCAACATTTTGTTGGGCGCCACGATGCTGTGCGCCGCAACCGCCCCGGCTTACGCCTTTGCCCAGGACGACACGCCCGCCGACGATACGGCGGCACCGGCGGACAATTATGGCGGTGAGATCATCGTCACCGCGTCGAAGCGCTCGCAGACGCTGCAGGACACGCCGGTCGCGGTGTCGGTGGCCACCGCCGCCGACCTCGAAAATTCGGCGATTCGCGATCTGATCGACCTCCAATCGTCGGTCCCCAGCCTGCGCGTCAGCCAGCTCCAGTCGAGCGCCAACACCAATTTCGTCATCCGCGGCTTCGGCAACGGCGCGAACAACGCCGGTATCGAGCCCTCGGTCGGCGTGTTCATCGACGGCGTCTATCGCTCGCGTTCGGCCGCCCAGATCGGCGACCTTCCCAATGTCGAGCGTATCGAAGTGCTGCGCGGGCCGCAGTCGACCTTGTTCGGCAAGAATGCCTCGGCGGGCGTAATCAGCATCATCACGCAAAAGCCGCAGTTCGATTTCGGCGGCTCGATCGAGGCGAGCTATGGCAATTATGACGCAGTCGTCGTCAAGGGCGACATCACCGGCCCAATCAGCGATACCATCGCCTTCTCGCTCGGCGGCAATTTCAACCGCAACGACGGTTATGCGCGCGACCTCAACCTCGACACCGACGTCAACGACCGCAACCGCTGGGGCGTGCGCGGGCAGCTGCTTTTCGAACCGAGCGATGCGCTGTCGATCCGCCTGATCGGCGATTATGACAAGATCGACGAAAATTGCTGCATCGCCGGCAATGTCGTCGCGGGCCCGACGGTCGACATCACCGACTTCCTCGTCGGCGGGCCGAGCGTCGATCGCGAAAATCCCTTCTCCTACGACGTCTACAACAATTTCCTGTCGGAAAACCGGATCGAGAATTACGGCGGTTCGGCGCAGATCGACTATGATCTCGGCAATATGGCGCTGACCTCGATCACCGCCTATCGCGAAGTGCGTTCGTTCGCGAACCAGGATTCGGACTTCACCGCCGCCGACCTGATCGGGCGCAAGGCGGACGATGTCGCGATCGACACCTTCACGCAGGAAGTGCGCCTGACCTCGGATTTCGACGGCCCGGTCAACTTCCTCGTCGGCGGTTATTATTTCAACGAAAAGATCGACCAGACGAACCAGCTCTTCTTCGGTGACGACTTCCGCCCCTATGGCAATGCGCTGATTCAGGCGGCGAGCGGCGGCGCGCTGGATGTCGCGACGCTCGAAGGCACGCTCGGCGCACTCGAAGGCGATCCGACCAAATATCTCGGCACCTTCTTCCATGCCGGCGACGGGATGGACGAGGCGTACAAGCTCAAGAACACGAGCTGGTCGCTGTTCGGCACCGTCGATTTCGAAATCACCGACCGGCTGACCTTCACCGCGGGCGCGAACTATACGCAGGACCGCAAGCGTTTCTCGACCGACGTGGTGAGCACCGACACCTTCTCGGCGGTCGATCTCGATTCGCCGGCCTATACGCCCTTCCGTGAGGCGTTGCTTGTCGGCGCCGGGGTCGATCCGGCGACGGCCGCCTATCTCGCGGCGAACCCGACGATCGTCCTGCCCGACGGCAGCAGCGCCAATCCGCTCGCGGGCCTCAAGGCGTTCCAGTTCCTGCCGCCGTTCCTCAACGTTCCGAACGCGGTCGAGCCGGGCAAGACGCACGACAAGGACCTCTCGTGGAGCGCACGCCTCGCCTACGAGCTCACCGATACGGTCAACGTCTATGCGACCTATGCGACGGGGTTCAAGGCGAGCTCGGTCAACCTGTCGCGCGACAGCCGTCCGCTCGCGTCCGACCTGCCGGCAATCGACGCCGCGGGCCTGACGACGCCGAACCTCACCGCGGGCACGCGCTTCGCGGGCCCCGAGGAATCCGAAGTCTATGAAATCGGCCTCAAGGGTCAGTGGTCGGTCGCCGCTGCGAATGTCGCGGTGTTCAAGCAGGCGATCAAGGGCTTCCAGTCGAACGTCTTCAACGGCACCGGCTTCGAGCTGGTGAACGCGGAAAAGCAGTCGACCTGGGGCGTCGAGTTCGACGGGTCGGTGCGGCCGGTGCGCGGGCTCAACCTGACGCTCGCGGTGACCTGGCTCGACCCGAAGTACGACAGCTTCACCAACTCGTCTTTCGGCGATATTTCGGGCACGCAGCCTTCGACGATCCCCGAGCTGTCGGCCGCGATGGGCGCGACCTATACGCACGAGTTCGACGGCGGCAATCGCGCGATCTTCCACGTCGACTATCTCTACGAAAGCCCGACGCGTCTGGTCGACGGGCTGCAGGGCTTCCCCGACGGCTTCTCGGACCAGTTCAAGCGCGAAGTGAACCAGCTCAACGCGTCATTCACCTTCGCCTTGAACAACGGGCTCGAACTCGGCGTCTGGGGGCGCAATCTGACCAACGCGCATTATCTGACGACGATCTTCCCCGCCGTCGCGCAGTCGGGCAGCGTCTCGGGCTATCCCAGCCAGCCGCGCACCTATGGCGTGACCGGCCGCTTCAAATTCTGATCGGCGGACGCGGGGCAGTATCTTCCATCGTTTTTGGGCAGGTGTGTCCCCGCGAAGGCGGGGACCCATCTCCGGGGAAAGCCGATCTGTGCCGGATAAAAGAAAACCCCGGCCTCTCGATCGAGAGGCCGGGGTTCTTTTTTGGCGCTAGGCCTGTGTCGTCAGAAGCGCACGCCGGCCGCGATGCCATAGCGGCGCGGTTCGAGCGTGAAGATGTTGGTGTAGTTACCCGACGATTGGTCGGTGACGTAGAGGCCGGTGACGCTGTTCGAATCGAACAGATTCTGGACGAACCCTTTCACATACCAGCGATCTTCGGCGCCGTTCAGCTGGATCTGGGCGTTGACCTGCGCATAGCCTTTGATCTTGTTGACGTTGCCGTTGAAGATATTGCCATAGCTGTCGCCGGTATAGGCAAGGTCGAAGCGCGGCACGAGCGTCATGTCGCCGCCCAGATGCGCCGTATATTGCACACCCGCGCTGAACTTGTAGTTCGGCGCCTGCGGCAGCTTGTTGCCCTTGATGTTGACGGGGATGCCGGCGCTGTAGACCGTGATGCCGCCAAGTGCCGCAGGGTCGATCGCCAGCGGCCCGAGAGCGGGCAAGTTGAAGGCGCCCGACGCGGCGGCAGTCAGAGCACCACAGACGCTGAACGCTCCGGTCGAATTGATCCCGCCGTCCGCGGGGAAGGCGGTCGTGGGCTGCAGGTTGGCACCGGCTGCCAGACCGGGGACCACACCGGCGTTGATGAGGGTGTTCGTCATATTCACGAACGTATTGACCCCGGCAACATTGCCGCTGTTCGAGCCCACCGCGCAGTTCGCCGCGTTGGTGATGTCCTTGATGATCACCGCATCTTCGCGGCCGCCGCCAAAGTCGCGCGGATTGCTGAAGAAGGAGTCACCCGACACCTTGGTGTGCAGATAGCTGAAACCGAGGTTGATCAGCCAGTCGGGATCGGGGCGGACCATGCCTTCGACTTCGACGCCATAAATGTCGGCGTCGACATTGTCGTTGACCGAAGTGCGCGCGACGATGCGGCTGAGCTGAAGATCCTTATATTTATAATAGAAGGCAGTGAGGTTCAGCTGCAGTTTGCCGTTGTCGAAGGCATTTTTCGATCCGATTTCGAACGCATCGACCTGCTCGGGCTTGAAGGATTCGGGCACCGAGAAGATCGGCGACAGCGGTGGATTGATACCCCCCGATTTATAGCCGCGCGAATAGGACGCATAGAGCAGATTGTCGGGCGACAGCTTGAAGTCGAGGACCGCACGGCCGGTCAACTTGTTGAAGCTGACGTCGCGGCTCTGGAACAGCTGGTTGCCCGCGGTGCCCGGATCGGCGTCATAGGTGACGACGAAGGGCGAATCGAACGCCGAACCGGTCTGACCGAACGGCACGAGGAAGCTCGCCAGCGCCGTGCGCGCCACGACGCTCTTTTCGTCATGGTTATAGCGCAGACCCAGGGTCAGCTTCAGTCGATCGTTGAATTCATAGTAGGTCTCGCCGAAGATACCGTAGGACTTGATCTTCAGATCGTCGGTGTTGTTCCGATAGAAGGGCGAGCCGAGGAATGACGGCGGCAGGCCGTTGGCGTAGGAATTGAACGCCCCGAGCACGCCCGACAGATAATCGATCGGGAAGGCGTTCACATAATAGCTGTTCTCGGTGAGGTGATAATCGGCATAGATGCCGCCGAGCAGGAAGTTGAACGCGCCGTCGAAGTCGCTCGTCAGGATCGCTTCCGCCGACCAGCTGCTGTTATACTGGTCCGACCGGTCGAACTGCAGCGAATTGGGGCCGCAGATGCTATTGCCGCCAAAGGAGCCGAGGCCGGTTTCCTCGGCCTGCGACGTGCAGAGGTCGCCCATCGGGCCGTCGGGAATTAGCGCCGCCGCGACCGGGGCGAGATAGTTGGAAAAGCCGGGAAGTATGCCGTCGAGCGCCCCATTCGCACCGGCTTGCAGCGTCGCGAGGCCGGTGGCGTAGAGCGAGCGGTCGGCCACATTGCTGTTATAGTCCTGCAGCGAGTTGAGCTTGACCTTCTGATACTGGCCCGAAACCTGCAGCGACATCGGACCGAAATCATGCTCGATTTCGCCCTGCAGGATCAGTTCGCTGGTGAAATATTGCGGCGTGAAGGCCGAATTGACGACGCGCGGGTCCGACGGGATCGTTGTATTGGCATAGACATCCGGGCCATAAAGGCTGCCGAGCGCGAAGGCGGTAGGAATGCCCTGCGTCGCGAGGAATTCCTGCGACGTCAATGCCGCGGTGAAGGTGGCATTGCCATTGAAAGGCGCATTGTCGCGGCGCGTGTTCAAGCAGCCGAGAATGCCGGTCGGGTCGCGCTGGCACTGCTGCTTCTGGATACGCGTGCGATTGTCCTTCTCGTGGAAATAGGATGCGAGGAAATCGATCGTCGTGTCGGGGGTCGGCTCCCAGCGGAACGAGCCGCGGACCGAGTAGAGATCGCGGTCGTCGATGCGAGTGTTGAGGAAGGTGTTCTTCGTATAGCCATCGCGATTGAGATAGATGCCCGCGACGCGGATACCCGCATTTTCGCCAAGGGGGATGTTGACCATCGCCTTGCCCTTGATCGAATTATAATTGCCATATTCGCCCTCGGCGGCGGCTTCGAAGGCGCCGAGCTTGGGCTTCGCGGTGATGACGTTGACCACGCCCGACGTCGCGTTGCGGCCGAACAGCGTGCCCTGCGGGCCGCGCAGCACTTCGACGCGTTCGAGGTCGAAGAATTCGGTTTCGAACAGGCGGGTCGAGAAGAGCGGATCGCCGTTCAGATGGATCGCGGTCGCGCTGTCGCAGGTCGTGCCGACGCAAAGGTCGCCGATGCCGCGGATGGTGAAGCTCGCGCCGGTGAAGTTGGTCTTGGTGAAGGTGACGTTCGGCAGGGTCAGCTGCAGATCCGACGGCGTCTTGATCTGCTGCGCTTCGAGCGCTTCGGAGGAAAAGGCGCTGACCGCGATCGGCACGTCCTGAAGCCGTTCGGACTGGCGCTGTGCGGTGACGACGATCTCGCCGCCGAAGGCATCCCGCTGCGGGGCACCCTCGTCCTGCGCGAACGCCGGCGTTGCCACCGCCATCGCCAGAATCGACGAACCGATCAATGCGTTGAATTTCATTAATACCTCCCTTTTTCAGCCGCGCGAATGCACGGCCGCCCAAATGATCAATTTGTGGTCAGGGGAGGGGCTTCGACCAGACATGGCAAAAGGCACCGGGCCTGATCGGCCGAGTGCCACGGGTAATCCCACTCGCCAGCGGTGCTGGTCATCGTCCTCTCCCACCGGCGTCGGGGAATACGCCGGCCTCTCCGGATTACGGCCCGCTTTGGCGAGCTCTGTAAGGACCCAAAGTTGCGCCGAGTTGACGAAAGCGTCAAGTCACTTGTTTCGAAAGCTAAGCCTGCGAAAATCGCGGGACTCCTAGGGATAAAAAAGTCCGGATTCCGCAACGTCAACTTGCCTGCAGCATCGATTTTCTTGGCCGCCAAGGGTTGCGCATCGCCCTCGCGTGCCCGAAATGTGCGGCATGATGGCAACAGTGAAAGCGGGGATATGACGCAGGCAAAAGGCACGCCGGGGGATGGCGATCTGGTGGACGATCGCTACGATGCGGACGGCAAGCTCGTCGTGCCGCCGCACGTCGCCGACGCCGTCCGCACGCTGATCGAATGGGCGGGCGACGATCCCGCCCGCGAAGGGCTTCGCGATACGCCGAAGCGCGTCGCGCGCGCGTGGCGAGAATATTGCCAGGGCTATGGCGAGGACCCCTCGGTCCATCTGTCGCGCACCTTCGAGGAGGTCGGCGGCTATGACGAGATCGTGCTGTTGCGCGACATCCCGTTCCAGTCGCATTGCGAGCATCATATGGCGCCGATCACCGGCAAGGCGTCGATCGCCTATCTGCCCAAGGATCGCGTCGTCGGCATCTCGAAGCTCGCGCGCGTGCTCAATGGCTATGCGCGCCGGCTGCAGGTGCAGGAGCGGCTGACCGCCGAGGTCGCGAAATGCATCTGGGACAATCTCCAGCCGCACGGCGTCGCGGTGGTGATCGATGCGCAGCATGGCTGCATGACCGGCCGCGGCGTCCGCACCCCCGGCGTCGGCATGGTGACCAGCCGCCTGCTTGGCTGCTTCCTCGACGACGAGCGCAGCCGCAAGGAAGTGCTCGGCCTGATGGGCTATTGATCGCCTGCTTTGGGGCGGCTGCGGACGAACCGCCATACCGGAAAGGGGGTGTCCGGAATCGACCAAAGGCCGACGCTCCTTTTTCGTCACCCCGGACTTGATCCGGGGTCCATTAAGCGCAGCGCCGGGAGAATGGATCCCGGATCAAGTCCGGGATGACGAAGATGGGGAAACGTCCGCTCCCCACCCCAAAACCGTCGTGCAGCCGCCGTGCGGCTCCACGCAAAACCGGCGCATAAGAAAAGGCCCCGGAGCATTGCGCCGGGGCCTCTCTTATCTCTGCAAGCAAGCGAAGTGGCTTATGCCTCTTCGCCTTCCTCGCTCGCTTCGTCCTCGGCGGGCGCTTCTTCGGCGGCGACTTCCGACGGGGGCGTGCCCTCTTCGAATTCGTCTTCGCTGTCGGGCTCGAGCGCCGCGGCGGCCATGGCAGCCTGTTCTTCCTCGAACATGGCGGCGATGACGTCGATGCCTTCCTTCTGCATCTCGGCCTCGTCGGGCGAGCGCGCGACGTTGACGCTGACGGTCACCGCAACCTCGGGGTGCAGCTTGACCTTGACGTCGAACAGGCCGAGCGACTTGATCGGGCGCTCGAGCTCGATCATCGCCTTGGTGACGCCTTCGACGCCGTCCTCGGCCAGCGCATCGACGATGTCGCGCACCGAAACCGAACCATAAAGCTGGCCGGTGTTCGACGCCTGGCGGATCAGGACGATCTGCTTGCCGTCGAAGTCCTTGGCGCGGCCTTCGGCGGCGGTGCGGCGTTCGGCATTATCCGATTCGATCTTGGCGCGATTGGCTTCAAAGACCTTGCGGTTGGCTTCGTTCGCGCGCAGCGCCTTGTTGTTGGGCAACAGGAAATTGCGCGCAAAGCCGTTCTTGACGGTGACGACGTCGCCGATACCGCCCAGTTTCTCGATACGTTCGAGCAGGATGACTTCCATCGGTCCGCCCTCCTTACTTCACGATATAGGGGAGCAGGCCGATGTGGCGCGCGCGCTTGATCGCACGGGCCAGCTCGCGCTGCTTCTTGGTGGACACCGCGGTGATCCGCGACGGGACGATCTTGCCGCGCTCCGACAGGTAACCCTGGAGCAGGCGGACGTCCTTGTAATCGATGACGGGTGCGTCCTTCGCGCTGAAGGGGCAGGTCTTGCGACGGCGGAAAAAGGGTCGTGCCATGGTGCTGTCTCCTTAGTCTTCGCTGTCGCGGTCGCGGCCACGGCCGCCACGGCGTTCCTGCTTGCGCATCATCACCGACGGACCCTTTTCGAGTTCGTCGACGCGGATGGTCAGCCAGCGGATGATATCTTCGTTGATCGCCGCCTGGCGCTCGATTTCGGTGACGGCTTCACCCGGCGCCTCGACCGAGACCATCGCATAATGGCCCTTGCGGTTCTTCTGGATCTTGTAGGCGAGCTGCTTGAGGCCCCAGGTTTCGGTCTTGTGAACGGTGCCCTGGTGATCGCTGACGATCGTGGCGACATTTTCCGCCAGCGCATCGACCTGAGCCTGGCTCAGATCCTGACGCGCGATAAAGACATGCTCGTAAAACGGCATGGTTGCGCTTCCTTCGATTTGGCCGATCGCTGATTCCGCGCCGATCGCGAAACCCCTCCGGCTGTCGTCCGGCTTTGCGTACTGATGCAAAGCAAACGGGGCGACAGGCACAAGGCCTCGCCCCGAATGAGCGCGCCTATACAGATTCGCGGGTAGAAATCAAGGAAAACGGAAAGGTTCACGCGAAGACGCGAAGACGCGAAGACGCGAAGGGAACCGCGTCATTGCGCCGGCGTCGCTCGCCGACGACGCGAAGCGCATTTGAAGATCGCTTAGGGCGACACGCGAACGACGAACTCGCACGTTACTCCTTCGCGTCTTCGCGTCTTCGCGTGAACTGAAATATCGCTGCCTTTGCGAATATCTGCTTCGCCAAGTCTGGGAAAATCAGCCCAGTTTTTCCGCCAATTCGCGCCCGAATTCGGTCAGCGTATCGTCGCGCGCGCCAAGGATCAGGATGCGGTCGCCGGGCTGCGCCTCCTCCAGCATCGCCGCGCCGCACGCGGCGCGCGTCGTCAGGTGAACCGCATCGCCGCCGCTCCCGACAATATCGGCGACCAACGCCTCGCTGCCGATGCTGCGATCGACGGTGCCGCCGAAATAGACGGGATCGCAGACATAGAGCCTGTCGTCCGTGCGCATCCCCCGTGCAAAGCTCGTCGCCAGTTCCTTGCCCATCTGACGGAGCGGGCCATAGCCGTGCGGCTGGAAAAAGAGCAGCGCCCGCCCGGGCAGTTCGGCGACCGCGGCCAATGTCGCGGCGACCTTGTCGGGATTATGCGCGAAATCGTCGATCACCGTCACGCCGCCCGCCTGCCCGAGCACTTCGTAGCGCCGCGCGAGGCCCGCGAAATCGGCGAGCGCGGCGACCGACTGCGCCACCGGGATATTGACCGCGCGCGCCGCGGCGATGGCGGCAATCGCGTTCATCGCATTGTGGCGCCCCGGCATGTGTAAGTGCACCGCGTGACGGTCGCCCGCGAAATGGACGGTGAAGCGGCAGCCGTCGGGCCGCGGCTCGAAATCGCTGCCGCGCACCGCCGCCGCGTCCGAAAAGCCGAAGCGCATCACATTGCCACCGGCGAGCAGCGGCGCCGATTCGGGATCGTCGGCGTTGATCACCGCGATCCGCGCCTTGGCGGCGAAATCGCCGAACAGGCGGTGGAGCTCGTCGAGGCTCTTGTGGTCGAGGCTGATGTTGGTGACCACCGCGACATCGGGCCGGTAGAGCGCGATCGAGCCGTCGCTTTCGTCGACCTCGCTGACATAGTTCGCCGCATCGCCGACGAGCGCGCTGGCGAAGGGTGTGTCGGCATTGGCGAAATTGCGCATCACCGCGCCGTTCATCACCGTCGGCCTGCGCCCGGCGCTTTCGAGGATCCAGCCGATCATGCCGGTGACGGTCGACTTGCCGCTGGTGCCGCCGACGCCGATCGCCTGTGCAGCGTCGTTGAACAGCGCGGCGTTGAGGTCGGCGCGCGTCATGCGCGGCAGGCCGAGCGCCTTCGCTGTCGCGACATCGGGCACGCTTTCCTCGACCGCCGCCGAGGCGATGAGCGTCTGGCCTGCGGCGAGGCCGCTGCCGTCCTGTGGAAACAGTGCGATGCCGCGCCCCGCGATCCAGTCGAACTTTTCGGCCGAACGGCCCTGGTCGCGGCTGCGGTCGGAACCCGCCACGCGCGCGCCGCGCGCCGCGACGATCATCGCGAGCGGCAGCATCCCCGACCCGCCGATGCCGCAAAAGAAATAGGATTTGTTTTCGGCCATGGCCGCGCGTTATGGGCTTGGCGAAGGGTTTGCAACAAGGGCGGCAAATCCGGAAGGGTGAACGCCGGTTTTCATACGTCGTCACCCCGGACTTGATCCGGGGTCCATTCACGCAGCGTCGAAGGAATGGACCCCGGATCAAGTCCGGGGCGACGATCAAGGAAGTTAATGATGCGCATCGGAATCGTCGCCCCCTCGACCGCCATATTGCCCGACGACGCAGAGGCCGTGCGCGCGATCGCGATGCTCGGCTATCCCGATGTCGAGCTGGTGTTCGACGAACAATGTTTTGCGGTGCACGGCCATTTCGCGGGCGAGGATGGGCATCGTTTCGCGGCGCTGGTCGAGATGGCGAACCGGCCCGACATCGACGCGGTGTGGTTTGCGCGCGGCGGCTATGGCGCGTGCCGCATCGCGCAGGAGGCCGTCGCGGCGATGACCGACGTCGCGCGCGGCAAGGCCTTCCTCGGCTATTCGGATCAGGGCAACCTGCTCGCCTGCCTCTATCGCGAGGGGTTCGATCATGTCGCGCATGGGCCGATGGTCGCGGACGTGCGCCGTGACGGCGGCGACGCGGCGATCGCGCGCGCGCTCGACTGGCTCGTCGCGCGCGACCCGGCGGCATGCGAAGCAGGGTTGGAGCATGGCGCGCGCCACGCGGCCTTCAATCTGATGACCTTGTCGATGCTGCTCGGCACCCCGCTCGAGCCCGACCTTGCCGGCCATGTGCTGCTGATCGAGGAAGTCAGCGAGCATCTCTATGCCTTCGACCGCGCCTTTTTCCACATGGCGACCTGTCTTGCGCCGCGCGGTCTGTCGGGGCTTCGGCTCGGCCGGGTCAGCGCGGTGCCCGAAAACGACCGCCCGTTCGGCATGGAGGCCGACGAGATCGCGCGCGACTGGTGCGCGCGGACCGGCATCGCCTGGCTCGGGCGCGCCGACATCGGGCACGATGCGGAGAACAAGGTCGTCCCCTTCGGCTTGCATCGCGCGGGGTGAAGGAATAGGCGCCTGATCCAATCGACGAGCAAAGGAACAGGGTCATGCGCGCATTCATCTTTCCGGGGCAGGGCAGCCAGTCGGTCGGCATGGGCAAGGCGCTCGCCGACACATCGCCGCTCGCCCGCGAAGTGTTTCAGGAAGTCGACGAGGCGCTCGGCCAGCATCTCTTCCAGCTGATGAGCGAGGGGCCCGAGGATCAGCTCACCCTCACCGAAAACGCCCAGCCTGCGATCATGGCGAACGCGATCGCGACGCTGCGCGTGCTCGAAAAGGAAGGCGGCGTGACGCTCGCGGCGACGGCCGATTATGTCGCGGGGCACAGCCTCGGCGAATATAGCGCGCTTTGCGCCGCCGGCGCCTTCGACCTTGCGACGACGGCGCGGCTCCTGAAGACGCGCGGGCAGGCGATGCAGGCGGCGGTGCCCGTCGGCGTCGGCGCGATGGCGGCGCTGCTCGGCGCCGATGTCGAGACGGCGCAGAAACTCGCCGACGCGGCTGCGGAGGGCGAGGTCTGCACCGTCGCGAACGACAATGACCCGTCGCAGGTCGTGATCTCGGGCCACAAGGGCGCGGTCGAGCGCGCGGTTGCGATGGTCAAAGATTACGGGATCAAGCGCGGCGTGCTGCTCCCCGTGTCGGCGCCCTTTCACTGCCCGCTGATGCAGGCGGCCGCCGACGCGATGGCGGAGGCGCTCGAAGCAAACCCGCCGATCGCGCCGCTCGTCCCCGTTGTCGCCAATGTCACCGCGGCGCCGGTGAGCGACGCCGGCGAAATCCGCAAGCTGCTCGTCGAACAGGTCACCGGCCGCGTCCGCTGGCGCGAGAGCGTCGGCGCGATGGAAGAGATCGGCGTGACTCAGTTCGTCGAGTTCGGCGGCAAGGTGCTGTCGCCGATGGTCAAGCGCAGCGCATCGGGCGAGGTCGAAACGGTCAGCGTGATATCGATGGACGACATCGAAGCGCTGCTGAAGACGCTTTAATAGATTCGCGCAGAGGCGCAGAGGTCGCAGAGATTATGGCGCAACACATCGACCAGATTTCACATGACGTGATCGGCGTCGCAATGCGCTTGCATAGTGAAATCGGGCCGGGTTTGCTGGAGAGTGTCTATGAGACACTTCTCGCTGGACGATTGGCCGCCATGGGATATCGGGTTGATCGGCAGTGGCCGATCAACATCATTTTCGACGGTATGGAATTTACCGAAGTTGCCCGCGTCGACCTGTTAGTCGACGAGCAACTGGTGGTCGAGATCAAATCGGCGGATAGCGTGCATCCTGTACATTCAAAGCAGGTTCTCACCTATTTGAAGTTGTTGCATCTACCGGTAGGGCTTCTCGTCAATTTTGGTCAAGCCACCCTGAAAGAAGGCATCCGACGTCTCGTCAACGACCATAAGGACTCTGCGTTCTCTGCGCCTCTGCGCGAAAATCATCTTACACCGACGTCCGAGAATCGGACCCTAGACTAAGGAATCCATGATGTTCGACCTCACCGGCATGACCGCCCTCGTTACCGGCGCTTCGGGCGGGATCGGGTCTGCGATTGCGCAAGCGCTCGCGGCGCAGGGGGCGCGGCTTGCGGTTTCGGGTTCGAATGCAGAGAAGCTCGGCGCCTTTCGCGACACGCTCGGCGGCGACCATATCGCGTTGCCGTGCAATCTCGGCGATGGGGCGGCGGTCGATGCGCTCGTGCCCTCGGCGGTCGAGGCGCTCGGCGGCAAGCTCGACATCCTCGTCAACAATGCCGGGGTGACGCGCGACAATCTGATCCTGCGGATGAAGGACGAGGAATGGCTCGACGTCATCCGCATCAACCTCGAGGCCAATTTCCGCCTCGCGCGCGCCGCCGCCAAGCCGATGATGAAGGCGCGCTTCGGCCGCATCGTCTCGATCACCAGCGTCGTCGGCGCTACGGGCAATCCGGGGCAGGCCAATTATGCCGCGTCGAAGGCGGGGGTCACCGGACTGACCAAGGCGCTCGCGCAGGAACTCGCTAGCCGCAATGTCACGGTGAACTGCGTCGCGCCGGGCTTTATCGCCACCGCGATGACCGATGTCCTGCCCGACGCGCAGAAAGAAGCGCTCAACCAGCGGATCCCCGCGGGCCGGATGGGCGAGGGGAGCGACATCGCCGCTGCGGTGGTTTACCTCGCGTCAAAGGAGGCGGGCTATGTGACCGGGCAGACGATCCATGTGAACGGCGGGATGGCCATGCTGTCCTGACGGTCGGGGTTTTTCGAGGGGGATAGTGATTATGAAAGCGTGGATCGCCGGCGCCGTGCTGGCTTTGGTCGCGGCGCCGGGCGCGGCCTTCGCGCAGGACGGGGCCAAGCTCGATTGCATTTCCGGAGCTGCGAGCGCCGAATTGAAGGTCGCGCTCGGCACCGCGATGGCCGGAAGCATCGACGACGCGGGCCACGACGCGCTGTTTGCGCGGCTTTCGGACGTGGTCGACAGCTGCGCCGCCAAACATGGCATCGGCGAGAGCCTCAAGACCGAATATTTCAACTATGGTCTCGCGCGGATCGCCCGCGACTGGCTGACGGGAGAGATTGCCAAGGCCAGCCTGTCGACCGGTCCGGTCGACAAGGCGCTCGATTTCGGTATCGACGGCGCCAATCCCGACCTCTCGAACGACATGGACGAGGATCAGATCATGGCGATCGTCACCGCCTATCAGGACGCCGGGGTCGATGTCGAAGCGGTCGACCAGGCGGTGTGGGAAAAGGTCGGCGCCTATGCCGCGGCGACCTCCCTCTATTGGACCAACCGCCAGAAGCTGACGCCCTGACGCAAAGCCCGATCTCGCGCGCGGCAAGCGAAGCTCTCTTGCAGCGCTTCGGGGCGCGCCCTAGATCGGTTGCATGATCATTGCGGAAAATAGCCTGAAGCTGATCGGCAATACGCCGCTGGTGCTGCTCAAGGGGCCGAGCGAAGCGACGGGGTGCGAAATCTGGGGCAAGTGCGAATATGCCAACCCCGGCGGATCGGTGAAGGATCGCGCGGCGCTCTATATCGTCCGCGACGCCGAAGCGAACGGCAGCTTGGCGCCCGGCGGCACGATCGTCGAGGGCACCGCGGGCAATACCGGCATCGGGCTCGCGCTCGTCGGCAATGCGCTCGGCTATCGGACGATCATCGTCATGCCCGACAACCAGAGCGCCGAGAAGATGGCGACGATCCGCGCGCTCGGTGCCGAACTCGTGCTCGTGCCGCCCGCACCCTTCGCCAATCCGGGGCATTTCGTTCACACCTCGCGCCGCATCGCCGAGGAAACCGATAATGCCATCTGGGCCAACCAGTTCGACAATATCGCCAACCGCAAGGCGCATATCTGTGGCACCGCCGAGGAGATCTGGGAGCAGATGGAGGGCCGCATCGACGGCTTTACCTGCGCCGCGGGCACCGGCGGCACGATCGCCGGCACCGGGCTGGGGCTCAAGGCGAAGGATGCGAATATCACCATCGCGCTCACCGATCCGCACGGCGCGGGCCTCTATAATTATTACAAGTGCGGCGAATTGAAGCCCGAGGGATCGAGCGTCGCCGAGGGAATCGGACAGAACCGCATCACCGCGAATCTCGAAGGCGCGCCGATCGACACGCAGTTCCGCATTTCCGATGCCGAAGGGCTCGCGGTGGTGCGCCGCCTGCTGGACGAAGAGGGACTGTGCCTCGGCCTGTCGTCGGGAATCAACGTCGCGGGCGCGATGGCGCTGGCGCGCGAGCTCGGCCCCGGCAAGCGCATTGCAACCATCCTGTGCGACAGCGGGTTTCGCTATCTCTCGACGCTCTTCAACCCCGAGTGGCTGGCGAGCAAGGGGCTGGCGGAGGAGGCCGCGTGAATCAGGCGCAGACTTTGATCGAAGCCGCGGCGGCTCCCGTTGCCGCGCCGGCCCCGGCGAACGACACGATGCGCCGGCTCCAGATCGGTATCGCGGGGTTGCTCGCGGTATTGCTTCTTGTCGGGCTTGCCGGATTGATCGGCGACCGCGCGCGCGAAAATGCCGCCAAGGATGCGGCGACCGCGACCGAAGTAAAAATGCCCGGGCCGCAGCCGAAACCCGCGAGCGCGCCGCTCGAGGAACTGGGCGTGCAGCCCGTCTCGAAGGACGAAAATGAGGATATGTCGGTGAAGGTGCCGCAGTCGACCCCGACCGTCCCCGATCTCGAACCCGACCCCGAATTGCAGCGCGCCCGCCAGTCGAAGGGACAGTGACCGCCGCCTGGCGTTCCGCGGTTGCGGCGGCGCTGGGGCTGGCGCTGGCCTGGGCGCTGGGCGGGCAGGCGCTGCTCGGCCGGATCGACCCCGCGCTCGCGCTCCCGATCCTGATACTTCCGATGCTGCTGCTCGCATGGTGGCAGCGCACCGGCGCGCGCCGGCGCCGGTTGCGGTCGGTCGCGGCGACGATCGTGTTGCTGCTTGCGGCGCAGGCGATGCTGGCGTGGTGGCTGTCGAGGGCGCTCGCGTGGGAGCAGCTTCTTCTGATCCTCGCAGGTGGAGTGTTTGCGGCGTGGCTTGCTGACCTTTTGGTGCAGCATCTTGATGGGTGGCGGCGAATCCTTTTCGCGTCGGTGCTGGCGATCGGCTGGTTCGGTGCCAGCCATGCATTGCTTGCGGCGCTTTATTCGCCGCGCTTTGCCGCAGATCCGCGCCCGGTGGTGATGTTGACGGGCTTGCCGCTGCGCTGGGCGGCGGAGGGCGATTTCGCTGCAATCGTCGCAAGGGGCGCGGAAGAGGACCCGGCGCTCGTGCGCATCGAAGCGGGCGGGCCGGTCGAACTCGTCGACAGCATCGCCGATCGTGCGCCGCCACCGGGGGCGTCGCTCCTGCTCGCGCATCCGCGTGCGCTCGCTCCGGGCGATCTCGTCGCCATCGACGATTTTGTGCGCGGCGGCGGCGATGCGGTGATCCTGGCCGATGCGCTGTCGGGCTGGCCGATCCGCCATCCGCTCGGCGATCTGCGCAATCCGCCGGTGACGAGCCTTCTCACGCCGCTGCTCGCGCATTGGGGGGGCACGCTTGCCGCGGCGCCGGTCGGCGAGCGCGCGGCGCGGTCGTTCGATCTCGACGGCGAGCGGATACGGCTGTTCAGCGCGGGGCGCTTCGAAGCGCTGCCGCCCGGGTGCCGCGCCTTTGCGGGCGGGCGCATCGCGCGCTGCCCGATCGGCAAGGGAACGGCGTGGCTTGTCGGTGACGCCGACCTTCTCTTCGCGCCCCTTTGGCAGCCGCTCGTCCCGGGCGCCGCGCATCTGGGCCGCGCCGACACGATGGAGTGGCTCGACGCAAGGCTGCGCGGCACGGCGGCGCGGCGCGGGGTTCTGCATCCGCTCTGGATTCGCGCCGACTGATCGGCCGCGCTCCGGCGCATATCATTGCCCATTTCGCTCCCGGAAACGGCGCAGCGCGCGACGCTGTTCGCCGCGATTGTCCCTTTCGGACTAGCATCTGCCCCAATTTTGAGGCAAATTTGGGTTAGTTTCCCCAGTTCGCCCCAATTTTCCCCTTTTCACCCCAATCGATTGTTGATACTCACGGAATCGGAGAGGGGCAATCTCCACCCGAGTCACTTCGCCCGGAATCACGCGATTCCCGGATCGGGAAAGTATTGCCCGCAGGCGCGAGGAACGGGGGCAAGAGCGATGGCGGTTGTGACGCCCGGCCGATACTCGGGCACCAACTTCGCCGCGATCGATGGCAAGGGGCGCGTCGCCGTCCCTTCGCAGTTCCGCAATAATGTGCCCCTCAATGCGGACGGCCAGCGCGTGCTCTGGGTCGGCTTCCACGAAAAGCTGCCCTGCCTCGTCGCCTATGGCCAGGATCAGTACGACCGCCTGTCGGACGAGATCGAACGCGACCGTGCGGCGGCGCTCGCGCGCAACCTCGATTTCGACGAGGACGAGGCGTTCAAGCAGCGCTTCAGCTATACCGAGGCCTATACGCTCGACGACAGCGGGCGCTTCCTTCCCAACTTCACCGCGCGCGACCGCGTGGGAGAGGCGGGCGCGACCGCCTTCGTCGGATCGGGCCGCCGCTTCGAAATCTGGTGGCTGCCGACGCTCGCCGAATGCGCCGCCGCCGACCCGGTGCTTCAGCGGCTCGCCGCCAATTGGGCGGAGACCAAGGGGAGGGCGCGCAAATGAGCGACCTGCCCCGCGACCCGCGCCACGATCCGGTCCTGCGCGACGAAGTCGTCGCCGCGCTCGCCATCCTTCCGGGTGAACGCCATGTCGATGCGACCTTCGGCGCCGGCGGTTATACGCGCGCGATGCTCGCCGCGGGCGCCGAGGTCATCGCGTGCGACCGCGATCCCGATGCGATCGCCGAAGGCCAGATGCTGGTCGAAGAGTCGGGCGGGCGGCTGACGCTGATCGAGGGGCGCTTCGGTGAGATCGACCGGCTGCTTGCGACACGCGGTATCGAGGCGGTCGATGGCATCGTCTTCGACATCGGCGTGTCTTCGATGCAGCTCGACCGCGCCGACCGCGGCTTTTCCTTCCAGGCCGACGGCCCGCTCGACATGCGCATGGCGCAGTCGGGCGAGAGCGCGGCCGACTGGCTCAACCGCGCCGACGAAGCCGAAATCGCCGATGTGCTTTATCATTATGGCGACGAGCGCCAGTCGCGCCGCGTCGCCCGCGCGATCGTCGCCGCGCGGCCGCTGTCGCGCACCGGCGAGCTCGCCGCGGTGATCCGCAGGGCGCTGCGGCATCCGCCGGGCGCGCCCAAGGATCCCGCGACCAAGAGCTTTCAGGCGATCCGCATCCACATCAATGGCGAACTCGAAGAGCTGGTCGCGGGGCTGTGTGCCGCCGAGCGCATCCTGCGCCCCGGCGGCCGCCTCGCGGTGGTCAGCTTTCACAGCACCGAGGACCGGATCGTGAAGAATTTCCTGCGCGAACGCAGCGGAGGCGATGCCCGCGGTTCGCGCCACCGGCCCGCGCCTGCCCCTCTGGCGCGGGCCGCAACTTTCCACCCGCCGGCGCGCAAGGTGCGCGCCGGAAAGGCCGAGGAGGCGCGCAATCCGCGCGCGCGTTCGGCAACGCTGCGCAGCGCGGTGCGCACCTCGGCGCCCGCCTGGCCAGCCGGCGATAGGATGAAGGAGGCGATGTCATGTTGATGGCGGCTCGCAAGCTCCAGGGAATCGGCCTGGTGCTGCTCGTACTGATCTTTGCGATGATGCTCTATCCGGTGTCGCTGAAGGTTGCGGCGACGCGCAGCGAACTGGCGCAGATCAATGCGCAGATCGGCCAGGCGCGCGACAATATCCGCTACCTCGAATCCGAACTCGCGGTGCGCGCCTCGATGCGCCAGCTCGAACAGTGGAACGCCGAAAGCTTTGGCTATTCGGCGCCGACCGCCGACCAGTATCTCGCGAACGAGCGCCAGCTCGCCTCGCTCGACAGGTTGCCGCGCGTGCGCGGCGCGAACGATGTCGCGCCGGTGCTGATGGCGATGGTCAGCCCGGTCGGGCAGCCCGAAGCGGCGCCCGCCAAGCCCGCGTCGGTGATCCCCGCCGCCTCGGCCGCCGAGCCAGCGCCGAAGCCGAAGGCGGCCGCGCCGGCGGCGAAGCCGATCAGGCTCGCCCAGGCCGATATGCGCGCCGACGTCCGTTCGGACAGCGCGCCGCGGATGGTGCCGACGCGCCGCCGCGAACAGCTCGCGATGATCGAAAGCCAGCTCCTCTCCGAATCGACGCTCGCCGAGCTGAAGCGCGGCGCGGCGGCCGAAGCCGCGGGAGGGCGATAGGGGGCGATGAACACGCTGGTCGTCCGTCCAGCCAGGATACGCACGGCGGGCGTGCGGCAGCAGATATTGCTGACCGCGCAGCAGCGGTTGATGATTTTGATGCTGCTGTTCACGGCGGCCTTTTTCCTCGTTTCGATGCGCCTGCTCTATTTCGCGATGTTCGACACCTCGACCGGGCGCGGTTCGGGATCGGCGGTGTTCGTGCCGGCGCGCGCCGACATCGTCGATCGCAATGGCGTGCCGCTCGCGCGGACGATCGACGGCTATTCGATCCGCGTCGTGCCGTCGAAGCTGATCAACAGGCCCGCCTATCTGGCGGACGAACTGCACCGCATCTTTCCCGACATGCCGCGTGAGGAGCTGCTCGCGAAGCTCACCGGGCCGCACGCCACCTATATCCGCCGCCGCGCCTTGCCCGATCAGGTCGCAGCGGTGAACGCGATCGGCGACGTCGGCTTCGACTTTCCGCGCGAAAAGGAACGACTCTATCCGCAACTGACGCTCGCGGCGCACGTCCTCGGCTTCACCAATGCCGAGGGCCATGGCGTCACCGGGGTCGAGGGCGCGTTCGACGACCGGCTGACCAACGACGCGACGCGCGGCGAGCCGTTGAAGCTGTCGATCGACGCGCGGGTGCAGGGGGTTCTCGAAAGCGAACTCGGCTATGCGGTGACCCAGCTCGAGGCGATCGGCGGCGCGGGGATCATCCTCGACGTCCACACCGGCGAAGTGCTGGCGATGACTTCGCTTCCCACCTATAATCCGAACAAGCTGGTCGCGGGCAATAGCGAAGCGCGGCGCAATGCGGTGACCTATAATCTCTACGAGCTCGGATCGACCTTCAAGCCGCTGTCGATCGGCGCCGCGATCGATAATGGCGTCGTCACCAGCATGGCAAAGCGCTATGACGCGACCAAGCCGCTCGCGATCGCGGGCTTTCATATTCGCGACTCGCACATGATGGGGCGCTGGCTCAACGTTCCCGAAACGCTGATCCATAGCTCGAACATCGTCACCGCGCAGATCGCCGACCAGCTCGGCCGCGAGAAAATGGAAGAATTGTTCCGCAACCTCGAATTCGACGGCCGCCCGCACATCGAACTCAAGGAGCGCGCCTTTCCGCTGTGGCCGCGCGACTGGGGCCGTGTGACGACGATGACGACGAGCTACGGCCACGGCATCGCGGTGACGCCGCTGCACCTCGCGAGCGCCTATGCCGCGCTCGTCAACGGCGGTCTGTGGCGCCCCGCGACCCTGCTCGAACTCGGCGACAAGGCCCCGCCGAAAGGTCGGCGGGTGTTCAAGGCCTCGACGAGCGCGCGGATGCGCCAGCTTTTGCGCCTGATCGTCGCCGACGGCACCGGGCGCAACGCCGACGCGCCGGGATTTCGCGTCGGCGGCAAGACGGGCAGCGCTGAAAAGCCGGGCGCCGGCGGCTATCGCCGCCATTCGCTCGTTTCGACCTTCGTCGCCGCCTTCCCGATGGACAATCCGCGCTATGTCGTCCTCGCGATGGTCGACGAGCCAAAGGGCAATGCGTTCAGCTCGGGACAGCGCACCGCGGGATACACGGTCGCGCCCGTGGTCAAAAAGGTGATCATGCGCGCGGGTCCGATGCTCGGGGTCTTCCCCGACGAAAGCCGCGACGTGGACGTGTCCGAGCTGACCCCGCTCCTGTGGAAGGACGAGAAGGGGGAGTGATGCGTCTCTCGGCGCTCCTCGATGCTCCGGCCCAATCCGATGCCGACCCCGTGGTCACCGGCCTCGCCATCGACCACCGCAAGGTGGCGCCGGGCACGGTCTTCGGTGCCTTTGTCGGCGCGCGCGTCAACGGCGAGGATTTCATCCCCGCGGCGATCGCGGCGGGCGCCATCGCCATCGTCGCGCGGCCCGAAGCGGCGGTCGAGGGCGCGGTGCATGTCGCCGACGCCAATCCGCGCCGCGCCTTTGCCCGGATCGCCGCGCGCTTCTTTCACCGCTTCCCGGCGACCTGCGTCGCGGTGACCGGAACCAACGGCAAGACCTCGACGGTCGAGATGACGCGCCAGCTGTGGCGCATGGCGGGTTTCCATGCCGCCTCGGTCGGCACGCTCGGCATCACGACGTCGAGCGACAGCGCATCGACCGGCCTCACGACGCCCGACATCGTGACCTTCCTCGGCACCATGTCGGGGCTCGCCGCCGAGGGCGTGACGCACGCCGCATTCGAGGCGTCGAGTCACGGCCTCGACCAGTATCGCACCGAAGGGCTGCCCGTGCGGGCTGCGGCTTTTACCAATCTCAGCCACGACCATCTCGACTATCATGGCACGATGGACGCCTATCTTGCCGCGAAGCTGCGCCTGTTCGCAGAGGTTGTCGAACCGGGCGGCGCCGCGGTGATCTGGGCCGACGATCCCTCGTCCGCACGGGTGCTCGATACGGCGTCAAAGCGCGGGCTGAGGACGCTGACGGTGGGGTCGGGCGGCGAGACGCTTCGCCTCGTCTCGCGCACGCCGACCCAGCTCGGCCAGACGCTTGCCATCGCTGCCGGGGACCTTGCGGTGAGCATCGACCTGCCGCTGATCGGCGCCTATCAGGCCGCCAATGCGCTCGTCGCCGCGGGGCTCGTCGTCGCGACCGGCGGCGATGTCCAGCAAACGCTTGCCAGTCTGGCGCGGCTGCAGCCGGTGCGCGGCCGGCTCGAACGCGCGGCGATCACCCGCGCGGGCGCCCCCGTCTATGTCGATTATGCGCACACCCCCGACGGGCTCGAAGCGGCGCTCGATGCGCTGCGCCCGCACGCCGGCGGCCGCCTGATCCTCGTGTTCGGGGCGGGGGGCGACCGCGACAAGGACAAGCGCGCGGCGATGGGTCGCGTCGCCGCCGCCAAGGCCGACCTTGCGATCATCACCGACGACAATCCGCGCGGCGAAGACCCGGCGGCGATCCGCGCCGCGATCGCCGAGGGCGCGCCGGATGCGCAGATCATCGGCGACCGCCGCGCCGCGATCGCCGCCGCGATCGCCGAGGCCGGAGCCGAGGACATCGTCTGCATCGCGGGCAAGGGGCACGAGCAGGGTCAGATCGTCGGTGCGGGCGATGCGGTGCGGATCATCCCCTTCGACGACGTCGGCGTCGCGCGCGAGGTGGCGGCGTGACCGCGCTGTGGACCGCGCGGACCATCGCGGCGGCGACCGGCGGCACGGCCAGCGCCGACTTTTCGGTTGGGGGCGTCGCGTTCGATTCGCGCGAGGTCACGAAAGGCGACCTGTTCATCGCGATGAAGGGCGAGGCGACCGACGGGCATAAATATATCGACAAGGCGATCGCCGCGGGGGCCGCGGGCATCGTCTGCGAAACCCGGATCGATTTCCCGCACGTCCGCGTCGCCGACAGCGCCGCCGCGCTGACCGCGCTCGGCGCGGCGTCGCGCGCGCGCAGCCGCGCCCGTATCATCGGCGTCACCGGTTCGGCGGGCAAGACGGGGACGAAGGAAGCGCTCTACGCGGCGCTCGACCGCTTCCGTCCCGGCAAGGCGCATCGTTCGGTCAAGAGCTACAACAATCATGTCGGCGTGCCGCTCAGCCTCGCGCGCATGCCCGCGAACGCCGATTATGGCGTGTTCGAAATGGGGATGAACCACGCCGGCGAACTCGCCGAACTGACCCGTCTCGTCCGCCCACACGTCGCGATCGTCACGACCATCGCGCCCGCGCATATGGAATTCTTTGGCAGCGAAGAAGCGATTGCCGATGCCAAGGGCGAGATTTTCGAAGGGCTCGAACCCGGCGGCACCGCGATCATTCCCTTCGACAGTCCGCATTATGCCCGGTTGCGCGCGAAGGCCGAATGCCACGCCGCGCATGTCGTGAGCTTCGGGCTCGGCGAAGGCGCCGATGTGCGCGCGGTCGACTGGCTGTCCGACGGCAAGGGCGGCTCGCTCGTCACCGCGCAGGTCGAAGAGGCGCTGCTTTGCTTCAACATCGCGCAGGGCGGCGCGCATTGGGTGTCGAATGCGCTCGCGGTGCTTGCCGCGGTAAAGGCGGTCGGCGGCGATCTGCCCGCCGCGGGGCTCGCCTTTGCCGAGATGGGCGGTCTCGCAGGGCGCGGGGCGCGGCATCGGGTCGCGGTCGATGGCGGCAACATCCTCGTGATCGACGAAAGCTATAATGCCAACCCGGCGTCGATGGCGGCGACCATCGACCAGCTCGGCGACGAATCCGGGTCGCGCAAAGTCGCGATTCTCGGCAGCATGAAGGAGCTCGGCGCCGGCGGAGAGGCCTATCATGCCGGGCTCGCCGCTCCGCTCGTCGCAGCTGGCGTGCAATTTGCCTTGCTTGTCGGCGAAGAAATGGCGCCGCTCGCCAAAGCGCTTGAGGGCCGCATCGATTTCGAGCATGTGGCCGCGCACCCGGACGCCACCGCGCGGCTGCGCGAGATCGTCCGCGCCGGCGATGTGGTGCTGGTCAAGGGATCGAATAGCGTCGGCCTGTCGCACTTGGTGACGGCGCTGACTCATGGGGATTATTGATGCTGTACTGGCTGGCGGAATGGCTTGGCTTTCCGGGAGCGCTCAATCTCATCCGCTACCTCAGCTTTCGCTCGGGGGCGGCGGTGGCGACCGCGTTGATTATCGGGCTGTGGATCGGCCCGCGCTTCATTCTGATGCTGCGGATGCGGCAGGGGAAGGGGCAGCCGATCCGCGACGATGGGCCGCAAAGCCATCTCGCGAAAAAGGGCACCCCGACGATGGGCGGGCTGATGATCCTGATTTCGCTGATGATTTCGGCGCTGCTCTGGATGGACCTGTCGAACCGCTTCGTCTGGGCGTGCCTGTTCGTCACCGGCGGCTTCGCCGCGGTCGGCTTCATGGACGATTTCGACAAGGTGACGAAGGCGAGCCACCGCGGCATTCCCGGACGCGTCCGGCTGCTCATCGAGTTCATCATCGCCGGGATCGCGGTGCTGCTGATCGTCTCGCGCACCGGCACCGACCTCTATCTTCCCTTCCTCAGCGACGTCTATATCCCGCTCGGCCCGCTCTATTATGTCTTTGCGATGGTGCTGATCGTCGGCTTCGGCAATGCGGTGAACCTCACCGACGGGCTCGACGGGCTCGCGACTTTTCCGGTGATGATCGCCAGCCTGACCTTCCTCGTCATCGTCTATCTGTCGGGCAACGTGAAGTTCGCCGGCTATCTCGGGATTCCGCACGTCCCGGGCGCGGGCGAGCTTGCGATCTTCGCCGCGGCGATCATCGGCGCCTGCCTTGCTTTCCTGTGGTTCAACGCCCCGCCGGCGGCGGTGTTCATGGGCGATACCGGCAGCCTCGCATTGGGCGGTGCGCTCGCGACGATGGCGGTGACGGCGCAGCACGAGCTGGTGCTCGTCCTCGTCGGCGGGCTTTTCGTGGTCGAGGCGCTGTCGGTGATCATCCAGGTCTTCTGGTACAAACGCACGGGCAAGCGCGTATTCCGGATGGCGCCGATCCACCATCATTTCGAGCAGCTCGGCTGGCCCGAATCGACCGTCGTCATCCGCTTCTGGATCGTGTCGATCGTCCTCGCGCTCGCGGGGCTTGCGACCTTGAAGCTGCGGTGATCACCTCGCGCGTCTTTGCCGGCCGCCGCTATGCGGTGCTGGGACTGGCGCGCTCGGGGCTGGCGACCTGCGAGGCGCTGATCGCCAGCGGCGCCGGCGTGACCGCGTGGGACGACCGCGAGGAAGCGCGCGATGAAGCGATGGCGCTGGGCGCCGACATCGGCGACCCGCTGACGATCGATCTCACGGGCTTTGCCGGCGTCGTGGTGTCGCCCGGCGTGCCGCTCAACCGCCACCCGATCGCCGCGCATGCGCGCGAGGCACATGTGCCGGTGATCGGCGATGTCGAACTCTTCGCCGAAGCGCGCGGCGACCTGCCGCCGCACACGGTCGTCGGCATTACCGGCACCAACGGCAAGTCGACCGTCACCGCGCTCGTCACCCACATGCTCGAAAGCGCCGGTGTCCCCGCGCTGATGGGCGGCAATATCGGTCTGCCGATCCTCGCGCGCGATCCGCTTGCTCCCAATGAAAAGGGCGAAGGCGTCTATGTCCTCGAACTGTCGAGCTATCAGATCGACCTTTCGCACAGCCTCGCGTGCGACGTTGCGGTGCTCACCAACATCACCCCCGACCATCTCGACCGCTACGACGGTTTCGAAGGCTATGCCGCATCGAAGGAGCGGCTGTTCAGCCTTCAGCGCCAAGGTCAGGTCGCGATCGTCGCGACCGACGATGGCCCGTCGAAAGCGATCGCGAGCCACATCAACCACCGTCTCTATCGCGTCTCGGCAAAGGACATCGACCCCGCCGATCAGGCGCGCTGGCCCGCACTGCAAGGGCCGCACAACGCGCAGAACGCCGTCTGCGCGATCGCGGTCTGCCGCGTGCTCGGCCTCGACGACGACGAAATCGAACGCGGCCTCGCGACCTATCGGTCGCTGCCGCACCGCATGGAATGGATCGGCGAAGCCCGTGGCGCCCGCTGGTATAACGACAGCAAGGCGACCAACGCGGCTTCCGCTGCACCGGCGCTGGCGGCTTTTCCGCCGGCGCCGGACCAGCGTTTGCACTGGATCGCGGGCGGCCAGGCAAAGGGCGACGGGCTCGCCGCCTGCGCTGCGTGGTTCGGCCATGTGAAGCGCGCCTATCTGATCGGCGAGGCGATGGAGGGCTTTGCGGCGGAGATCGGCGACGCGCTGCCCGTCGATCGCGCGGGCACGCTCGAACAGGCGGTCGCCCATGCCGCCGAGGCGGTGCAGCCGGGCGACGTCGTGCTGCTCTCGCCGGCCTGTGCCTCGTTCGACCAGTTCAAAGACTATGAAGAACGCGGCGACCGGTTCCGGGCGCTGGTCAAGGCGCTCGGGGCGTGAGCGGGGGGATGGATCAAATGGAGCGGGCAAGCGAGCGACCGGTGATCGCGGCGACGCGCAGCGCCAAGCGTCGTGGCCCGCGCCTCAGCCGCGCCGACCGCACCCCGCTCGGCCTGTGGTTCTGGGAAATCGACCGCGTGCTGCTGCTGCTGGTGTCGATGCTGATCGCGATCGGGCTCGTCGCGGTCGCCGCGGCGTCGCCGGTCGCGGCGCAGAAGCTGTCGACCTCGACCGCCAGCCTCGACCCGCTCTATTATTTCTACCGCCAGCTGATGTGGGTGATCGTCGGCGTGCCGGTGATGCTGTCGATTTCGATGCTTCCCAAAGTGCAGGCGCGGCGGTTCGCCATCTATGGGACGCTGACCTGTCTCGCGCTGCTCTTCCTCGTGCCGCTCATCGGCACCTCGGTGAACGGCGCGCAGCGCTGGATCGGCAGCGGCGCCTTTCGCCTCCAGCCTTCCGAATTTCTGAAGCCCTTTTTCGCGGTGTCGCTCGCGTGGGTCCTCTCGCTCCGGCTCCACGACCAGAGCTTGCCCGTCGTGCCGCTGTCCTTCGTGCTCACCGGCGTGATCGCGGTGCTGCTGATGGGGCAGCCCGACCTCGGCCAGACGGTCATCTTCGGGGCGACCTGGTTCGTGCTCGTGCTCGTCGCCGGCCTGTCGATGCGGATCATGGCGGGGCTCGGCGTCGCGGGGCTGGCGGGGATCGTGCTCGCCTATTTCTTCTATCCGGTGGCGCAGCAGCGCATCAACATCTGGCTTTTTGCCGAAGGCGACAGCTTTCAGGTCGAAAAGGCGCATGCGACGCTCACCTCCGGCGGGCTGATCGGCACCGGCCCCGGCGCGGGGCTCGCAAAGTTCCAGCTTCCCGAAGCGCACACCGACTATATCTTTTCGGTGATCGGCGAAGAGTTCGGGATCATCGCCTGCGTCGCGATCGCCATCCTCTATCTTGCGATCATCGTCCGCGTCCTCGTCCGCCTGCTCGACGAAGAGGACAGCTTTCTGATCCTCGCCGTCACCGCATTGATCGCACAGTTCGGCGGCCAGGCGATCATCAACATGGCGGTGAATACCCAGCTCTTTCCGTCGAAGGGCATGACCCTGCCGTTCATCAGCTACGGCGGCTCGTCGTTCATCGCCTTGTCGATCGGCATGGGTTTGCTCTTGTCGCTGACCCGGCGGAACCCCTATGCGGCGCGCGTGTCGATGACCCGCAACTGGAACAAGAAATGAGCGCCACCCGCCACTATCTCCTCGCCGCCGGCGGAACCGGCGGCCATATGCTGCCCGCCTATGCGCTGGCCGGCGAGCTGATCGCGCGCGGCCACCGCGTCGCGCTGGTCAGCGACGACCGCGGGCTCAGGATTCCCGGCGCCCCCGCCGAACTCGAAACGCATGTCCTGCCCGCCGGGCGCGTCCACGGGGGGCCGGTCGGCTGGCTCAAGGCCGCGCTCGCGATCCGCAAGGGGCGCGCGCAAGCGATCGAGCTGATCGGCGACTTCGATCCGTCGGTCGTCGTCGGCTTCGGCGGCTATCCCTCGCTCCCCAGCCTGCTCGCGGCGCGCGCGACGAAAACGCCGAGCGTGATCCACGAACAAAATGCCGTGCTCGGCCGCACCAACCGCCTGATGGCGCGCCAGGTCGATGCGATCGCGGTGGCGTATCGCAACATCGACCGCTTCCCCGAAAAATGCGCGATGAAGCGCCACCTCACCGGCAATCCGGTGCGCGAGGAGGTGATTGCGATCCGCGAGGAAGGCTATCCGCCGCTGCCCGAGGACGGCATATTGCGGCTGCTCGTCGTCGGGGGCAGCCTGGGCGCGACGATCCTTTCGGACGTTGTCCCCGCGGCGGTCGCGATGCTGCCGAAGGCGCTGCTCGAACGCCTTCAGATCGTCCAGCAGGCGCGCGAAGAGGATCTGGAAACGGTGCGCGGCAAATATGCCGAACTCGGCGTCGCGGCCGAATGCGCGCCCTATATCGCCGACCTGCCCGAACGGCTGCGCTGGGCGCATCTGTTCATCGGACGCGCGGGCGCGTCGACCGTCGCCGAGCTCGCCTGCGCCGGACGTCCCGCGATCTTCGTGCCCTATCCGCACGCGATGGACGATCACCAGACGTGGAACGTCGTCGATCTGGTCGAGGCGCATGGCGCGCTGTCGATTCCGCAGGCCGACTTCACCCCCGCCGCGCTCGCCAAGCAGATTCAGCGCATGGCGCTCGAACCCGGCGCGCTCGAAACCGCGGCGGAGAATGCCGCGCGCTGCGGGCTTCCGCAAGCGACGCGCGATCTCGCCGACCTCGTCGAAAGTTTCGCGCCGCCGCCGCTGATGGACGTGATCCGCGTCGGCGCGAGCGCACCGCGCGCGGCCGCGAGCGGCGTCAGCGCCGCGCGGCGGGAGGCGAATTGATGCGCGGCGTCGCGACCGACATCGGGATCATCCACTTCATCGGCATCGGCGGTATCGGCATGTCGGGGATCGCCGAGGTGATGCACAATCTGGGCTATCAGGTGCAGGGCAGCGATATCGCCGACAGCTATGTCGTCGAGGGCCTCAGGAAGCGCGGCATCAGGGTCGCGATCGGCCACGCGCCCGAAAATGTCGAGGGCGTCGCGGTCGTCGTCACCTCGACCGCGGTCAAGCGCGGCAATCCCGAGGTCGAAGCCGCGCTGGCGCACCGCATCCCGATCGTCCGCCGTGCCGAAATGCTTGCCGAGCTGATGCGGCTCAAATCGACCGTCGCGATCGCGGGCACGCACGGCAAGACGACGACGACCAGCCTCGTCGCCGCGCTGCTCGATGCGGGGGGGATCGACCCGACCGTCATCAACGGCGGCATCATCAACAATTACGGCTCGAACGCGCGGCTCGGCGCGTCGGACTGGATGGTGGTCGAGGCCGACGAGAGCGACGGCAGCTTCCTGCGCCTCGACGGGACGATCGCGGTCGTCACCAACATCGACCCCGAACATCTCGACCATTATGGCAGCTTCGACGCGATCAAGGATGCGTTCGTCGAATTTATCGAGAATGTTCCCTTTTACGGCGCGGCGATGCTCTGCCTCGACCATCCCGAGGTGCAGGCGATCATCCCGCGCATCCGCGATCGCCGCATCGTCACTTACGGCTTTTCGGCGCAGGCCGACGTGCGCGGCACCAATGTCGCGCCCGGTCCCGACGGCAATCGCTTCGACGTCGTCGTGCGCGACCGCGATGGGAACAGCCGGACGATCGAGGGCATTCACCTGCCGATGTCGGGGCGCCACAATGTCCAGAATGCGCTCGCGGCGATCGCGGTCGCGCTGCACATGGGGGTTTCGGACGACAAGATCGTGTCGGGCTTCAACGGGTTCGCGGGCGTCAAGCGCCGCTTCACCAAGGTCGGCGAGATCGCGGCGGGAGAGGGCGTCGTCACCGTCATCGACGATTATGCCCACCATCCGGTCGAAATCCGCGCCGTGCTGTCGGCAGCGCGCGAGGGCGTCGGCGCGGGGCGCGTCGTCGCGGTCGTCCAGCCGCACCGCTTCACGCGGCTTCGCGACCATATGGACGAGTTCCAGCAGGCCTTCAACGACGCCGACATGGTGCTCGCGCTCCCCGTCTATGCCGCGGGCGAGGCGGCGATCGAGGGCGTGTCGTCCGACGCGCTGGTTCAGGGGCTGCGCGACCGCGGGCACCGCCATGCCGCGACGCTCGCCGACGCCGCCGCGCTTGCGGCAATGCTCGCCGACGCGATCCGCGCGGGCCAGATCGGTGCGGGCGACAAGATCATCTGCCTCGGCGCGGGCGACGTGACCAAGGTCGCGGCAGGGCTGGCGAGCGCGGTGGAGGAGCAGAAGTGACCGCCGATCCCAAAGCCGTTCGTCCTGAGCTTGTCGAAGGACCGTCCTGTTCTTCGGCGACGGAGACGGGGAAGAGCGGCCCTTCGACAAGCTCAGGGCGAACGGCGTTTGAAGATGTGCGCGGCAAGCTCACCCCTCACGCGCCGCTCGCGCCGCTCGTCTGGTTCAAGTCGGGCGGCGCGGCCGACTGGCTGTTCGAGCCGCAGGACGCCGCCGATCTCGCCGATTTCCTCCGCGATCTCGATCCCGCGATCCCGGTGATGGCGCTCGGCCTCGGCTCGAATCTCATCGTCCGCGACGGCGGCTTCCCCGGCGTCGTCGTCCGCCTCGGCAAGGCCTTCGCCAAGGTCGAAGCCGTCGACGCGACGAGCCTGCGCTGCGGCGGCGGCGCGTCGGGCATTCTTGTCTCCTCGACGGCGCGCGACGCGGGCGTCGCGGGAATGGAGTTCCTGCGCTCGATCCCCGGCACCGTCGGCGGCTTCGTGCGGATGAACGGCGGCGCCTATGGCAGCGAGGTCAAGGACATATTGGTCGAGGCTGACATCGTGTTGCGTTCGGGCGAGCGCCGGACGCTCGCACTCGCCGACCTCGGTTATACCTATCGCCACAGCGAACTCCCCGAAGGCGCCGTTGTCGTCGCGGCGACCTTTCGCGGGCGCCCGGGCGAGCCCGCGGCGATCCAGGCCGAGATGGACCGCATCTCGGCGAGCCGCGAAGCCTCGCAACCTTTGCGCTCGAAGACCGGCGGCTCGACCTTCAAGAACCCCGACGGCCACAAGGCGTGGCAGCTCGTCGACGAGGCCGGGTGCCGCGGCTTTGCGGTCGGCGGCGCGCAGGTCAGCGAGAAGCACACCAATTTCCTCATCAACACCGGCGACGCGACAAGCGCCGACATTGAGGCGCTGGGCGAAGAAGTCCGCCGCCGGGTAAAGGCGAACAGCGGCATCGAACTGCAATGGGAGATACAGCGCGTGGGAGTGGCGAAGTGAGCCGGGGTCCGTGGCATGTCGCCGTCCTGATGGGCGGCTGGTCCGCCGAACGCGAAGTGTCGCTGTCGAGCGGCAAGGGCATCGCCGACGCGCTCGAAAGCCGCGGGCATCGCGTCACGCGCATCGACATGGGCCGCGACGTCGCGCAGCGGCTCGCCGAGGCGAAGCCCGACGTCGTGTTCAACGCGCTCCACGGCGTTCCGGGCGAGGACGGGACGGTGCAGGGCATGCTCGACCTCATGGGCCTCAAATATACGCACAGCGGGCTCGTCACGTCGGTGATCGCGATCGACAAGGAGTTGACGAAGCAGGCGCTCGTGCCGCATGGAATCCCCATGCCGACGGGGGTCAAGGTCGACAGCGAAAGCCTCTTTTCCCAAGACCCTTTGCCGCGCCCCTATGTGTTGAAGCCGGTCAATGAAGGCTCGTCGGTCGGGGTCGCGATCGTCAAGGACGACAGCAACTACGGCAACCCGATCGCGCGCGGCTCGATCGGCCCGTGGCAGGAGTTCGACCGGCTGCTCGCCGAGCCCTTCATCAAGGGGCGCGAGCTGACCGTCGCCGTGCTCGGCGAGCAACCGCTCGGCGTCACCGAACTGCGCGTGAAGTCGGGCTTTTACGACTATGACGCCAAATATACCGAAGGGCTGACCGAGCATATCTGCCCCGCCGATGTGCCCGCCGAGGTCGCGGAGCGGATGAAGCAGCTCGCGCTCGAGGCGCACCGTCTGCTTGGCTGCAAGGGCGCCTCGCGCTCCGATTTCCGCTGGGACGACGAGCACGGCCTCGCGGGGATATTCCTCCTCGAAGTCAACACCCAGCCTGGCATGACCCCGCTCAGCCTCGTGCCCGAACAGGCACGCGCGATCGGCATCGACTATGCCGAACTCGTCGAACGCATCGTGGAGGAGGCGCTATGAGCGGCACCCGGATCAAACGCGCCAAGGCGCCGCCGCGCCGCCCCGCGCGCGCGCCCAAAAAGCGCAAGACGGTCAAGACGTCGCGGGTCAATGCGCTGCTCAACGCGCTGCCGGTCAGCCCGGCGACGCTTCAGCGCGCCGCGAACTGGACGATCGGCCTCAGCCTCGCCGCGCTCGCCGCGGTCGGCGCGCACGCGACCGGCATGACCGCGAAAATCAACGAAGAGTGGACGCAGGCGGTCGGCCGCGCCGGCTTTCAGGTCAAGAAGGTCGAGGTGGTCGGCGCCGATCGCATCGACCGGCTCAAGGTCTATGACATCGCGCTCGCGCAAAAGGATCGCTCGATGGCGGCAGTCGACCTCGAAGAGGTGCGCGACGACCTGATGCACTATGGCTGGATCAAGGATGCGCGCGTGTCGCGGCGGCTGCCCGATACGCTCGTCGTCGACATCGTCGAACGCCAGCCCGCCGCGATCTGGCAGCATGACGGCAAGCTGTCGCTGATCGACAAGACCGGGGTGGTGCTCGAACCCGTCACCGTTGCGACGATGCCCGATCTGCCGCTCGTCATCGGCCCCAACGCCAACCAGCGCTCGCAGGATCTCGACCGGCTGCTTGCATCGGCGAGCAGCCTCAAGGAATTGCTCGCGGGCGCGACTTGGGTGGGCAATCGCCGCTGGGACCTGCGGTTCCGCAGCGGCGAGACGCTGTCGCTGCCCGAGGGCGAATTGCCGGCGAAGGAGGCGCTCGCCAAATTCGCGCATATGGACGGCGCGAACCGGCTGCTCGGCCGCGGCATCCTGCGCTTCGACATGCGCGACCCCAGCCGTTTCGTGCTGCGCCTGCCGCACGAGGGACAGGTCGCGCCGGCGCAGCTCGAGGACGCGCGCGCCGCCGCCGATTCCGTCGCCGCGGGCGCGACGAGCGAAGGATAGGGGACCATGGCGCCGCCGCGCATCGAAAAGATCATCACCGCGCTCGATGTCGGGTCGTGGAAGGTCTGCGCGCTGATCGCGGGGCAGACCGCAGAGGGCCAGCTGCATGTGCTCGGCACCGGCCAGCGCGAGAGCCGCGGGGTCCAGCGCGGCTATGTCGCCGACATGGAGCAGACCGAGCATATCGTGCGCGAGGCGATCGAGCAGGCCGAGCGCATCGCGGGGCTGAACATCGACGATGTGTGGGTCAGCTTTTCGGCGGGGGGGCTTTTGAGCGACGTCGCGCCGATCGAAAGCGAGCTCGGCGGCCACCGGATCGAGCAGGAGGATATCGACGACCTGCTCGCGGCGGGGCGCGCCGGGATCGACCCCGAAGGCCGCATGATCCTGCACGCGCAGCCCGCGCTCTACACGCTCGACGGGCTCACCGGCGTCAAGAATCCGATCGGCCTTCACGCCGACCGGCTCGGCGTCGATATCCACATCATCATGGCCGATGGCGCGCCGGTGCGGAATCTCGAGGCCGCGGTGCGCCAGGCGCATCTCGACGTCAACGCCGTCGTCGCTTCGCCGATCGCGGCGGGTCTCGCCTGTCTCTCCGACGAGGAACGCGACCTCGGCGTCGCGCTCGTCGAACTCGGCGCGGCGGTGACGACGGTGTCGCTCTACGCCGGCGGGATGCTCGTCGAAATGGCCTCGTTGCCCTTCGGCGCGAGCGACATCACCGACGACATCGCCTCGGCCTTTGGCATCCGTCGCAGCCAGGCGCAGCGCCTGCAGAGCTTTTACGGTTCGGCGTCGGCGAGCCCGCGCGACAATAATGATGTGATCGAACTCGATCCCGGCGCCGCCGCGGCGGGCAGCGAATCGCCGCGCATCACGCGCGCGCAGCTCGTCGCGGTGATCCGCCAGCGGCTCGATGCGATGATGGGCGAAATCGGCCGGACGCTGAAGGATCTGCACTTCGTCGGCCCGGTCGGCCGGCAGGTCGTGCTCGTCGGCGGCGGTGCCGACCTCAAGGGCATCGCCGACTATACGCAGATCGCGCTCGGCCGCGCCGCGCGCATCGGGCGGCCCCGCGGGCTGCACGGCCTGCCCGATGCGCACTCGGGCCCGGCTTTCGCGACGCTTGCGGGTCTGGTTCTCTATGCCGCATCGGACCCGGTCGACCTTCGCGATTTGCCGATGATGGCGCAGGATATCTATCGACCGAAGGGCGCGTCGATCCTCCAGCGGTTGATGACCGCGCTGAAAAGCAGTTTTTGATGGCGCAGGGCGTGAAAAGGTTAATTTTTTGGATGATTCCGGCGTCACAATCGTGCAATGCACGGATAGAAATTCGGGCGACGGGGACCACCGCCCGAGGGGTCGCAAGGTGAGGCAAGCGGCAAGGGTTCGCCGCTGCAGGGAGATTTTGGATGAGCATCAATATTGGCCCGCCGCAGGTCGATGAGCTGAAGCCGCGCATCGCGGTGATCGGCGTGGGCGGTGCAGGGGGCAATGCCATCGCGAACATGATCGCGGCGCGGGTCGAGGGGGTCGACTTCATCGTCGCGAACACCGACGCGCAGGCGCTCAACGCGTCGCCTGCCGAGCGGCGCATCCAGTTGGGGACGCAGATCACGCAGGGACTCGGCGCGGGTTCGCGGCCCGAGGTCGGGCGCGCGGCGGCCGAGGAAAGCATCGCGCAGGTCGAAGAAGCGCTCGACGGCGCGCATATGTGCTTCGTCGCCGCCGGCATGGGCGGCGGCACCGGCACCGGTGCGGCGCCGGTGATCGCAAAGGCGGCGCGCGACCGCGGCATCCTGACCGTCGGTGTCGTGACCAAGCCCTTCACCTTCGAGGGACAGCGGCGTATGCGCTCGGCCGATTCGGGGATCGGCGAGCTGCAGGAGCATGTCGACACGCTGATCGTCATCCCGAACCAGAATCTCTTCCTGGTCGCCAATCCGAACACGACCTTCAAGGAAGCCTTCTCCATGGCGGACGAAGTGCTTCAGCAGGGCGTGCGCGGGATCACCGACCTGATGGTCATGCCGGGCCTCATCAACCTCGACTTCGCCGACGTGCGCAGCGTCATGCGCGAAATGGGCAAGGCGATGATGGGCACGGGCGAGGCCGAAGGCGACGGCCGTGCACTGGAAGCGGCGCAAAAGGCGATCGCCAATCCGCTGCTCGACGGCGTGTCGATGGCGGGCGCCAAGGGCGTCATCGTCTCGATCGTCGGCGGCGAGGACATGCGCCTGATGGAAGTCGACGAAGCCGCGAACCATATCCGCGAACTCGTCGATCCCGACGCCAACATCATCTGGGGCAGCGCGTTCAACGAATCGCTCGAGGGCAAGATCCGCGTCTCGGTCGTCGCGACCGGGATCGACGGCAGCGGCGAACAGGCCGCCGCGCCGGCCCCCGCCGCGCGCAGCTTCTCCTTTGCGCCGGCGCGCGCCGCGACGCCTGCGCCGGTCGCCGAAGAGGCGATCGAGCCGCCGGCCGAGGAAGCGCCGGTCGCCGAAGCCGCAGCCGATACGGGCGAGGGGGACGCGGCACCGGGCTTCTCGCTCGGCGACCATCAGGACGGGGCCGAACCCGAACCCGCGGCGGCAGCGCCCGAGGAAGAGCCGATGGAGCTTTCGAACGTCGCTGCAAGCTATGACGACACCGCCGACGAGCTCGTGCTCGGCGAGCCGGCGGCACCGGTCGCCAGCGAACCCGCCCCGGCGCCCGCTTCGGCCGAAGAGGCGCCCGCGCGCCCGATCGGCGGCGGCACCCTGTTCGAACGCATGTCGCGCCTGTCGCGCGGCGGTGCGCCGGCCGAGGCCGACGCCGACAAGAAGGAAGAGGGGGTCGACATCCCGCGCTTCCTGGGTCGGCAGAACAACCAGTAACGGGGTTTTTGACGGCCGCTGCATCAGGGCAAGGCGGCCCGGAATACGGGATGAGCTTGCCCATGCGGCGACCCAAATCGACGGCCAGGCCGGGACGCGCGCGGCGCTTTGCCAGCGCGTTCGGCCTGCTGTTGCTGACGACCACCCTGAATCCGGCGGCGCACGCGCAGGTGACGCCACCCGACCCCGCGACCAAGGCGGCGATGGACAAGCGCACCGCCGCGCGCACGCTGCTGTCGTCGGCGCTCGGACGCATCGCCGCCAATGCCAATGACGCGTCGGCGCTGCTCGATGCGGGGCGCGCCTCGATCGAGCTTGAGGATTATCGCGCCGCGCTCAGCTTTCTGCTGCGCGCCGAGCAGGCGGCGCCGCGTAACGGCGAGGTGAAGGCCGCACTCGGCTCGGCGGCGGTGCATATGGAAAATCCGACGCGCGCGCTCGATTATTTCGGCGAGGCGCAGTTGCTCGGCGCGCCCGAGCGGCTTTTCGTCGCCGACCGCGGCCTCGCGCGCGACCTGCTCGGCCAGCAGGATCAGGCGCAGCGCGATTATCAGCTCGCGCTGTCGGTGGCGCCGAATGACGAGGTGACGCGCCGCTACGCGCTGTCGCTCGGCATCAGCGGCGATCCCGATCGCGGAATCCAGCTGCTCGCGCCGCAGCTTCGCCAGTCGAACCGCGCGGCGTGGCGTTCGCGCGCGATGATCCTCGCGATGAACGGGCGCAATGACGAGGCGAAGCAGATCGTCGACGCGACGATGCCGCCGCAGCTCGCGCAGAATATCCTGCCCTATCTGCTCAAGATGGACCGGCTCAATCCCGCGCAGATGGCCGCGGCGGCGCATTTCGGCCGGTTCCCCTCGGGCGAGCTCGGTCCGGCACGAAAGCCCGTCCAGATGGCTGCGGCGACGCCGGCGCCAACCCCCGCCGCCAGGTCCTCGTCGAAGCCGCGCCGCGGGCGTGACGCCAAAGCCGCGCCCACCGCGACGCCGGCGCCAATCCCCGCACCGGCGCAGGCGCCAGCTGCCGTGGCGGAGCGGCGCCAACCTGCACCGACGCCGACGCCCACACCGACGCCGAAACCGGAGCCAACGCGGGCGCCTACTCCGACCCCCGCTCCGGCCCCGGCGCGAGCTGCTCCGACGCCCTCGCCCGCACCGAAGGCGCCCGCCGCCGCGCCGCCCGAGCCCGTTGGCGTTGCCGTGAGGCCGAACGGCGGTCCGGTCGGCCCCGGCTTTTCGCTCGCCGACACGCCCGGCAACAGCGCGGCGCCCGGGGCGTCATCGGCCGCCGCGCCGCTCGCTTCGCTCGCCGAGATCGCGAGTTCGATCGACATCCCGCCCGAGGAAATGGCAAAGCCCGACGGCGCGGTCGGCGCCGAAACGCTCGCGCGGATGCTCGACGAAAAGCGCAAGGCGGAGGCGGCCGAAGCGGCGAAGCGCGCGAAGGAAGAGGCGGCGGCAAAGGCGAAGGCCGAAGCCGAGGCGAAGGCAAGGGAAGAGGCCGAGCGCAAGAAGGCGAACCCCGCGCGCATCTGGGTGCAGATCGCGACGGGCTCGGACCTCAAGGCGCTCGCCTTCGACTATAACCGTTTCTCGAAGCGCAACGCCGAGCTGTTCAAGGGCAAGTCGGGCTCGACCGCCGAATGGGGTCAGACCCGCCGGCTGCTCGTCGGCCCGTTCAAGGACAAGAAGAGCGCGCAGGACTGGCTCGCTGACTATAAGAAAGCCGAAGGCGACGGCTTCCTGTTCAACAGCGACGCCGGCGAAACCGTCGAGCCGATCAAGTGAGCCTGGCGGGGGTCGCCAGCGATCCGGAGGCGACGCGCGGCCGTCGCTATGAAGAGGTCGGGCGCGTCGTGCGCGGGCCGCGCGACGCGTTCCAGCGCGACCGCGACCGCATCATCCACTCGATCGCCTTCCGCCGCCTGCGCCACAAGACGCAGGTGTTCGTCGCGCCCGACGGCGACCATTATCGCGTCCGCCTGACCCACAGTATCGAAGTCGCGCAGATCGGCCGCGGCATCGCGCGCGCGCTGGGGCTCAACGAGGATCTGACCGAGGCGCTGTGCCTTGCGCACGACATCGGCCACCCGCCCTTCGGCCACGCGGGCGAGGATGCGCTGAAGGCGGCGATGCTGGCGCATGGCGGCTTCGATCACAACGGCCACACGCTGCGCACGCTCGCGCGGCTCGAATGTCCCTATCCGCGCTTCGACGGGCTCAATCTGACGTGGGAGACGCTCGAAGGGCTCGCCAAGCACAACGGCCCGGTGCGCCGCCCCGGCTGGGCGCTCGCCGACATCGACGCCGAATTCCCGCTCGATCTCGCAAGCCATGCGAGCCTCGAGGCGCAGGTCGCGGCGGTCGCCGACGACATCGCCTATGACAATCACGACATCGACGACGGGCTGCGCGCGGGGCTGCTCGACCTCGATCAGCTGATGGAACAGCCCTTCGTCGCCGCGAATTTCGCCGGGGTCGAACGGCGTTTTCCCGGCGCGGCGCGCGAACGGCAGTTGCGCGAACTGGTGCGCGACCAGATCGGGGTGATGGTCAACGACGTGATCGCCGCGACGCAGGCGAATGTCGCCGATGCGGGTGTCGCCACCGCCGCCGAGGTGCGCGCGGCGGGGCGCACGCTCGGCACCTTCTCACCCGAGCTCGCGCGGCAGGAGCGCGACCTCAAACGCTTCATGTACGCCAACCTCTATCACCATCCCTCGCAGCTCGCCGCGGCCGAGGGGGCGCGGCAAGTCATCGCCAGTCTGTTCGCCGCCTATGTCGACGACCCGCGCCGCATGGGCGAGGATTGGGCGGCGCGCCTGCCCGACGGCGAAACCGCGACGATCCGCCATATCGGCGACTATATCGCCGGCATGACCGACCGCTTCGCGATCGACCGCTTCGCCGAGCTGCACGGGCGCGATGCGGTGCCGGAGGCGCTGAAGCACGCCTGAATCCGATTTTCTTCCCGGTCCCTGCGAAGGTCGCGCGAAAATGACGCGATACGGCGGCTCGCCGATTGACTCTGTGCAGCGCCGCCGCCAAGGCTCGGGCGTCTGCCGGACCCCCGCAAGGGATTCGGACGGCCGCGCGGGAGAGCGCGGGGGGCGGAGCGATCCGCGCCTCGCCACCGAAGGAGCAACCGCCCCGGAAACTCTCAGGTCAGCAGGACCGCGCGCCGGATTCGGACACTCTGGAAAGCGTCGTGGCGTCATGCTGCGACCACCGAAGGGGTAACTCCATGCTCTCATGGAGGAAAACTCTCAGGTTCCCGTGACAGAGGGGGCGTGGCAAAGCGGTGGCATCGGGCCACCTCGCGCCATGTCAACGACGGGAGGCCGCATTGAGCGAAACCGAGGAAATGGGCGAAGAGGCGGCGATCGAAACGCTGCCGCTCGATGCATGGCACCGCGCGCGCGGCGCGCGCATGGTCGAATTCGCCGGCTATCACATGCCGATCCAGTATGACGGCATCATGGCCGAACATCTGTGGACGCGCGACAGCGCCGGCCTGTTCGACGTCAGCCACATGGGGCAGCTCGTGCTGAGCGGCGAGGGAGCCGCCGAGGCGCTCGAAGCGCTCGTTCCCGGCGATATTTCGGCGCTGCAGCCCGGCCGGATGCGCTATTCGCTGCTGCTCGCCGAAGATGGCGGAATCCTCGACGATCTGATGGTCACCAACACCGGCCGCGGTCTCTATCTCGTCGTCAACGGCGCGGTGAAGTGGGACGATATCGCGCATCTGCGCGAGCATCTGCCCGACGAGATCGAGATGAACCTGCTCGACGACCATGCGCTGCTCGCGCTGCAAGGGCCAAAGGCGGTCGACGCGCTCGTCGCGCTGGGCATCGCGCCCGAATTCGACGACATTCTGCCCGTCGATCGCCTCGTCTTCATGCAGGCCGGTCCCTATTTGTGGGGCGACGTCCGATTGGGGATCAGCCGCTCGGGCTACACCGGCGAGGACGGGTTCGAAATTTCGGTGCCAGCCGAACACGCCGAAGCGCTCGCCGACGCACTCTGCGCGATCGATACGGTGAAGCCGATCGGGCTCGGCGCGCGCGATTCGCTGCGGCTCGAGGCGGGATTGCCGCTCTATGGCCACGACCTCGACGAAGGCATCGACCCGGTCGAAGGTGACCTGTCCTTCGCGATTTCGAAGCGCCGCCGCGAAGAGGGCGGGTTTCCCGGTGCGGCGCGCATCCTCGGTCATCTCGCCGACGGCAGCCCGCGCAAGCGCGTCGGCCTGAGCGTCGAGGGCAAGCTGCCGGTGCGCGAAGGCGCCAAGCTGTTCGACGGCAACACCGAAGTCGGGCTCGTCACCTCGGGCGGCTTCGCCCCCAGCGTCGGTGCGCCGATCGCGATGGGCTATGTGCCGCGCGACCATGCCGCGCCCGGTACCGCGCTCGCCGCCGAAGTGCGCGGCAAGCGCATCCCGGTGACGGTCGCCGCCATGCCGTTCCTTCCGCACCGCTATGTTCGTAAAACAGGAGCCTGACGATGCCGCGTTATTATACCGAAGAGCATGAATGGATCGACGTCGACGGCGATGTCGCGACGGTCGGGATCACCGATTATGCGCAGGGCCAGCTCGGCGACATCGTGTTCGTCGAAGTCCCCGATACCGGCGCCGAGCTGTCGAAGGGCGGCGACGCGGCCGTGGTCGAATCGGTGAAGGCGGCGAGCGATGTCTACGCCCCCGTCGACGGCACCGTGACCGAAGGCAATGCCCAGCTCGAGGAAGACCCCGCGCTCGTCAACAGCGACCCGGAGGGCGAAGGCTGGTTCTTTCGCATGACGCTCGGCGACAAGGGGCAGCTCGAAGGGCTGATGAACGCCGCGGCGTATAAATCCTACTGCGACGATCTGTGACCCGTTCCCCTCCCGCAAGCGGGAGGGGAGAGGCAAAGTTACGATGACCAAACCCTCGCTCGCCGGCTGCAAGCTCATGGTCGCCACGCCCATCTATGACGGGGCGCAGGGCAGCTATGTGCGCGCGGCGCTGGCGCTCGCGCTCGATGCGCAGGCGGCGGGGGTGTCGGTGCGCTTCGAATTCATCCTCTACCAGCCCGACGTCGCGCGCGCGCGCACGATGCTGAGCGCGATGTTCCTCGCGAGCGACTGCACGCACCTCTTGTTCGTCGACGCCGACATCGATTTCGCCGCGGCGGACATTTTCGCAATGCTACGCGCGATGACGGGGCGCGAGGATTGCGCGGTGCTCGGCGCCGCCTATCCGCGGCGGATCGTCAACTGGGGCAGCGTCGCGCGCGCGGCACAGAGCGGCGCGGCGAAGCGGCCGGGCGATCTCGCGCGCTTTAGCGGCGAATTCGCGCTGCGCTTCCTGAACGGCGACCAGCGCTTCGCACTCAACGAACTCGTCGAGCTCGAGCGGCTCGGCACCGGCTTGATGCTCATTCGCCGCGACGTGTTCGACGGCCTCGCGGCGGCGCACCCCGAACTCGGCTTTCGGCCGAGCGCGAGCGAGCGGCAGGCGCATGGCGTCGGCGAGCGCGCCACGGCCTTTTTCCACCCGATGATCGATCCCGACAGCGGCGATCTGTTGTCCGAGGACTACGCCTTTTGCGCGCGGGTGCGCGCCGCGGGCTTTCGCATCTGGCTCGCGCCGTGGGTGCGCACCACGCACAGCGGTCCGATGGTCTTTTCCGGTTCGCTTCCCGATCTCGCGCGGCTTTCGGCTGCGAATCCAGCTTCTTCGACGGAGTAGTTCATGCGTTACCTCCCGCTTACCCCCGACGATCGCACCGCGATGCTCGCCGCGATCGGCGCGTCGTCGATCGACGATCTGTTCGCCGACGTTCCGCCCGAAGCGCGGCTTGCCGGCCCGATCGCCGGTCTGCCGCTGCACGCCAGCGAGCTCGCGGTCGAGCGCCATATGGCGGCGCTGTCGCGGCAGAACCGCGCCGCGGGCGACGGTCCCTTCTTCCTCGGCGCCGGCGCCTATCGCCACCATGTCCCGGCGAGCGTCGATCACCTGATCCAGCGCGGCGAGTTCCTGACCGCCTATACGCCGTACCAGCCCGAAATCGCGCAGGGCACCTTGCAGATGCTGTTCGAATTCCAGACGCAGGTCGCGCGGCTGTTCGGCACCGATGTCGCCAATGCGTCGATGTACGACGGCTCGACCGCCTGCTGGGAAGCGATCGTGATGGCGCGGCGGATCACCAAGCGCGGCAAGGCGCTGCTCTCGACCGGCCTGCACCCGCATTATCGCAGCGTCGCGCGGACGATGGCGAAATATACGCGCGACAGCCTGGTCGACGGCGATCCGAGCCTCGAGCCCGGCACCGACTGGCGCGCGCTCGCCGACGCGGTCGGTAAGGAAACGAGCTGCGTCGTCGTTCAATATCCCGACATATTGGGCCGCATCGACGACATGACGAAGCTCGGCGAAGCGTGTCAGGCGGCGGGCGCGCTGCTCATCGCGGTGGTCACCGAACCCGTCGCGCTCGGCCTGATCAAGTCGCCCGGCGAAATGGGCGCCGACATCGTGGTGGGCGAAGGGCAGTCGCTTGGCGTCGGGCTGCAGTTCGGCGGGCCTTATGTGGGCCTCTTCGCGTGCAAGAGCAAATATGTCCGCCAGATGCCCGGGCGGCTGTGCGGCGAGACCGTCGATGCACAGGGCAAGCGCGGCTTCGTGCTCACCCTCTCAACGCGCGAGCAGCACATCCGCCGCGAAAAGGCGACGAGCAACATTTGCACCAATTCCGGGCTTTGCGCGCTCGCCTTCAGCATCCACATGAGCCTGCTCGGCGAAGCGGGCCTGCGCCAGCTCGCCGCGATCAACCACGCACGCGCGAAGGCGGCGGCGGTCGAGCTTGCGAAACTACCCGGTGTGTCGGTGATGAACGACAGCTTTTTCAACGAGTTCACGCTGCAACTGCCGTCCGATGCGCGCGCGGTGGTGCACAAGCTCGCCGAAAAGGGCGTGCTCGGCGGCGTCTCGCTCGGGCGGCTCTACCCCGACAATGACGCGCTCGCGAACGGGCTGGTTGTCGCCGTCACCGAAACGGTGACCGAAGAGGATATCGCCGCCTTTGCCGCGGCGCTGAAGGAGGTGCTGGCATGACCGCGCTCAACCCCGCCGGCTGGCGCCCCGAAATGAATGCCGCGGGCGGCGCCGACGATAATGTCACCTTCACCGGCAACCGCGCGCTGATGCTCGAAGAGCCGCTGATCTTCGAGATCGGTTCGGCCGAAACCACCGGCGTCGATTTCGACGAGGCCGCGCCCGCCGCCGACCTCGGCGCGCTGATGCGCAGCGATCCGATCGGCCTGCCGGGGCTCAGCGAGTCCGAAACGGTGCGGCACTACACGCGCCTGTCGCGTCAGAATTATGCGATCGACCTCGGCCTCTTCCCGCTCGGCAGCTGCACGATGAAGCACAACCCGCGCCTCAACGAAAAGGTGGCGCGGATGCCGGGCTTCGCCGACGTCCACCCGCTCCAGCCGCAGGAAACGGTGCAGGGCGCGCTCGCCGTCATCAACGAGCTCGCGGTGTGGCTGATCGAGCTGACCGGCATGCACGGCGTCGCCATGTCGCCCAAGGCGGGCGCGCACGGCGAACTGTGCGGCATCCTGTGCATCAAGGCGGCGCTCGAAGCGCGCGGCGAGGACCGCCGCGTGCTGCTCGTCCCCGAAAGCGCGCACGGCACCAATCCCGCGACCGCCGCCTTTGCGGGCTTCACGGTCGAGGATATTCCGGCGACCAGGAAAGGGCGCGTCGATCTCGCGGCGCTGAAGGCGCGGCTCGGCCCCGATGTCGCAGGGGTGATGATCACCAACCCCAATACCTGCGGCCTGTTCGAGCGCGACATGAAGGCGATTTCGGACGCGGTGCACGCCGTCGGCGGCTATGTTTATTGCGACGGCGCGAACTTCAACGCGATCGTCGGCCGCGTGCGCCCCGGCGACCTCGGCATCGACGCGATGCACATCAACCTTCACAAGACCTTCTCGACCCCGCACGGCGGCGGCGGCCCCGGCTCGGGGCCGGTCGTGCTCTCCGAAGCGCTCGCGCCCTATGGCCCGATCCCCTATGCCGCGCGCTACGCCGACGGCTCGCTGCGGCTCGTCGAAGAGGAAAATGCCGGCGACGAGCATCCCGACACCTTCGGGCGCATGACCGCCTTCCATGGCCAGATGGGCATGTTCACGCGCGCGCTGACCTATATCCTCAGCCATGGCGCCGACGGGCTCAAACAGGTTGCCGAGGACGCGGTGCTCAACGCCAATTATGTGCTGCGCAGCTTGTCGGACGTGCTCGACGCGCCCTTCGCCGCCTCGGGCCCGTGCATGCACGAGGCGCTGTTCAGCGATCGTGGCTTCGCCGAGGGCTTCTCGACGCTCGACATCGCCAAGGGACTGATCGACGAAGGGTTCCACCCGATGACGGTCTATTTCCCGCTCGTCGTCCACGGCGCGATGCTCGTCGAGCCGACCGAGACCGAGTCCAAAGCAGTGCTCGATCAGTTCATCGGCGCCTTGCGCAGCCTTGCGCTGCGCGCGAAGAACGGCGACCCGGCGCTTAAGTCGGCGCCGCACTTCGCCCCGCGCGCGCGGCTCGACGAGACGCTCGCGGCGAGGAAGCCGATCCTGACGTGGGGTGAAGGCGGCGAATGAGTAGGGTTGCCCTCCCATAACCCGTTTATGCTGAGCTTGTCGAAGCACCGTTCTTCGCTCTAACGGCGCAAAGAAAGAACGGCCCTTCGACAAGCTCAGGGCGAACGGGATAGGGTAGGGCCGGTTTTGGACCGCCAGGAGAGAGGATCGAATGAGCTGGGAAAGCCTCTATTCGCTGACAAATGGCTGGGCGCTGGTCGGCTGGCTCGCGCTCGCCTTTCTGCCGCGCGGCCCGCGCATCCTGTCGGCGATCCTCTATGCGGGCGTTGCGTTGCTCTGCCTGACCTATGCGATCCTGCTCGGCGGACTGACCTTCGGCGGCTGGGACCCCGGCGGGCCGAAGGCGGCGCTCGATTTCACCAGCCTCGCGGGGGTGATGGCGCTGTTCGCGACCAAGGGCGGCACGGTCGTCGGCTGGACGCATTATCTCGCCTTCGACCTGTTCGTCGGCATGTGGATCGCGCGCGATGCCGATCAAAAGGATTTCAGCCGCATCGTCCAGCTGCCCTTCCTGTTCCTGACGCTGATGGCCGGGCCGGTCGGGCTGTTCGCCTGGCTCGTGGTGCGCGAGCGCCGCGCAAGGGCGCTGGCGAAGGCCAAGTGACCCCGCGGCCCTGGACCCCTGGCGACGGCGGCGCCGGCGAAAAACGCCACGCGCCCGCCACCTTGCGCAACCGCGACGCGATCGCCGCGGTGCTGACCGAATGGCTTCCCGTCGCGGGCACGGTTCTCGAAGTCGCGAGCGGGTCGGGCGAGCATGTGGTCCATTTCGCCGCCGCCTTTCCCGCGCTCGCGTGGCAGCCGAGCGACCCCGACCCCGACGCGCTCGCATCGATCGCCGCGTGGAGCACCGAGGCGGGGCTTGAGAATGTGGCCCCGCCGGTCAGGCTCGATGCCGCCGCGCCCGACTGGCCGGTCACCGCGGCTGATGCGCTGCTTTGCATCAACATGGTGCACATCAGCCCGTGGGCGGCGACGCTCGGCCTGTTTGCGGGCGCGGCGCGCCTTCTGCCCGCCGGGGCGCCGCTGATCCTCTATGGGCCCTATCTCGAAGCCGGCGTGCCGACCGCACCGAGCAACGCCGACTTCGACGCCAGCCTGCGCGCGCGCGATCCCGAATGGGGGCTGCGCGACCTCGACACGGTAAAAGCTGCCGCTTCCGATGCAGGCCTCGTCTTTGCCGAGCGGCGCGCGATGCCCGCCAATAATCTGATGCTCCTCTTCCGCGACGGCTGAGCCGCGATTTCCCGTTGCGCCGGCGCGCGCATCGCATAAGTTCGCATACGAAGCGTCGCGCTTGCCAAGCCGCCGGGTCTGTTGTTATCAGATCTGAGAATAGCGCGAAGCCGCTTGGGAGAGTCGAGATGAGCGATACCGCCGACCTGATTACCTTTGACCAATTCATCACCCATTGGGCCCGCGAACGTCCCGATCGCGTGGCGATGCGCGAGGACGACCGCGTGATGAGCTATGCCGAGCTCGAAGAGCGCACCGCGCGGGTCGCAAGCGCGCTGCTCGGCGCGGGGCTCGAAAAGGGCGATCGTATCGCGTGGATCGGCAAGAACAGCGACCTCTACTTCACCCTCTTCTTCGGCGCCGCGCGCGCGGGCATCGTCATGGCGCCGATCGGCTGGCGCCTCTCCCCGGCCGAATGGGCGTTCATCGTGGGCGACACGCGGGCAAAGATCGTCTTCACCGGCCCCGGCTTCGACACTGCGGCGGACCAGCTCGCGGGCAAGCTCGACCATGATCCGCAAATCATCGGCGCCGACGCCGCGCGCGCGATGATCGACGGGGCGAAGCGGGTGACGTTCGATCCGTCGGGACCGGCCGACGCCGTGCTGCAACTCTATACGTCGGGCACCACCGGCAATCCGAAGGGCGCGGTGCTCACCAACACCAACCTCTTTGCGCTGCGCAAGAATTCGGCCGATCTCGACATGCCCTATACCCGGTGGGAGGATGACGAGGCGGTGCTCGTCGCGATGCCCTGCGCGCATATCGGGGGCACCGGGCTCGGCATCATGGCGCTCGCGGCGGGGCTGCCCGGCGTGATCCTCGCCGAATTCAACCCCGACGGCGTGTTCGATGCGGTCGAGCATCACGGCGTCACCCGCTTCTTCATCGTCCCCGCGGCGCTGCAGATGCTCCTCCTCCACCCGCGCTGCGCCAGCGTCGATTACAGCCGGCTCAAATATATCCTCTACGGCGCCGCCCCGATCCCGCTCGACCTCTTGCGCCAGTGCATCAAGATGTTCGGGGCTGAGTTCATCCAGGCCTATGGCATGACCGAGACGACGGGCACGATCTGCATGCTCCCGCCCGAGGATCACGACCCCGAAGGCAACAAGCGGATGCGCTCGGCGGGCAAGCCGCTGCCCGGCGTCGAGATCCGCATTCTCGGCCCCGACGGCGAAGAGGTGCCGACGGGCGAGGTGGGCGAGGTCGTCACGCGCTCGTCGAACAATATGCAAGGCTATTGGAACCTTCCCGACGCGACCGCGCGGACGATGACCGGGGAGGGTTGGATCCACACCGGCGACGCCGGTTACATGGACGAGGACGGCTATCTCTATATCCACGACCGGATGAAGGACATGATCATCTCGGGCGGCGAGAATGTCTATCCGGCCGAAGTCGAAAGCGCGATCTATGGCCATCCCGCGGTGCAGGAGGTCGCGGTGATCGGCATTCCCGACGCGAAATGGGGTGAGACGGTGAAGGCGGTGGTCGTCGCCAAGCCCGGCATGACGGTCGAGGCCGAGGACATCATCGCGTGGGCGCGCGAGCGCATCGCCGCGTTCAAGGCGCCGCGCAGCGTCGACGTGATCGAAGCGCTGCCGCGCAACGCGTCGGGCAAGATCCTGCGCAAGGACCTGCGCGCGCCCTATTGGGAGGGCTATGAGCGGATGGTGAATTGAGGCGATCCGCGGCGGCCCGGCGCCGCCGCTGAAATATTATTGCGTCCGGCGAGGCATTGGGCGACAAGCTCCTCAATCGATAGGAGAATATGATGCGCCTTGCCGTTGCCCTGATGCTGCTTCCCGTCCTGCCGCTCGCCCCGGTGGGCGCCCCTGCTTTCGCACAGGCCGCCCCGCAAACCGAAGCGCAGGATCAGGCGCTGCTCGAGTTTCTCGATCGGGCGTTCGACGAGCGCCTCGCGCTCAGCCCCGAATCGCAGACCCAGCTGGGGCTCAAGACCAACTATGACCGGCTCGACGACTATACCGACGCGGCGGCGGTGCACGAACAGGAGCTGGCCGAGCGGCAGCTGAAAGAGATGCGCGCCCGCTTCAAGCCCGACCAGCTCGGTGCGCGCGCGCGGGTCAGCTATCGACTGTTCGAATATGAAGTCGAACGCGGCCGCGAATCGCTGCGCTTCCGCAAGCTGCAATTCCCCGTCTCGACCAACGGCAGCCCCGCAGGCGAAATCCCGGTGTTGCTCATCAACAATCACAAGGTCGACAGCGTGGCGGATGCCGAGGCCTATATCGCCCGGCTACGCGATACCGACCGCGTGATGCACGAAGTCGCCGCGACGATGCGCGAACAGGCGGCCGCCGAGATCATCCCGAACAAGGTCAACTTCGCCCCGGCGCGCGCCGACGCGCTGAAGGTCGTGACCGGTGCGCCGTTCGACGATGGCGCCGATTCGACGCTGATGGCCGATTTCAGTAAAAAGGTCGCGGCGCTCGATGCGCCCGAGGCGACCAAGGCCCGGCTGCTTGCCGACGCGCGGGAGGCGCTCACCGGGCCGTTCAAGCAGGGTTATGACACGCTGATTGCCGCGATCGACGAGATCGAACCCAAATCGACGGGCAATTTCGGCGCGTGGCATCTGCCCGACGGCGCGGCCTATTATGCCGATCGGCTCAAAAGCTCGACCACCACCGACCTGACCGCCGACCAGATCCACGAACTCGGCCTGAAGCAGGTCGCGGCGATCCACGAAGAGATGGAAGCGATCAAGCGCGAGGTCGGCTTCAAGGGCACGCTGACGCAATTCTTCGACTATATCCGCACCGATCCGCAGTTCAAATATCCCGACACCGAAGCGGGCCGCGAGGCCTATCTCGCCGACGCGCGCGGTGTGATCGATTCGGTGATGGCGGCCGCCCCGCGCTATTTTCGCGTGCTCCCCAAAGCGCCGCTCGAGGTGCGCGCGGTCGAGAAGTGGCGCGAGGCGACGGCGCCGACCGCCTTTTACAACCCGCCGTCGGCCGACGGGACGCGGCCGGGCATCTATTATGTCAATCTCGTCGACATGAATCAGACGCAAAAGGTTCAGGTCGCCGGCATCGCGGCGCACGAAGGCGCGCCCGGGCACCATTTCCAGATCGCGCGCCAGCAGGAACTGACCGCTATTCCGAAGTTTCGCAAATATGGCGGCTATGGCGCCTATATGGAGGGCTGGGGGCTCTATTCGGAGCGGCTCGCGAACGAAATGGGGGTGTACAAGACCCCCTATGACCGCTTCGGCATGCTGTCGCTGCAGGTGTGGCGCGCGATCCGGCTGGTGCTCGACACCGGCATCCATTCGAAGCGCTGGACGCGCGAACAGGCGATCGCCTATTTCAAGGCGAACAGCTCGGTTTCGGACACCGACATCGCGCGCGAAGTCGACCGCTATTTCAACTGGCCGGGGCAGGCGACGAGCTACATGGTCGGCCAGCTCAAGATCGCCGAACTGCGAAAGCGCGCCGAAAGCGAACTTGGACCGCGCTTCGACATTCGCGACTTTCACGAAGCGGTGCTGAGCGAGGGCGCGCTGCCGCTCGACATCCTCGAAGAGCAGGTCGACCGCTATATCGCGGCGAAGAAGCAATAGCCGCGACGGCAGGCGCCCGGGCGGCTTATCCTTTCTGCCGCTCGCGCGCCCGCACGAACCCGTCGCGCGCCGTGCAGCGCGCGAGCCAGTCCTTCGTCGCCTGGCCGAGCACATCGTCGGCGCCGAGCGTCGTCGCGAGAAACGCCGCATAGCCGATCGCGATGTCGGCGATGGTGAAGCGTCCCGCGACGAGCCAGTCGCGTCCGTCGGCGAGCGCCGCCTCGATGCTCTTGGCGCGGCCGCCGAAGAAGGCCTTGTAATCCTCGACCGCCTGCGCGAGCCGGCGCCCTTCGGGCTCGACGCGCGTGTAGCGGATCATGATCGCGAGCGGAAAGGTCAGCGTCGCGTCGCTGCGGTGGAGCCAGTTGCGCCACGTCCAGTAATCGGGCTCGTCGCGTGCGACTTCGAGCGGCGTGCCCTCGGCGATACGCTCGCAGATCGCGGCCGATTCGGTCAGCAGCCGCCCGCTCTCGACCCACCCCGGCACCGTCATCAGCGGATTGATCGCGCGATAATCGGGCGCAAAGACGCGCGGCGGAAAGGGAAGGGTGCGAAGGTCGACCGCCAGCCCCGCTTCCTCGGCCGCCCACAGGCAGCGCAGCGACCGCGCATCGGCGCAATGATAGAGGATGGGCAGCGTCATGCGGTCAGATCCTTTCGCCGCTCGATATGCAGCCGGTGCTCGCGCCAGGCAATGAACAGCCCGCTCGCGACGATCAGCGGCGCACCGACCCACGTCGTATCGGCCGGGAAGGTGCCAAAGAAATACCAGCCGCAGGCGATCGACCAGAGCAGGCTCGAATAGTCCATCGGCGTCACCACCGCGACCGGGGCGAGCCGTAGCGCGCCGGTCAGCGACATCTGCACCACCGCGCCGAGTAGCCCCAGCCCGACCAGCGTCGCCCAGATGCCTGCGCTGTGCGGCGTCATCACGAAGGGCAGGGCGATGGTCAGCGGGACGAGCGAGATCAGGCTGAACCAGAAGACGATCGCCATCGGGCTTTCGGTGCGCGCAAGGTCGCGGACCTGAATCGTGATCAGCGCGGTCATCACCGCGCCGCCGAGCGCGATCAGCGTGCCGATACCATGATCGCCGGTAAAGCCGCCGGCGATCACGGTTGTCGGGTTGAGCACGACGAGCACGCCCAGAAAGCCGACGATCACCGCGCCCCAGCGCTGCCACCCGGTCGGCTCGCCGAGGAAGGCCGCGGCAAAGATCACCGCAAAGATCGGCACCGACAGGTTGATCGTCGTCGCCTCGGCCATCGGCAGATAGATCATGCCGCCGAAATTGAGCGCCATGCCGGTGAGGCCCATCATCGCGCGCCGCGCGTGCGTGCCGGGCCGGTGCGTGCGGAACGTCGCGATCCCGCCGTGCCGCATCGCCCAAAGGACCAGCAGCGGCAGCACGATCACCTGCCGCCAGAACAGGCTCTCGACCAGGTGGACGCCGTCCGCGGCGGCGATCTTCACCAGCACGAACATCAGCGACAGGCTCGCCATCGCAAGCAGCCGGAGCGCAATGCCGCCGAGATAATGTTGCGGAACGTCGGAGGATCGGGCGGCGGTCATGCGAGGCAAGCGCATATCAGCCCGGAGATGCTTTGCAAGCTATGCATTCGCCCGCTCTATTCCGCTTGCGCACCCCGCCCCGTTGCGGCTAAGGGCGCACTCCGGCCTTAGGGGTATAGCTCAGCTGGTAGAGCATCGGTCTCCAAAACCGAGGGTCGCGGGTTCGAATCCTGCTGCCCCTGCCATTGTTTCAATGGCCTGCCTGGAATGCCGCGAGATAGAGCAAAGCCTCTCTCGCCGGATCAGTGGCTCAGCACGATTTTGATCGGCGCGAATCGATTGCGCGGATCGCCTTCGGCGCGGCCAAGTGTCCATTGGAGTTGACATTCTCGAGGGCTTGTCTATTATAATTGACATGAAGGCGATCAAGACCACGTCGGCCTATGACCGCTGGGAAAACGGACTGCGCGATCGAAAAGCCGTTGCTCGTATCCGTATCCGCCTCGATCGGCTCGCAATGGGAAATCCCGGCGATCATCGAAATCTCAAGGCAGGCGTTTCGGAACTGCGGATCGATTACGGCCCCGGCTATCGCGTTTATTTCACGGAGCGGAATGGCGAGATCATCATTCTGCTCTGTGGAGGAACGAAGAAGGGGCAAGGCAAGGACGTCGCCCTCGCCGAGAGTTTGGCAAAGGAAATCTGACATGGTCGTCGAACTGAAAGCCTATGATGTCGCGGAACGCCTTCGCGACGAAACCGAAATCCTCCACTATCTCGATGCGGCGTTCGAGGATGGCGACCCTGCCATCATCAAGAATGCGCTTGCCAATGTCGCGCGCGCGCGCGGTATGGCCGACATCGCAAAAAATGCCGGCATCACGCGGGCAGGCCTCTATCGGGCGCTCGGCGACGAGGGGAATCCGACGCTCGACACTCTGCTCAAATTGACCAAAGCTCTTGGCGTCAGGCTCGCGATATCCGCATAGCCAACAGACTGGAGTACCGGGAGCCAAAGGGTCGAGACGAGCGGTGAGGCGAAAATGACGGATATTTGAGCGCTGCGCCTGGCCCCTATGGTCCGGCCAGGCGGTGCGCGGGGCGCTTCAGCTTTGAAAGCGGCGGATGCTTTCGAGGTCGCCGGGGGCGAGCGGCGGAGCGAACCAGATGCCCGCCCGATCGCCGCGCGACCAGCGGACGATGCCGCGGCGGCGGATGTCCTCGCCCAGGACGAGCAGCAGCTCGGCGCCCGTTTCGAGGCCGCCGGCGTGGATGACGCCGGCGCCGTTCTGCGACAGATTTTCGATCTCGACGTCGTGATCGCCATCCTCGGTGACCGCGACCGCGCGACCCTGGACGGGCAGGCGCGGCGGGCGGTAGTCGCCCGACTGGCGTTCGGCGGCGAGCTGGCGCAGGATGTCGAGGGCATCGACGGGCTCGTCGAACTCGACCCCGCAGCGCCCGTCGCGCACCCATACGACCTTGCCGACGAGGGTGATCGCGTCCGAGAGCGCAATCTGCAGCGGCTCGCCGGGGCTCACCGCGACGGTCGTCGCCAGCATCATGCCATGATCGGAAATATTGCGGACGCGCCAAAGCCCCGCATCGCTCTCGCGAGCGATCTTGGCGATCCGGAAAACCGTGCAATGCCGGTTATCTTCGCGGCGCTCGTCATCCAGACCCCCTGTATCGGGAGGCACCGGGTTGGCCGCATTGGGAATAGTCACAGGCTTCTCCTTATCGCTGCGTACCCGGATGAGTGCGTAGAGACCTATGTAATTTACGGATAAATTCTAGGTTATTAAGGCCGCGAATGTCGATATTTTATTGTTGGTGAAGGATTTGACTTAACCATCTGGTAACCGATAAGAAATCCTGCTGCGATTCTGCCGGGTTAAGGTTTCCTTGCTCCTGTTTCGGCCGCTTTCAGGGCGCAGGCCGTTTTGTGTCTTTTCGGAACGCCGCACTTGAAGGTGGTCGCGGCAGCCCGTCGCGCCCGATCGGGCGGTGCTGCACCATGCGCGGCTTGCCAAGCCAACGGCGGGCGGCTAAAGGCCGCTTTCACTCGGACAGATGCGCCGTTTCCTTCCGCCTTTCACCGGTCCCGCCGGGGGAGGGTGGGCGGACTATTGCCCGAAACCGCGCTTGACGCGGTGCGGCCGGCATCCCATCTGCCCTTCGAATTGGACAGCAAGGACAGGACGATCGACATGGCGAGGCCCAAGATTGGCGAATTCGTCAACCAGGTGAAGACCGAAGCCGGCAAGATCGTGTGGCCGACCGGCCGCGAGACGGTGCAGACGACGATCATGGTGCTGATCATGACGACGATCCTCGCCTTCTTCTTCCTTGGCGTCGACACGGTTTTCAACGCGATCGTCAACTGGTTGACGTCGCTCGCGCGCTGACACGGCGCGGTTACAGGCATTTTTCCAGGGACAGGACGACAATGGCGCGCTGGTACATCATTCACGCCTATTCGGGCTTCGAGAACAAGGTTCGCGATTCGGTGATCGCCGAAGCCGAGCGCATGGGCCTCAGCGATTTCGTCGAAGCGGTCGAAGTGCCGGTCGAGACCGTCACCGAGGTCAAGCGCGGCAAGAAGGTGCAGGCCGAACGGAAATTCTTCCCCGGCTATGTCCTCGCCAAGCTGACGATGAGCGACGACGTCTATCACCTCGTCAAGAACACGCCGAAGGTCACGGGCTTCCTCGGTTCGTCGGGCAAGCCGCAGCCGATCAGCGAGGCCGAGGCCGCGCGCATCCTGAACAGCAAGGAAGAGGCCGCGGCGCGTCCGAAGACCGAGATCCGCGTCGATTACGAGATCGGCGATCAGGTCAAGGTGCTCGAGGGCCCGTTCGCGAGCTTCAACGGCGTCGTCGAGGAACTCGATTTCGACAAGGCGCGCGTCAAGGTCAGCGTCTCGATCTTCGGCCGCGCGACCCCCGTCGAGCTCGATTTCGAGCAGGTCGAACGGATGAAATAAGCGTCGCCCCCGCGCAGGCGGGGGCCGTCGGCGGCACGGGAGGCCGTGAGCGATCCCAGCTTTCGCTGGGATGACGGAAAAGGGGCCATCGGCATGACAAACCTCTCTCCCGCAGAGATTCAGGCACGCATCGACCGCGCGCGCGAAATCAACGCGAGCGTCGATGCGGCCAAGGTCGTCGGCGCGGTCGCGCGGCTGTTCGATCTCGATCCCGTCCCCGGCCTTCCCGACGAGTTCACCTTTCCCGCGCTGCCGACCACCGCCCGCGATCGCATCTTCGGCGGCCAGGTGATCGCGCAGGCGATGATGGCCGCGGCGCGCACCATCGATGAAGGCAAGGAGGTCCATTCGCTCCACGCCTATTTCCTGCGCGGCGGCGACGAGACCAAGCCGCTGCATTTCCGCATCCACCGCGACTTCGACGGGCGCAGCTTTTCGAACCGCCGCGTCGTCGTGCGGCAGGACGGCAAGGTCATCTTCAACCTGACCGCTTCGTTCCAGATTCCCGCCGAAGGCCTGTCCCACCAGGTTCCGATGCCCGACCTCCGCCCACCGGAGGACTGCTGGGATTTCACCGACTTCATCGCGGCCGATCCCAATATCTCCGACCGCCACCTCGCGCATATGGCGCGCCGTCGCCCCTTCGAGGTGCGCAGCCATCGCCCGGGCGGCGAAGGCGCGACGCAGCATTATCAGTGGTTTCGCGTCGCCGCGCCGATCGGCGACGACCCGCTGATCCACCGCGGCTTCCTCGCCTTTGCCTCGGACATGGGGCTGCTTTCCTCGGCGATGCTGCCGCACGGGGTCAATTTCTGGACCCCCGGCATGGTGTCGACCAGCCTCGACCATGCGATGTGGTTCCACGCTCCGGTGCGCGTCGACGACTGGTTCGTCTTTGTCATGGACAGCCCGTGGACCGGCGGCGACCGCGGCCTGTGCCGCGGCTCGATCTATCGCCAGGACGGCACGCTGATCGCGACGGTCGTGCAGGAAGGGCTCGTGCGCTACCGGCCGCAGGGCTGAACCCGCCAAAAAGCTTGCGTTTCGCGGCCTTCGGGCCTATTGGCGCCGCTTCGCGTCAGAAAAGGGCGCGATTCCGCGCGGGAGGAGGGCCGATACCCCTCTGCTGGACCGCTTATTTTGAACCCCGGACCTGTCCGGGGCGACAGAAAGAAAGGAGGCCATCATGGCCAAGAAGATCAGCGGCTATATCAAGCTGCAGGTGCCCGCCGGCACCGCCAACCCGTCGCCGCCGCTCGGGCCGGCGCTCGGTCAGCGCGGCGTCAACATCATGGAATTCTGCAAGGCGTTCAACGCCGCGACCGACGGGATGGACAAGGGCACGCCGACCCCGACCATCATCACCGTCTATGCGGACAAGAGCTTCTCGTTCGTCACCAAGACGCCCCCGGCGACCTACCTGATCAAGAAGGCCGCGAACCTGAAGTCGGGTTCGAAGGAGCCCGGCAAGATCAGCGGCGGCAAGATCGCGCGCTCGAAGCTCAGCGAGATCGCCGAGATCAAGATGAAGGATCTGAACGCCAACGACATCGAACAGGCGACGAAGATCATCGAAGGCAGCGCCCGTTCGATGGGCCTCGAAGTGACGGAGGGCTGATCCCATGGCAAAGCTGACCAAGAAGCAGAAGGCCCTCGAGGGCAAGGTCGACGCGCTGAAGCTCCACGCGGTCGATGAAGCGATCAAGACCGTGCGCGAACTCGCCAGCTCGAAGTTCGACGAGACGATGGAAATCGCGATGAACCTGGGCGTCGATCCGCGCCACGCCGACCAGATGGTCCGCGGCGTCGTGACGCTGCCCGCCGGCACCGGCAAGGACGTCAAGGTCGCGGTCTTCGCGCGCGGCGACAAGGCCGAGGAAGCGCTGAAGGCCGGCGCCGACAAGGTCGGGGCCGAGGACCTGATGGAAGACATGCAGGCCGGCAACCTCGACTATGGCCGCGTCATAGCGACGCCCGACATGATGGGCATCGTCGGCCGCCTCGGCAAGGTGCTGGGTCCCAAGGGCCTGATGCCGAACCCGAAGCTCGGCACCGTCACCCCCAACGTCACCGAAGCCGTCAAGGCGGCCAAGGGCGGCCAGATCGAATTCCGCGTCGAAAAGGCCGGGATCATCCACGCCGGCCTCGGCAAGCTGTCGTTCGGCGAGGAAAAGCTCCGCCAGAACTTCGACGCCTTCGTCGACGCGATCGTCAAGGCGAAGCCCTCGGGCGCCAAGGGCAAGTACGTCCGCAAGATCGCCCTGTCGTCGTCGATGGGCCCGGGCGTGAAGGTCGACACCGCCGAAATCGGCGCCTGATCGACTTACAACCGATTTTAGGAAAGGGCCGGGGGAAACTCCGGCCCTTTTTTTGACGGCGGTGGGGTAGGGCTACGGGCTGTCTATTTGCGGGGCTTCAGGCGCGATTTGCCGCTTGTTCTGGCGCGCCTGCCACCACGCGAGCATAAAAACGAAACCGAAGGCGGTACCTCCCGAGTAGAACCAAAGAATCTCTAGATCGGAGTATTGACCGCCGATTGGCTGTTCGAATGCCCATCCAAGCAAGAGGAAGGATATCGTCATCGACAGTCCGATAAACGGAATGCCGCTGAGCACCGGGTGCCCGGCAACGATGTGACGGACGGGATAGGTAACTGGCATTCCTACGATCAAAGCTCCCGGGATGGTACCGATCAGGCTGACAAGCGAAATGATCGGTAGGAAAACGATCTCCCAAAACTCCGGTCGGGGTAGTCTGTTTGGATGGCCGAAAAAATAGTCGACCATGTACAGGGCCGTTCCTAGCGCACTGCCGATAGCGGCGGCGGCCATCGCGAATGCAGCCAGTTTTCCAATCGATATTGTTCCCACAAGCGATCTCCGTCGGCGTTCCTTCTAGCCACAGGCAGGTTAACGGGGGATTGGCAGGGGCGAACGAGCGGGCGAAGGGGGAACAGACCTTTCACCCGCTTGCGAGAGGGCCGAGGCGACGCATTTCAGCCAACCTCGCGAAACTCGATCAGATCCCACTTGTTGCCATACAGGTCGAGGAACACGGCGACCGTCCCATAGTCCGCCTGCATCGGCTCGCGAACGAAGGTCACGCCGGCTTCGCGAAAGCGGCGGTAGTCGCGCGCGAAATCGTCGGTGCGCAGGAACAGGAAGACGCGGCCGCCCGACTGGTTGCCGACGAATTGCGCCTGTTCCGCATTCGCGGCGCGCGCGAGCAGGATCGTCGCGCCGCCGTCGGGATTGCCCGGCGGCGCGACCAACACCCAGCGCTTGTCCTGTTCGGGTTGATAATCGTCGGCGATCAGCGTGAAGCCGAGCTTGCCCACAAAAAAGGCGATCGCCTCGTCATAATCGCGCACGACGAGCGCGACATGCGCGAGCGACTGGCGCGTCATTCGCGCAGGCCCCGCAGCGCCGCCCCCGCCGCGAACGGGCCGATCGCCGTGAGGAGCAGACTGACCGCCGCGAGCAACTTCACGGCGCCGCGCCCCGACGGGTCGAGCATCCCCGCACCGAAGATCAGCAGCGGCACCGCGAGCGGCAGGATGAGCAGCCCGCCGATCGCGCTGCCGCCTTTCAGGTTCGCGGTCAGCGCGGCGCTCAGCACCGCGAGCGCGGCAAGGGCGGGGATCGCGAGCGCGAGGCCCGAAGCGAGCGTCACCACGCGCGGCGCATCCTGCGCCAGCAGCGCCGCGGCGGGCAGCAGCGCGATCAGCAGCGGCAGGCCGAACCCGACCGCGTGCGCCGCGATCTTCACCGCCGCGACCAGCTCGTCGGCGAACCCCCGCACCGCGAGCTGGTCGAGCACCCCCGCGTCGCGGTCGGGGCGCACGAGCCGGTCGATCGGCAGCAGCGCCGCGAGCAGCGCCGCAACCCAGACCATCCCGCCGCCGGTCTTGGCAAGCAGCGGCGCGTCGGGGCCGACCGCGAAAGGAAAGGCGGTGGCGACGAGCAGAAAGAAGACGACCGGAATCCACAGCGCCCCGCTGCCCCAGGCGCGGCGCAGGTCGCGCCAGAACAGGGCGATGAGGGCGGTCATGGGCGCATTCCCATAGTCCAGCCCCCCCACATCCGTTCGTGCTGAGCTTGTCGAAGCACCGTCCTTCTTCTCGAAGCCGAAGGAAAGAACCGCCCTTCGACAAGCTCAGGGCAACCGGATTGGGAGGGATACCGATTCACGCCAGCGCCCCCATGTCGAGCTCTGCCACATCGGTCAGCCCCAGGCCGAAATGCGACGCGAGCAGCACCGCGCCGCCGTTCGTGCGGTGCGCGGCGATCGCGGCGACGAGCAAGCCTCGCGCGCGCTCGTCCATGCCGTTCGCGGGCTCGTCGAGCAGCCAGATCGGCGCGCCGCTCGCGATCACGCGCGCCATCGCGCCGCGCTTGCGCTGGCCGGTCGACAGCATGGCGACGGGTACGTCGGCGAGCGGCGCGAGCGCCATCGCCTCCATCGCGCGGTCGACCGCATGGCCATCGACGGTATCGACCCGCGCCCAGAAATCGAGCGCGCGGCGCAGCGGCAGCTCGGGATCGAGCGCCGCCGCCTCGTCGATCAGCGCGCAGCGCTCGCGGCGCGTCACCGTACCCGCGGCGGGGCGCAACAGCCCGGCAGCGAGCCGGATCAGGCTCGACTTGCCTACCCCGTTGGGGCCGCGCAGCCACAGCGCCGCGCCGCGCGCGAGCGTCAGCGACAACTGCTCGAACAGCAGCCGGTCGCCGCGGATGCACGCCACCCGGTCGAGCTGCAGCAGCGCCCCCGTCACGCCATATCTTCCAGCGCGTGCATGTCGTCGTCGGAGAAACCGAAATGATGGCCGATTTCGTGGATCAGCACATGGCGGATCAGCCAGTCGAGCCGCTCGCCGCCCTCGATCCATTCGATCAGGATCGGCAGGCGATAGAGGGTCACGCGATCGGGCATCGCGCCGCTCGTGTCGATGCTGCGCTCGGTGAGCGGGCGGCCTTCGTAAAGGCCGGTGAGATCATAGGGGTGCTCGATGTCGAGCGCGCCAAGCGTTTCGTCGTCGGCGACCTCCTCGATCGCGATCACGACCCCTGCGATATGCGGCTTGAAGACGTCGGGCAGCGCCGCCAGCGCGGCCTCGGCCATCGCGCGAAAGGCATCGGCGTCGGGCGCGGTGCCGGCCCAGCCGGCGGAGGGATCGCGAAGGGCGGTCTTGTCGCTCATCGCGCCCACCCTTATGGCGAGCTTACAGGCATTACCAGCGGGAGAAAGCAGATGGTCCGGAAACTCGACGATGCGGCGCGCGCTGCGCTGCTCGCCCGCTTCCCCGAATGGACGCACGAGCCGGCGCGCGATGCGATCACGCGCCGTTTCACCTTCACCGATTTCGCGCAGGCGTTCGGCTTCATGGCGAGCGTCGCGATCGTCGCCGAAAAGATGGACCATCATCCCGAATGGTCGAACGTCTATAACCGCGTCGACATCCTGCTGACGACGCACGACGCGAACGGCCTTTCGGAACGCGACGCAAGACTTGCCGAGGCGATCGAAGCGCTGATCTAGGCCCGCCGCCATGCTTCGCTTCGATCGCTCGCAGCAGGGGCTCGCGATCGGCATTTCGGCGCTCGCGGGGTTCGTCGATGCGCTCGGCTTTGTCGAATCGTCGGGCTTCTTCGTCTCGTTCATGACCGGCAATTCGACACGGCTCGCGGTCGGCGTCGCCGAAGGAACGCGCGCCGGGCTCGTCGCGGGCGCGATCATCCTGCTGTTCGTCGGCGGGGTAGTGACGGGGGCGCTTGTCGGAGCGCGCTTCGCCGCGCACCGGGCGCGGGCGGTGCTGGCGCTCGTAACCGCCTTGCTCGCGGCCGCGACGGCGCTGCGGTTCGCCGCTCTGCCGACACCCGCGATCGCCTGCCTCGCGGTGGCGATGGGGGCGGTCAATGCGGCGTTGCAGGGCCGCGACGGATCGGTCGTCGGGGTGACCTATATGACCGGCACGTTGGTCCAGATGGGGCAGAAAATGGCGAACCGGCTGCGCGGTTCGGGTGACGGGCGCTGGATGCCGCATCTGCTGTTGTGGGCCGGTCTGGTCCTCGGCGCGGTTGCGGGCGCCTCGACGGTGCTGCGCGCGCCGGCGATCGGCTATGCGCTCGCAGTGGCGTTCGCGGCCGCGCTGACGCTGCGCGCGGCCGCGAACGGCGAAGCAGCCTAAGCCGGGCGCCAGTCGAAGGTCAGCGGCGCCTCGCGAAAGGCGAAGCGGTCGAGGTGGCGCGCGAGAACGCCCTTCAATCCCTCGAGCTGCGCCTCGCTGCTCGCGTCGAGCCGCACCGCGAGCGCCTCGGCGCCCGCATCGAGCGTCGCGAGCCCGTCGCCCGGCCAGTCGGCACCGCGCGCATCCCGTGGGAAGGTCACGGTGCCGTGCTCGGGGGTGAATTCGACCGTCAGATTATGCTGCCAATGCTTGCAGAGCTGCTGAAGATATTTGCTCGCGTGCGCGGTTGGCACGCTGGCGGTGGCGGAAACCGTCATTCGTGGCTCCTTTACAGGCGTTCGATCTTCTGCGCGGCTTCGTCGATCAGCGCGACGATCCGGTGCAGCACCTCTTCGTCGACCTCGCGGCGGCCGAGCCGGTTGACCAGCACATTGCGCAGATTGCCCATCGCGCGCCGCACCGACACGGCATCGGTGCGCTGCTGTTCCTCGCCGATCGCGGCGAGCCGCGCAACGAGCGCTTCGATCTCGTCGGCGTTCGCGGCGAGTTCGGCTTCGCCCTCGGGGGTGATCTCGAACAGCTTTTTCGCGCCCTCGCTCTGCTGCGCCTCGATCTGGCCCATGTCGTCGAGCATGGTGAGGGTGGGATAGATGACGCCGGGGCTCGGCGCGTAGGCGCCGCCGGTCAGCTCCTCGATCTGGCGGATCAGGTCGTAACCGTGGCGCGGTTCGTCGGCGATCAGCTTCAACAGGACGAGCCGCAGCTCGCCGCTGTCGAACATGCGCCGCCGCCGGCCGCGTCCGTCGCCGTCGTGGCCATGCCGGCCGCCGAAGCCGCGTCCGCCGCCCGGCCCGAAGCCGAAGCCGCGTCCGCCGCGGTGCATCGCATGGCGCCGGCCGCAGCCGCGACCGCCATGCTCGTGGTGGTGATAGTGCATAAAAGCTCCTGTGAGTGAATCAAGATAGCTTTAAGATATATCTTAGATGCAATTTGGCAAGGGGCATTTTGCTGTCGGGCGTCAACCGCGGCGCGGTGGTCGCCTGAGCGGCTCGAATGCGCCCTTTTGCGCGGCTTTCAGGATGCGGCGGAAAGTCGGGCATTCCATATGGCTCGGCGCGCGGCACGCGGCGGCGTGGCGCAGCCCGTCGCGCATCGCGGCGAGGCGGGCGATCGTGCGGTCGATGTCGTCGGCCTTTTCCGCCAGCGCGGCGCGGTCGATGCGCGGGGCGCCGTCGGCCGCGAACATCGCCGCGATCTCGTCGAGCGCGAAGCCCGCCGCCCGCCCGAGCGCGATCAGCGCGAGCCGGTCGAGGATCGCGGGGCCGAACAGGCGCCGCAGCCCGCGCCTCCCGATCGAGGCGATCAGCCCCTTTTCCTCATAATAGCGCAGGGTCGAGGCGGGGAGTCCCGACCGCTGCGCGACCTCGGCGATATCGAGTGCAGACATGGCTTGACCTCAAGTTGACTTGAAGTGGCAGACTGCCGCCATCGACTCGCAAAGACAAGGATATGCGCAATGATCGACAAAAATGCCTCTCCCACCCAAACCGAACTCTGGAACGGCCGCGCCGGCGAAACCTGGGTCGCGAAACAGGCGCTCCTCGACGGCCTGTTCGAGCCGATCGCCGGCTATCTCGGCGATGCGGTCGAAGCGGCCGGGGCGTCGCGCGTGCTCGACGTGGGTTGCGGTACCGGCGAGACCACGCTCGGCGCTGCACGCCGGCTCGGGTCGGCGGGTTCGGCGCTCGGCATCGACCTTTCGGCGCCGATGATCGCGCGCGCACGCGAACGCACAGCCGCCGAGGCGCTACCGGCGCGATTCGCGGTCGGGGATGCCGAAACGCACGACTTCGCCGCGAGCGCTTTCGACATGGCGATCTCACGCTTCGGCGTGATGTTCTTTGCCGACAGCGTCCGTGCCTTTGCCAATATCCGGCGCGCCATGGTGCGCAGCGGCCGCCTTCATGCGATTGCGTGGCGCAGCGCAGAGGAAAATCCGTTCATGACCGCCGCCGAGCGCGCCGCGCGCCCGCTGCTGCCCGCGATGCCGCCGCGCGATCCCGACGCACCGGGCCAATTCGCCTTTGCTGACCGCGAGCGCGTGCACGGCATTTTGCGGGACGCCGGATGGTCCGACGGCGCCGTTACGCCGATTGATTTTGCCTGCAGCTTCCCGACGGAAGCGCTCGCCGCCTACGTTGCACAAATGGGGCCGCTTGGACTGGTTCTGGCGCAGATGGACCAGGCTGAACGCGACCGGATCGTCGCCGCAGTGCTGCCGGCGTTCGGTCGCTATGTCGACGGGGATGTCGTGCGCATAACCGCGGCATGCTGGTCGATCACTGCGCGCACCTAATGGTCAGAGCGGCGTCTGCTGATGCTGAACGAGCTTCCAACCCTCTTTGGTGTCGCAATAGGTCGAGGAGCACCAGCAGCCATAGGCATGGCCTCCGTCGCGGTGCGCGGCCGCCTTATAGGCGAGGACACACAGATGGGCGGCGGGCCGCGACAGATGACGTTCGCTCAGATCAACTTCCGCCCAGCGCGGCGCCTGCCCGACTTCCTCGACGATCGCGTCATATTCCATCGCGCCGACACCGGGGAATACCATCACGCAGCTGCGGTCGACCGATCGTTCATATTGATCGGTGCCGCCAAGCCAGAGCGCTTTCTCGATTGCCCATGCGGCATCCTCGTCCATGCGAACCTCCTGCATTGCCAACTCGGCGCGGCGGGGAGGGTTGCGTCAGTTTTCGCGAATGGCCTCAAGCGCTTCGCCGTGATCGGTGCGCTGCGGGGCGCCGCCCGTGGAGGCGATCCGCCATTCCATGCGGGCCAGCCCGATCGCGCGGGACCGCCCACGAACAATGGATGCGGCTCGGCTGATCTGCGGCTTGCCCGCTTGACTTTGCGCGCCGCGACGCTAAGAGCGCCGCCGTGTTGTCTGGGTTTCGGCCCCGGCAATTCCGTCCGAGACAGTTGGTGAAGGGGATTTGCCCTTCTTAATGTCCAACCGAGACGGGGAACAGTCTTTCTCGGTCGCCCGCCTGGCGTTTCAGGCGTTCGCGGCTTGACCGACCCCATCGGACATCGTTGCGCGTGGCACAGGCGGGATCCGTCCCATGTCTGTCCGCGCGTGTGTTAGCCGCCCGGCGGCGTGCGTGCCTTGTGTGCGCTCGCATCCGGGCAAGAGTGGAGAAACAGGCATGGATCGTGCTGAAAAGGCCGAAGCCGTATCCGCGCTGAACGCTACGCTGTCGAATGCAGCCTCGGTTGTGATTGTTCGCAACCTTGGCCTTACCGTCGCCCAGTCGACGGTGCTTCGCCAGCAGATGCGCGACGCCGGCGCGAGCTTCAAGGTCGCGAAGAACCGCCTGGCCAAGATCGCGCTCGATGGCACCGCCTACACCGGTATCGGCGACCTGCTGACCGGTCCGACGGCAATCGCAGCTTCCACCGATGCGGTGGCAGCGGCGAAGATCGCCGTGGAATTTGCCAAGACCAACGACAAGCTTGAAATCGTTGGCGGCGGCATGGGCGATGTCGTGCTCGACGTCGAAGGCGTGAAGGCGCTTGCCTCGCTGCCGTCGCTCGACGAGCTGCGCGCGAAGATCGTCGGTCTCGTCCAGGCTCCGGCCACGAAGGTCGCCCAGATTGCGGCGGCTCCGGCGGGCCAGCTGGCGCGGGTGTTTGGTGCCTATGGCGCCAAGGACGCGGCGTAAACTTACTTACCTACCTGCAACAATTCACCGGCTTTGTCCGGCTTGAGATGGAGAATGAAAATGGCTGATCTTGCCAAGATTGTTGAAGACCTGTCGGCGCTGACCGTTCTGGAAGCTGCCGAGCTTTCGAAGATGCTCGAAGAAAAGTGGGGCGTTTCGGCTGCCGCTGCCGTTGCTGCCGCTCCGGCCGCTGCTGGTGCCGCTGCCCCGGCCGCTGAAGAAAAGGACGAGTTCGACGTCATCCTGACGGGCGACGGTGGTCAGAAGATCAACGTCATCAAGGAAGTCCGCGCGATCACCGGTCTGGGCCTCGGCGAAGCCAAGGCGCTGGTCGAAGGCGCGCCGAAGCCGATCAAGGAAGGCGCCAACAAGGCCGAAGCCGAAGAGATCAAGAAGAAGCTCGAAGCTGCCGGCGCGACCGTCGAACTCAAGTAATCGGGTTCGCGGGCGAGCCGGGCGGGTTCCATCCGGCCGGCTTTGCGACGCAAAAGAAAAAGGGCGGTGCCGTGCGGCGCCGCCCTTTTTCGTTGTGATCGGCGGGATCAGCCCTTGGCGAAGCCGGGCCGCAGGCCACGATGGCCGCGCGCCGGTTCGGGGCGCAGCACGTCTTGCTCAGCGGGCGCCGGGGCCGGGCGCTGTGCGACCTCCCAGGCGCTTACGGGCTTGCGGGTCCCGTCCTTCTGACCGGCGAGCAGCGCTTCATATTCCATCCGCTCGCGGCGGTCCTGGAAGCGCGCGCGCTTGAGCCGCTTTTTCAGCGTCAGGAAGGGATTGTCATCGCTCGGGCCGGCCATGGCCATCGCTTCGTGACGCCCCATGCTGCCGTGCGGTGCGGCGGTGAAGGCCGGGGTCGAGCGCGGCAGCGACGCCTTGACCGGCGTTTCGCGATGCACCGCGGGCTGGGGCGTGAGAGGGGCTTCATAGGCGATCGCAGGTTCGGCGTCGGCGACGACCCGGCGGCGGCGCGTCAGGGCAAAGGCCGCGCCGCCCGCGAGCAGCAGCGCCGCGGCGCCGCCGGCAAGTTCCCAAGGGAAGCTGTCGTTCGCCACGTCCGCGCTGGGGGGCGCTGCAACCTCGGCAGCGGGCATCGTCGGAACGACAGCCGGCGGCGGTGCTGCTTCAGCCATTGCGGCATCCGCAGGACCATTTTCCGGCGCGGGTTCGTAAACGGAGCGCGTCGTCGTAGCGGCGGCGGGTTCGGACGCTTTTTCGCGCGGCGCGGGGGCGCTGCGCTCGGCCTGTGCGGGTTTCGGCGCGGGCGCTTCGGCGGCCTTCGGCGCCGGGGCCGTTTCGGGGGCGGGCTCGATGTCGAGCGGCACGCGGAGCACGGGCGTCGCGGACGGCGGCGTTTCCGGTGCGGGAGCCGTTACGGTCGGCGCGGGCACGGTCGGCGCGGGCACGGTCGGCGTGGTGGTCGGCGCGACCGGCGGCACCATCACCGGCGAGGACATCTCGATTGTCGGGCTCGTCGGCGCCGGAGCGGGCTCCGCCGGGGCCGTCTGCGCGAAGGCCGCGGGGGTGGAGAGGGCCAGAAACGCGGCAATCGCGCTCGTGGCGGGGCGGGAGAGAGGCAGTTTCTTCGTCATAGTGGGACGCAAACGGCCGCCGCCCGAAAAGCGCTGCCGCGCCGCCGGGTTTTTCGCGGCGAGCCGTTGCCGCCGAACGGCTGATCGAAGAAATCCGCTCGATTCGGCGGTCGGATTCAGGCCACTTCGCGCTGCGTCAGCGTCGTCGCAGCCGAGGCCGATATGGCGGCGCCGATCAGCGACAGGTCGCGTTCGAGCCGCGCCTCGAGCGCCGCGTCGGGCATCGCGGCGAGTTCGGACATCAGCGGCATCGACAGCGACAGGCGCAGCGTACCGGCCGCCCGTCCGCACGGCCGCATATGGGTGCGAACCGGTTGCCCGATGCGGATTTCCTGCCCCAGCCAATGCTTCGATTGGCGCGCTATCGTCGCATGGATCGCGCGCGCCGCATCGAAATCGCAATCGGGCCAGCGCGCCGAAAGGTCGAGCGTACGCAGCGTTTCGCTGGCGAGGCAGGCGCTGCCGGCGCCCGGCACTTCGCCGATCTCCAGCCGGGTGACCAGCCTGCGCACTTCGCGATCGAAGGTGTCGGCGATGACCTTCCGCCGCGCGCCGCCGATAGCGGCAAAACGCTCCATTTCGATCAGCGCGGCCTCGAGCCGCAGCAGCAGCCCGAAATTGCCCGACGCGGGCAGCATCTCGGCGCCCGGCCAGCCCGCCGGCCATTCGGCGCGGCTGGCGAGCCGGCGAAACCCCGCGGGCAGCGGCTGCGCGCGCTCGCGGAGTGCATCGGGCACCAGCGCAAAGCCGCTGAACGGCGGCCCACCGGCGAATTTGGACCCGGTGAGCAGCACGACGCAGCCGAGCGCGAGGTAGCGGCGGACGGCCTTCGGCGCGATACGAAGCTGGCAGGCATCGACGACGATCGTCGCCTGGCCGGCATAGGCGCTCGCGAGCCGCTCGACGTCGCCGAGCGCGGGGAGGGTCAGGCCCGACTTCGATCCGTGCACGACATGGACGACGGCGCGGCGGGCGCGGGCGGCGGCATGGTCGATGTGCAGCGCGAGTTCGGCAGCGACCGCGGCAGACGCGCGCGGACGGCCGTCGGCGTCGCGGATCGCGACGTCGACGAGTTCGGTATCGGCAAAGGCGGGATCGACCGCGCTTTCGGCGGTCACCTGTGCGCCCGCTGCGGTCTCATTTGCGAAGAAACGCCCTGCGGCGCTGTGGACGCAGCCGCTGCCGACCTCGTCGCGCCCGAGCAGCACCGCGGTCAGCGGACGCCCGTCGTGCGCAGCGGCGAGGCCGACATATTCGAGATCGGTTCCCGACGCGGCAAAGACCATCGCGGTATCGGCGAGGTCGAAATAGTCGGCGATGCGCTCGCGCAGCCCGGCGAGCGCCTCGGCATAGGCGCCGGCCGCCATCGGGCGGTCGAGCCGGTCGCGCCAGCGGCGTGCGAGCCGGTCGAAGCTGTGCTGCGAAATGCTGCTGATCGTCGACGAGCCATAGGCCAGCGCGTCGGACGGCAATACGCTCGCGAAATATTTGTTACGCCCATCCGCATCGGGACGGATGCGCGCGTCGCCGCCGCTCGCAAGGATTGCAGCCAGGCGGAGCCTGTCGCGTCCGGCGCGCCCCAAGCCATTGTCGGTGAAATCGGATGGGCTCAGCAACATGGGGACGCATCCTGTCGGGGGTGACGCGTCTCCCCGTTAGCGCAGCGCGATGACAGTAAATTGGCGTTTTCGTGTCAGACGCGTCACCGAAGCGTCATGCTGCCGAAACCTTTGGTGGTTAGACGAAGCTCATGCGAACCGACGATCTGAAGCCGACGAAGCTGCCCGACGCGCTGCGCGAGACGCAGCGGCTGCTGTTTATCGCAAAACATGCGAAATGGACCGGCGGGCTGCACCCCGAGGACGGTAATCACGCGCTCTATCACCGCGAGACGCGCGAAATATTGGCAGCGCTCGGTATGCCGCTCGTCGTTGCCGACAATTACACCGATCTCTTTGTCGCGCCGGACGCCGATTTCGTCTTTCCGCTGCTCAACCGCGGCGGCTTCTTCAATTCGGAAATGCTGCTGCCCTTGCTCTGCAATCGGCTCGGTCTTCCTTATGTCGGCGCTTCGCCGATCGTGCGCGGCCTGTCCGACGACAAGCATCTGACCAAGCTGGAAGCGGCGGCGCGCGGCGTGCCGACCGCGCCTTGGGCGGTGTTCCGCCGCGGCGCTCCGGTCGACGTCTCGCGCTGTCCGCCGGCGCGCCGCTGGGTGGTAAAGCCGAACAACAGCTCGGCCTCGTGGGGCATTCGCGACGCGCACGACCGCGCCGAACTCGCGCAGGCGATCGCCGAAGTGCAGGCGCTCGACCATGATGCGCTCGTCGAGCCCTTTATCGACGGCAGCGATGTCGAGGTGCCGGTGATTACGCTCGGCGGCGAGCCCGCGATGCTGCCGATGATGATCTTCGAGCAGGCCGATCCGACGCATCTGCGCACCTATCAGGAAAAGCGCGACCTCGTCGATCGCAGCGCCAAATATAGCCTGCGGCTGCTCGAAGGCTCGCCGGTTGCGGCGCGGATCGCCGAGTTGACGGCGCAAATGGTCGAGATTTTCCGCCCCTTCGACTATGGCCGCTTCGAATTTCGCGTTGATTTCGCCACCGGCGAGATCCGGCTTCTCGAGGTCAATCTCAACTGCAATCTCTGGTCCGAAAAGGTGTTCGGCCGCGCCGCGATCGCGGCGGGGTTCAGTCAGGCCGATCTTATCGAAACGATCGTCGCGGAAAGCATGATCCGCCAGATCGGCGCTTCGGAGCGGCGGAAGGACGCGGCATGACCGGCTCGATCCTCATCCTTGCAGGGCGCCGCCCCGGTGCGGTCGATGCGCTCGCCGCTGCGCATGGCGTCGTCGACAAATGTCTGGTGCCCGTCGCGGGGCGGCCGATGATCGCGCATGTTCTCGAAAGTGCCGCGGCGAGCGGGGCGCGGGGCATTTTCGTTTCGACGCATCATGCGGACCTGCTCGAAGATCTGGACGATCCGGTGGTCGCGAAACTCGGCGAGCGGCTCGTCATTGTTCCCGCAGCCGACAATCTGGCCGATTCGGTTCTCGCGGTCGCGGTCCGGGCGGAATTTCCCATGCTCATCACCACCGCCGACAATTGCCTGCTCGCTCCCGAAACGATCGCCGAGATCGGCGCGGAAGCCGCGCGGCTCGGCGCCGAAGCAGGCGTGGCGCTCGCGCGGCGCGAGGATGTGCTCGCGGTGCATCCCGAGGGGCAGCGGCGCTTCTATGAATTTTCGGACGTCGCGGTGTCGAACTGCAACGCTTACTGGATCGGCCATCGCGGCGCGCTGAAAGCCGCCGAGGCATTTCGCGGCGGCGGCCAGTTCGTCAAGAAGCCGATGCGCGTGATGCAGGCCTTCGGGCTGATCAACCTGCTCCGATTTCGCTTCGGGCTCGGCCCGATGCACCATATTTTCCGCCGCATTTCGAAGCAGCTGAAGGTCGATGTCGCCCCGCTGCTGGTGAGCGACGGGGCGACCGCGATCGATGTCGACAATGAACGCTCGCTGCGCGTGACCGAGACGCTGATGGGGAGCGCGGGAAGCCCGTCAGTCCGCCACCCAATTGCCGTGGAACCCCGGCGGCACCCGATGCGGCAGATGGACGACCGCTTGCGGCGGCCCGCTGAAGTCATCGGCGTTGAGGATCATTAGATCGGTGGTTTCGTCGTTCATGTCGACGACGAGGCCGATCAGCCAGCCGTCGTCCTCCGCGCCATCGGTGTTGCGCGGCACGAAGACGAATTCGCCCGGATGGCGTCCGGGGCCGAAGTCGCGCGTTTCGGTGATCCCTTTTTCGAGGTCGTGACGGAAGAGCCGCGTGTCGGCGATCGCCATCTCGACCTGGTCCTCACCGGGTAGCGAAACGCTGTAAACATAGCGGTAGGGCCTGGTCGTCCGCCGCTCGTCGTAGCGCGGAAATTCCTGGTTGTGGTCGTGGATCACCGTGCGTGTGGTTGTCCCCGCGGCAGGATCGATGGTCCAGCGCTCCATGCGCGAACGTTCGCTGTCGGGGCCGCGCTTTGAGCGTGCGAACATCGTCGCGTGCGCAATGACGTCGACGATCACCTTGCCGTCCGCCGTTTCGAACGCATTGGCGGGATGGAAGACATAGCAGGGATCGACCGGCACCCACGCCACTTCGTCGCCGCGGCCTTTCCTGGGGAGGAGCCCGACCCGCGCAGGATGCGCCTCGTTCCACGCATAGGGAAAGCGATAGCCGGCGAGCAGGGATTTCATCGAGAAGGTCACGGGCAGGTCGAAGACGAGGACGTAATTTTCGGTGATCGCGCAGTCGTGGATCGAGGGGCCGTCGCTGACCGCGATCGGCTCCTCGCGGATCACATGCGCGTCGGCGTCGAGCACGGTATGCCAGACCATGTTGGGCTGGTCGCCCTTATAGGTGATCGCGTGCATCTCGTTCGTGAACGGGTCGTGATGCGGATGCGCGGTGTAGGGGCCGGCGAGCGTCCCATCGAAGGGGTTATGCCCGATAGTCTCTAGCGTTTCCGCCATTTCCACCGGCTTGCCGCCCGCCTCGACAATCGCGAAGGTGCGCCCGGCGATGCCGACGACATTGGTGTTGGGCGCATCGAAGCCATCTTCGCGCGGTCCCGGCGGGATCGGCTCGCCGAGCTTTGCGCAGGCTTCGCTGCCGCGCACCCAGCGGTTGCGATACCAGTCGGCCTTGCCGCCTGCGATGCGGATGCCGTGGATCATACCGGCGCCCGTGAACCAGTGATAGCTCGCGGGATCGGGGGGGAGAGCCGGATTGGGGCCGTTGCGCAGATAGCGGCCCGACAGCGCCGCCGGGATTTCGCCGTCGACGCGTAGCGCCTCGAGCGTCAGTTCCTCGGTCATCGGCGTGTGGATGCCGGTCAGATAGGGATGTGCATCGGCGGGACGCGGCAGGCGCTTGCGGTTGAAATCGGCGACCTTGCCGATGCCTTTGGCGACCGCGCTGCGGATCACGGTTTCGACGTTGCTGGCCATGTTGCTTCTCCACTATGCCGGGGGAGGGGAGGCCCGGCCTTGCTTCGGCGACTCGGTATGTTTACAATGGAAACATGATGGCGAGCAAAGATAACAGTGTCAACATAAAAAGCGGCGACGCGAAGGACGCGCGCGCCTATCACCATGGCGACCTGCGCGCCGCGGTGATCGCGGCGGGACTCGCGCGGCTCGCAGAGGGCGACAGCGGCGAGATTGGGCTGCGCGCGCTGGCGCGCGACGTCGGGGTCAGCGCGACGGCGCTCTACCGCCACTTTCCCGACAAGGAGGCACTGCTCGACGCGCTCGCCGACGAAGGGCTGCGGCGGTTGGGGGCGTTGCAGGCGCAGGCGTGGCTGAAGGCCGGCGGCGGTCGCGCGGGATTCAAGGCGACCGGCGTCGCCTATGTCCGCTTTGCGCACGACGAGCCGGCGCTCTTTCGCCTCAGCTTCACGCGCCAGATGCCCGAACGCAAGGGCGAGGACGGTGCGAGCGACGGCGGCGAGGTGGCCTATAATCTGCTGCGCGCCGGGGTCGGCGAAGTCTTTCCCGCCGGCCCGGTCGATACCGCGGCACTCCACGCCTGGGCGCTGGTCCACGGGCTCGCGATGCTGATTCTCGACCGCCGCGTCGACTGGAACGAAGCGATGGTCGAGCGCGTCGTCGGCCTGACCTTCGGCGGGGTCGATTAAGCCCTGGCGCTCGAACGAAAAGGGGCGCGGAAGCCTGGCTCCCGCGCCCCTCTTTTCATGTTGCCGACGGCTGGCTTAGCTGGTCGGCTGCCCCGTGCCGGTCGCCTGCGCGACGGCGGCCGCGAACTGCTCGGGCGTATAGGCGGCGACGACGCCGCTCGTGCCCATGTTGAAGGCGCTGCGCGGCAGCGCGACATCGCCGTTCGCCGTCGCGATCACGACATTGGCGTCGTCGAACGACTTCACGGTGCCGAGCACCGCGGTGCCGTTGATGCTGCGCACCTCGACGCCGGGCTTCAACGCTGCGGCGACCGCCGCGTCATCGGCAGCCGCGGCCTGGTTGGCCTGCGCGACCGCCGAAGCGAACTGCTCGGCGGTGAAGCTGGTGGCGAGGCCCTGCTGCGAGACGAAGAAGGCGTTCTTCGGCACCTTCACTTCGCCGGTCGGCGTTGTGACGACGACGCCGGTCGCGTCGACGAGCTTCACCTTGCCGAGGACGGCGGTGCCGCCCGCGCTGCGAATGTCGGCGCCCGGCTGGAGCGCCGAGGTCAGCGCGGCGGCATTGTCGGCGGCCGCCTTGTCAATCGCCGCGGTAAGCTGCGCCAGCGTGATGGTGATCGCCGGCCCCTTGTCGCCCTGAGTGAAGGCGTTGGCCGGAAGGGTGACGGGCTTGCCGTTCATCGTGACGACGACATTGCTGCCGCTCACGCTCGAAATCGGGCCGATTTCGGTGCCCTCGCTGTCATAGACGGTGGTGCCGGCGGTCAGATTGGGGCCGGCGGCATCCTGCGCCGCTGCCATGGTGGGCGCGGCCGCGACGGCGGCGAGGCCGAGAGATACTGAGGTAAGCAAAGCTGCGATCTTTCGCATCGCGAAAAGTCTCCTTGGGAATGAAACGGGAATTGCGTTCACGGTCTGAACGCACAGACCCCCTAGATGGCTAATCAAATGCTGCCGAACCGTGCCATATGCACGATGAACCGTTGAGGCGGGACCCATTTGATCGGCGATTGGCACGCGCGTTGCTAGCCGCGCGCCATGTGGGACATCGCCCCGATGCTTCGTGCGGCAAAAGGATTCGCGTGGGCGGCGGGCCCGATTGACAGGCGAGGGCGGCGATCCTATATGGCGATCACACCCTTCCGTCCGGGACGGACCCGATCTTGCGCAGCGGGTTCCATGAATGGGGCGTCGGGGATTTCGAGATGCGTGATGAAGCTGCGGTAAACCGGCAACGGTTGCTTGCGGCCTTTTTGCGTCTCTAGCGCCCCCGCGATTTTGGATTTTTGCAGGCGAGACAATCACATATGGCGACCAAGGCGACGTCGGTGGGCAAGGCCCTCGAAGCAACCGCGAAGAAGCGTATCCGCAAGCTGTTCGGCGACATCCACGAAGCGGTGGAAATGCCCAACCTCATCGAGGTACAGCGCGAATCCTACGAACAGTTCCTGCGGTCCGACCCTTCGGTCGGCTACGTCTCGGGTCTCGAAAAGACACTGCGCAGCGTCTTCCCGATCCGCGACTTTGCCGGCACCGCCGAGCTCGACTTCGTCCACTACGAACTCGAAGACCCGAAATATGACGTCGAGGAATGCCGTCAGCGCGGCATCACCTATGCGGCGCCGATGAAGGTCACGCTGCGCCTGATCGTTTTCGAGGTCGACAGCGAAACCGACACCCGCTCGGTTCTCGATATCAAGGAGCAGGACGTCTACATGGGCGACATGCCGCTCATGACCGAGAACGGCACCTTCTTCATCAACGGCACCGAGCGTGTCATCGTCAGCCAGATGCACCGTTCGCCGGGTGTGCTGTTCGACCATGACCGCGGCAAGACGCACTCGAGCGGCAAATATCTCTTCGCCGCGCGCGTGATCCCCTATCGCGGTTCGTGGCTCGATTTCGAGTTCGACGCCAAGGACATCGTCAACGTCCGTATCGACCGCAAGCGCAAGCTGCCGGTGACGAGCCTGCTTTATGCGCTCGGCATGTCGAGCGAGGAAATCCTCAACTTCTTTTATGACCGCCTCGTCTTCGAACGCGCTGAAAACGGCTGGAAGGTTCCCTTCGTCGCCGAAAACTGGCGCGGCGCGAAGCCGACCTTCGACGTCGTCGACGCGAAGACCGGCGAAGTCGTCTTCGCCGCGGGCCACAAGATCAGCCCGCGCCTCGCCAACAAGGCGGCAAAGGACGGCCTCGACACGCTGCTGATCCCGACCGAGGAAATCTTCGGCCGCTATTCGGCATACGACCTGATCAACGAAGCGACCGGCGAGATCTATATCGAGGCGGGCGACGAGGTGACCGCCGAAAATCTGGAAAAGATGGACGCCGCGGGCATCGACAGGCTGGTGCTGCTCGACATCGACCACAACAACACCGGCCCCTGGATCCGCAATACGCTGAAGGCCGACAAGGCCGAGGACCGCGACCAGGCGCTTTCGGACATCTACCGCGTCATGCGCCCCGGCGAACCGCCGACGCGCGAGACCGCCGAAGCGCTGTTCGATGGCCTGTTCTTCGACGCCGAACGCTATGACCTGTCGGCCGTCGGCCGCGTCAAGCTGAACATGCGCTTGGGGCTGGACGCCGAGGACACGGTGACGACCTTGCGCAGCGAGGACATCCTCGCCGTGGTCAAGGAGCTGGTGAACCTGAAGGACGGCAAGGGCGAGATCGACGATATCGACAATCTCGGCAACCGCCGCGTGCGTTCGGTCGGCGAGCTGCTCGAAAACCAGTATCGCGTCGGCCTGCTCCGCATGGAGCGCGCGGTCAAGGAGCGCATGTCGTCGGTCGATGTTTCGACCGTGATGCCGAACGACCTGATCAATGCGAAGCCCGCGGTCGCCGCGGTGCGCGAATTCTTCGGCTCGTCGCAGCTGTCGCAGTTCATGGACCAGACCAACCCGCTCTCCGAAGTGACGCACAAGCGCCGCGTTTCGGCGCTCGGGCCGGGCGGGCTTACCCGTGAGCGCGCGGGCTTCGAAGTCCGCGACGTTCACCCGACCCACTATGGCCGCATCTGTCCCATTGAAACGCCGGAAGGCCCGAACATCGGTCTGATCAACAGCCTTGCGACCTTCGCGCGCGTCAACAAATATGGCTTCATCGAGACGCCGTATCGCCGCGTCGTCGACGGCAAGGTGACGAGCGAAGTCGTCTATCTGTCGGCGATGGAAGAGCAGAAGCACACCGTCGCGCAGGCGAACGCCGATCTCAACCCCGACGGCAGCTTCGCCGAAGAGCTGATCTCGGCGCGCGAAGGCGGCGAGTTCCTGATGGCGCCGCGCGAGCAGATCACGCTGATGGACGTGTCGCCGAAGCAGCTCGTTTCGGTCGCGGCCTCGCTGATCCCCTTCCTCGAGAACGACGACGCCAACCGCGCGCTGATGGGCTCGAACATGCAGCGCCAGGCGGTGCCGCTGCTGCGCGCCGAGGCGCCGGTCGTCGGCACGGGCATGGAAGGCACGGTCGCACGCGACTCGGGTGCGGCCATCGCGGCGCGCCGCGGCGGCATCGTCGATCAGGTCGATGCGACGCGTATCGTCATCCGCGCGACCGACCTCGTCGAACCGGGCAAGTCGGGCGTCGACATCTATCGCCTGCAGAAGTTCCAGCGTTCGAACCAGAACACCTGCGTCAACCAGCGTCCGCTGGTGAAGGTCGGCGACGTGATCCGTTCGGGCGACATCATCGCCGACGGTCCCTCGACCGAGCTCGGCGAGTTGGCGCTCGGCAAGAATGTGCTCGTCGCGTTCATGCCGTGGAACGGCTATAACTATGAGGACTCGATCCTGATCTCCGAACGTATCGTGAAGGACGACGTCTTCACCTCGATCCACATCGAGGAGTTCGAGGTCACCGCGCGCGACACGCGCCTCGGGCCGGAGGACATCACCCGCGACATCCCGAATGTCGGCGAGGAAGCGCTGCGTAACCTCGACGAAGCGGGCATCGTCTATATCGGCGCCGAAGTCGGTCCGGGCGACATCCTGTGCGGCAAGATCACGCCGAAGGGCGAGAGCCCGATGACGCCGGAAGAAAAGCTGCTGCGCGCAATCTTCGGCGAAAAGGCGAGCGACGTGCGCGACACTTCGCTGCGCCTGCCGCCGGGCGTGTCGGGCACGGTCGTCGAGGTTCGCGTCTTCAACCGTCACGGCATCGACAAGGACGAGCGCGCGATCGCGATCGAACGCGAGGAAATCGAGCGTCTGAAGCAGGACGCCGACGACGAGCGCTCGATCCTGAACCGTGCAACCTTCTCGAGCCTTAAGGAACTGCTGGTCGGCCAGACGACGAGCGCGGTGCCGAAAGGCATGAAGAAGGGCGAAACGCTCAGCGAAGAGCAACTCGCCGAACTCGATCGTGCCGATTGGTGGAAGCTCGCCGTCGTCGACGACAAGGCGCAGGCCGCTTTGGAAGCGATCAAGGCGCAGTATGACGAGGCGATCAAGCGCATCAACGCGAAGTATGAGGATCGCGTCGAAAAGCTGCAGCGCGGCGACGAACTCGCTCCGGGCGTGCTCAAGATGGTCAAGGTCTTCGTCGCGATCAAGCGCAAGCTGCAGTCGGGCGACAAGATGGCCGGCCGTCACGGCAACAAGGGCATCATCAGCCGCATCCTGCCGCAGGAAGACATGCCCTTCCTCGAGGACGGCACCCCGGTCGATGTGGTGCTGAACCCGCTGGGCGTGCCGAGCCGCATGAACGTCGGTCAGATCCTCGAAACGCACCTTGGCTGGGCCTCGCGCGGATTTGGCCAGCGGATCACCGCGGCGCTCGAAGACTGGCGTGCGGCGAACCCCGAGCCCGAGGCGGGCGCTGCGCCCGAAGCGGTGCGCGAAGCGCTGCTCGAAGCCTATGGCGACGACTATGCCGAGGACATCAAGGGCCGCACGGGCGACCAGATCGTCGACATGGCCGAGCATCTCAAGCTCGGCATTCCATTCGCGACGCCGGTCTTCGACGGTGCGCGCGAGGGCGACGTGTCGGCGATGCTCGAACGCGCCGGGCTCGACCGTTCGGGTCAGGTGGATCTCTACGACGGCCGCACCGGCGACCGGTTCGACCGCAAGGTGACGGTGGGATATATGTATATCCTGAAGCTCCATCACCTCGTCGACGACAAGATTCACGCGCGCTCGATCGGCCCGTACAGCCTCGTCACCCAGCAGCCGCTGGGCGGGAAGGCGCAGTTCGGCGGCCAGCGCTTCGGCGAGATGGAGGTCTGGGCGCTCCAGGCCTATGGCGCGGCGTACACGCTACAGGAAATGCTGACGGTGAAGTCCGACGACGTGATCGGCCGCACCAAGGTTTACGAGGCGATCGTCAAGGGCGACGACACCTTCGAGGCCGGCATTCCCGAAAGCTTCAACGTGCTCGTCAAGGAAATGCGCTCGCTGGGCCTCAACGTCGAACTTTCGTCCTATTCGGACGAGGACGACGACGAAGGTCCGGACGCGCTGCCGGAAGCCGCGGAATGATGAATCCCCCCTCCCGCTTGCGGGAGGGGCCGGGGGTGGGCGCGGGACAAGCCCACTTCTGAGAGATCCTTGCCCACCCCTAGCCCCTCCCGCAAGCGGGAGGGGACTGGATCGAGGGACGAATAGAATGAACCAGATTACCAACTTCATGAACCCGGTCGCGAAGCCCGAGACCTTCGACATGATCAAGATCGGCATCGCGAGCCCCGAGCGCATCCGGTCATGGTCGTTCGGCGAGATCAAGAAGCCCGAGACGATCAACTATCGCACATTCAAGCCCGAGCGCGACGGCCTGTTCTGCGCGCGCATCTTTGGCCCGATCAAGGATTATGAGTGCCTGTGCGGCAAGTATAAGCGCATGAAATACAAGGGCATCGTCTGCGAGAAGTGCGGTGTCGAAGTCACGGTGACCAAGGTTCGCCGCGAGCGCATGGGCCATATCGAGCTCGCCGCGCCGGTCGCGCACATCTGGTTCCTGAAGTCGCTGCCGTCGCGCATCGGCCTGCTCCTCGACATGCAGCTCAAGCAGCTCGAGCGCGTCCTCTATTTCGAGGCCTATATCGTCCTCGAACCCGGCCTGACGCCGCTCGAGAAGTTCCAGCTCCTCACCGAGGACGAGCTGCTCGACGCGCAGGACGAATATGGCGAAGACGCGTTCAGCGCCGGCATCGGCGCCGAGGCGATCCGCGTGCTGCTCGAGAATCTCGATCTTGAGCAGGAACGCACCGACCTGATGGAAGAGCTTGCGACGACCAAGTCGGAGCTCAAGCCCAAGAAGATCATCAAGCGCCTCAAGGTCGTGGAATCGTTCATCGAATCGGGCAATCGCCCCGAATGGATGATCCTCGAGGTGATCCCGGTCATCCCGCCCGAGCTGCGCCCGCTGGTGCCGCTCGACGGCGGCCGCTTCGCGACGTCGGACCTCAACGACCTCTATCGCCGCGTGATCAACCGCAACAATCGTCTGAAGCGGCTGATGGAGCTGCGCGCGCCGGACATCATCGTCCGCAACGAGAAGCGCATGCTGCAGGAAGCCGTCGACGCGTTGTTCGACAACGGCCGCCGCGGCCGCACGATCACCGGCGCGAACAAGCGTCCGCTGAAGTCGCTCTCCGACATGCTCAAGGGCAAGCAGGGCCGCTTCCGTCAGAACCTGCTCGGCAAGCGCGTCGACTATTCGGGGCGTTCGGTCATCGTGACCGGTCCCGAGCTGAAGCTGCACCAGTGCGGCCTGCCCAAAAAGATGGCGCTCGAGCTGTTCAAGCCGTTCATCTACGCCCGCCTCGACGCCAAGGGTCTGTCGATGACCCTGAAGCAGGCGAAGAAGTGGGTCGAAAAGGAACGCAAGGAAGTCTGGGACATCCTCGACGAAGTCATTCGCGAGCACCCCGTTCTCCTGAACCGTGCACCGACGCTCCACCGTCTCGGCATCCAGGCGTTCGAGCCCGTGCTGATCGAGGGCAAGGCGATCCAGCTTCACCCGCTGGTCTGCGCCGCGTTCAACGCCGACTTCGACGGCGACCAGATGGCCGTGCACGTTCCGCTGAGCCTCGAGGCGCAGCTCGAAGCGCGCGTGCTGATGATGTCGACCAACAACATCCTCTCGCCCGCGAACGGCAAGCCGATCATCGTTCCGTCGCAGGACATGGTGCTCGGTCTCTATTATCTGTCGCTCGAACGCGAAGGCGAACCGGGCGAGGGTATGCTGCTCGCCGACATGGCCGAGGTGCATCAGGCGCTCTACACAGGCGCGGTGACGCTGCACACGAAGGTCGTGAGCCGCGTCCCGCAGACCGACGAGGACGGTAACGAATATCTGAAGCGTTTCGAGACCACGCCGGGCCGCATGCTGATCGGCGAATGCCTGCCGAAGTCGCACACGGTGCCGTTCGATGTCGTCAACCGCCTTCTCACCAAGAAGGAAATCGGCGACGTCATCGACCAGGTCTATCGCCACACGGGCCAGAAGGAGACCGTCCTGTTCGCCGACGCGATCATGGGTCTCGGCTTCCGCCACGCGTTCAAGGCCGGCATCTCGTTCGGCAAGGACGACATGATCATCCCCGCGGCGAAGGAAAAGCTCGTCGACGATACGCGCGCGCTCGTGAAGGATTTCGAGCAGCAGTATCAGGACGGCCTGATCACGCAGCAGGAGAAGTACAACAAGGCGATCGACGCCTGGTCGCAGTGCGGCGACAAGGTCGCGAACGCGATGATGGACGAAATCCGCGCGACGCCGAAGCTCGACGACGGCCGTCTCGCCCCGATCAACTCCATCTATATGATGGCGCATTCGGGTGCGCGTGGTTCGCAGGCTCAGATGAAGCAGCTCGCCGGCATGCGCGGCCTGATGGCCAAGCCGTCGGGCGAGATCATCGAAACGCCGATCATCTCGAACTTCAAGGAAGGCCTGACCGTTCTCGAGTATTTCAACTCGACCCACGGCGCGCGCAAGGGCCTTGCCGATACGGCGCTCAAGACGGCGAACTCGGGCTATCTGACCCGCCGCCTCGTCGACGTGTCGCAGGACTGCGTCGTGATCGAAGAGGATTGCGGCACCGACCGCGGCATGGAAATGCGCGCGATCGTGCAGGGCGGCAGCGTGATCGCGTCGCTGGGCGAGCGAATCCTCGGCCGCACGACGCTCGAGGACGTCACCGATGCCGAGGGCAATGTCCTCGCGCCGGTCGGCACGCTACTCGACGAGGCGACGGTCGCGAAGATCGAGGAAGCCGAAGTGCAGGCGGTCAAGATCCGCTCGCCGCTGGTCTGCGAAGCGACGCTCGGCGTCTGCGGCAAATGCTACGGCCGCGACCTTGCGCGCGGTACGCCGGTGAACATCGGTGAAGCCGTCGGCGTCATCGCGGCGCAGTCGATCGGTGAACCCGGCACGCAGCTGACGATGCGGACCTTCCACATCGGCGGCGCGGCGCAGGTCAACGAGCAGTCGAATCTCGAAGCGATTTCGGACGGCACGATCGAATATCGCGACATGGAAACGATCGTCGACCAGCGTGGCCGCCGGCTTGCGCTGTCGCGCTCGGGCGAGATCGCGATCATCGACGCCGAGGGCCGCGAGCGCGCGACCCACAAGCTGCCCTATGGTGCGCAGATCATGCACAAGGACGGCGAGAAGGTGAAGAAGGGCGACCGGATTGCCGAATGGGATCCGTTCACCATGCCGCTGATCACCGAAAAGCACGGCGTCGTGAAGTATCAGGATCTGGTCGATGCGAAGACGCTGACCGAACAGGTCGACGAAGCGACCGGCATCGCGCAGCGCGTCGTCACCGAATATCGCGCCACGGGCCGCGGCAAGAAGGAAGACCTTCAGCCGCGCCTGACCCTGCTCGACGATGCGTCGGGCGAAGCCGCGCGCTATCTGCTCGCGGTCGGCACGATGATCTCGGTCGAGGACGGCCAGGAAGTGCAGGCGGGCGACGTGCTGGCGCGCGTCAGCCGCGAGGCATCGAAGACGCGCGACATCACCGGCGGTCTGCCGCGGGTTGCCGAGCTGTTCGAGGCGCGCGTTCCGAAGGACAATTCGGTCATCGCAAAGATCAGCGGCCGCATCGAATTCGTCAAGGATTACAAAGCGAAGCGCAAGATCGCGATCGTTCCCGAAGAGGGCGATCCGGTCGAGTATCTGATCCCCAAGTCGAAGGTATTGGAAGTGCAGGAAGGCGACTATGTGAAGCGCGGCGACGCGCTGATCTCGGGCTCGCCGAACCCGCACGACATCCTCGATGTCATGGGGGTCGAGGCGCTCGCCGAGTTCCTCGTCGCGGAGATTCAGGAAGTCTATCGACTGCAGGGCGTGAAGATCAACGACAAGCACATCGAGGTGATCGTTCGCCAGATGCTGCAGAAGGTCGAGATCACCGACGGCGGCGACACCACGCTGCTGCCGGGCGAGCAGCTCGATTATCTGGAGATGATGGAATATAACGCCAAGCTGCCGAAGAACGGCAAGCCCGCGGAAGGCCGCCCGGTCCTCCTCGGCATCACCAAGGCATCGCTGCAGACCCGCAGCTTCGTCTCGGCGGCTTCCTTCCAGGAAACGACCCGCGTGCTCACCGAAGCGTCGGTGCAGGGCAAAGTCGACTCGCTGATGGGCCTCAAGGAAAATGTCATCGTCGGCCGCCTGATCCCGGCGGGTACCGGCGCTGCCATGAACCGCGTCCGCGTCACCGCGTCGAGCAAGGATGCCGCGCTGCGCGCCGCCATGCGCGCCGCGAACGAAGCGCATCTGGTTGCCCCCGAAACGGCGGCCGAGGAGCATGAGGCCGAGCTGCAGCAAGGCCCCGACGCCGCGATCGGCGACGATCCGCTGGGCGCCGTCGAAGGCGAAACCCACGGCACGGACGCCGATGCGGGCGACTATCTGATGCAGAGCGACGAGGACTAAGCCCTCGCGCCATTGGACCGAATGAAAAGCCCCGCCGGAGCGATCCGGCGGGGCTTTTTCTATGCGCTGTCGGAGCGGGTGATGCGCCGGCTGGAGACAGTGAACCGCCGTTCCCATCTTCGTCATTCCCGCGAAAGCGGGAATCCAGAGCGCGCGTCAGCCGACCCTACGCTGGGTTCCCGCTTTCGCGGGAATGACGGCGCTATGGGCGGGCAGGATGTCGCCCGTCGGTCGCACCCGGTCGGCGCGCGCTTCGCTTCAGTAAATCCCCGATGTTCCGAGAGCCTCGGCGCTTGGCCTACCGGGCGCCGCCGGCGGCTGCACCGCGGTGGTGGTCGTCGGCACGACCGGCGGCGGGGTCGGCGAGATGAGCACCGCGGTCGGGCGGCCCTTTTCGGCAAAGCTCTCGACGACCGGCGCGTCGCGGCCGTAGAGATCGGCGAGCTTTTTCACGCCGCCCTTGTCGTCGGGAATGGCGGTCCAATAGGCGACATAGACGGGGAAGGGCTGTTCGAATTCGAAACGGGTGGTCTTGCCGCTCGCGACGACTTCGCCGAACTCCTCGGGGGTCGCGCCTGCGAACATCACCGCCATCAGGCCCGAGAAATGCAGTGCCTTTTCGGTGCGGATGCAGCCGTGGCTGAACGCGCGCTTCTCGGCATTGAACGCGTTCTTCGAGGGCGTATCGTGCAGATAGATGGCGTGCGGGTTGAGCATTTCGAGCTTCATCACGCCGAGCGCGTTGCCGGGGCCGGGCTGCTGCACGACCGACAGCGTCTTGCCGCTGCCCGTCCAGGTATAGCCCTGACGCCGCGCCGAGGCGGGGTTGTTGGCGATCGTCGCGCCGATGCCCTCGGCGATGATGCTGCGCGGCAAGGTCCACGTCGGGTTGATGATCACGCCCGTCGCCATCGGGTTGAGCTGCGGCGTCGGGGTCGAAGGCTTGCCGACGACCGCCTTGTGCGTCGCGATGACCGTGCCGTTCCGCACGACGCGGGTCAGATATTCGGGGACGTTGGTGACGACATAGCCGTCGCCGAGGTCGCGCGGCATCCAGCGCCAGCGTTCCATATTGACGCGAATGATATTCTCGTCCGCCGGCGTTTTCGCGGTGGCGAGCGCCGCCTTGAGCAGCGCGAAGTTCGGATGCACCGGATCGAGGCCGGTGAGCGTCATCGCGACGTCGTTCGCGGTCAGTGCATAGTCGAGCAGCGGGATCAGCGGCGTGCTGTCGGAATCGGTGTCGTCCATGAACCACTGCTTGCGCGCCGCATTGGGCGTGCGCCCGTCGCGCAGATGCGTCGCGAGCAGCAGGAAGGCGTCGGTCGCGACCTTGTCGAGTTCGACCTGATTGCCGCTCGCGATCGCCGCCTGCAGACCTTGCGGATTATAGTCCTGCGGGAAGAGGCCTTCCTCGCCGACGTTCTGGATGAAGGTCAGCAGCGCGCGGGCATTGTCCTCGCTCCAGCTCGGCAGATTGGCCTCGGCGAGCGTTTCGACGACGGGCGCATCGTCGGCGACCTTGTCGGGTTGGAGGATGACCGAGTCCTCCTTGACATCGGTGGGCGCGGTCTGCGCGAGCGTGGGGGCGCCCGCGAGTGCGAGCGGAAGGAGAAGCGCCGCTGTCGGCGCGAAACGGGGGGAGACTAGGGCCATGGTCTTGCCATAGCCGAGTTCTCCGGGGTTTGGAAGGCGGCGGAACGCCGCCGAAGCGTCGGAAAACCGCCTATTCCTTTGCTTCGGCGTCCTGCTTCGCGAGCCATTCCTCGAGCCATTTGATCGTGTAGTTGCCGTCGATCACGTCGGGGTCGGCGAGCAGGGCCTGATGGAGCGGAATATTGGTCTTGACGCCCCCAACGACCATTTCCTCGAGCGCACGGCGCATGCGCATCATGCAGCTTTCGCGCGTGCGACCATAGACGATCAGCTTGCCGATCATGCTGTCGTAATAGGGCGGGATCGAATAGCCCGCGTAAAGCCCGCTATCGACGCGGACGTGCATACCGCCCGCGGGGTGATAGGCGGTGACCTTGCCGGGCGAGGGCATGAAGCTGCGCGGATCCTCGGCATTGATCCGGCATTCGATCGCATGGCCGCGGAATTCGAGGTCTTCCTGCGCAACCGACAGCCCGCGCCCGTCGGCGATGCGAATCTGTTCGCGCACGAGGTCGAAGCCGGTGATCATCTCGGTCACCGGATGCTCGACCTGGATGCGGGTGTTCATCTCGATGAAGAAGAATTCGCCATTTTCCCACAGGAACTCGATCGTCCCCGCGCCGCGATAACCCATCTTCGCCATCGCGTCGGCGCAGATGCCGCCCATGCGCGCGCGTTCCTCGGCCGAGATGACGGGCGAGGGGGCTTCCTCGAGCACCTTCTGGTGGCGGCGCTGGAGCGAGCAGTCGCGCTCGCCGAGATGGATGGCATTGCCGTTGCCGTCGCCGAACACCTGAAATTCGATGTGGCGCGGATTGCCGAGATATTTCTCCATATAGACGGTGGGATCGCCGAAGGCGGCCGCAGCTTCGCTCGATGCCTGTCCCATCAGGCTTTCGAGGCTCGCAGCGTCGGGCACGACCTTCATCCCGCGACCGCCGCCGCCCGACGCCGCCTTGATCAGCACCGGATAGCCGATTTCCTCGGCGAGCTTCTTCGTCTCCTCGCCATAGACGACCGCGCCGGGGGAGCCCGGAACCACCGGCAGGCCGAGTTCGACCGCGGTGCGCTTTGCCTCGACCTTGTCGCCCATCGTGCGGATATGCTCGGGCTTCGGACCGACGAAGACGATGTCGTGCGCCTCGATGATTTCGGCGAAGCGCGCATTTTCCGAGAGGAAGCCATAGCCCGGATGGATCGCATCGGCGCCGGTCACTTCGGCGGCTGAAATGATCGCGGGGATATTGAGATAGCTGTCCTTCGCCGCCGGCGGACCGATGCACACGGCCTCGTCGGCAAGGCGAACGTGCATCGCGTCGGCGTCGGCGGTCGAATGGACCGCGACCGTCTTGATGCCCATTTCATGCGCGGCGCGATGAATGCGCAGCGCGATCTCGCCGCGATTGGCGATCAGCAGTTTTTCGATGCTCATCGGGTCTGGCCTCAGTCGATGGTGAACAGCGGCTGATCATATTCGACCGGCTGGCTGTTCTCGACGTGCAGGGCCTTCAGCGTGCCCGACTTGGGCGCGGTGATCGGATTCATCACCTTCATCGCCTCGATGATGAGGACCGTGTCGCCTTCCTTCACCGCCGACCCGACGCTGGTGAAATTCGGAGCGCTCGGCTCGGGCGCGAGATAGACGGTGCCGACCATCGGCGATTTGACGGCATCGGGGAATGCCTCGGCCGCGGGCGCCGCTGCGGCGGGGGCCGCAGGAGCAGCAGCGGCGGGCGCCGAAACGGGAAGCGCCGGTGCCACGGCGATCGGCGCGGGCGCGGCCGCGGTGAGGGCGCGTGCGACGCGCACCTTGCGCTCGCCATCCTCGACCTCGATTTCGGAGAGCCCGGTATCGTCGAGCAGTTCCGCGAGCGCGCGGACGAAGGCCGGATCGATGTTGATACCCTGCTCTTTATGGTCACCCATGTGATAATTCCTGCTGTTGCGGCGCCTTGGTGGCGCTCGACCCCTGTTTTCGATCGCGCCCTCTTGTCAGAGTCGCGCGGCGGCGTCCAGCGCCAGCATATAGCTGTCCGCGCCATGCCCCGCAAAATGCGCGACCGCCGCCATACCGATATAGCTGATATGCCGAAAGGGTTCGCGTGTCATCGGGTCCGAAAGATGCACCTCGATCACCGGCACCTTGATCGACTTGATCGCATCGTGAAGCGCGACCGACGTGTGCGTATAGCCGCCCGCGTTGAGCAGCACCGCCTTCGCGCCCGCGAAATGCGCCTCGTGCAGCCAGTCGATCAGCGTGCCTTCGTGGTTCGATTGACGGCAGTCGACCCAGAGGTCGAGTTCGGTGGCTTTGGCGGCGAGGCGGGCATGGATTTCGTCGAGCGTATCATGGCCGTAAATATCGGGCTCGCGCGTGCCGAGAAGGTTGAGGTTGGGACCGGAGAGGACGAAGACGACGGGAAGTTCGGGCAATGTCCGGGGCTTTCGGTTGCTAGGTGGCGCGCTCCCCCTATATGGGCTGCTCGGCAAAAGGCAAAGAAGGGCTCAGGCGGTGATCGCGATCATCCTCAACGGCGAACCGAGGCAGGTGCGCGAAGGCAGCATCGCCGACCTCGTCGCTTCGCTCGGCCTCGACGTCAAGAAAGTCGCGGTCGAGCGCAACCGCGCGATCGTCCCCCGGTCCACGCTTGCCGACGTCGCGCTCGCCGAGGGCGATGCGCTGGAGATCGTTCATTTCGTAGGAGGCGGTTGTTGACCGACCAATGGAGCGTTGCCGGGCGGAGCTTTTCGTCGCGACTGATCGTCGGCACGGGCAAATATAAGGATTTCGAGCAGAATGCGGCGGCGGTCGCGGCCTCTGGCGCCGAGATCGTTACGGTCGCGGTGCGGCGCGTCAATGTGTCAGACCCGGGGGCGCCAATGCTGACCGACTATATCGATCCCAGGAAGGTCACCTACCTGCCCAATACCGCCGGCTGCTTCAATGCCGACGATGCGATCCGCACACTGCGTCTTGCGCGTGAGGCGGGGGGCTGGGATCTCGTCAAGCTCGAGGTCCTGGGCGAGGCGAAGACGCTTTACCCGAACATGCGCGAGACGCTGACCGCGACCGAGACGCTCGCCAAGGAGGGTTTCCTGCCAATGGTCTATTGCGTCGACGATCCGATCGCCGCGAAGCAGCTCGAGGATGCGGGCGCGGTTGCGATCATGCCGCTGGGCGCGCCGATCGGATCGGGGCTCGGCATCCAGAACCGCGTAACGATCCGGCTGATCGTCGAGGGCGCGTCGGTACCCGTGCTCGTCGATGCCGGGGTCGGCACGGCAAGCGACGCCGCGGTGGCAATGGAACTCGGCTGCGATGGCGTGCTGATGAATACCGCGATCGCCGAGGCCAAGGATCCCATTCGCATGGCGCGGGCGATGAAGCTGGCGGTCGAAGCGGGGCGCGACGCCTATCTCGCCGGGCGCATGGGCCAGCGGCGCTACGCCGATCCGTCGAGCCCGCTTGCCGGGCTCATTTGATAGAAAACGCGCGCCCGCTTCAGCTTGTTCCAGCGGATAAAGGCTTTTCGCGACAAGCGGTTAGGCGCATCGTCTTGCAACCTCGCGCACGGCTCACGGGTTGATGGGGCATGAGGCAATCGCGCCTCGACACCATCGAAGGAGACGTCCCATGGGCGAGATGAAAGACAAAGCCAAGGGCATGACCAACGAGGCCATCGGCAATTCGAAACAGGCGATCGGCAAGGCGACTGACGATGAGAGCCTGCGCGCCGAAGGCGAGGCGCAGGAGCGCAAGGGCGAAGCCCAGAATCTGAAGGGCGAAGTCAAAGGTGCGCTGGGCGACAAGGTCTGACGACGCTCAATGACAACGCGCAAAAGACGGCCTCCCGCCACGGAGGCCGTCTTTATATGTGTCAGCTCGTCTTGCGAATGGCGGGCGGCGTCCATCGGCCATCGAGCGCCTCGCGCCGCGGCAGATAGAGCCGCAGGTTCATCGTGAACGGTCCGGTGGGTGCGGGCAGCCAATTCGACTGCTTCGCCGCCTCTGGCGCATCGTGCTGGATATAGAGGTCGAGCGAGCCGTCGGCATTGAAACTCAGCTTGTCGCGGTCGCCGATCGCGAAACGATTGATCGGGTTGGCAACGAGGAACTGGTCGGCGCCGTACATGGTGAGCGACCAGAAGGCATCGGCCGGCGGAATCTGTTCCTTGTCGAAGTGCAGCACATAGCGCGACGCGCCTGTCAGCGGTTTGCCGTCGGCGTCGAGCGGCGCCATCGGATAAATGGCTTCCTCGGGCGGGAGCGCGCCGAGGCCAGCATAGGCGATGAAGGCGCGCTGCAGATAATCATTGCCATAGACACCGAGCGCGTTGCCGAGCGCGACCCAGCCGTTGGGCGTCAGCCGCACGCGTGTCCGGTTGTCGACGATCCGGCGATACGCGTCGGCTGCGGCGCGCGACAGGCCGCGCTGCACCGCGGGATCGACCCGATCGAGGTCGAAGCTCTTGCCGGGCATCAGCCCGATGCGCTCCATGCGCAGCAGCATCGCATAATCGGTCGCGTGCGGCGGGTTGTGCTTCAGCGTTTCGGCAAAGAGCGAATAGAAGGCACTTGGCGACATTTGCGCGACCTGCTCCGCCGGCGGTGTGGCCATGTCGACCGACGGATCGGGCTGCACCGGTGGCGGGCTGGCTGCCGCCCGTCCCCCCGACGACAGCGGCGCCGCGGCATAGCCCGCCTGGAGCTCGTGGACATGATCATAGTCCGAGGCGCCGTTTGTCTGGATGCGGCCGATGATCCAGCCATTGTCGGTCGGGCTGCGCACCATCCGCATCCCGGCGGGCAGTTCGCCCTGCCAATGCGGCCCGACGAGCGCGAAGCTGCCGCCCTCGTTACCGGTCGTGCGCGTGCCGAGCGTCGCGAACACCTCCGTCCACATGTCCATGATCGGCACGACATGATAGCGTCCGGCGGTGTTCGGCATGGTGACGACTAGCGGCTCCTTGCCGACATCGTACCAGAGCGTCGAATAGAGCGTGTCGGCGTTCGGTCGCACGACTTCCTTGAAGTCGGCATCGGGATAGGTCCGCATATGCGCGAAATGGTTCATCGGCGCGCGCGGGCGTCCCGGCGAACCCGCGTTGGTGAGAACGCGGCGCGACACCTCCATCAGCACCATCGGATAAGCGTAGGTGTAGGCGTCGAGCCCGATCGCATAGGCTTCGTCCTCGCTTACCGGTGCCGCCTGTGCAGGCGCCGAGAGAAAACCGGCGGCGAGCGCCAGCAAGGCCAGAAACTTCGTCATTCTTCCCGTCTCCCTTCGTGTTGCCGTTCGCGGTAGCGCCCGCGGCGGCGCCCGTCTGTCGCCGCGCCGACAATCTCTTGGGATTTTCCGGAGCAGCGATTACGCTTGGAGCCGGAGGGGCAGTGATGACCACGGAAGCGAAGACGGTGGGCGGCAAAGGAGGCTGGAACGCCGATGCCCGCCTTGCCGCGCTGCGCCTTTGCCCGCCCTTTACCGATTGGGATGACGGGGCGCTGGCAAGGCTCGCGGCGATCGCGCGCGTCGAGCATCATGCCCGCGGTGCCGAAATCTTCGCGCGTGATCCCGAGCGGCGCGAGGCGTTCGTGATCGCCGCGGGCGAAATCGAGATCAGCCGCGTTTCAGAGGCGGGGCGCAAATATGTGCTGAGTGTCAGCGGTGCGCACAGCGTGCTGGCATTGGTCCGGCTGCTCGACCGGCAACCGATCCATTTTACCTACCGCGCCTATAGCGACACAACCCTGCTGCACCTGCCCACAGCTCGCCTGATCGCCATCCTCGACGCCCAGCCGATGCTGTGGCGTAGTGTCGCGTTGTTCATGTGCGCGCGGCAGGGGGACAGTCTGCGCCTTCTCAACGACCAGCAATTGGGTTCGCTCGAACAGCGGATGGCGGCAACGATCGTCGACCTCGCGCGCATTCACGGGATCGAGAGCGAAACGGGAACCGAGGTCGGGCTGCGGCTGCCGCAGGAGCAACTCGGCGCCATGCTTGGCATCACGCGCCAGAGCGTCAACAAGCTGCTGCGGGGGTTCGAGGAGGCGGGACTGATCGCAACCGACTATAATCGCCTGACGATCCGCGACCACCCAGCATTGGACCGGATCGCCGCCGCACGCGATTGACGCGGATCAGCGGCCGCCCGAGGCGACCAGATCGACGTCGGTCATGCCGCCGTCGCGGCGCGCGAAGACGACATAGGCGAAATCGCCATTGGTTCCGCCGAGGATATGGTCCTCGCCGTCGACGCGATGGTCGGTGTCATAGCCCGCGCGGATCGCCAGCGTGTTATAATAGTCGAGCACACCCTGCAGCGATGCCGCGGTTTGGAAGTTGACGACGCGCAGATTGCACTTGCTGTCCTTGACGCCGGCGGCTTCGCGCACCGTCGCGCGCGGATAGACACTGAACGCGGCGGGCAGCCGGTCGGCCCAGCCGCGATCGTAACGCAGCGGACTTTCGCATTTGATCTTCGATTGCTGCGCGGCCAGCGCGCCGATGGTCTTGGGCTCGTTCGCGCCGCCTTCGAAGGGAAGGGCTTTGGGTGCCTTGACCAGCTTGCCTGCCTTCATCGCCGCAGCCGCTTCGGCGGCCGCCGCGGCGCGGCCCGCCGGGATCGCCGGCACGCCGCCTTCGATCAGGCGGGTGCCCGGTCCGACCGCATTGCGGTTCGACTGGTCCGCGAGCGTCGGGTCGACCATGATCTTGTCCTGAAGCGCGCCCTTGATGGCCGGATCGGCGTCGACGAGCCCCTCGTCGAGCGGCGACAACTCGGTCTTGTCGGGATTGTCGCGGCAACCGGCGAGCCCCGCCGTCGCCATGAGCAAGCCCGCAACGAGCCATTTTCCGCGCACCATCATCGCTAACACTCCCTTAATCCAGCCCCGATCACTGCCGGATCTTGGTAAAGAAGATGTGAGCAAAAGTCCTTAACCGGTAAGGCTTTGTTAGCCGAAAACTGTCTCGGTCCGAGACATATCGGGATTGCAGCGGATCAGGCGCGAGGTCTCGACCGCCGCCTGACGGTGCACCACGGCCTGCCGATAGACGGGGTCGGTCACCATTTCCATGAACGCACCGCTGCTGGGATATTCGGCGATGAAGACCGCGTCCCATTGCTCGGCCTCGGGGCCGATCACCATCGCCTCCATCGCCCCGCGCCAGACGATGCGGCCGCCGACGCGCTGGAACACCGGGCCGCTCTCCTTGCCATAATTGGCATAGGCATCGGCGCCGGTGAGCGGCTGTCCTGCGAGCGGATGATCGGCGGGATAATCGGCCTTCGCCTTGAACCGGACGAGGTTGAGCATGTGGATCTTCGTATCGCGCGGCAGCGCCTTGAACGCGTCGAACTGGGCGCGTTCGGGATCGATATAGCGTTCGGTCACGGTTGAAACTCCTTGCGTTTGGTCCGCCATTGGTCGGCGCTCTGAATCCAGGCGTCGACGGGGGCGTCCTGAAACGGGGCGGGGAGGCGCGTCGGGCCGCTGTTCGTCGCGCCGAGCCGCCGCGCGAGCGCTTGCGAGCGGCTGTTCGCAGGGTCGATGCAGTGCATGAGCTGCGGCCATTTCAGAAACTCGACCGCGAAATCGCACGCGGCGACCGCGCCCTCGAAGGCGTAGCCGCGCCCGGCGAACTTGGCGCGGACGCCATACCCCACCTCGGGACCGGGCCAATCGGCTGGCTCCCACGGGCCGAGCCGCCCGACCCACTCGCCGCTGTCGCGTTCGATCACCGAAAACATCGAGAAGCCGCGAATATGCCACGCGCCGGCGAGCGTGCACCATTGGCGCCACGCCTGCGATCGCGCGCTTGGGCCGCCGAGATATTTCATCGTTTCCGCCTCGGCGCACATTTCGGCAAAGGCGTCGAAATCCTCGGTCGCGGGCGGGCGCAGGATCAGCCGCTCGGTGACGAGAAGGGGGCCGTTGAGCATCGCTGTTCCTTTCGGCGGCGGACGGGCGATGCTTCTGGAGCATGGGGGCGGCGAGGGCAAGGGGCCTAGACGCCTGATAAGACGAGGGCGCCGACCAATGGCCGACGCCCTCTCCATCACGTGATGCGGGCGGAGGGGTCTCGGACCCGCACCCGTAACGGTGCTCTTAACGGCACTTATATTTGTCGCGGTCGATCTCTCGGCCGAGCAACGCGCCCGCACCGGCACCGATGATCGTGCCGAGCAGCTTGTCGCCGTCGCCGGCGATTTCGTGTCCCGCAAGGCCGCCGACCGCGCCGCCGATCAACAGACCGGTCGTGCCATTGTCCTTTTTGCAATAATAACGGCCGTTCTTGCCGCGCCAGATGCGCGTGTTGGGGCCCACGCGTTCGTCACGCGACGCATAATAGCGACGGTCGTGCTTCTTGTGATAATATTGGTTCACCTGTTCCGCCCGGTGGAGACCATAGGCCTGTGCCGGGGCTTCGACCGACACGCCCGCGAAAGCGGGGGCGGTCGCTGCGATGCCGATGGCGGCAACCGCACCCGTCAGGCTCTTGGTAATCAAACGCATCATTCGTCCTTTCCTGGTTCGGCGCCTCCGGCCGCACGGCTTTGGGCGCTTCGAATGGAGAACGGGCAGGGGCTGGATTGCGTTGCATGAACGTAAGGCAACACGACGACTTGAGGGCTGGCGCCGACGAAATGAATGCCGCTTGCGGGGCGGCGGGAGGCGTGCGACACTGCCTTCATGCTGAACATCGTATCGATCTTCATCGGGCTGATCGCGCTGATCCTGGCGATACCCGCCTTCATCCCGCTGCTCGGCTGGGCGAACTGGATCATCATCCCCATTGCAATCGTCGGGCTTGCGCTCGGAGCGATGTCGAGCAGCAACGCCGGGCGCAACCTCAATATCGTAGTGATCGCGATCGGCGTCGTTCGCCTGATGCTGGGCGGGGGGCTGATCTAACCGGCCTGAAACGAAGGCGCGACGGGGCTCGACAAGCCATCGCAGGTGGCTCTTGTTCAATAGGCGTTTCGGTGCACCAAAACCTGCACCGTGCGTAAAAGGATCGAAATATCGCGCAGCAGCGACCAGCCGCGCTGATATTCAAGGTCGGAATCCAGACGATTGACGATGTCGCGCTTGGTATTGGTTGCGCCCCTGAAGCCGCGGATCTGGGCAAGGCCCGTAATGCCCGGTTTGAGTGCGTGGCGACGCCAATATTGCCGATGAACGCGCCAGAATAATTCGTTTCCAGCGGTCGAACCGAGCGCATGGGGCCGCGGCCCGACCAAGCTCATTTCGCCGAGCAGCACGTTGATAAGCTGGGGAAGCTCATCGATGCTGGTCTTTCGGATGAACCTCCCGACACGCGTAATCCGGTCGTCGTCTCGGCTGACCGACCGGGTGCCGGTCGCGTCGGTCGCCTCGATGCGCATGCTGCGAAATTTCAGAATCTGAAATATGCGGTTGCCCCGCCCCATCCGCTCCTGCCGGAAGAAAACCGGTCCCGGTGAATCGAGTTTGATCGCGGCTGCCACCAAAACCATGAGCGGCAGCAGCAAAAGCAGTGCCGGAATCGTCAGGGCGAGGTCAAGCGCACGCTTCTTCACCCGATTGGCTCGATTAAGCGGCCCCCACGACACCACGAGCGTCGTCACGCCTTCGCGATTCCGCGTCGTAATCGGTCCGAGTTCCGCGATCTCGGGCATCACGATCTCGCCCAGAATATTCACGCCTTTTAGCGCCCGGGCCCATTCCGCCCTTCGTTCGGGCGCGCAAACGATCGTTACGAGGTCATAATCCTCCAATATCTTACCCAGACGGTCGAGCATGTAGGGATCATCCAGATCCGCGCGAAGTCTCGATACGCGGGCGTCGATAATCTCGCGATCGAGATATGAGGTCGGCAAATGTGCCCCGTCGGCAATCACGAGTTCGGCGGTCATCTGGCCGAAAATCCTGCGGACCGCATGGCAAACCAAAAGCCGTTGCGCGACCAGAAGGGCCACCGTAGCGCCGAGGCCCAGGCCGAGTGCGAGACGCGGAAATTTGCTGGTTACGCCGAGCGAGAAGGCGACAAGCAGAAAGACGAGCAAGGTCATTGCAAAGGATGTCAGCGTTTGCCGACAGCTTTTGACCGGCTCGGTCAGGCACCGTGGATTATAGGCCTGGTTCTGAAATGCAATCGCGGCCTGTACGAACAATGCTCCAGGCATCATCGTCCATAATCCATCCGCGATGGGCTGCGGCGCTTGAACGATCAACATGACCGCAAAACCCGCGATGAGTGCGAACGCATCCAGCAGGATCAGACCCAGACATAGCCAGATCTTCGCATTGCGCCGCGCCGATTTCGCGAGCGGAATACGCACGGGCGCGCCATGGAGCGCCAAGTCGATCTTGGTCATCGGGCAAACCACTCCTTGAGATCACGCCGCCATGTTGCGATGCAGCATGGCCCGGATGACCGGGAATACAAGCGGGCAGCGCGAACATGTGCCGGATGCAGGACGATCCGTGCGACGAGGCGCCCGCGCGGGATTCACCCTGCGCGCGATCTGGAAGCGATGCACCCGCCTACCCAGGCTGCCTCTAGCCTGTTTTCTTGGCCTCTTCCGATCGTTTCTGCGCCAGAAGTTTAACGTCTTGGGCGCGTTCGCGCGGCAGGATCAGTATGTCATCGCCTTCGACGACGACCACCAGGTCGGAAAGGCCGGAAATCGATACGCGCTTGCCCTCCGACGCCCGGATATAATTGCGCCTTATGTCGACGCCCACGACGTCACCGATCAGCACATTGTCATCTTCGTCCTTGCTGCCCAGTTCGTAGAGTGCCGCCCAGCCGCCCACGTCGGACCAACCGGGATCGACAGGAACGACCACGACGTTCCCCGCGCCTTCCATGACGGCATAGTCGATTGAATTCGAAGGACAGGCCAGGAACGGCGCTTCTGAGGGATGAACGATCCCATCGCCAGCGACGGCCTGCGCGATTGCGTCAGCGCAAGCCTTGTGAATCGCGGGCTGTTGACGCGCCAGTTCGGCCAGGTAGCGATCGGCCCGCATCAGAAAAATACCCGCGTTCCAATAGTGGCCGCCCATTTCGAGCATCGCTTCCGCAGCAGCGCGGCCGGGCTTTTCGACAAAGCGATTGACCCCATAGACGGCGCTATGGCCATCGAGAATATTGCCCGCGGCGATATAGCCATAGCCTGTTTCCGGACGGGACGGATCGATACCGAAGGTGGCAAGCGCACCCTCCCGCACCGGGGGTAATGCGAGCTCGACGGCAGCCAGAAATGTCTGCACGTCGGTCATGACGTGATCGGCCGGCATGACGAGCATCACCGACTGCGCCTCGCAAAGCCCGGCGGCCAAAGCGATCGCGGGCGCCGTATTTCGGGCAGCCGGCTCGACCACGATCCGGGCGTCCGTGACGTCGGCTGCCGTCAGATCGCTCGTCACTTGCTCGACGTGCGAGGGACCGCATACGACAAGGGGTGCAGCGAAGCGGTCTCGGCCCGATACCCGGTCCACCGTCTGGCGGAACATACTGACGTCGCCTGCCAGCGCTTGAAATTGCTTCTGCCTGGTCGCCGACGAGGTCGGCCAGAGACGTGTTCCCGAACCGCCGGACAGGACGACGGGGATGATCTGCTGGCTCTCGATCATCGGGGCGGCACCTGACTTCCGTCAGTCCAGCAGAGCAAGGCACGAGCTGCGTCACCCAGCGAAAGCGTATCGACTCGATCGATCAGCACACAGTCTCCCAGCTCGATCTCTTCCTGACCCACCGTACAGCCGGGCGAAAGGGGCACCAAGGTATAGCGGCCCGCGGCTTCGGGAAGCAGGGCGCGCGCGCCGGAGCCGGCAAGGTGCAGCAAATGAAAATGCGGCCCGTCGACCAGCACACGGTTGTCCATGTCGGCAATATGCGTGTCGCGCTCGTCATGGTGGGGTGCCGCCTTCGCGACGGCAAGCCCCGCATCCAGATGTAATTCCCGATCGCGACCATAATCGTAGAGGCGATAGGTCAGATCGACATTCTGCTGGACCTCCACAACGATCAGGCCCGACCCGATCGCGTGGATCGTGCCGGCGGGATTGTAGATGAAGTCGCCGGCGCGCGGCTTTCGCCAGTCGAGCAGGCGCTCGATCGAGCCGTCCAGGGCCGCACCGCGAAGGGCTTCGACGTTGCGGGTGCTTGTGAGGCCTACGCCCAACTCCGCGTCCTTGGCTGCATCGAGCACGAGCCAGCACTCTTCCTTTCCGCGGCGGAAACCGGCCGCTTGCGCTGCTTTGTCGTCGGGATGGACCTGAATCGACAGCCGCTCCGAGGTAAACAGGAATTTGACCATCAGCGGGGCGGCGTCACCCTCGGGGTCTTCGAACCAGATTTCGCCGACCCGGCGGCCGCCGAAATCGCCGAAGGCGGCCGGGATGTCGGTTCGCCCCCAAGGCTTTTCGACAATGCGGGTCGGGAGCCGGATCATCATAGCGCGGGTCCTGTGTAGATTTCCCAGTCTCGTCAACACGACCCGATGCGATGCCGGGCCACAACCGAATGATCGCTCAAGCCACCATTCGCGCACCCTGCACCGCATGAAGCTGTTGCTGGTCGGGCCAGAGGCCGCGTGTGTCGTACACGACCATCTCGCGGCGTTCCTCGAGCGGGATCGATTTGAAAAGCTCGTGATCGACGAGCACGATCAAGAGGTCGCACGACGCCAGCGCGCTGTCGAGATCGATCAGCGCGGCGCCCGTGCCGTCGAATTCGCGCGGCAGTTCGCGGGCAAAGGGCTCGACGATGCGGATCTGCGAGCCGAAGCGGCGGGCGAGCGCGGCCGCCACCTCGACCGCGGGGCTTTCGCGGAAATCGTCGATATTGGGCTTGAAGGCGAGGCCGAGGCACGCGACGCGGGCGTTCGGGTGCTGCGACACGAGCATTTCGGCGGCGCCGATGACATGCGCGGTCTTGGCAAGATTGACCTCGCGCGCGGTGCGGATCAGCCGGCTCTGCTCGGGCGCGCCGTGAACGAGAAACCAGGGGTCGATCGCGATGCAATGACCGCCGACCCCGGGGCCGGGCTGGAGAATATTCACGCGCGGGTGACGGTTGGCGAGGCGGATCACCTCCCAGACATCGACCCCCATTTCTTCGGCAATCATCGAAAGCTCGTTGGCGAAGGCGATGTTGACGTCGCGATAGCTGTTCTCGACCAGTTTCACCATCTCGGCCGCGCGTGCCGAGGTCGTGACGCACGCACCGCGGACGAACTGGCGATAGAAGGTCATCGCCCGGCGTGCGCAGCGCGGGGTGATGCCGCCGATGCAGCGATCATTATCGACGAGTTCGACGAGGATGCGCCCCGGCAGCACGCGCTCTGGGCAATAGGCGATGAAAATATCGGCGGCGCCGTCGCACGCGCCGGGAACTTTCAAGTCCGGGCGAAGCTCTGCGATCAGCGCTGCCACTTTTTCGGTGGTCCCGACCGGTGAAGTGGATTCGAGGATCACCAGATTGCCGGCGGCGAGCACCGGCGCGACCGTGCGCGCGGCCGCGAGAACGTGGCTGATGTCGGGCCGATGCTCTTCATCGTGCGGCGTCGGTACCGCGATGACGAAAATGTCGGCGGGCTGGACCTCGAGCGAGGCCGTAAGCGCACCGCGCGCCACGACACCCTGAACGAGCCCGTCGAGATCGACCTCTTCGATATGCACCCGGCCGCTGTTGATCGTATCGACAACCGCCCGGCTGACGTCGACGCCGGTCACGCGGCAACCCGAGCGCGCGATCAGCGCCGCCGTTGGCAAGCCGATATAACCAAGGCCGAAGACGGCGACCCTTTGTTCGGCATCAATGGGCACGTGCAACAATCTCCGCAATCCGTTTCGCCGCTGTGCCGTCGCCAAAGGGATTGTGGGCGCGAGCCATCGCGGCATAGGCGCCCTCATCGTCCAAAAGGCTGAAGATTTCAGTAACGATTCGAGCCTTGTCGGTTCCTACGAGCCGCGCGGTGCCGGCGGCAATCCCTTCCGGACGCTCGGTGGTCTCGCGCATGACGAGCACCGGCTTGCCGAGCGCCGGCGCCTCTTCCTGCACACCGCCGCTGTCGGTCAGGACGATGTCGCAGAGGCCGAGAAGCCGGACGAAATGCGGATAGTCGAGCGGATCGATCAGCGCGACATTGGCCAGATCACTGAGAATCGGCGCCATCGCGCTGCGCACATGCGGATTCGGGTGGACCGGAAAGACGACCGCGACGTCGCCGCGCGCCGCGATCGCCGCGATGGCGTCCGCAATCGCTTTCATGCCTTCGCCAAAATTCTCGCGCCGGTGCGAAGTGACCGCCACGATGCGCTTTCCGGCGAAGCGCCGGGCCAGCGGATCGAGCCCCCCGGCGAGACCCGGCTCCTCGGCAATGCGTGCTCGCGTTGCGAGGAGGGCGTCGATAACCGTGTTGCCGGTTACATGGATGCGATCGGCTGGCACATTCTCGCCGCGCAGCGCTGCCGCGGCGGTTTCGGTCGGTGCGAAATGCAGGTCGGCGACGGCGCCAGCGACCTTTCGGTTCACCTCTTCTGGCCAAGGATGATATATGTCGCCGCTGCGCAGGCCCGCCTCCACATGGCCGACCGGTATCTTGCGGAAATAGGCCGCGAGCGTCGCCGCCATCGTCGTCAGTGTATCGCCATGGACAAGCACCCTGTCGGGGCATTCGGCATCGAAGGTTTCGCCCAAGCCCGCGACGAGCCGCGCGAGCAGCGCATCGAGCGTCTGATTCGCCTGCATGACGTCGAGATCGACGTCCGGGACGATGCGGGCGATATGGAGCACCTGATCGAGCATTTCGCGGTGCTGGGCTGTCACGCACACGCGCACGTCGACCTCGCGCTGCTCTCGAAGGGCATGGACGACGGGAAACATCTTGATCGCTTCGGGGCGTGTTCCGAAAACCGTCACGACCTTCATTGTGGTGGACTCCAGCGAAGAGGCTGCAGGGCGGACTGCGGCGCCCCGGCGGCGGACAACTGGGGTTTGAAATGGAACATTCGCACCTCTTATGCGACGCCCGTTCATTTGAGGTAAAAATGTCGTCTGGTACAGTGCGCTGCAACATTGGCGCCCTCCGGGCGTATTGCCACCGTCAAAATGGGTGGCTAGGGGGAGGGCAGGGTTGTGTTCCTCCGCCGTCGGTGCCGGAAAAAACAGACAGCCAAGAGACAAAGAGGCAGATGATTCCCCTCTCCAAGTTCTGGAAGCGCAAGGAGAAGCCGGCGTCACCGGTTCCGCTGCATTTCTCCGTTCCCGCGGGGCGGCGGGTGTATGCGATCGGCGATATCCACGGCCGTGACGATTTGTTTGCGCAAATGCTCGATCGCATTCGCGCCGACCACGCCGCCCGCGGACCTGCGCATCTGACTCTAATCCTGTTGGGCGATCTCGTTGATCGGGGCGCGCAGTCGGCGGCGGTGGTCGAACGTGCGATGAATTTGAGAAACGAATTCGCCGACACGCGCCTGCTGATCGGCAATCACGAGGAATGTTTTCTGGCGGCGCTGACCGGCGACGTCCGGCGGTTGCGTTACTTCATGCGGATCGGGGGCGACGCCACGGTACGCAGCTATTGGCAGGACGACGCGAGCCTGGCCACGGCGACGTTCGAAGAGGTGGCCGAACGGCTGCCGCGGCTGGTTCCCCCAGAGCATGTCAATTTCCTCGGCATGGGCGAGGATGTCATCGAGATCGGCGACTATGTTTTCGTTCATGCGGGGATTCGTCCCGGCGTTCCACTCGAGCAGCAGGCGTTGTCGGACCTGCGCTGGATACGCGAGGAATTTCTCGACGATTCGGGCGACCACGGCAAAATGGTCGTGCACGGTCATAGCATCACGTCCGAGCCGGACCAACGATCCAATCGCATCGGAATCGACGTCGGTGCCTTTCGCAGCGGCACGCTTGCTGCACTCGGCCTGGAAGGAAATCGACGCTGGTTTCTGTTCGCGAGCGACCGGGCGGTCGAGAATGCCGCCTGATCCCGGGCGGCCCGCTCCGGCACGTTAACGCGATCGCAGCCGACGACCGCTAACGCTGATTTCCGGCGCATGATCGATGGAGCGGAATGTTTGACCCAGAGAGTCTTTATTACGGGGACCGCGGGGTTCGTCGGCTATCACCTAGCGCAGTTGCTGCTCGACCAAGGGTTCGAGGTCGTCGGCTATGACGGCATGACCGATTACTATGATCCCGAGCTTAAACGTCGCCGGCACCAGAATCTTCTTCAAAGTGAGCGCTTTAGCGCGGTGGAGGCGATGCTTGAGGACCGTCCGGCTTTCGATGCCGCGGTCGATGACTTCGCGCCCGAGGTGATCGTCCACCTCGCTGGCCAGGCCGGGGTGCGCTACTCGCTCGAAGCGCCGGAATCCTATGTCCAAAGCAATATTGTCGGTTCCTTTCACGTCCTCGAGGCGGCGAAGCGCCATGCGGTGCGGCATCTGCTAGTCGCATCGACCTCTTCGGTCTACGGCGCGAACGAAGAGATGCCTTTCCGCGAAACCGATAAGGCGGACCTGCAAGTCTCCTTTTACGCCGCCACAAAAAAGGCCGTCGAGGCCATGGCGCACAGCTACGCGCATCTGTGGAATGTCCCGACTACGATGTTCCGCTTTTTCACGGTGTACGGCCCTTGGGGACGTCCCGACATGGCCTTGTTCAAATTTGTCGAGGCCATTCTCGATGGTCGACCGATCGACATATATGGCGAAGGGAAACTTTCGCGGGATTTCACCTATATCGATGATCTGGTATGTGCGATCCGCCTGTTGATGGACGTCGTGCCCATGGAGCCATCTTCGAGCGATGGGATCGAGTTTGGCGACAGCCTGTCGCGGGTTGCGCCTCATCGAATCGTCAACATTGGGAGCGGACGGCCTGTCATGCTGCTCGACTTTGTGGTGGCTGTGGAGCGCGCAGTAGGGAAGTCGGCCATACGCAACATGCTTCAGATGCAATTGGGCGACGTAGTCGATACCTCGGCAGACAGTGCTCTGCTCGAGCGGCTGACAGGCTATGTGCCGCGGACCGAGCTTGACGAGGGCGTAGCCAATTTTGTTGCATGGTATCGCGAATATTTCCGACGCTGACGATGGCCAGCTGCGGAGCCTCAACAGGTTATTCATCGCGTCATGTCGTTGGTGGTCGGGCGGTTGTGAGTGCGACTCGCCTTTAGCTTTGATGCTGGACTGGCCTGCGTATCAACGCATTTGCGCAAGCTGGTCTGGAGGAGGCACCTAGCTTGCTATCGGTTTTGGGCGTACGGCTTTGAGCGAACCTGCCTGATACCTCGGGTCCGGTCCGGTAGAAGGCAAAGCTTTTCCTGCATATGTCCTTGTGCAGGCCATTCGCCATCTTCGTGGTAACATGTTCGATATCGACATCGACCAACTCGGGCAGAAACCTTCCTTGAGCCCGCGGGGGTTGTTTCGCCGGACGGGGGAGCCAGCTACGGCTTTCGTGCCCTCCCTCACCCTAATGCCCTCGAGCCTTGTCGCGCACCGAATGATTTCGGGTTGGCGGTGGCGAGGTTCGGGCATTCTCTTGCCGCGCTGGCCTCTGTCGACTCAACGCATTTCGTGAAGCCAAGAAGATTTGGTCGAAAAAAAAGCGGAATGGGAGATTGCAGTTGCAATAAACGGGGGTGTGAAAGCGTTGCAATATAGCGCCTGCGCCGTCGCATGTTGCAAAGAGCTTGCCGGGTGTTAAGAGCGGTCGGTCGTTGATGGAGATTCGGTTTTGCTAAAGAAAACAGCCATTCTGGCTACGGGAATTGCGTTGTCCGGGTGCGCCTCCTCCGGCTTGCCGCAAGGTCAGCAAGCCTATGATTTGATACCCGCTCCGTCGAGTCAGGCCACCCCCGCCGAATACCGGATCGGGCCGCTCGATGTGCTCAAGATCACGGTTTTCCAGGAACCTGATCTGTCGCTTGATGAGGTTCCTGTCGATGCGAGTGGGAACATCCTTTTTCCGCTGATTGGTCAAGTCTCGGTTACAGGAAAGACGAGCACCGAGCTTTCCAACTTAATTGCGCAACGCCTGGGCGAGCAATATCTGGTGGATCCGCAAGTTTCGACGATCGTTTCCGCCTCTGCGACCCAGAATGTCACTGTCGAAGGCGCCGTCAACAAGCCCGGCGTTTTTCCGTTGCAGGGTCCAACGACTCTCTTGCAGGCGATGGCGATGGCCGAAGGTCCAACCGAAACGGCAAAACTCGGCGAGGTAATTGTCTTTCGGCGTAAGGACGACGGCGTGTATGCTGCGCAGTTTAACTTGGACGATATTCGAAAAGGGCGGGCATCAAATCCCGAGATACTCGGTAGCGACATTGTAGTTGTTGGAAACAGCTTTGCTAAGCAATTGTTCCGTGACTTTATGCAGCTTTCACCTATTCTTGCTACAGTATTCATCCGACTTGACGGAAATTAATTTAGTCTGAACTGGAAAATATTAAACCATGGATAGTCACCCCAACCGGATTGCGGCTGGCAGTATAGACAGGCGGGCCATCTCTGAAGATCCCGCCGACGCCGAGGCCGGCCGCACGGTCTTGGTACTGAACTTCGCCGCCATTTGGGCGGCGACTTATCGATCACGCTACTGGATTTCCGGGATTCTCGTCGGCTGCATTCTTGCCGGAATTATAATAACGCTGTTGTCGACGCCTATATATCAGGCGGCGGCCACCGTGCAGATAAATCAGGAAGCGGCAAAGATCCTTGGCACCGAGGATAGCAACACGACCGCTGCGATTCAGGATTCGGACCGCTTCTTGAAAACGCAGATCGATGTGATCAAGAGTCGCTCTCTGGCTCAGATGGTGGGCGAAGATCTGAAACTGTTCAATAATCCGCAGTTTCTCGAGGCGATGAACGTCAACCCCGATGTGTCCTCACCCAATCTTCCGCCTGACGAAGCGCAGCGTGAGCTCGTGCTGCAGACGCTCAGTGACAATCTCAATGTCACACTTCCATTGGATTCACGTATTGCGTCGATCGCGTTCGACAGCCCCAGCCCCGACCTTGCGACGCGCATCGCCAACAGCTTCGCGGAGAATTTCATTCGTAGCAATTTGCAAAGAAAGTTCGATACATCGTCTTACGCGCGAGACTTTCTCAGGCAGCAGCTGGACGAAGCCGCGATCCGGCTTGCCAATTCCGAGCGTGAGGCGCTCGATTATGCGCGACGGACGCGTATCATTGATGCCAGCAATGCAGCGTCGGCAGACGGCAGCCAAGCGTCAATGCCCAAGTCGCTCCTGACCGCGACCCTGGTCAGACTTAATCAGGACTATACCTCGGCGGTTGCGCGGCGGATCGAGGCGCAGCAGAAGTGGGAGACGGCACGCGGGCAAAGCCTGATGGCGCTACCGGAAGTTTTGAACAACACGGCCATTCAACAACTGCTTCAGCAGCGTGCGATGGTCCAGGCGGAATATGAGCAGGAACTGCAACGTCGCAAGGAAGCCTTCCCGACGGTGCGGCAGGCGAAGGCGCGACTTGACGAACTGGACCAGCAGGTGGAAGCGATTGCGGGGGGGATACGGGAGACGCTACGTAGCTCCTACCAAACCGCACTGGCACAAGAGCAAGCGCTCGAAACGCAGATAACCGACCTTAAAAACCAGACCTTGGACGAGCAAGGGCAGTCGGTGCAGCTAGGCATACTTCAGCGCAAGACGAACAATGATCGTCAGCTATATGACCTGTTGCTCAGCCGCTACAATGAACTCAACGCCGAGGCTGGAGTTCAGGCGAATAATCTATCGATAGTTGACCGCGCCGAGACACCTGTGGAGCCGATCAAGCCGAGTATTCCATTAAATATGGCGCTCTCGGTTTTGGCGGGTATCATTCTGGCTGGGCTTTTTGTTTTCGTTCGTGAGCAGCTTTTCAATATCATCCGTACGCCGGAGGATGTGAGCCGCAAACTTGGTTTGCCATCGCTTGGCGCGATTCCGAAGGTGGAAGAAGACGCTGCGATAGAGAGTTTGATCCTCGATCCCAAGTCGCCGATCGCGGAAACGTTCTCGAGCTTGCGATCGTCGCTTATGCTTGTTTCGTCGCACGGCCTCCCTCGTAGCTTGATGTTCACAAGTGCGAGGCAGGGCGAAGGGAAGTCGTCCTGTTGCTTCGCAACGGCCGTAGCGCTTGCCCGGATCGGAAAAAGGGTGCTGGTGATTGACCTCGACTTGCGACGTCCGAACCAACACAATAAATTCGGGGTCAAGAACGGCGCCGGAATGTCCGACCTGTTGTCACACAACAAGACAGCGGCTGAGGTGATATTGCCCACCAAGATCGATGGCGTATCCTTTATCTCGAGTGGCGGGATTCCGCCAAACCCCACCGAATTGCTGGCCGGAGAGGCGTCGCGCAAGGTGCTCAGCGATCTCGAAGCACAGTATGACGTGATGCTAATTGACAGCCCGCCGACCTTGGGCCTTGCCGATGCTGTGGAGATCGGCTCGATGGCGGAGTCCTGCGTTTTCGTAATCGAAGCGGGACAGAGCCAGGCGAGCCATTCAAATGGAGCGATCCAACGTTTGCTACAGGGCGGCGCCAATTTGATCGGTGTCCTGCTCACCAAATTCGATCTCAAGGAATCGGGGTATGGCTATGAGTACGCCTATCAATACACCTACGAGTATCGATGACCGCAAGACGCTGAGGAATATCCAACGCCGATCGGGTCCCTGAGACGTTTGCGTAGGCTGAGACGATCTATGTTCGCAGTTCAGCACATCGCAGTCTGCGGGGCCATGCAGCCTTTCTCTGAAAGCTATGCGGTATCGGGACGATTGCGACAGGCGTTCCTGATCGTTGCTGGTCGGAGATCGCGTGTCCGTTCCCTCCTTGCTCATTGTTTACCAAGAGCCTCTGAATCTGGGGTGCGCGTGCGTGCCCCAGAGTCATAGGCGGGCGATCTAGGCAGCAGGTTCGTCCACTGAGTTTAAATTGCGCTCTGACGTGGTTTGAAGTCGGATCGCGCGATCGTGAGACCGAAGCCGCCGTGGTCGCGTTCGACTCAACCCTCCTGCGGTCCGTGCGGGCTCGCCGATGATGTCCGCTCGCTGTCATTGTCATTGACGCTTTCCTCCCGGAGTGACCGACCCCGTCAAACCCCGGATAAAGGGATATCCGCCATCAGCGCTGATTCGGCTCCTGCTGGAGCCATGGGAATGTTTTGCGCGGCCCACCGTCGATGTCTATCACGAGCCCTCCACCCGACAGCCATACGGCACTTCTCGCGGTTTTGCCGCATGCCTTCCTGCACACGGCGACGGGTAGTCGAACTGGCGGCGTTCGACCCGCCAACTCACACAGACGTTGTCGCTAAAGCGTCGTCGGCCGGCCTCGTCGGCTCATATCGGAGGCCGCCCGGTGGCTCGCGGCGACTAGGGGCAAGGTCAGACATTCGCTCAACCCTTGGTAGCGAGTCTTGTCTCCTGCTCCCAGGGAGTCGCAACGATCCGCTCTTCACTGAACCTGCGCGGCTTCATCTCGTCCGACTTGTCCTCTTCTCCTCGACTCGACGCAATCAGCCTCTTCCGGGAGGGTGCGTCGGCAGGTCAATTGAACGCATCCTTCGCGGATCAGCATTGCTTTGGTTGCCTCTAGTCGGACGAAACCTAGCGGTCGAACCGCACTTGAATGGGATAGAGAAGCAGAAGGAAGAATGCGAACTGTCCGACATAGTTGAGATTGCCAAAGGTATTTGAAAAGATCGTTAGAAGTGACCCGGTTAGCAATGCGCAATACGTCACCAAGCCAACCGTTCCTCGAAACCTGAGAAAGGTGATGGAAACCAAGAAGCCTATAAAAGCTGCATGGAAAAATATCCCGTAGAATCCATAATCTAAATAAGGCTCATTGAACCCGGTAGAGACATTGAAGACCTTGCTCTCTAGCCAATAGCGCTCGGCGCCCACTTCATGAAAGCGATCCATCCCTTCCGTGTCTCCCGATAGGGCACTTGGAAGAAGTGGGCCATAGGTGCGCTTCGGGAGTGTGTTGCCTTCGCTAGGGAAATGAAGCGTTGTGAAGGCGAGGTTTTGCAGTGGTGTCGTGACATATAGATAGACCCACTGAAATCCTTCATCACCTACGAATTCGAAGCGAGGGTCAAGGCCGCCATATGTTTCGATTGTGGACGTACGGCCGCGCAGATCACCAAATGCGCCAAAGATAAATACAAATGCTAGAATTACGACTAAACTGCGTATAATTGTCTTGAAGCTAATTGAACGGGTATAAAGAAATATCAGAAGATATTGCAGAAAGCAAACCGTAAACATTTTTCGGCTTACAAATAGAACTGCATATAGAATCGGGATCGCAGCGATCCACAAGGCCTTTTTATTTCCTGTTCCGCAAAAAATAGCGAACATATACGAGCCAATGGCGCTCAAGCCGGCCAAAATCAGCCCATGTACGCTAGCTATGCCAAAATCAAAGTGGCTTATATCACGCCCCATGGCCATCGAAATCGCGGGAATAAATCCTTCTATCACAATTTCAATCACGGAAAGAATAAGAAGCGCACATAATACGCCTATTGCGTTGTTCCAACTTTCCCTGGAATTATCGATTTTTATATTTCTATAGACTTTCCTAGACAAAAATTTTGATAGGAAGGACCCCAGAAAATACCCTGAGGCGAAAATCATGAAGATATTAAATACGATATCCAGCGGAGCGTTGAGGCGCGTACTGAGACGCATCCCATAGAGGAATATCACAAATATCCACATGGATATGAATATTATCGGAGGGGACGCGAATAGTTTTTTTCGTATCATATCTTTACTTTCGAGCCCAGGAAAATAGTTCGCGGAGGCGAAGATCGATCAGCGCTCTACGACGGGCCGCAGGATAGGCATCGTAAAGGGCGGCATGCTTGGTCAGAAGATGCCGACGTGCCGCGATGCCTGCCTGGTATTTTCGGGTAACGGAATCGGAGGATATGGCGACATAACAGAGCGGTTCAGACACATAAAGAAGCGAGCTGGTGGCTGCGAGACGGATTGCAAGATCCCAATCCTGAAACCGCGACAGCGAAACGTCAAAGCGGCCGACGCGCTCTAGAATGTCCTTGGACGCGACGAGCGTCTGTGTGCTGATCGGATTTGCCACCAACGTGTTGGTCTGCTTGATCGGTTCGTCATAAATAACGGAATTTTCTCGCACATCGGCCAGAGCCTTCGGCATGATGCGAATGCGACGTTTGGCTGGATCGAACAGAGCAAAGGAAGAGAAAGCGACCTCGATCGACGGCATGTTCCGCCGCGTCATTTCTTGGCGCAGGGTTGCGAGTTTGTGCGGAAGCCAATAGTCGTCGCTGTCCTGGAATGCGATCCATGGCGCTTTCGCAATTTCTATGCCCCTATTTCGGGCGACGTTTCCGCCTAGATTGTCCTGATAGAGATATACGAGATTGGGTAGGTTCAGCCTCTCGATCACAGCGCGCGTGTTGTCGGTCGATCCATCATCGACCACGATGATTTCCTCAGGCGGCTCAGTTTGGTGCGCCACCGACAGAATGGCCGCTGCAATCGAAGCCTCGCGGTTATATGTTGGAATTACGACTGAGACCCGCATTCGAGGCATTCCTTCAAGGGAGGCAAAGCCGGATGAGCCGTCGGAATTTGACGCCCCAATCATTGTCCGGATTCAAATTGTGGCGCTTGTTCCATTGCTCGATTGCCGCCGGCGGGGGGGTGCCCACGCCAATCCATTTCGAGAATCGTATGAACTCATTTGCTGCATCGGCCGTGTCGAACGTCATTACGTGGCGTTGACGTGCCAGAAACAGAGACAAGGTCGAATCCGCATAGCTGACGAAATCTCGGCAACAGTCTTCAATGTCGGCTTCCTCGATTCTAGGGATCATGCGGATTCCGTGCGTCCACGCACGCACGATAGACACAGTAAGATGCCAACGGCGAGCATAGCTTTTCACGATCGCTTCCGGATCGCGTTTCAAAAATACGTAATAGGCATCATCGCCGAACTTTTCTTCGAGCTGTGCCAAGTAAAAAATCAAACGATTGTCGGCTTCAATGTGATTGGGCGCAAAATCCAATCGGGTCGAAAAGGATTGCGACACGCGACTCTCGTGTTCCGCCGTAAAGCCGGGAAGGAAGGAAGATGCCGCGGCAAATGCCGTCGTTGCAGTTCGCCCGGTCGAAATTACGAAGACATATTTCGGAGGCGATGCGCCGTTGGTGGAATCGGTCATATTGTAATTAGCCTTGTTGTTCTCGACATGTGGGGAGATTCTGGCCTACTGCGTCGGGAGTGCGCGGCGTGAGCGAGCAAGCGACCGCATCTCGCCTGCGATGGAGCCCAGCCCGTTTTGGAGCTCGGTCCAGCTTGCTTCGGTGCCGTACCAATAGACAAAGCAGGATTCTGCGCAAAGCGGCTGATCGTCACCGTGGTCCGTTGCCAGAGCGATGGCCCGCCCCTGCCAACCTCGTCGCGACATTTCCGCCCTGACATTTTCCAGCTTTTTTTCAAAGCGGTTTTCATCCAGGACATCACCTACAACTCGACTGGCCAACACGCTGTCGAACAGTCCGCTATCGGCGAGCGCGCGTGCGTAATCATCCGGTGCGGCCGTGGCGAGAATACACGGGACGCCTCTGGCGCGAGCGTTCGAGATCAATTCCATCAGATCGGACCGGAAATCGGACTGGATTTTGCTCGCAAATTGCACGGACTGAGCGGCTGCCTTCTCCGGAGCACGAGCCATTGCTTCTCTCCAAAAGCGCATCACCGCCAATTTCATATCTTGATGATTTCCCCATCCTGTGAGCCGGCGAAGGATTTCCCGCAGCACAAAAACGCGTGCTTCCATTCTCGCCCCCGGCGCGCCGCGCTTCAGCAGGTGAACTAGCCAGCGATGAAAGCTGTTATAGGGAATGAGGGTGCCATCCAAATCGACGACCAATAATTCGTAATCTTTAACGGGCCGCATGATAATCTTTCGACCAAAAGAAACGGATCAATGTCCCGTATCCATTCAGGACATAATCAGGCGTGATCACTGGATTCTTCATTGTTAAATTGATCGCGAAGGTCCGAATGTCTGCGTCCGGAAATTTCTCTCTTACATATTCCACGACGTCTGCCATCGTATCGCCGCTGTCTACTGCGTCATCGACGATCAATACCCGGTTCTCGCCGGACTTGCACTCCCCGAGGGGCGGCGAACTGTCGTCAACCATGCGACGGGCCTGAGAATTGCGCGATTGGAGCGCTCCCCGTTCACGCCAGCGATGTTCGAGAATCCGCAGACGATCCGACAATCGGTAGGGGAGGCGCTGGAGAAAGGCATCTGCGTTCAGTTTAGATTTGACCTGTGTTCCCAGTCGCTGTCGCTGCACGATCGCCAATCGAGCATTGGGAAATTCCTGCATCACCACTTTCGCGACATGCTCGCCCCCAGTTTTAATTCCTACTACGACATCCGGTATGAAGTCGTGATCCCGAACCCGTCGGGCCAATTTTATGATTTCCCGAGCCAGTTCCGTCTCGGAAAGTGTCAACACCCTCAAGGTATTTCTCTCGACGCTCTGAGCCGCTGTCACGGGAAGTGCAGTCCCGCCGTGGCCGGAGTAGGCCTGAGCAGCATCGAGTTCGCGATAATGTTCAGGCGAGCGCGTCTTGATGGGGCCACCAGTTGCCGCGCCGAAAATGGTTCCGGCAGAGATCGGTCCGGCAACTACCGCTCCGGCGCCGACAATAGCTCCGTCGCCAATATTCGCGCCGGGCAGAATTATGACGCCGAAGCCGATCCAGACATTGCGGCCGATAGTGACAGGCCTTTCCCAATAGGTATCGTCGTACGGAAGCAGCGCTCCTTCATAGTTATGGTTCAATGTGTAGACGGTAAGCCGGTGGCTGATGTGCGTGTTGTCGCCAATCGAGAGGCCGCCGTCTGCCCGAAGGAAAAAGTCGCGTCCAATGTGAACATTTCGACCGATGGCGAGGTTGGATAGTCCGGTCACATAGCCGGGTCCGGCCAGGGAGGGTGCGTTCGTGTATCGGGCAATCAAATTCTGCTGATAGGTCGCGACCGACCGGTCACCCATCCGGCGGGCCAGATGGACGAAGCGCCCGAGGATCGCCAGAAAACGACGCTTCATTGCAACAATCCCCTCAGGCCCGGCGCGCTCAGGACGGTTGCGTTGATCTTCAGAGATCGAAAAGCAACCGCTGCAACTCCTACATTCTGAATGCCGATCCAGGCGACATATCCCCAGCAGAAGCCCGCCAGCCCGAACGTACGGCCCAAGACAACACAGAGGGTCACTCCGACTGCCATGGAAAATCCTGAAATCAGATTGAAGGCCCGCTGCCGATCGAACATCACCAGCACGAAGCCGGCAGGACCGGTTGCGGCGTTGAATAGCGCCGCGACGCACAGGATGAGAAGATAGATTTTATCGCCGGCATATTCGGGGCCGAACAGTCCCAGGATTCGGTCGCCACCGATCGCAAAAGCCATAATTCCTGCCATGCTGAAGAGCAGATTGATCCAAGCGCAAGTTCCGCAAAGCCGCGAAATTGCGCCGATATTATAGTCACCATCGTCGCTTGTTCGTATGTTTCGGAGGCGAGGAGTCAGAACGAAATTCACGGCCACGACCGATAGCGACAACATTTGCATAAGCTTCAGCGACGTGAAGAAATGCGCTGTTGCCTCAATTGACAGTGCGATACCCGCCAATGAAACAACCATATATTGGGACGCGGTGGACATGCAGGCCGCTGTCGTGAACGATGGAGACTGCCGCCATATATCCCGGGACTCATCGCGGATCGCCGTTTCGCCTTTGAAGGTCGGACGCAATGACAAATTGCTGAAACGAAATTGCAAGGCGATCGTTACGATTAGGAGAAGGGACAAGAGTACCAAAGTGCCTGCCGCGGAAACACGACCATGGGCGAATATGCTGATCATCGCGACAGGGAAAAAGCTCGCACGCCACCCGATCTCGCGGAACGCGAAGGATTTGGCTGTGCCATCAAAGTGGCGGGCGACGCTTTGCAGAACTTCGGAGAAAGCGTAGACCACTCCGAAAAGCACGGTTGCCGCAATCTCGGGAGGGCCGACCTGGCTTCCGAAAAGCCAGCTAAATACTATTCCTCCGATAGAGCCAAATATCAGAAACGCAATAAGAATTAATATCAATCTTGACAGTATATTTGAGGACAACAGAAGGCGATATTCCAAAGATTTTGATAATTCACTTGTGTAACGCACTAGTGAAAAGTTCAATCCGAGCATTGATGGTATGGATATCATTAATCCGGTACTAAACATGAATGCAAAAAATCCAAATGACCTCACGCTCATGCTATTGGCCAGTGCGGCCAGGCCTGCGAAATTTAGGCCAATGGCAATGACTTTCAATAAAAGTACCAGAGAAATTTCGCGCTTCATTGTCATCCAACTGTAATATGTCGTTAATATTTGCGTTCAGAAGGGAAAATTTACACAACGTGCGCCAAAGGTCCTTTTTAGATCAGGCAAGATGTCGGTTTCAGTTGCTGCGTTCAACCAGAAATCTGCATAGCTTGGTCGCCATACAAAACCAGTTTCAGGCGCGCAATCCGCTGTCGATCGTGGGTCGTAGCGATTCACTGCGACGTCTGCTGCGGGAAGGTGGCCGTCTTATTGGCATGTGGAAATGCAGCCCAACTATGGCGCTTCGCTTCTTGCAAAGAAATAGCGAGATAACAAATTGATAGCTTGTTGGTTATGCGCTCTTTGGGGGTCCGATGTGAGGCGCAGCGAGCTGCGGAGATCGCTTGCCTGCATGTCCCAGCGTCGCGTCCAAGGGTGGCAAATTTGCGCCCGGTGACGAGCTGGCCCATCGACTTTCGGTCACTCTTCACTTTTTGTGTCTCCTTGAACGCCGTCCAAACCGGATGGGCGGGGGCGTGGCTCGCGGCGCGATATGTGACATAATTGCTGGATTCATTCTTCCCATCGCCCGGATGGCACGGTCGCAGCGCACTGACGGTGGCGGCAATCGTTGAAAAATGAGGCTACTGCCTCTGTCGACCAAGAAAGGATCTGATAGTGTTCACCAGAAGAGGCATCGTTTCTCGCCTGCCGGCTGGAGCCTTTCTACTTGGAGCGCTGTCGCAGACAAAGAGTGGGCAGGCCAGAGAGTATGCGAGTGCCGAAATTGCGCGTCCGGTCAGTTGTTGTCCCACTGTAGCGACTTTGCAGTCCATGGAAAGCCCCAAGGAAGGAGACATGGTGTTGCTCTCCGACGACAAGCGGAGCGGCGTCTTCGTGTTTCGATCGGGAGATTATTCCAGGCAGATCGATGCGGACGTTTTAGGCGGCGTCTACTTGGCGGCAAAAGCGGTGGCTTCTGCCAAAGGTGCCTGGGTGCGCCAGTATGAGGGGCCGATCAGATTATCGTGGTTTGGCGAATCGCTTGGCGATCAAGCTTTTGATACAGCCACCCGTTTGGTTCGGCCGGGCGGAGCAATACTTGTGGACGCGGATGTAACGATCTCCGGGAAGCGGACCTACACCAAGCCTTTTGTGCTTGAAGATGGCGGCGGTGCATTGATTGGCGAAAGCTTCAAGTCCGGAGCAGGGCGCAAGCCGCCCACGGTCTTCAGTTGGGTAGGGGCTGTAGCGCAATCATTTCGGGTTACAGAGACCGCGGCCCCTGGTGATGTTTCTTTGCGTTGCAGAAGCAATTTGAAACCGGGCGAAGTGGTCGTGATCCGTAATTTCCCTAACAATTCTTCGCGCCGAAGGAAAGAGATTGCGGTAGTCCATAGCAACAACGGAGAGGCCGTCGCGCTGAACAGCGGTCTTCTTTATACCTATGACTCCATTGAGGGGTTTGTTATTGAAAGAATTGACTGGGTCGAGAGTCCGGAAATTAGATGCGTAATGAAGAATATATCTTGCAATCACATGTATGTTAGGGGATTGTCTTATAGATCAAAATATTTTGAATCTTGCAGGGTATACCACTCAACGTGCTTTTTAGTAAAATTTTCAGTTGTGGAATGGAATGGCGGGAATTCTGCCTGCATTTTGGGTTTTAACGAAAGTTCGAGAGGATTTGAGGTGGGTGGCTATTTTCATTCCATTTATCTCGATGACGTTGAGGGCTGTGTTAAGTGCAACCAGGCTTCCGATGGAATGATCAACATCGTGGCGGATTCCAGCAACAATCCGGGGCGCTGGTCCGCTGGCTTCATGTTCGATCAGGTCTGGATCGCCAACCCCACGGGCTATACCCATGTTCCAAGCCGCAACCTCGCCGGTCGAATCATTGCCAACGGCACAAAATTCGCTCTTTTTGGATCAAGCGACAAGAATACCCTCGATAGGGCAGGGTATATCAGTTTCGACGTCGTCTGTCGTTCCGGATTCGAGCAGGTCAGGTTAAAGAATGTTGTAAATTGCTCTGTTAGAATGTCCGGCGGCGTACCCATATTGGAAAATGTCGTCGGCCACTCGATTCAGGGGGCATTTTCGGAATCCTAGCTCCTCACAACACTGTTGGAAGTGATCCGGCCCTTGTTCCGACGAGATGCCGCGGCCGTCGCCAAATCCGAGGGGCTCTGCGGGGTTGCTGGTTGCCGGCCCGGGTATACTTTTATCCGGCGTTGCATGATCCTGCGAGGCAAGCATCGGTGAACGCGACGGCGCCGAACCTGAATAGCCTCCTTCGCGATCGCTCCCCTAGGTGGCGAACAAACGGATCGCATCGATTGAGGTGACAACTACGGAACTTCGGTTTTGTGGCTGGCCGCGCATAATCAGATCGGGATAGTCGCAGCTGACTGAATCATCCGTGCTGTAGCGAGCAATATTTTGATTTGCGTCCTGTTCCATCAGTTGAAGCGGAACGGACGGTTGACCGCTGCATGCAAGACTGAATCGAAATTTGTGCAATTCGCTCAACGCATCGGCGCTATCCACCGTAACTTCCAAGCGCGCCTTCTGCCCCACATTCATGAGGACAAGGGTCCGCGCAATAACTGGCGCACCATTGCCATTCCAGCGAACTCTAAGTTGTCCGCTTTGTTCTTGCGGCACGATCTGAGCAGATATCCCGGGACGGCTTTGTGTGTTCCACTCGAAAGGCAAGGGACTGTTTCGATCACGTGCTGACGAAGCGACGAACTTCGAGAAATCCGGATCATAGATCAATCCTGCATCGGGTTTTTCCGGATTCGCGCGAATTGCGATATCAACGGCTTCTTTGCGCAGGTCTTCCCGGATCATCGCGTCAAGTGAGGGCTTGAGTTCCGTATGACTCAACTTGTCGCCGTCATCGAGCATCCGATTGAATAATCGGGCGCGCGCCGCCGCTGAATCGGGATCCCGTATCGCGGTGGTCAAGTAGCGTTCGCGCCAGAGCGGAATCTTTTCAAGGCGCTCCGCCAGCAAGGCGGTCGCCTCTGGGACCAATTCAATCTGCTGCAATATCGGCAGGATTTGATTGGTAAGTTTGCCGCGCCGCAGTAGCGCGTCGATGTGAAGAATGGCGGCTCGAGCGTCGTTGTCTAATCCGGCCTCGACGATAAGATTCTGTTGTGTCGATGTGTCTCGCCACCCCAAGCTATAAAGAGCATTGCGGAATCGCTTGCGCCGCTCCGGAACGAGTTCTCCTTTCGCCTCAGTGGCGAACAGAAGATTCAGCTTGGCCTGGTCCAAGGGTTGTTGAGCCAATAATCGCCGCGCCTTCTCTGCAGTTTCTGGGGTTGCGCGGGCGTCGCGAATTGCGAGCAATTCCCATGAAGGCTCTCCTGTAATCCGTGCGCCAATCTGTTGGGCAAAGGTGAACCCTGTCAGGCCCAACAGGACAACAAGGAGCAAGATACCGGGAACGATACGATTCATCTGACATTCTCTTCGCGAGACCCAATCCGGGTTCGAACGCGGGTCTTTTCGGCGGGATCGGCAAAAAAGATCGCCAAAATTATGGCAAACAGCACTGCGATCGCTTCGGTCCGCAGCGGATAGTCAACGACGGAATGAAGCCCGACCACCAATAGCGCGATACCCGCGGGAGCGCCAAATGGAGGCAATTCGCGTTTCCGAAAAACCACTGCAGCCGCGCGTGTGCCTATTGCCAGCATAAATATTACCAGCGCGAGGACGCCCAGAATCCCACCCTCGATCAATATCTCAAGGTAGTCGTTGTGGGCATGATTGACGTAATATGGAGTCAGGCTGTCGATATTTTCGACTGCAGCGAATGCCGGAATGAAACTTCCTATGCCGCTGCCCCATGGGAAATATTGCCTGACAAGAGGCCAACTCGCTTCCCATATTTCCCAGCGACCGTCATCTTTGACATCGTTGAACCGGGTCAGTGCCTGATCGACCACTCGACTGTAGCTTAGGAAATAGACCACCAATAGGGTTCCGATGGCAAGGCCGATTAACAACAAGGGGCGTTTTCGCCCAAAATCGCTCAAGAATTGAATGTAGCAAATCATCGCGAGACTCAACGCAGTCAGACCAAGAGCGGCGCGCGATGTAGTACCAACCACCAAAGCAAGAAAAGTAACAGAAAGGATAGCAGACCATGTCGCAGCGGCCTGCCAAGGGCGAATATGGCGGTGGACCGCGGCGATGCTGAAACAGGCCGCAATCGCAAGCATCACGCCTTGATGATTGCGGTTTGCAAAAAAGCCGATCAAATTGCCCCGATGGCTGCTTCCAAAAAAGTCGAGCGCTGCTCCATGGGTTGCGACCTGGATGATGCCCACGGCAACTGACAGTCCGCTCGCTGCCAGAAAAACTATAACGCTGCGCGCTCGTGCTCGCGCGCCCAAAGTCGTCGCAGCGATGAAGGCGGCATAGGGCGGCAGAAGCAATAGCAGGGAAAACAGCGTATTGCGTGGAGTGAGGCTAATGGGATGCCATTCATCTTGCGCTCCCACGAGCTGAAAGATCGCAGCGGGTGCGTCTCGGCCGGGTAGGCCGGCCCAAAGGCTCGGTGGCAGCGGAAGGAGCTGGGCCAAGGGGACCAGCGGAATCATGATTAATGAAACTCGCAAGAGTAGCGGCAATCGGGACAGGGCAGTTCCAGCACCAATCATAGCTGAAAAGCCAAGCAGGGTGGAGGCGATTATGCAAAGTAGAAGGACGCGCACATTCGCAGTGAGGTGCCCACCGCCCAGCACGAGTGCTGCGACGAATAGAAGATAGAGCAAGATTTCGGTGACCCGCGCCAATCGTTCAGGCGAATCGGCCGCGCCCTTGGGAGTCCTCATGGATTTGAATATCTCTCTCGATCTGAATCGTATGGTACGGTATCGACTTTGGATGCGGGAGTTGCCACGTCTAGTCAACCCGGCCCGGGCCCCACGGGGAGTGTGCTTGCCGTTGCTTTTCCCTTCAAAGGGGCGCGCACACGAGATAGAGCGGCGAGGAGTTGAGACGAGATGCGCTTGACCACCTGTTCTTTGCCGGCTGCTTGCGTCAGAAGATGCTATATATCAGAGTCAGGAGAAGTATCGGGCTTTGGCGACGAGGGTCTGCGACGAGAATGCAGGGTATCCGCCATCGTTGACAAAGTTTGATGGTCGCGGCAGGGCCTAAGGTTAATTATATTGTGCCTTGAAGCACATCGGGGTCGCCCCATGACAGAGCGAGACGTCGCTGATTTGAAGCAGAGAGTGGCCGCGGGCGACGCGAGTAGTGAGGCGCTGATGAATTTCGAATCCTCGATTGGCGGTGCATCGGCACCCAAATCGCCGCCCTTGAAACGTGCGGGCGGGGCATTGTCTCAAAAGCTCATTGGTCAAGGTGCATTGGCAGGTCTCGCTCAGAAAAAGCGTAAACGGGTCTCATTGTCCATATGGTCGATGGCCATTGACCTTCTATGCATCAGCACAGCATTCGTGGCAGCAAGCTTCGCCCGCCATGGCTTTCTTGACGATGAGCAGGTCACACGGATTCTTGTGATCCTGTTGCCAATCTATACGGCAATAAGTCTGAACAATCGTGCGCACAAGGTGACCGCCCTGATTGAAAACTTCAAAAGTGCCAACCGGGCGGCGTCGGCGTTTTTCTTCGCTGCGGCTTCGATTCTGCTTGTGGCCTTCTTTCTCAAGATTGGAGCAGATTTTTCGAGACTTTTGTTTGGTATCGGTGCACTTATCGGCTTTGCGCTATTGATCGCTTGGAGAAATGCTTTGGCGATTGTCAGCCGACGCTATCTCGGCGCGTCGCCGTTTGCGACATTATGTATCTACGATGACGTTCAAAAGGGTACGAGCGGCGGAGACGGTTCGATTGTTGCTGGCGATTGGGGGCTTTCTCCCGATCCTAATGACCCGATAATGGTCGATAATCTGGGTCAATTGGCGCAGGATATGGATAGTGTAGTCGTTCATTGCTCTGCCGCGCGACGCACCCAATGGGCGTTCATGCTTAAGTCGCTCGATGTGCCAGCTGAGATTGTACTTCCGGAACTCGATGCGCTTCGCCCTCTGGCGATCGCGCGCCGATCCGGTCAAACGAGCCTTGTGCTGACTAGCGGCACGCTCGACTGGAATCAGCGGTTGGTCAAGCGCTGCTTTGATCTGGTCGTCACTCTTGCAATCCTGCCGGTGCTCGCGCCTCTGCTTTTTGCTGTGGCGATCGCTATCAAGATAGATAGTCCTGGTCCGATATTCTTCAAACAGGATCGCATCGGGCTCGGGAATCGCAAATTCAAGATATTGAAGTTTCGATCGATGCGCGTTGATATGCAGGACGAGCGCGCGGAGAAATTGACCGAACGCGACGATCCCCGCGTCACCCGTGTTGGCAATTTCATTCGCAAGACGAGTATCGACGAGCTACCCCAATTTTTGAATGTGCTCCTTGGGGATATGAGCTTGGTTGGGCCACGTCCTCACGCTGAACTGGCGCTCGCCGGAAAGTCGCTTTATTGGGAAGTGGATACAAGTTATTGGCATCGACACGTCGTGAAACCGGGTATCACCGGTCTCGCGCAGGTTCGCGGTCACCGCGGCAATACTTTTCATGAGCAACAACTCCGTGACCGACTTGATGCTGACTTGGAATACGTTTCTAACTGGTCGCTGCTAGCTGACGTGAAGATTCTGATTCAAACCGGGGGAGTGTTGTTTCACAACAATGCTTTTTAGGCGAGATGGCTTGGATTGGAGTAGACCAGTTCCCGCGAGATGCGTTCGAATGTGGCTGAATCGCCCTGAGCGAACACTGTGCAAGCTGCGAGTGCGTGAAGCTTTTCGAAGGTTCTGGAGCTAGATTTCGCGGCAATGTGTCCATTCCTCGCGTCGAACGGCATCGTTCACCCAATTCTTTCCTCTCGTGCTCGTTCGGCGGTGCGCCCTGCCCGCTGGGTCTGGCATAGATCATGTGGACGAGACGGCGACTGCTTCGTTCGTCGAATAGTGCAAGATCGACGGTATTGCCCACTTGGCTGAGTAGGGGCGCTCACCAAGCGTGTCCGAGATGGTGCTGCGCGGGATGTGTCGTGGAGAGTGGTGACATGGGATCTCGTTCAATGCCCGCCGGTCAGCCGGACGAATATTCCGCTGCGAGGCGGAGCACGTCGCTGGCGTATTCTTTTTGGCAGATGAGGAGGTCGGGGAGGTAGGTATCGGGGTTGTTGTATCGCAGGGGGGCGCCGTTGG